>Ga0196976_1001175_pt1 | contig 12746 bp, 9 predicted proteins | sample S3v_513CmetaG_FD_148644 | JGI IMG/M metagenome (GOLD analysis project Ga0196976, IMG submission 148644) | Soil microbial communities from Anza Borrego desert, Southern California, United States - S3+v_5-13C | ecosystem: Environmental > Terrestrial > Soil > Desert | place: USA: California...
CGATTGCACATTCAATCGTAGGGGTCGACATATCCCGCACAATGTTGGAACAGGCAACCCGCGATGAACGGATTCAGTATCGGGAGGCGGCTGCGGGTCGCCTTTGCGCCGCAGGAGCAGAACCCGAAGGGCGAGGTGCACGAAGACTGGGGCATGTTCAGCTTTGACAAGGCCCGCAAGGCGATTGTGCTCCGCCAGTTCCACGTGGAGGGCTTCGTTAACCAGTACGTCCTCAAGCACGTGGCTGCGGACGGACAGGAGTTCGTCTTTGAGACGGAGGCGATTGAGAACGTACCGTCCGGGTTCCGGGCGCGCACGACCTACCGGGTGACGGGCCCGGAAAAGTTTGAGTCGATTTTCGAGTTGGCGCCCCCGGGGGCGGAGTTCTCGGAGTACAGGCGCAATCGCCTCAGCCGTAAAGCGTAAGCCGCGCGGCCAGTGCAGGTGACACACAGGCACCTCCCCCGTGCACGTCGAACCGCACCGCTTGCCACGGCACGTCTGAGAAACTGCAGGCAAACGGTGACGACCCTTTGTTCTGGTCAGGTAGACACCCCTGATTTCGACTGTCCACTTTTGCAGGCTGCGGCCCTCTTTGGCATGCAAGAATGGACAGGGGAGCGGCCAGGGGCCTGATTCTTCCCGAGAAAAACCGAACGCTTCTTCCCCGGCACCAAGACCGTCAGGTCGTTGACCGGAACGCCGGCGGCTCCGACCTTCGCTAGCGGAATGGGCCGGTTACAATGACGAACAGCCTACTGCATTTCCGATTCAGGGATGGCCGTTGGCATTTCGGGCACCCGGATGGGTTTCTTTCCTTCACATCTATTATGCAACCATGGGATCTGTTACCTTCTTAGTGTGCGGACAGTTCTATCAATGCCCATCCCAGTATTACCACCAGGTCATGAGAAGGAGACGGTACCGTGCATCGGAGTAGGATCGGGCCGGTCGTCACCGTACCGGTTTTGTTACTGGTGCTGCTGTTGCTTGTCCCTGCCTGCTCGCAGCCCGCGCCTCCTTCAGTTGCCGAAACTGGTGAGCGAATTAGCCCGTATGAGGACGTTCGGTCGAAGAACCTTCAGAACCGCAACTTTAGAGCCAACCCTGATTCCGTTTGGACCCTAACGTTCGATACCGCCACCCGCTGGCCGGACCCTAAGAATCTGCCACCCGACTTCGACCCTAAGAAAGTCCTTGAGTGGGGTAAGAGCCCTGGACTTGGGGTTAGTCGTGTTCATCAGGCGGGTGTTACCGGCAAAGGGGTCGCGGTTGCGATCATCGACCAGGCTCTCAGCAACGAGCACGAGGAGCTGGCGGGAATTCGCCTTGTCTACATGCGGGGGGAGACCAGCTCCGACTTCGATGAGCAAACTTCCATGCATGGACCAGCTGTCGCCAGTGTGTTGGCTGGTCTCCATATCGGTGTTGCCCCTGGAGTGACACTGTACTACTGGCCGATTTCCTCTAAGTCGAGGGACCAAGGTCAGTTTGCGGACGCACTGAGCGGTGTTGTCAGGCAGAATCAGCAGATCCCACCTGAACAACGTATTCGGGCTGTCAGCATATCCACTGCACCAGACCTGAAACAACAGGGTGGCGCCGATTTTGCTGCATCCATCGTTGAAGCAGAGGCCGCTGGGATCCTGGTGGTAACTGTAGAGCAGCCCTTCCAGTTGATGCCGATAACCAGCAGGCCCTATTTCGATAAGGACAACGCGGCATCCTGGGAGCGTGCCGGCTGGGTCCAAGGATACAGCCCTGCCGGCCGGCTCCTGGTTCCCACGAGCGGCCGGACCCTTGCCACTGGGGTACCAAACAGCAGGAACGCCTATGCGTACTACCAAGACGGAGGCCTGAGTTGGGCGGTTCCTTATGTGGTGGGAACCCTGGCCCTTGGTTGGCAAGTTGACCCCAACCTGCCAAATGACTTGGCTATCCAATACATCATGGACAGCGGGACTGGGTACATGAGCGGGAAGATCATCAGCCCATATCAGTATGTAGAGAGGGTCCGGTTAGCCAGATGAAAGGATCCTTTCCTCGGAGTAGGTACTCAGCCTGCTGCAGCGTCACATGAGCTCCTCCGTTCGCACCTGCATCTTGCAGTATCGGTCGGGTACTTGAAAACAGCAACACCGGGCTGCAAGACCCGAGGAGACCGCACTGATTATGGGGAGACGGCTGTCTGCATGTTCATGCGCTTGGTTGCCGTTAGCCTGAATACCTATGCATCTGGCTCCGCTTCGGTATCCGCTGTCAGCAACGTAAACGCCTGCATCCCCTGCACTGGGGGGGCAGGCGTTTTGCTGGTCACAATCACCTAGCGTCCGTGAGTGGCTCGTTGCGAAGGTCGGAAACTCGACCCGTGTTCCCATAACGCCGGCGACCAACTGTCCAGGTTTCCTCAACTAAGTGTTGGACTTTAGAGATGCATTACAAGCGAAACTGCGGTGCGGAATTTTCCGTCTGTGTTTGTAGGTGGATCGGTGGAGGTGGACCGTCGTGCAGGTTCGATGGTTGGTGGTTGCTTCCATGGTTCTAGCACTGATTGGGCTGGGATTACCACGGTCAGTTGAGGTACTGACGTGCACTCCCCTGGCCGATGTAGTTGCCAAAATGGATGTAATAGTGCGTGGGAAGATTGCGGCCATACCGAGTAACGGCGTACTCGAACTTGAGGTATCTCGCTACTACAAGGGTGGGAGCGGCCTTACACACCTACGTGCTGAAGTTGCGGGTCTCAGGCAAGGCCAGCGGATGGATTGGATGAGTGATCCTAAGGTAGGGGACGAGTTGATCATCGGCTTTGTTAAGCGTGGGGACGCTCTGGTCAACGAAGCCTGTAATCTGTTCGTACAACTTGAAAGCGGGCAAGAGCTATCGCAAAAGGTCGAGAACTACATCGGTGAAGGCCAGGCACCCGTAGGGGGTGCACAACCTCAACCAGTTCAGGAGTCTCGAAGAGCGGAACTGGGGCGGGAAAGGATTGACCAATCCCTGAATACGGTCGTGCGGGCGGCAGGCGCTGGCCTGATGGTGGTTGGACTTGCCTCATGGTTGGTCTGGCGATGGCGGCGCCGGGCAGCTTGACCGGAATAGGCTCAACCCCGATCCCCTCCTCAAATATCGGCCCGTTGCAAGGAGCGCAAAGAAAAAGTACCTGATTCAGGGCTGCTACCGGCTTTCCACTCTGATGGACAAACGTGCAGAAATCCGCGTCCCACTCCGGCGGACTCGCCCCGGCTGCGGTTTCGTCATACAGACCCGAATCAGTGCAGGCATCGCGCAACTTTCTTCGCCATCTACCGTCCATACAGGAGAGAGTCCGTTGGACGGAGGGAGTCCCTTGCTCAGGCAAAGCGTCTTGGCGTTGCTGTTTGCCACCCTGCTGCTCGCAGGCTGTGCAAAAACCGCTGGCCCCGATGCCCCGGTAACATCCGGACAGGAGCCTGGCCCGGCAACCAGTCCTGCCACAAGCCCGACAGCCAGTGGCCCGGATACCAAGGGGGTCACCGATGAGATCCCACCCTGCTGGGGCTCGGTCGATGGCCCGCCCACCATCTGGCTCACGGTGCAAAGCGTCAGAGTCGAAGTGCCGCTCATGGACTGCCGCCTCACCGTTGCCGCAGGGATGATTACCTTCACCCTCCTCGGCCCGGGCACCATCGACGGCAAACCCCTGGTCCCGCCGGAGGAACTGGCCAAGATAAGCGTCTCCGGCGCGTCCGCCAAAGGCTGGGAGGGCGAGCTCTTCCAAGCCGCCGCACAGGTGGAGCATGGCAAAGTCACCGCCGTTACCTTTGATTTGAGGAGCATCGGCCGCTCCCTGGTTACCTACACCCTTACGGGCGGGTCGCCCCAGTCTTCCTTCTTGGCAGCTGCGCTGGACCGGAAGGGACCCTGGACGCCTGTTAGCCCTTACGGACTCCTACCTGCTGACGCGGCCTGGCTGAAAGTAAGCTACCCGGTGCCCATGCCGCCAGGCGCAAACTCCCCGGTCATGGCAGACCAGTACACCATGCCCGGAAATGGCCTGAACGGCGAATGGGAAGGCGACCGGACCCAGTATGTGGCGATTGGCAACCTGCCCCCAGTGCTATACGTGCGCGAAATCACCGATGGCAATGGCGTCAGGCTGTATCCCGACGGCTATCACGCGCTCTATCGGGGCCCAGCCCCGGAGCTTCAGGCCGTGCAGCCGGCCACCGGCGTAGTCCGGACCATCTACCGTTATGCCGACGTGCCGGGAGGCGCCCGTCTTGAGGACGGGAACGTGCACTACGCAGTTGGCGCTACCTACCGGCAGATTGACCCAGCCACTGGCCAGATCTCCCCCGGAGCCGAACCAACGCAGCCGGAGTCTGGCCCAGGGCTGAAGTTCCCTTCACCGGACGGCAAGCTGGTGGCCGAACTGAGCATCCCTGCGGGTTCGCCCTACTGGAACGATGAGCCAAAGCCCCGCTTTGGCGACCTGGTTATCCGCGACTCCGCCACCGACCAGATCATTGTGAAGCAGGAGGGCTGGCTCAGCGTCCTTGGCACCCAGGGCTGCGGCAGTTTCGGCCCCGGCTTCGCCTGGCGGCCGGATAGCAGGGCAGTGGCGGCACTGAATGCCCCCGACCGGGACCAACTGGCGGTCAAGATGATTGACCTGCAGGGCCAGAGCCGGATCATCGCTCAGAAGCCGGGACAGGGCGCCGCATGGGAGCAGTACGCTTATGATGTGACCTGGTCCCCTTCAGCCAGCCGGATCAAGTACGGCGACCAGTTGGTCGAGGTGGCTTCGGGTCGGCTGATTGCCGAAAAACTAGCCCGCTACTCTTCGTGGTCCCCGGACAGCAAATCGCTCCTACTCTACGAGCCGTTCCACCCGTTCACCAGTTGGGGCCCGGTCTCCCTGCTGGACGCGACCACCGGCAACCGGCAGGAGTTGGGCTACGGACAGGGGTTGGGCTGGCTCCCGACCGGCGAGGCGCTCTTCATTCGGTGGGACCTGAGCAAACAGATCCCGGGCCCCGGCAAGGACTGCTGACCACCCCAAAAGCCGGCCCCACAAGATTAGACCGACTCTTCGCACAATGTTTCGCTCTTCTCTCGACATAATGAAACGTCATATCCCCTTCGCACAGAATGGCGGACCCGGATTCTTCTTCAGTATGGCGCATTACGCAACCCGATGGCACAGGGCGGCGCCTAAGTGGACGAGAGTACCCACCAACGCCAGGGGGCTTGAGGATGAAACGTGTCTGGCTTGTGATAGCAGCGGCAGCACTACTAGTAGGATGCAGTTCAGCGCAGCCCAAAAAGGCGGCTGAGCCCGTTCAGGAGGCACCACCAACTCAAGTCACTGCAAAGTCGCCAATCGAACCAGCGGTACGACTGACAGATGAGCAGGTTTTCCTTCCAGAGGGCTTGAGCGGTACGATCCCTCAGGGGGCGTACGCAGCGGGTTACGCTTCTCCTCCAGAGCCTTGAAGAGGAAGTGGCCAACATTTACTTCAGTGAATGTCCAAAGGGCGCGCCCGACACTGGCTGCGTCGGTAACCACCGTGCTATCAATTTAGCGGGACCATGACGGTTGCCAGTTCTACAGTCAGTTCGTATGAGGCAGATTACCAGAAAAACTCTGCAAGTGCGGATTACCGACCGTGGCTTGAACTCCACACTATTGCCCGGCTTCTTCGGGCCAAAGGATAGACATCGTGGGACAAGTGCTTTCAGGGAGCGAGAAACAGGCATTGCTACGCTCAGTGTATGAGAGCTTGCTAAACAGCCTTAGAAAATCGTAACCACCATCGGCACGTTCCGTGCACGCCAGGTCGTGTTCTGGGGTTTACCAGAACAGCTGCCCTTTGACAGGGACATTGCAGGCTCGGGCCGAAGAGGAGGCTAAGTCCTCTTCAGCAGCATGCATGGTGACTGAGTGCGCCATGCATGCCTGTTCCTGGGCAGCGTGGCCGCCGTCCTCCTTCTATTGTGCCAGTGGTTAGTGGTCCTCTTAATTTCGGCAGGTAAGAAGGAAATGAAGGCGAATATTTGCTCGTGCCCATCTCTAAGCAGGAGAGTGATGCGCATGTTCCCTTCGATCCCTACCCCGTACGATCTGGTGCTGGCAGAAGTAATCGAGGAGTTTAAGGCAAAACAAGTCAAAGCCATCCTTTTGGCTGGATCAGCTGCGAGCGGAAAGCTACGCCCTATGGTTAGCGACTTGGATGTGCTTGTTATCGACGACGGCCCATGGGCAATTCGCCATGAGCTTCACTCTGGGATCGAACTGCATGTGACATCTGGGTCGGAAGGAGCTTGGCGCAATGCGTGGCAGCGGGAAGTCAGTTCAGACATGGGAGCTAATTTATCCCTGATGACTGGAAGCGTCAGCCTCTTCGATCCTGAAGCGGTTGGCCGTGACCTGCGTGCCGAGGCCGTCGCACTCTATGCGGCAGGTCCAAAACTGGGCCCCCAGTGGATCGAGGGTAGACGCCGTTGGTTAACCACCGTCGCTGATGACCTAAAGGATGCTAGCCCGGATGACCAACCCTACATATGTGCACTTCTGGTGTTCCTGGCGGTCCCCTCTGCGTTTTCTCTCAAGGGATGCTGGCAACCTCGCCACAAGGAAGCCATGAGCCTTCTGGCCCAGGCAAATCCATCTTTCCATCAAGCAGTGAACGCTGCCCTACGGACCCATAGCGCCGAATCGTACGCGTCCCTCATCAGGGAAGTTGAGGCGCTGCTTCAGCCGCACGGCGGATGGTTCAGGATCCCGGCTTAAAGAGTCTCGCCCCCGTTTCATAACGCGGAGTCCTTTGATCCAGTGGAGGAATCGGGCCGAAGTCGAAGCGAACGCGCCGAGGACGCTATCCTCGGCGCGCATTTTTATGCGGTTGGAGCATGCGGGGGCGCGTCATAGACCTAATACCCGCCGGTGGTATGGTCTGCTAAACTGCGAGAGGGGGGTCAAATTTCGGCTGCCCGTGACACCCACCTGCCCGGTCCATGACGCCGGCACCCAAAGTGGATTTCGGCTGGCAAGAGACTGGTCCCTTCTTTAATCCCTTTGGCACCGAAGACCAGATTACGGACACATCCATTGAACCTCTTCCAAGAACTTCCGTGCCGCAGGGATATCGACCCAGGCCGCAACGTGCATCATCTGTTTGGCCCAATCCGGAAGATAACGCCCGAACTTGGTAGTGTATAGGTCCTCCCCCAAACCACTGACCAACTCAAGAGGGGTGTACGACATCTTGCTGACCCGCTGTAACAGTGTCCTAACCTCAGTAGGTGAGCAGCCGTGAAGCCTGAGCCAACCCCAGCTGCCGACTTCCTCAACCGAAAGCCCCTGCTGTTTGATCATTAGGGCCATAGTATGGAGCACAACATCCCCGGCAAAAGCCCTTACCTCCACCGCGTCCCCCTGCTGGGCAACCACTCTGTGCCCTGGCGTAACCCCCAGCAACCTATACGGTTTTCGAATGGACTCTAGAGCGTCCTGACCCTGCCCGTAGAGGTAAGGGAATTGTTTAGTGCCCTGCACAATGTTCGCCATTTCCGTCCGAATGCGGTGATGGACGTTCGGCCTATCACCCAAGAACTTTGGACGCTGGGCCCCGCTGGCGACTTCTACGTACAGTTTCAGTTTGTGCTCATCTACCTCCACAATCTTCCACAGCTTACCCCCAAGAATCACATGAGCACCCTTCTGGTAGACAGGCAGCACCGGTAGTGTTCCAATAACGGCGGCTTTGTGGACCACCTCGAACTCTGCGGGAGTCTCAAAGACAGCGTAAAAATCCCGTCCGCGCAGGATTCGCTCGCCGGCGATTCCCGGAATCAGTTCTGCAGTCCCCACGATTTGCTCCAGGTAATCCTTGCTAACCATGTCCTGTACTAGCTGCCTAACATCAGCGTCCGGGATGTCGTCAAATGCTCCGGACCGCTTCAAGTGCGACATCAAATCCACCAAATGCAATCCGTTATGTTGGGCACATGTAGACAAGATCTGGTGCCACAGAACGTCGTATGGAGTGGAGTAGTCCCGCGGCGGTTCAACCCAGTCGGTCAGAAACAGCTCAGTCACGGCAATTGATTGCACTAACCCCGCATCAGAGGTGGTGTATAGCTGAAACATCCTCGGTGTGTTCATTCCACGGCCACTGCGTCCCAGGCGCTGCTTGAGCGATGATACGCTGAACGTGGAGTCCAATTGAGCGACTAGCTGAACCTGCCCGATGTTAATACCCAATTCGAGGGTGCTAGTGCAGACCAGGGACTTCGGCGACCTCGCCTGGCGTAGGCTGATCTCGGCATATTCCCTTTCTGCGGCCGCCAGATTCCCGTGGTGCGGTAGATAGGTCTGACCCATCCCCTCCCGGTCGGCTAGGCGGTTTAGCAACACACAGGCTTCTTCCACTTCGGCTTTTCGATTGCAAAAGATCAGGCTGTAGTACGGGCGGGTCAACTCTCGCATATCCTCAATGATCTCAAGTGGTATTCGCCCATTGTCCGGTCTGGGCAAGTGGAAAAGGGAATACAGCGTCTTCTTCCCATTTGATGCCCCTTGCACAACCTGCACGGATTGGGGCTGGTGGGGACTGAGCCACTGACGTGCATACTCGTAGTCACCAATCGTGGCTGAAAGGGCCACTTTGCGCAAATGACCACCAGCGAGGTCCCGCAGGCGGCCCAAAAGCGAACGCAGATGGGTGCCTCGTTCCGTACCAAGGAAAGCATGTACTTCGTCAATCACAAGGAACTCTACCTGATGTAAAACCTGAGCCAGTGTCTCGGTCCTATTAATGAACAGGCTTTCAATCGACTCAGGGGTAATCTGGAGGATGCCGGTGGGGTTCTGCACGAAACGGTTTTTGGTACTCTGAGCCACGTCTCCATGCCATCGGTGAACGGCTATGCCTGACAGTTCACAGAGCTCCTGAATGCGCTGAAATTGGTCGTTGATAAGCGCTTTTAATGGAGATACGTAGACCACTTTGAGCCCGGTAACTGCGCTCTGCTCTACCAGTGACAGGATCGGTAGGAAGGCTGCCTCTGTCTTCCCGGAAGCGGTTTCCGAGGCTATAAGGACGTCGCCCTCTCCCCCTATGACCGCAGGAATTGCCTGTTCTTGAATGTCGGTGAACGCCTTCCAACCCATGTTCCAAATGGTTCTCTGGATCCGGGGGGATAGAAGCTGAAAGCTGTCGCTCAACGTAGCCCCACTCCCTAGTGCTTCACATGGAAGCGTCCCAACGGTGGTACCTCACCCTGGTTTTCCTCCGTAGGTTCTTGCTCCTGTTCCTTCAGCGTCAGACGAGCGGCTCGTGAGTGTTCTTCGGCTTCTTGAGCCGCACCTGTGAAAACGGCCGTTCTGTCCATATTAGGGTTCTGCTGCAAGAGATTCAGGGCGTGCAAGAACGAACGCACAACGTCACCTGCGGTCAGATACTGACGGGCACCAGGGCGTGAAAGGAGCTGTGCGAGGAACGTCTGCACTTGGGCTTCTGCCACCAGCGGTTCTACACCGTGATGGCAACTATGAATGGTCCTTAACTTCAATAGTAGGGTGAGTAGTTCCTCGGGAAGAAGCGGAGGAATGGTCATGACCGGCTGTTCCAAATCGCGAAAGACCTCCGTCTCAAACGGATTGGTCTGTATACGGCGCTTGAGCGCCTCGTAGCTGGACAGCCCACGCCGCTCATCGCTTATGAACTCGGGTGTCCCTGCGAATACCAAATAGACGTGTCCAGCCCTGCCTTGCTGGGCGTCGTTGAAAATGTTGAGGATTACCTCGTAGTTCTTGGATCGGTTCTGGGCGTGAGAGATCTTGTAGAGGTTAATGGCCTCGTCGAGCTCCACAACGAGGCCGGCGTAGCCGATCTGAGTTACGAACGAAGCAAAGACCTTAAGGTGGTCATACCAGTTGGCATCATCGATGATACCCCTAACTCCTAAGTCCCTGCGAGCATCCGAGCGGGCCTTGTACTCTGCGCGAAGCCATCGCAATGCCGACCGGGTCAACTCCTCGTTGTCCTGGGCATAGCCACGGTAGTACGCATTAACGACTTCGGCAAAATCGAAGCCGCCTGTAAGTCCTTCAATCTGGGTGAGAATGGAGCGAATCTGAGCCTGAACCTTGGTCACGAACGCCGGGTCGTCAAACGCCACCCCAGCGAGGCCTTCGCGATTGGCCACCTCTGTCTGCACCTGGCTAATCCACCGCTCAATTATGGCGGGCAGTGCTTGCCCATCGGGGCGACTTTGCGTGGTTAAGCCGTTCATCAGGGCTGTATAGGTTGCAACTCCTTTTCCCTCCCCGTACAGACGCCGATCCGGAGAGAAATCAGCTTCAGCCACCACAAACTTTTTGGCAAGGGCTATCTGGCGAATCAAAGCCAGCAAAAAGCTCTTTCCGCTGCCAAATGACCCAGCAAGGAACTTGACCGCGGCAGCTCCCTCCGCCACGTTCTCCAGTTCCTTTATCATCTGCCTGATTTCAGCTGCGCGGCCCACAACGATATGCTCCAGGCCGGTCCGGGGAACTACGCCGCTACCGAGACTCTGTAAGATCGCGGTCGAATCCTTCTTTCGTATGTTAAGAGGCTGGTTGGTCACAACTCGATCCCCTTTCCGTGCAACATCGAAGCCAGTTCATCCCAACGTTCATGAACCAGAAGAGACTCTTCGCCCTCCTCAATTAGTGGGTCGCCAAGCACGTCCACTGCGTGCTGGTTAATATCATCGATAAGCGCCATGAGCATCAGTCCCTGCTGCCTGGCGGCCTGGCCGGCCTCCTTCTTGGAGACTCGGTTCTGCGACTGGAACAGGGAAAGAAACTGTCGGTGATGGGGGTTAAGGTCGGCGAAGAACTGACCCATCTCGCCCACGTCGTGAGACCCAAGCAGAGATGTGAGATCTGAAACCAGTTGCGGCGGCTCCTCACCTGCCTGACTCGGGGAAAGCTCCGTATCAGCAAGTGCCTCCTCGGTCGCCTCTCCCCCGCCCAGCACCTTCTCGAGAACAGTCGAGATCGAATCGCTCTCACCTTTGAGTCGTTCAACTAAGCCCATATCGAATGAGATCGGTTTCAGTGGGATACCACCTGGTTCAACTCCCGTGGATGGAGGCTCTTTACTCCGCTTCGGGCGTTGAGCCGGGGCAGTGAACTTCGGCTGTATCTCCTCCAAGTACTGGCGGACCACTTTGGGGAGGGTTTCTGGTGTAACCTTGAGCATCGTTTTGTTGCCCGTAGAGACGCGGTGGAGGTTTTCCATGCACCGGATCAAGTTCTGCATGGCGGGGACCGCCTGATACGGTGCGCGGTAGCCGTACAGTGCGCGAGCCCGGACCTCACGGCCGATTACCGCTCCTTGGTACAAGCTGATCTCGTAGCGGGTGTCTCCCACCTTCCGCCCGTTGTTTAGGACGTGAAGTAAGGACTTGCCTCGCACCTCCATGCAACGTGACTCAAGGACCTTCAGATGCTCATTCAGGAGTTTTAGGAACTCATCTCGGTGTTTGGTGAAATGTGCAGTTGCGCGGTAGCCGGCATCGGTGACAAAATCGACTGCGGTCTGGTAAGGCAACGCCACTTCTGCGGGCTGAATCTGTTGCACCAGTCGAGACGTGTGATCGTTTTGCCCGTACCAATAGGCGGCCTTGTCGTCCCACTGCATCTCCCAAGCGAAATCCCCGATCCAATGTGGAAGATACTGCTCCAACTTGGGATGCTCCGTGCGATAGTCGTCGTATAGCCTAACTAGCTTTTCGTAAACCTGTTCAGGTGCAGGTTCGTACCCGAGGTTGAGGAGTTCATAGGTGAACAAGAACAGATAGCCTAAATCGGTAGAGTGAACGCGCCTGCCTTCCCATTCATTTCTCCAGTATAGGTACCACTTTAGTTGACCGTCAGTAAGATTCGAGAACGTTGGGTAGTACACCGCGAACGGAAAATGTACCGCGTGCCCCACCCTACGCGTCCGGTATTTCAGGCTGTCTTGGCGGAATGCCGAATTCCACGTTTGGACCTGAAGGGTGATGTCCCCGTGTTCAGTTGAAATGACGTACTCGTTGGAGAAACCTTGAGATTGGGGAGGTATGGGGACAAGGGCGTTTTCCAAGCCCTCGGGTTGGAAGGTCGTGAACCGCGAACTAGCCGGTTGCTCAGTCGGCCTGTGTGGAACAACCGAATGTGACTCCCTAGTTTCCTTGTCCTGTGTATGCACAGGGGGGAGTGGCGATTGGGGAGCCTGTTCAGTAGCCCTTTGGTCCTTGAATGGTGTTTCTCGCCGTAGGATTGCCCCTTCGTGAGATGTCTTGTTTAAGGCATTACGCACCATCAACCCAACCCAGGCCAAAACAGGTAACATGGCCAGGCTCAAACCATCCCCTTCATCATGCAGTAGGCCCAGTAAAGCAAAAAGAAGCGCCCCCGTCACCAGGTGTGTCCAAGACCAAGCGTTTCGCATAATCACTAATAGGGCAACAGCACCGAGTACGACCAACGCGTTGCCCCCTCCGATGGCAATCATGATGGCGCACCCGGCGAAAATGCCCCACGATGTTCCTGACTGTTGCTGCGGCACAAGCTCACCCCTTGCACCAAGATCCAAAGTAATGACATTACTAATTCCTTCGGCCCGTTTATTGATCCTGCATGATTTCTAAGAGTAAAACATATTGGTCAGGCCGTTTCCCTTTGAGGCCAAGCGCCTAAAGAGTACGCCGGGTTGGGTCGTCTAAATTGG
>Ga0196976_1001176_pt1 | contig 12746 bp, 9 predicted proteins | sample S3v_513CmetaG_FD_148644 | JGI IMG/M metagenome (GOLD analysis project Ga0196976, IMG submission 148644) | Soil microbial communities from Anza Borrego desert, Southern California, United States - S3+v_5-13C | ecosystem: Environmental > Terrestrial > Soil > Desert | place: USA: California...
GCCGTGCGCGCGGCGTTCAAGGCGGTGCAGTCGGAACGACAGGTCGCGGTGCTGGTACCCACGACCATTCTCGCCGACCAGCATTTCCGAACCTTCGGGGAGCGGCTCGCTGATTTCCCGATGCGCGTTGCGGCGCTGAGTCGCTTCCAGACCGTCAAGGAACAGCAAGTCGTGCTCGACGAAGTCGGGAAGGGCAACATCGACATCGTCATCGGCACGCACCGCCTCTTGTCTCCCGACGTGACCTTCAAGCGACTCGGTCTGATCATCGTCGACGAAGAGCACCGCTTTGGCGTGAAGCACAAGGAGCGGCTCAAGCAGCTCCGTCTCGAGACGGATGTCCTGACGCTGACGGCCACGCCGATTCCACGCACGCTGCACATGTCGCTCGCCGGCCTGCGGGATATGACGCTGATGCAGACGCCGCCGCGCGACCGCTCGCCCGTCCTCACCTACCTCGAGCCGATGGACGACGGCTTGATCGAGGAGGGAATCACCCGGGAGCTCGATCGCGGTGGACAAGTGTTCTTCGTGCACAATCGCATCGAAACCATCGAAGCGATGGCAGACCACATCAAGCGGATCGTGCCGCGGGCGACGATCGCGGTGGCGCACGGGCAGATGCGCGAGAAGGATCTCGAAGACATCATGCATCGCTTCGTCAGCGGCGAGGTTGACGTCCTCGTGTCGACGATGATCGTCGAATCAGGGCTTGATGTGCCCAACGCGAACACGATGTTCGTCAATCGCGCGGACATGTTCGGCCTGGCCCAGCTGTACCAGCTGCGGGGACGTGTCGGACGGTCGCATCGCCGCGCCTATTGCTACCTGATCGTTCCCGATCACATCGACGAGGACGCCGAGCGCCGCTTGCGGGTTCTCGAACACCATACCGAGCTGGGGGCAGGTTACCGCATCGCGCTGAAGGACATGGAGATGCGTGGCGCAGGTAACCTGCTCGGCGCGGAACAGAGCGGCTTCGTCCAGGCAGTAGGCTTCGATTTGTACCTGCGCCTGCTCGACGAAACCGTGCGCAACATCGTACAGGGTGGCGGACAGCCGAAGCTCATTCCCTCGGAGGTTTCCGTCGACACGCCGAGCTACCTGCCGGACGATTACGTGCCGGCGCATGAGGCGAAGCTGGACGTATATCGCCGGCTGTCCCGCGTGACCGACGCGGCTGACATCGTCGCGATGCAGCACGAGCTGCGCGACCGGTTCGGACCTCTTCCCGCGCCGGCAGAGGCGATGCTCGCTGTGGCCCAACTGCGCGTCCTTGGGGCCCGCCTCAGCATCGACAGCATTCTGGTGCGCGCCAATGAAGCGCGTGTTAACTTCCGCGACACTGCGGCGCCCCGGATGAAGGGGTTGTCCGCGGCGTTTCACGAGGTGCAATTCCAGGCGGATGTCCGCCGGGCGCACCCCCTGTCGCTGAAGCTCACGCGGCTCGGCGGCGTTCCCATACTCGATGGTCTGGTTCGCGCACTCACAACGCTTGCTCCCACCGCAGGCTGAACGGCCCCAGGGCTGCCATTCGGAGTTTCCTTACAGATGAAGACTCGTTCGCTCCTTCTCCTGCTCGGTTCTACCTGCACTATCGCGGCATGCGATGGATTGAAGGAGGCCCTGACCGCACATACCGACGTCGCAGCCAAAGCGGAGTCGCAGGAGCTTTCCGTCACGCGCCTCGGGGACCTGATGGGGAATTCCTCGCTGCAGATCACCGTGAACCGCGATGTCGCGATGCTCATCGCCGACCTCTGGATGAACTACCAGCTCCTCGGGTTGTCTGCGGCGCGCGGCGATTCCCTCAACGACCCCAAGCTGATCGACGAGGCTACACTGGGCGTTACGTCAAACATTCGCCTGCGGCGTTTCATGGAAGGAGTCGCGAGCACCTTCAAGGCGGAGTCGGCATCAGAAGCCACGTACAATCAGGCCAGTGGCGGACTGCTCGTCGCGCGACACATTCTCTTCCAGGTTCCGGGCGGCGCGACGCAACAGCAGAAGGACTCGGTCCGGCGGGTTGCCGAAGGTGTTCGCGCACGCACGACAACGGCCAACTTCGCCGACCTCGCGCGTCGCTACGGGTCTGACGGCACGCGTGAACAGGGTGGCAACCTGGGCGCGTTCCGGCCGGGCGACATGGTGAAGCCGTTTTACGACGCCGTCGCAGCGTTGCGCCCGGGCGAGATCTCGATGGTCGAGACGAACTTCGGCTACCACATCATTCAGCGGCCGACCTATGCCGCCGCAAAGCAGGAATTCGACGCGGCTTTCGGTCAGGGGTCCATGCGCCTCGCGGAAAGCACCTATGTCGCGAAGCTCGACCAGGAAGCGGGCATCGAAGTGAAGTCGAATGCTGCGACACTCGCCAAGGCCGCCGCGCGCGACCTGTCGGGGCACCGGGAAGAAGACGACGTGATGGCGACCTACAAGGGGGGCGAACTCGATGTGGCCCGCTTTGTCACCTGGGTGGAGTCCTATCCGCCGCAGATGCGACTCCCGCAGCAGATGGCGCAGGCGCCGGATTCACTCGTCAACCATTTCGTGAAGAGCATCGCGCGCAACGAGGTGATGCTGCAGAAAGCCGACAGCGCAGGGATCAAGCTCACCGCCGAGGAAACCTCGCAGCTCCACAATGAGTTCAAGGGCCTGCTGGCGTCGCTGCAACAGCAGATCGGGATCGACGCCGCCTCCCTGGCTGATAGTGCCCGTTCGGTCCCCGAGCGCGAGCGGCTTGCCGCCACGCGCGTCGAGGCATTTCTCGAGCGCATGATGGCGGGACAGGCACAGCCCGTCTCCGTGCCGCCGCCGATCCAGGCGGTGTTGAGCAGCAAGTACGACGCAAAGACGTATCCGGCGGGCGTGGATCGTGCCGTCGAACGGGCGAGCAGACTTCGCTCGTCCGCGGATTCGGCGCGTGCCGCGTCGCAGCCGCGGTCACAGGTGCCCTTGCCGACGCCGCCAGCGGATTCGGCGCGCCGCGACACGGGCGCCACGAAGCGTCCGTGACCCGGACCTTCGCAGCAGCGGGATGGGTATCATGCGCATGCAGTATTCATTCGTGATTCTGGCGGCCGCGGCCGCGTCGCTGGGGGCGCAGGATCCGACGCCGCCGGTCGCGCTGGCGCGCGATTCCGTCGTGCCGCTCGATCGCATCGTGGCGGTCGTGGGCGATCAGCCAATTACGCAGTACGATGTGCAGGAGCGGATGCTCCAGCTGCAGCAGCAGCCGGGGTTCCAGGCACCGCGTACGCAGGAAGAGTTCGACAAGCTCGCCAGTGAAGTCGTGGGCCAGCTGATCGACGAAGAAGTCCTCGTCCAGAAGGCCATCTACCTGAAGGTCGAGGTGCTCGATACCGACCTGAGTGCCGCGGTCGACCGCCAGATTCGCGACGTACGTGGCCGGTTTGCCAGCGATGCGGAATTCCGCGCCGAGCTCCAGAAGGCGGGGCTTGGAACGCCCGAGGAGTATCGCCGCTTTCTCATCGATCAGATGCGGCGCACCGAGCTGCAGCGCCGGGTGATCGAGCAGCTGCGCGCGGAAGGCAAGATCCCGCCGGTGAACGTGACGCAGACGGAGGTCGAGGAGGCGTTCGAGCGTTCGCGCGCGTCGCTCCCGCGTCGTCCGGCTACCGTCACCTTCCGCCAGATCGTCGTCGCGCCAAAGCCGAGCGAGGCGGCGCGCGTGGTGGCGAAAGCGAAGGCGGAGTCGCTTCTCGTCGAGATCAAGGGCGGTGCGGACTTTGAGCGCGTGGCCCGACGGGAGTCCGCCGATTCGGTGTCGCGCGAGCAGGGGGGCGACCTCGGCTGGAACCGCCGCGGGCGCATGGTGAAGGAGTTCGAACAATGGATGTTTGCCCTGCGTCCTGGCGCAATGAGCCCCGTGATCGAGACCGTCCACGGATTTCACATCATCCGCGTGGACCGGGTGCAGCCCGGCGAAGTGAAATCGCGGCACATCCTCGTGAAGCCGGTGATCGATTCCCTGGACATCGAGCGCGCGCGCCGCGAGGCCGATAGCGTGGCGACCCAGTGGGCAGCCGGCGTTGCCTTCGATACGCTGGCTCGGCGGCATCACGACTATGGCAGTGGTGAAGAAACCACGATCCTGACGCCGATTCCGACAGACTCCGGTCTCCCGCCGAGCTACAAGCAGGCGTTTGCCGGCAAGAAGGCGAACGACATCGTGAACTTCCCGATCACGGGTCCGAACAACATTCCAAAGTTCGTCGTCGCCCAGCTCGTCACGGTCGATGCGGGCGGGGAATACACCCTTGCCGACCTGCGGGAGCGGGTCCGTCAGCAGCTGGTCGAGGAGGGCTCCATTCCTCGATAACCTGCGGAAGGAAGCGTATGTGAGCATCCGGCTCGGTGCGGTCACCGCTGGGCCCGGCCCCGAGCGGTAGCGTGAGCCGGCGGCCGCGCCTCGCCGTGACGATCGGCGATCCGCGCGGTATCGGACCGGAGATCGTCGCGAAGATGCTTCGCGATGAACGGGTGCAGCGCGCGGCCAACCTCGTCGTGGTGGGTCCGACCGGCGCCGAGGTTGACGTGCAGGAGGTGATCGGCGAATGGCTCAGCGGCGCCGCGCCCGCGCTCGCCGGCACGCTTGCGGGTGCTGCGATCCAGCGCGCCGTCACGATGGCGAAGGCAGGAGACGTGGACGGCATCGTCACGGCGCCCATCGACAAGTCTGTCCTCCTGCGTGGCGGCTATGACTATCCCGGCCACACCGAGATGCTGGCCGCGCTGACGGGTGCGCAGGTCGCGATGATGCTGACCAGCGCGGAAGCGGAAGTATCCGCGCGGCCGTACAATGCGCTGCGCGTTGTGCTTGCCACGACGCACATCGCACTGCGGGACGTTCCCGCAGAGCTGACCCGCGATCGGATCGTCTCCATTGCGTCGATCACCCGTGCCACCCTGCGCGACTGGTTCCTGGTCGAGAAGCCGCGCATTGCCTTGTGTGCGTTGAACCCGCATGCTGGGGATCACGGCCGGTTCGGTCGTGAGGATGATGAAATTCTCACGCCGGCCGCGCGGGAGGCGCGTATTGCGGGCCCATTCCCCGCGGACACCGTCTTCGTGCGTGCATTGCGCGGAGAGTTCGATGCCGTGATCGCTCCCTATCACGATGTGGGAATGACCGCGATCAAGGTTGCCGCATTCGGTCGTGCGGTGAACGTCACGATGGGGCTGCCGTTCCCGAGAACGTCCCCCGATCACGGCACGGCGCTCGACATTGCCGGACAGGGAATCGCCGACCCTTCCAGCATGATCGAAGCAACGATGCTCTGCGCGACGATCGCACAGCGCGGTGCGGCGGTGCGCGCATGACACGCGTCGCGCTCCTGGCCTTGTTGGCGGTTCTCGCCTGTTCGGGCGGACCGCGCGCATCGGGCGCGCCTCCAAACGTCGGGCAGGTCGGAGCCCGCCTGCAGACGGAAGCATCCGTCATCGCGTTCATGATCGACGAGGGGCTACGCCGCGGCAACGTCGCCGCCGACCTGCGTCACCTCACCGATGTCATCGGCCCGCGTCTGACCGGGTCGGTGGCGATGCGCCGGGCAAACGACTGGACCGCAGCGCGCTTCCGGGAATACGGGGCAGACGCGGTCTCGCTGGAACCGTGGCCGTTCGGAGTTTCATGGCAGCGCGGTCCGCTCACCGCGCGCCTCGTGAGTCCCCACGAACGCTGGGTGCAGGCCGCGTCCTGGGCGTGGGCGCCCGGAACGAATGGCCCGCGCGTCGGGGACGTACGCTTTGTGGACGCCACGACCCGTGCCGACTTCGACCGGCGTTTCGCCGGAAAATTGCGCGGCGTGTGGGTCATGCTCGAGCCACCGTATGCCCGCGTGAATCCCTTCGCCGCCACCGCCGCGGATTCCAGTCGAGTGGATTCGCTGCGGCGCGTGGCGCGTCGCCAACGCACCGCGGACGAGATCGCGTTCCTCCGCGGCCAGACGTCGCTGCTCGCGGCGGAAGGCATCGCCGGCGAGATCATCGATGGGCAGAAGGATTACGGCCTGTTCACGATGAGCGGCTCTCCGGATGCCATCGCTCCCTATCCGCAGGTGGTGGTCAGCAACCAGACGTACGGCGAGCTGCATCGATCGCTCGCCGCGGGCGATCGGGTGCGATTCGAAGTCAACGCGACGAATACGTTCGGACGGGACACGCTTGTGCAGTGGAACACGGTCGCCGAGATCCGGGGGGCCGAACATCCCGATGAAGTCGTGCTCATCGGCGCACACCTCGACTCCTGGGACATCGCCACGGGCGCGACGGACAACGCGAGCAGCTCCGTGGCGGTTCTCGAAGCCGCCAGGATCCTCGGTGCGCTCAAGGCGACCGGCGTCCGTCCACGACGCACCATCCGCTTCGCGCTCTTCACTGGCGAGGAGCAGGGCTTGTTCGGTTCGCAGTACTACGTCATGCGGCACGCGCAGGCCGTGGCAATGCACCAGGCGGTGCTCGTACTCGACAACGGCACTGGTCGCATCGTGAGCCTGCCGCTGCAGGGGCGCGACGATCTGCACGACCTCTGGACGGCCATGATGCGGCCCCTTTCGGCGCTCGGCCCGTTTACCGTCCGATCGGGCTCGAAAGGGGGGACGGATCATCTGCCGTTCGTGCAGGCGCGGGTGCCGGCCTTCAATTACGATCAGCTTTCACGTGGCTACGACTACACGCACCATTCGCAGATCGACGTTTTCGACCACGTCGTGCTTGCTGACGTGCAGCAGGCCGCGATCGTGATGGCGGTGAATGCCCTGCAGCTGGCGAATCTCGACCGCCGGCTGACGCGTCCCGCTACGCCGTAGCTTCGGGGTTGCGCTTGCCGGCGCGACGGTCGCCGGCGCTGTGCAGGTCAGCCGCGAGGGTGTCGATCCGCCGGCCGTCCATTTCGCGCACGGTGAAGACGGCGCCGCCCGCGGTGACGCGATCGCCGACGACGGGGAGCCGTCCCAGCGCGCCGAACACGTATCCGCCGATCGTGGTGTAGTCGTCGTCAGGCACGTCGAGGGCGAACCGCTCGTTGAGGTCCGCGATATTCGTCGAGCCGGGAACCAGCACGAGATCCGGCGACTCCCGCTCTTCGGTTTCGGGTGGCTCGTCCTTCTCATCGAGAATCTCCCCGACAATCTCCTCGAGCAGGTCTTCCATCGTCACCAGTCCGGCCGTCCCCCCGTATTCGTCCAGAACGATCGCGAGATGCTCCTTGAGCCGCTTGAAGTCGGACAGCACATGTTCGACTTCCCGCGATCCCGGCACCACATGGATGGGGCGCATGATCGTGCGGACGTTGAAATCCTCGCGGCCGTCGGTCCCGACGGGGTGCGGCTGGCGCAGGATCGGGATCAGGTCCTTGGCCAGCACGAGTCCCACGATGTCGTCGATGGTCTCATCGTAGACGGGATAGCGCGACCGTCGCGTCTCCTCGACGAGGGTGAGCGTCTCGTCCAGGGTCGCATCCACCGACAATGCGTCGATGTCGGTGCGTGGCGTCATGACTTCGCGCGCATTCTTCTCTGAAAATTCGAAGACGCCCTCGATGAGGGTCGCATCCGTCTTCTCGATCATGCCACCTTCCTGGCTCTGCTCGACGAGGATGCGGAGCTCTTCGGGCGAATGCAGCGCTTCCTCCACGTCCATCGGCTTCTGCCCAAACAGCCGGAGTACGAGCTCAGCGGACCGGTTCAGCACCGACGTGAACGGTCGCATGATGAACTCGAAGACGAAGAGCGGTGGTGCGAGCGCGCGCGCGACCTTCTCCGGATGGGTCAGGGCTACACTGCGGGGCGCGAGCTCGCCGAAGACCACATGGAAGAACGTGACGAACATGATCGCGAGGACCGATCCGGCAGAGAGTCGGACTGCCAGCTCGATTGCGACGGGCAATCCCGCAAGCCAGTGGGAGAACACCTCGGCGAGCGTCTCCTCGGTCAGCGCGCCCAGCCCCAGTGACGAGAGCGTGATGCCAAGCTGGCTCGCAGAAAGCATGCGACCGATGTTCCCGATCGCCCGCAACGCGATCCGCGCCAGCCGGTCTCCGCTGCGCGACATCGCCTCCAGTCGCGTGCGTCGAGAACGAACCAGCGCGAATTCGACAGCGACAAAGTAGCCGTTCAGGAGCAGCAGAACGACGATCGCAACGATGCGGCCGAGCACGACCACTAACTTATGTCAACGCATGCACCATCACCACGGCGGGGCGCACAACCACCACCACGGGCACTCGCACGCGGATCAGCGGGCCGACCAGTCGACTCGCGCCCTGAAGCTGGCGCTCGGACTCACCGCGTCGGTCCTGGTGGCGGAGGTCATCGGCGGCTGGCTCTCGAACTCCCTCGCGCTCCTGGCGGACGCGGGCCACGTCCTGACCGACGCGGCCGCGCTGGCGCTCTCGTTGTTCGTCGCCTGGTTCTCCCGCCAGCCGGTAACGCCGCAAAAGACCTACGGATACCTCCGCTGGGAAATCCTCGCTGCGTTCATCAATGGCGCGACGCTGCTTGCGATCAGCATCTGGATCGTGATCGAGGCGCTGCTCCGCCTGCGGGCCCCCGAGCCGGTGGGGGGAACGCTGATGCTCGTGATCGCTGCTCTCGGGCTCGTTGCGAACGTTGCGGCGGCGTACGTCCTCCATCCCCTGCACAAGAGCAGCTTGAACGTGCACGGTGCCTATCTGCATGTGCTGGGCGATCTGTTGGCATCCGTTGCCACGATCGTCGCCGCGGCGATGATCGCGTTCACCGGCTGGCTGCCCGCAGATCCCATCGCGTCGCTGTTGACCACAGCACTCATCGTCCGTGGGGCCTGGCGGCTTGTTCGTGAAAGCGTGGACGTCCTGCTCGAGGCGACGCCGGCTCACATCGCACTCCCGCAGGTGCGCCAGGCCCTGGAAGGAATTCCTGGAGTGGAGTCCGTCCACGATCTCCATGTCTGGACCGTGACTTCGGGGGTGGTGGCGCTGAGCGCACATGCCGTGGTCCCCGTGGCGGAGCAGCACCAGGCCGTGCTCGAACGAGCTTGTGACCTGATGAACGGTCTGGGAATCCATCACATTACAGTGCAGGTGGAATGCACTGACATGTTCGAGCGGGAGCAACACCTGCATCCGTGACGCACCGTCCGACCCGATCAACCAACCGCCCATGAGCGAGTACCGCATCGAGAAGCTCAAACGTGACGTCAGCGTCCAGCTGGCCAACGGACAGCGTCTCGAAGGCCAGATGTTCCTGCGCCCGGTGTCCCGGCATCGCGCGCGCTCGGAGGATCCCCTCGAGCTCCTGAACGATGTCGAGCCATTCTTTCCGTTGATGCTTGCGAACGGGAAGGCGATGCTGGTTTCAAAATCCGGCGTGGCGCTGGTGGAAACCGCGATCGAGGACGAGGACCAGGATCTCACGGCGCTGGGGTACCTCGTCGAGGTCACGTTGACCGACGGCAGCACGTGTCGCGGTTCAGTGTTCGTGGAACGGCAGCCGGGACGCCAGCGTCTGTATGATTTCCTCAATGCCTGGCCATCGCGGTTCATGACGGTGGTAAACACTGACAAGGTGATTCTCGTCAACACGCAAACAATCGCGCACGTGCGCGAGGTCGACTAAATGGCGCAATTCGATCGGCTGCTCACCGCGATGGTCACGAACAAGGCCGAATCGCTGGTCCTCGAGGATGGGGAGCTCGTGAAGGTGGAGGTGGGAGGACAGCTGCGGGCGCTGACCAAGTCTCCGCTGACGAATCCTCAGATCGTCGCGCTGCTCAAGGAAATCGCGTCGCCCGACGTGCAGAAGCAGCTCGATGCCGGAAAGCCCGCGACGATCGCCTACATCACGACGGATGGCGCGTTCGTGGTCCGCGCGATGGTCAACGGGACGAAGTGGCATGTCGTGGCGAAGATCGACGACAAGGCGGAGTTCAAGCGACTCACCGGCCAGTTCAGGATGCCGGAGCTGCCGCCGGAGACGCCGCCCGGCGGCGTGCCGGCGCAACCCGAGCCCCCCGCCCCGGCGCCGAAGCGTCCGTCGGTGGCCACCGCCGCTGCCAAGCGGCCGTCTGTTGCGACAGCCATTCCCGTGGCGCCGGCCTCCTCGGGCAATGGCATGTCCTCGAAATCAGAGCTGGACCTCATCGCTCCATTTGAGGGCAGCGAGCAGGCACGGGCGTATCTCGACTCGCTCCTCGGCATGATGGTCCAGAAGGGCGCATCCGACCTGCATCTGCGCGTCGGTGAGCCACCGATCCTGCGTCACCATGGCGAGATGGCGCGTCAGGAAGGCCCGGCGCTCCACGACGAGCAGCTCTTTGCAATGATCCGCTCGATCATGCCCGAGCGGAATCGGCGGGAGTATCAGGAGACCAACGACACCGACTACGCCTACGAGCTCACCGGCGTCGCCCGTTTCCGCGCCAACGCCGCGCGCGATCGCAATGGTCCGGTTGCGGTCTTCCGCCAGATCCCCGCGACGGTCGTGACCGTTGAACAGATGAACGTTACGGAGGAGGTGCAGCGCCTGTGCTTCCTCACGAAGGGGCTGGTGCTCGTCACGGGACCAACGGGCAGCGGAAAATCGACGACCCTGTGCGCACTGATCGACCTGGTGAACCGGGCGCGCAGCGACCATGTCATCACGATCGAGGACCCGATCGAGTTCGTGCACAAGAACAAGAGCTGCATCATCACGCAGCGCCAGGTGCACGTGCACACGAAATCGTTCAAGTCGGCGTTACGTGCCGCGTTGCGCGAGGATCCCGACATCGTGCTCGTCGGCGAGATGCGCGACCTCGAAACCGTCTCCATTGCCATCGAGACGGCCGAAACCGGCCACCTCGTCTTCGGGACGTTGCATACCACCACGGCGGCGGGCACCGTGGACCGGATCATCGACCAGTTCCCGGCCGATCGACAGGAGCAGATCCGGGTGATGCTCGCGGAATCACTGAAGGGAGTGATTTCGCAAACGCTGTGCAAGAAGATCGGTGGCGGGCGAGTGGCCGCGCGTGAAATCCTGCTTTCCATCCCCGCGGTGACGAACCTCATTCGTGAAGGAAAGACCTTCCAGATTCCCTCTGTCATGCAGACGTCGAAGCGGCTCGGCATGGTGACGCTGAACGACGCGCTGATCGCCTACGTGGACTCGGGGGAAGTGGAACCGAAGGAGGCCTACATGAAGGCCGTCGAAAAGACCGGCTTCGTGCAGATGCTGAAGGCGCGCAACCTGGATGTGAGCTTCGCCGAGAGCGATCAGCCGCCAGCGACGGCGCCGGCGGGCGGGCCTGGCGGACCAACGGGTGCGAAACCCGGCGCAGCGAAGGGCGTCCCGGCCAAGCGATAGCCTCGGCCTATCGGCCTCGGCTCTCGGCCCTCGGCCTCGGCTCTCGGCCATCGGCCTTAAATCGAAAGCGGCGCGGGGAATCCCCGCGCCGCTCTGCTTTTGTCAGGTGAGTAGGCTCTGCGCACTGGCGCGACTCATTTGTCGCAGCCGTGCGCTATCCTCGGCTCTCGTCGCGCTGCGATGCTGACTGTTGGGAATCTTTTTCTTCCAGTTCTCCGCGTGGTTTCTCGTATTCGTCACGATCGGCGTATCCGTAACCGCCGAACACCTCGCCCCCGCGCATGTAGTCGTGGCCGTAGCCTCGGCCGTGGGGATAATCCTCGAGCGCGGGGTCGTGGGAGTGATTCATGGGCATTACCTCCGCAAGAGTTGTCTTCCACGTACGCCGCATTGTGCGTGCCTTTCGTGGCGCAGGCAAGAGCAAACATTCGGACATTCCAGAACAGCTTGTCAGCGCCGACGCTTGGCAAGCTTGACAGCTTTTCAGCTTGTGACGACAGCTGGACAAGCCGACAAGCCGACAAGCCGACAAGCCGACAAGCCGACAAGCCGACAAGCCGACAAGCTGTAAGCCGCTCCTCCGTTTAGATTTCTCCGGCTATGGAAATCAGGAACATTGCGATCATCGCGCACGTCGACCACGGCAAGACCACGCTCGTGGACAAGATGCTCAGACAGGCTGGAGCATTCCGCGAGAACCAGGTCGTGGAAGAGCGGGTGATGGATTCCAATCCGCTCGAGCGCGAGCGGGGCATCACGATTCTCGCCAAGAACACCTCGGTCCACTGGAAGGGCACCAAGGTCAACATCGTGGACACGCCGGGGCATTCGGACTTCGGTGGCGAGGTCGAGCGGATCCTGCGCATGGTCGATGGCGTCCTTCTCGTTGTGGACGCCTTCGACGGACCGATGCCGCAAACGCGATTCGTCCTGCGCAAGGCGCTCGCGCTCGGCCGCACGCCGATCGTGGTGATCAACAAGATCGATCGTCCTGGCGCCGATCCCGTGCGTGTGCATGACCAGGTGCTGGACCTTTTCATCGAGCTCGAAGCGGATGAGGCGCAGCTCGATGCGCCAGTGGTATACGCCTCCGGGCGCGAAGGCGTGGCGACCATGGACCTGGCGGTGAGGCCGACAGACCTGGCGCCGTTGTTCGACGCGATCATCGAGCATGTGCCACCGCCGCCGCACGACGACAGCCTGCCGTTCCAGATGCTGATTTCCACAATTGACTACTCGCCGTATCTCGGCCGGCTGGGGATTGGCCGCATCGAGCGCGGGAAGGTCAAGGTGGGCGAGACAGTGGCACTCCTTCCGATGGTTTCCGGGGGCGCCATCGATCCCGACACCGGTGAGATGCGCGGTGTCGAGCGGGCGCGGGTGACCAAGCTGTACGTCTAC
>Ga0196976_1001177_pt1 | contig 12726 bp, 12 predicted proteins | sample S3v_513CmetaG_FD_148644 | JGI IMG/M metagenome (GOLD analysis project Ga0196976, IMG submission 148644) | Soil microbial communities from Anza Borrego desert, Southern California, United States - S3+v_5-13C | ecosystem: Environmental > Terrestrial > Soil > Desert | place: USA: California...
CGCACGATCTTGCGCAGTTCTGCCAGCTGGTCGTTGGCGACATCCAGCCGATTCGCGGTTCGACCCATGAAACAAGGATACTCCCCCGACCGCTAACGGCATAGCTATTTGTGAGACACAACACTAGCCTGCGTGCGGAGGCGATCAAGCTGCGGCGGCTGCCGCTCGTTTGGATCGCTCTGGGCGCGGGAGTGCTCGTGCCGCTCATGATGCTGCTGAGTGTGCGGAGCACGCTGGCGCGGCTCGCCAGCGAGCGCCGCGCGGAAGTGCCGTGGCAGCACGGCATCGTCGGCGACGCCTTCGTGATGGTCGTGCTATCGCTGCCGCGTCATCCTCGTCACCGCGCTGGTCTTCTTCGTCGAGCATCGCAACGACATGTGGAAGCAGTTGCGCGCCACGCCGCGTCCGATCGGGGAGATCTACGCCGCCAAGTTCGTGGGCGTGCAGGTCGTGATCGGCATCGCGCTCGTCACCGCCCTCACCACGGGCATCCTGGGCTGGATGCTGCTGCCGTTCGAGATGCGGCGCATGTTCGGCGCGCCGGACGCTCATGTGTACGCGACGATGGCCAAGCTCGTGCTGATGATGTTCGCCGCGCTGTTGCCGGTGGCGCTCGTGCAGTTCGTGCTGTCGGCGCGGATGCGCAACATCCTCTATCCGATCGGCATCGGTCTCGCGCTCACGTTCTCGAACCTGCTGCTGTTCGCACCGGGACTCGAGCCGTGGCTGCCGTACGCGTATCCGGGCGCGGTGGTGATGACGCGGTTGGCGAAGCCCGCGGCGCAGGAAGTCGACCCGGCATATCGCGCTCCGGAAGACGCGTTCGCATTGAATGCGGCGAAAGGCAAAGTCATCGTCGTCGATGAGGGCCACGCCAATCGCCACAGCCTCGGGACGAGCGAGCACGGCGGCACGCTGCGCTGGATCATCGAGCCGGCCGAGCGCGCCGGGATGGAAGTGCGCGGCCTGTACGGAGCCGCGCGGCAGGTCGAAGGAAACCTGCTCATCGTGGCCGGTGCCGCGGCTGCGTATTCAGCGGGCGAGATCCAGGCGATCGAAGCGTGGGTGCGCGGCGGCGGCTCGCTCCTGCTCCTCACCGACCACCCCCCTTTCGGCAACGCGGCACTGGCAGGTGCGTTCGGAGTGAAGACAGATCCGCGTGCGCCCGCACCGTCGCGCACGGTCTTCACCGAGCTTGCCCCGCACGAGATCACCGGCGGAGTCCGCCAGGTCGTCACGTACGGTGGACAAACCGTCGTGCGCAAGGACAGCGACATACTGTTGAGATCGCAACTCCTCGCCTTCGACTACGGCCGCGGCCGAGTCGTCGTCTCCGGCGACACGGCCCTCTTCACCGCCCAGAGAAAGAATGGAGCCTCTTTCGGCGTGTCGGAGAACGAGACGCTCGTTCTCAACACGTTTCGCTGGCTGCTGAGGCTGAAGTAGGGGTTTCGGCACCCCGGCTGCAATGTCCTCCTGTGGTTATTTGAAGGAGGAAAGCACAATGAACGGATCTCCGCACATTTCGCGGCCGGTCTTCGCCCTCATGCTGGCGCTCACGCTGGCGGCGGGTGTGGCCGAGGCGCAGACGAAGATCAATCCGGGCTGGAACATGTTCAGCCCGCAGCAGGACGTCGAGATCGGCGCGCAGTCCGCGGCCGAGGCCGAGCGTCAGCTCCCCTTGCTCAACGACCGTGAGGTCGAGAACTATGTCAACAGCATCGGTCAGAGGCTCGCGGCCAACGCGGGCGGACCGCAGTTCCAGTATCGCTTCCGCGTCGTGAACGCCTCGGACATCAACGCGTTCGCGCTGCCGGGCGGCTACATCTATCTCAACCGCGGCATCATCGACAGCGCGAAGAACGAAGGCGAAGTGGCCGGCGTGCTCGCGCACGAGATCGCGCACTCCGCGCTGCGTCACGGTACGCACCAGGCCTCGAAGGCCTATGCCGCGCAGGCCGGTCTGCAGATCCTCGGCGGGCTCCTCGGCGGCAAGGTCGGCAATAACACCGCCCAGATCCTGAACACCGTCGGCGGCGTCGGCATGAACGCGCTGTTCCTCAAGTTCAGCCGCGAGCTGGAGACGCAGGCCGACGTGCGCGGCGCGCAGATCCTCGCCGCCAGCGGCTACACCCCGGCGGACATGGTCAGCTTCTTCAACACCCTGGCGAAGGTCGACACCGCGCGGAAGACCACGTGGCTGTCGCATCACCCGGCGCCGCCGGACCGTATCGCGCGCATCGAGAAGGAGCGCCAGCTCCTGAGAGAGCCCGCGACGCCGACGCAGAACACCACCCGCCTGGCGAGCGTGCAGCAGCGCCTGCGCGGCTACGGCTCGGCGCCGACGATGGCGCAGATCGCCCAGGGCGCAACGGCAAACAACCCGCCGATGACGAGCGGTACCACCAACAGCAGCAGCATCGGCCGCGTCGAAGCTCCGTCGCGGACGTTCCGGCAGTACACGAACCGCAACGGCGCGTACGCCGTGTCGTATCCGTCGAACTGGCGCGTGTACGAGAGCGGCGGCTTCGGCGTGACGCTCGCGCCCGAGGGCGGCGTGGGGACGATCGGCGGCCGGAGTGAAGTCGTCTACGGCGCGATCGTGAATCACTACGAGCCGCAGAGCGGCGGACGCGTGACGATGCAGAGCGCGACCACCGACCTGCTGAACCAGATCCGCCAGGCCAGCCCGCATCTGCGCGTGATCAGCGGCTCCACGCAGCAGCTCCGCACCAGCGGCGGCAGCACCGCGCTGGCCGCCAGCCTGCGCGGCCGGAACCCGAACACGAAGATCGATGAGCGGGTGACGGTCGTGACGCGCGCGCTGCCGGACGGGCACCTGATGTACATGGTGTTCGTGACGCCGGAAGCGGACGCGGCCAACTATTCGAACGTGCTCAATCAGATGGCGAACACCCTGCAGGTGGCGTCGAACGCGAGACACTGATGTGAACTCTGGAGGGCAGGCTGGATTGCCTGCCCTCCACGCTGCGTTATGATCCGACCGGGAGGACTCTCAGATGTACGATGAAATGATCGTCGGGCCGATGCGGCAGGAGCTCACGCGCCTCGGCATCCAGGAAACGCGGACGGCTGCAGAGGTGGACGCGGTTCTCGGCGAGAAGAAAGGCACCGTGCTCGTGGTGGTCAACTCGGTCTGCGGTTGCGCGGCCGGCATGGCCCGCCCGGCCGTGGCCATGGCCCTCGAGAACGAGACGCTGCCCGATCGCATGATCACCGTGTTCGCGGGCAACGACCGCGAGGCCACGCAGCGCGCGCGGGAGTACTTTGTCGGCTTCCGTCCGTCATCGCCGTCGATCGCCCTGCTGAAGGACGGCCAGGTGGTGAAGATGCTCGAGCGGTGGCAGATCGAAGGGCGCCACGCGCACGACATCGCCGCCGAGTTGTCCGCGGCGTTCAACGAGCACTGCGCCAGACAAGTCGCGGTCCAGTAGCTCGAGTGGAGAGGCGGGCTTCGGCCCGCCTTCTTTTTGTAACACTACATAGCATTGACAGGTACCTGTCATGGCACTACATTGCCATGTAGATGAGCGACACGTTCTACGACAACTGGACGACGCAGCTCCGCAAAGGCCTTCTCGAGCTGGCCATCCTCAACACGCTCGGCGCGGGCCCCCTCTACGGCTACGACATCGTCCGCCGCCTGGGCGACGTCGACTCGCTGGTCATCAATGAGGGGACGGTCTACCCGATCCTCAGCCGCCTGCGAAACGAGCAGTACGTCGAGAGCTACATCGAAGAATCTTCTTCCGGCCCGCCCCGTAAGTACTACCGGCTCACGCAGCGCGGCCGCGACGAGCTGCGGCGGATGAACACGCACTGGACGAGCCTGCACGAGGCGATCGGCCAACTCAGAAAGGAGCGCGGACGATGATCGACTTCACGCCCGAGGCGAAACGGAAATTCGACGAGTACCTGCTGCGGATGCGGTTCTCGATGCAGGGGCGGCGCTCGGTCGAGACGGACGAGGTGGAGCAGAACGTCGTGGAGCACGTGCAGGCGGCGCTGGCGGGAGTGCCGTCGCCGGTGGGACAGGAGCGGCTCAGCGAAGTGCTGACGCAGCTCGGGCCACCGGAGCGCTGGCTGCCGGAAGACGAGCGTCCGGCGTGGCGCCGCTGGGCGCACCGCTTCATGACCGGCCCCGAGGACTGGCGGCTCGCGTACATCTCGCTGGCCGTCACGATCCTGATGATCGTCTTCCTGCCGGTCGGCGGAATCCTGCTGCTCCTGCCGGGATACCTGGTCAGCCGCGCGTACGTGGAGCTGCTCGGCGACCGCGGCGAGCCGCTCGGCGCGCGCAAGTGGCTGGTGCTGCCGCCGATCGTGCTCCTCATGGTGGGGCTCGCCGGCGCGGCGTTGTTCGCCCCGGCGGGAGCGATCGGTGCGATCCTGAGCGAGATCGGGCTCCGCGAGCTGGGGTGGGATTGGGACAGCCGCGCCGAGCGGATGCGCATCTTCACCGGCATTCTCTCGATCGCGGTGGGAGCATACTGGGTCGCCTTGTCGGCCGTGTTCGCCCTGCTCCTGCGCCCGTTCCGCGCGCTGTTCCTGCCGGTGACGACGAACCTGCGCCGCGGTCACGCGTGGGCGCTGACGGTGGCGGGGGCGATCGTGTCGGGACTCGGCGCCGTGCTGCTCTACGTGTTTTGACCTGGAGTGCGCGAGCGCCAGCTCGCGCTCTCCATGCGGCAGCGCCAGCTGCCGCGGCGGGCGGAGGCTGGCGCCTCCGCCATCGAGAGCGGCAGCTGGCGCTGCCGCACTCCAGATGGCGCGCTTCTTGTGTCGTCGCCGGGCATGACCGACTTCGAGGACCGTATTCGCCGGATGGCCCGCGAGGCGATCGGGGAGCTGGGACGCGACGGCAGCGAGATCGCCGACGTGACCGAGCCGCCGGGGGCCGACTACTGCGTCATTTCCTTTACCGATCCCGAGGTGAAACCGATCGAGGTTTCGAAGCCCCTCGGCGCGGGCGAGAGTCAGGAGCTGGACGAGATTCGCCGCGCGCTGCAGTACCGGTTTGGCTCGTGACGTCCACCGGCGCGTAGAACGACCGTCCGCGCACGTTCTCGTCCACCTTCAGCCCGTGCTGCAGCGGCGGGAACGCGCGCTGCTCGCAGTTCACGCGCTCGCAGAGGCGGCAGGTCGTGCCGATCGGCACCGCCGCCTCGATGTTGGCGAGGTCGTAGCCGTCCGCGTAGACGAGCTTGCGCGCGTCGCGCACCGGGCAGCCGATGCCAACCGCCATCAGCGCGTCGCCCGAGGCATAGCCGTAGCTCTTGCGGATCGTGCGGGCGATGCAGAAGTAGGCCGTGTTGTCCGGCATCGTCGAGAGCTGCGTGCGGATGCGTCCCGGCGTGAGAAACGCCGCGTGCACGTCCCATCGCGGACAGGAGCCGGAGAAGCGCGCGAAGCGGATGCCCGTCCCGCTGAAGCGCTTGGAGATGTTGCCGGCGATGTCGACGCGCACGAAGTGGAACGAGACGCCGACCGAGCCCGGCTTGCGCAGCGTGGTCAGGCGGTGGCAGACCTGCTCCCAGCTCGCCGTGTAGTGGTGCTGCAGCAGCTCGATGTCGTAGCGCACTTCCTCGGCCATCCGATAAAAGTCGTCGTACGGCATCAGCAGCGCGCCGCCGAAGTAGTTGGCCAGCGCGATGCGGCACAGCTTCACCGACTCCGGCGTGTTCAGGTTCTTCTGCGAGCGCTCCACGATGGCGTCGATGGCCGGCGCCGCGTCGAGCAGCGCGAGCTGGTGCGCGAGCTGGAACTGCCGGCTCCACGGCGGCAGCACCTCGGAGAGCGTCAGCCGCCGCGCCTCCGGCTCGTAGTGCCGCACCAGGCCGCGGTCGCGGCTCACCGGCGCCAGCACCACTTCCACTCCGTGATGCGAGCGGAGATAGCCGCTGAGCGAGCGGTACATGTCGTGGCGGTCGAACGACGCGCGCGCCGCGAGCTCCTCCGCCGCCCGCTCGAGCTCCGGGAAGTAATTCAGGTTCTCCTGGATCACGTCCGAGCATTCCTCGCTCGGCAGGTGCGCGGGATCGACGCCATGGAACGAGCCGCCGTCGTAGAGCTGCGAGGCGAGGTCGCGCATCGACGACACGCTCGACTTGTACGCGTGAAAGAGGGCGATGATGCCGCGCGCCGCGCCGGGGTGCTCGGCCAGCTCGCGCAGGTCGTTCGTCGTCACCGCGTGCTCCTCGAGCAGCGGATCGGCGAAGACTTCCTGCAGCGAGTCGGCCAGACGCGAATGCGAGTCGTCGGCGAAGACCTGCAGCTCGACCTGGAAGATCTGCGCGATCTGCACGAGCAGATGCGCCGGCAGGGGCCGCTGGTTGTGCTCGATGAGGTTGAGGTAGCTCGGCGAAATACCGAGGCGCTCGGCGAGCTGGGTCTGCGTGAGCTGCTCGCGGCGGCGCATGCCGCGGACTTTGGCACCCAGTTTGAGTTGTGGAGTCATGGACGACTGTCTCCTCCTGCCTTCTTTTACAGACATTTTCTGCTTTACCAATTCACATTTACAACCTTTCACACCCTAACTGCCGCGCAGTCCGTCACTTATTGCTTTTGGCAGGGTGCGTGCTCAACATTGTTACACGATGACGGATGTAATGGTGATTACCGAGATCGACGTGCGCGGGGAGGTTCGCCCCGAGTGGGACGCCGTTCTCTCGGACGAGGCCCTCGGCTTCGTGGCCACGCTGCACAAGGAGTTCAACCCGCGGCGCCTGGAGCTGCTGGCCGCGCGCGAGGAGCGCAAGGCACGCCTCGACGCCGGCGAACTGCCCGACTTTCTCCCCGAGACGCGGGAGATCCGCGAGAGCGAGTGGACCGTCGCCCCAATCCCGCCCGACCTCCTCGACCGCCGCGTGGAGATCACCGGCCCGGTCGACCGGAAGATGATCATCAACGCCCTCAACTCCGGCGCGAACGTCTTCATGGCCGACTTCGAGGACGCGAACTCGCCGACCTGGGAGAACTGCATCCAGGGGCAGCTCAACCTCATCGACGCCGTGCGCCGCACGATCTCGCTCGACACCGGCGCCAAGCAATACAAGCTCAACGAGAAGACCGCGACGCTGCTGGTCCGCCCGCGCGGCTGGCACCTCGTCGAAGAGCACGTGACCGTCGACGGCGTCGCCGTCAGCGCCAGCCTCTTCGATTTCGCGATTTACTTTTTCCATAACGCCAAAGAGCTGATCGCCCGCGGCACGGGGCCGTACTTTTATCTCCCGAAGATGGAGTCGCACCTCGAGGCGCGGCTCTGGAACGACGTCTTCATCCGCGCGCAGCAGGAGCTCGGCCTCCCCGCGGGGACGATCCGCGCGACCGTGCTCATCGAGACGATCCTGGCCGCGTTCGAGATGCACGAGATCCTCTGGGAGCTGCGCGCGCACTCGGCGGGACTCAACTGCGGGCGCTGGGACTACATCTTCTCGTTCATCAAGAAATTCAGGGCGCGGCGCGACTTCGTCACGCCCGACCGCGGCTCGATCACGATGGACAAGGCCTTCCTGGCCGCGTACGTCGACGAGCTCATTCGGACCTGCCACAAGCGCGGCATCCACGCCATGGGCGGGATGGCCGCGCAGATCCCGATCAAAAATGACGACGCGGCCAATGACGCGGCCTTCGCCAAGGTGCGCGCGGACAAGCTGCGCGAGGTGAAGGCCGGCCACGACGGCACCTGGGTCGCGCATCCCGGCATGGTGGCGCTGGCGAAGGAAGTGTTCGACGAGCACATGCCGGAGCCGAATCAGATCGACAAGGCGCCCGGCGTGGCGCGCACCGCGGACAAGCTGCTGGAGCTGCCCCAGGGCGTCATCACCGAGAAGGGGCTGCGGCAGAACATCAACGTCGGCATTCTCTATCTCGAGGCGTGGCTCGGCGGCTCCGGCGCGGTGCCGCTCTACAACCTCATGGAAGACGCCGCGACCGCCGAGATCTCGCGCACGCAGCTCTGGCAGTGGATCCATCACGGCGCGAGGCTCGACGACGGCCGCACGGTCGACGCGGAGCTCTATCGCGCCATCCGCGACGAAGAGCTCGCGTCGATCGGCGAGCGCCCGAATCTCGAAACAGCAGCCCGGATTTTCGACGAGCTCATTCTCGCGAACGAGCTCGCCGACTTTTTGACCATCCCCGCATACGCGGAACTGTTGCGACAGGAGCAAGCATGAAATTGAAAGAAGCACGAGACCCGAAACAGATCGAGAAGGACTGGGAGACCAATCCGCGCTGGGACGGCATCACGCGCGAGTACACGGCGGAGGACGTTCTGCGGCTGCGCGGCTCGATCGACGTCAGGTACACGCTTGCGGAGATGGGAGCCGAGCGCCTCTGGGACCTGCTCAACACGGAGCCGTACGTGAACGCCCTCGGCGCGTTGACCGGCAATCAGGCCATCCAGCAGGTGCGCGCCGGCCTGAAGGCGATCTATCTCTCCGGATGGCAGGTGGCCGCCGACGCGAACCTGGCCGGGCACATGTACCCCGACCAGAGTCTCTACCCGTCGAACTCGGTCCCGCAGGTGGTGAAGCGCATCAACCAGGCGCTGCAGCGGGCCGACCAGATCGACCATCTGGAAGGGCGCAGCGGCACGCACTGGTTCGCGCCGATCATCGCCGACGCCGAGGCCGGCTTCGGCGGCGCGCTGAACGCGTTCGAGCTGATGAAGATGATGATCGAGGCCGGCGCGGCCGCGGTGCACTTCGAGGACCAGCTGGCGTCGGAGAAAAAGTGCGGACACCTCGGCGGCAAGGTGCTCGTCCCGGTGTCGCAGTTCATCCGCACGCTCGCTTCCGCGAGGCTGGCCGCCGACGTGATGGGCGTGCCGACGCTGGTCGTGGCCCGCACGGACGCGCACTCGGCGACGCTGCTCACCAGCGACGTCGACGAGCGCGATCACGAGTTCATTACCGGCGAGCGGACGCCGGAAGGCTTCTTCCGCATCAACAACGGCCTGCAGATGGCCATCGCCCGCGCCATCGCGTACGCGCCATACGCGGACGTGCTGTGGTGCGAGACCTCGACGCCGGACATCGACGAGGCGCGCGAGTTCGCCGAGGGCGTGCACGCGAAGTACCCCGGCAAGCTGCTGGCGTACAACTGCTCGCCGTCGTTCAACTGGGCGAAGAAGCTGTCGGCCGACGAGATCGCGACGTTCCAGAGCGAGCTCGGAAAGATGGGCTACAAGTTCCAGTTCGTCACGCTGGCCGGTTTCCACGCCCTCAACTTCTCGATGTTCGAGCTGGCCCGCGAGTACGCGCAGGAGGGCATGACCGCCTACTCGCGCCTGCAGCAGGCCGAGTTCGCGGCCGAGCAGCACGGCTACACCGCCACGCGCCACCAGCGCGAGGTCGGCACCGGCTACTTCGACGAGGTGGCGAAAGTGATCAGCTCCGGCGAGTCGTCCACGACGGCACTCGCGGGATCGACGGAAGCGGCCCAGTTCTAGTTTCGGAGGAACGACATGGAAGACATCAGGACCTACCAGATCGAAGAAGAGACTCGCGACGACGAGCGCAACGAATTCAACGCGAGCGGCGCCGACGACGAGGTGCCGTTCCACATTCCGCGGGATTAGTTTCCATGGCGGCGGCGTTGCCGCCGCCATGCTTCGCCGACTCCTGACACTCGCGCTCGCCGCCCTCCCTCTCTTTGCCGCCGAAAAGCCGGCCCCGCCGGCCGATCTCGCCACGCCTCCCGCGGACGGGGTGCGTGCCGATAACGGTCTGGTCACCAAGCAGCTCGTTGCCGGCACCGGAACCGTGAAGCCGAACGAGGGACACCTCCTGCGGATGCGCTACACGGTCTGGAAGAGCGACGGCACGCTGGTGCAGCACGTCTCGGCGCCGACGACGGTGCAGCTCGCGCTCGCCAAGATGATCCCCGGCTGGCGGCAGGCGGTGGAGCAGATGGTCGTCGGCGAGGTGCGCCGCGCCTGGATCCCGAAGGAGCTCGGCGGTACGCGGGCGACCATGCCGATGCTCATCGACACGGAGCTGATCGAGCTCGTCGAGCGTCCCGTGACCCCGCCCGACGTCGCCGCGCCGCCCGCCGATGCGACGGTGACCGAGTCCGGCCTCGCGTACAAGGTCCTCCGCGCGGGCAACGGCAAGCTGCACCCGCGCCGCCGCGACACCGTGGTCGTCCACTACAGCGGCTGGACGACCGACGGCCAGATGTTCGATAGTTCCGTCGAGCGCGGCGAGCCGACCGAGTTCCCCCTCGACGCCGTCATCCGCGGCTGGACCGAGGGGCTGCAGCTCATGGTCGAAGGAGAGAAGACGCGCTTCTGGATTCCCGCGAAGCTGGCGTACGGCAACGACCGCACGAAGCCGCAGGGGATGCTGGTGTTCGACGTGGAGCTGATCGACATTAAATAGTTGCTGGTGGCTGGTTGCTGGTTCAAGGCGCTGCATGGGTTTTAGGCGCTGCAGCGCAACGAACCAGCAACACAGCAACCAGCAACCCTCATCTCATCCTTCGCGCCCGCTCCGCGATCGCCACGAACTCGCGCCGCGTCCCGTCGAGGTCCGCGCCCGTGGCCACTTTCGCGAGCGACAGCACGTCGTCCCAGCTCGCCGTTCCCTTGTGCGGCGAGTTGCGGAGGAGCATGCCGAACTGGGCGATGGCGGCGGCGAACTGCATGTCGGGCGAGGCCTCGTACGCGCTCTTCCCCTCGTCCACGATGGTCGCCGTGAGCGGGACGCTCTTCGCGCCGCGCGGCTCCTTGTAGCGCAGGCGCAGTGTGGCGATCTCGCCGCGCACGTCGGAGGACGCCGGGACGATCTCGAAGAGCGCGGTCACGGAGTGGCCGGCGCCGAGCTCCCCCGCGTCCTTTTCGTCGTCGTCGAAGTCCTTGTTCGCGAGGGCGCGGTTCTCGTAGCCGATCTGGCGGTACGACGCGACTTTCGCCGGATCGAACTCGAGCTGCACCTTCACGTCCTTGGCGATCGTGACCAGCGTCCCGGTCAGCTCCTGGCGGAAGACCTTCTCCGCTTCGGCCAGGGAGTCGAGATAGAAGAAGTTGCCGTTGCCTTTGTCGGCCAGCGTCTCCATCGCGTCTTCCTGATAGTTGTCGTCGCCGACGCCGAGGACGGAGAGGAAAATGTCCGACTTGCGCTTCTGCTCGATCAGCTTCTCCAGCGCCTGCGGACCGCTCACGCCGACGTTGAAGTCGCCGTCGGTGGCCAGGATGACGCGATTGTTGCCGTCCTGGATGAAGTTCTGCTGCGCCACGTTGTAGGCCAGCTCGATTCCCGCGCCGCCGGCGGTCGAGCCGCCCGCCTCCAGGTTGTCCAGCGCGGCGAGGATGGCGGCCTTGTCGGCGCCCGACGTCGGCGGCAGCACGAGCCCGGGCGCGCCGGCGTAGACGACGATCGAGACCTTGTCCTCGGCGCGCAGCTCGTCGACGAGCACGCGGAACGCGGTGCGCAGCAGCGGCAGCCGGTTCGGCGGCCCCATCGAGCCGGAGACGTCGATGAGGAAGACGAGGTTGTTCGGGGCCATCTTCCACTGCTCCAGCGCGCGTCCCTGGATACCGACGCGCAGCAGGCGATGCTCCGGCTTCCACGGGCAGCCCGCCACTTCCGAGGTGACGGAGAACGGCGCGTCGCCGTCCGGCTGCGGATACGACCAGGGGAAGTAGTTGACCAGCTCCTCAATGCGTACCGCGTCCGGCGGGACGCGCAGTCCCGAGGTGATCATGCGCCGGACGTTCGCGTAGGAGGCGCGGTCCACGTCGATGGCGAAGGTCGTGGTGCGCTCATTTTTCGTGTCGATGAAGGCGTGGTCGTTGAAGTGCCCGTAGCTCGGCTGCGGCGCGACCTCCTGCATGAAGTCGTATTGATACGACGTGCGCGTTGATGGCACCGACGCCGTCGACAGCACCGACTTCGTCGACCACGGCACAGGTGCTTCCGCCGTGACGGTGATCGCCTCCGAGACCGCGCCCATGAGGAGCGTCATCCGGAGGGACGCGCCGCGCTCCGACGCCACGGCGATGCGGTACGTGCTTGCATTCGCTCCGGCCAGCTCGCCGCGCACCTCGTATCGGCCGTACGGCACGCCGATGAACTGAAACGTCCCCTGGGCGTCGGTGACGGTGCTGCGCGGCGGCGTGGTGGAGAGCCACACCGTAACGCCGGGCAACACCGCACCCGTGTTGTCCGTGACGATGCCCTGGACGACGCCTTTCGGCGCCTCGTTGCTGATGACGCGTGCCTGCGTGCAGGCGAGAGTGAGAACGACGAGGATTGCGGCCAGACGTTTCATCGGGAACCTCCTTCGCCGGTTGGACACGTGCAGCGGCGCTGCCGCTCCCTGCCAACCTGTAACTTCCGTGGAACGAATGGACTAAGGAAGTTTGCGGAGGCGAAACATCGAGAAATGTGGAGGTTTGCGTTCGAAAAAGTGTTGCTGGTTGCTGGTTTACCACCATCCGCCCATCCGTTGCTCATTCATGCAGCGCCTGAGCAGCAACGGGTGTGCGGAGGGTGGAAAACCAGCAATCAGCAACAGCGCGCGCAGCGCGCTAATACGCCATGTCGTCGTCGTGCAAGCCGAAGTAGTGACCCAGCTCGTGGATCACCGTGTCGCGCACTTCGTGGATGGCCTCGTGGCGGTTGCGCGAGACCCGCAGGATGGGGCCGCGGAAGATCGCGATCTGGTCCGGGAGCATGGGCAGCATGTCGTGCGTGCGGT
>Ga0196976_1001178_pt1 | contig 12720 bp, 26 predicted proteins | sample S3v_513CmetaG_FD_148644 | JGI IMG/M metagenome (GOLD analysis project Ga0196976, IMG submission 148644) | Soil microbial communities from Anza Borrego desert, Southern California, United States - S3+v_5-13C | ecosystem: Environmental > Terrestrial > Soil > Desert | place: USA: California...
TGGTTTTCGCTGTGTCGAGGGGTTGCAAAGATTGAACTGCCCCCTATCCATGTCGTGGTACCTTTCCCGCATGGGATCCACAAGAAAGATCATTGAGCCTGATCAGCGGGGTCGGGTGAGCATGGGCAAGCTCGCCGCCTCCGACCGATACCTTGCAACGCGTGAGGAGGACGGAACGATCGTGCTCACGCCCACGGAGATGACGATGCTGGCCAACAACCCGATCCGCAGCAGAAGGCGGCGGCGCAAAAGGGAGGTCGAGCCGTACCCCGCCGATGGGCTCTGTGCCTGTGGTTGCGGATACGCACACCCTCCCAGCGGCAGATACGTCGGAGGGCACTCTCCTAACGCCAGGGTCCCCGCTCGCCGGTGCGAATGCGGATGCGGAAACCCCACCGCGAGCAAGAAATCCCCGTACTACCGAGGCCATCGGCCGAAGGGGCGGGCCGAGCAAGAGTTCTGGTTGCGCTCGAAGATCGTGACGTCGGGGTGTCGGGAGTGGCAGGGAGGCATCGGCCGAAAGGGGTACGGCGTCCTGTCCTGGGAGGGGCGCACGTGGGGAGCCCATCGCCTGGCCTGGAAGTTGACCCACGGAGATCCCGGCGACCGGTGGGTCCTGCACCGCTGCGACAATCCGCCGTGCGTGAACCCCGAGCACCTGTTCCTCGGTGATCAGGCCACCAATGTGGCTGACCAGTTCGAGAAGGGCCGGTCAACCTGGGGGATGCGCCACGGCCGGGCGAAGCTGACGCCGGAGCAGGTGGAGGAGATCCGCAGGCGGTACGTACCCTCGTCGGGTGCGGGCAGGCCGGACGGGAACAAGGGCCAGCTGGCCGAGGAGTTCGGCGTGCATCCGAAGTACGTCTACAACCTCTGGCGCGGCCGGGATCGAACAAGGGGGTAAGGCGATGGACGAGGAACCGGTGATGGTGCCGTGCCCGGAATGCCATGGACTGGGTGAGTTCGTGTGCGATCAGGGGTGCCACACGATGGCTTGTCCTCTGTGCGAGGGCAAGCTTGAGATCTGGGAAGGCGACGTACCTATCTGAGCGAACCACCAGGAAGACAGAACACCCACCCGAGGGGTCTCGGGTGGGTGTTCTGCTTCTGAGCCCTCTGAGAGGCGCTCAGCGGGCTTTTGGCACATTCTGCGTCGCGATTCTGCTGTACGGTGCTCGTGTAGACGCCTAACGACTAACGAAAGGAGGGGTAATGACCTGGAAGAAGCAGGCGAAGCTGAGCGAGATCTTCCTCGACCTCGGCGGGGTCCTGACCGACGAGCTGCGCAAGGGCCGGTTCCTGCGGATTTCGCACTGGGCCTACGAGTTCGCGGTCGGACTGATCTACGACGAGGATCGGGTGAGCGACCTGCTGCGGTACTGCTGGAGTTTCGACGACGCGCAGGCTCCCGTCCTGGCGGTTCCGCTCAGCCCGGCCGAGCTGGACGAGGCGCAGGGCAAGACGGTCTGGGGCGAGCAGATCGAGGTCGACGTGTTCTACAAGGACGGCGTCTGGGACGGCACGGTCGCCGTGAACGCCATGAACGGGGTGCGGTACATGACCGCCCTCGGTGCCCACTCGCGGATCCCGACCTTGCTCGACCGCATCAGCCGCAACGAGTACTTCCTGACCGGCGACGTGACGGACGAGGGCCGGGCGGTGGTCTACCGAGCCCTGAGCGACTACCGCGAGGACCTGAACGGGATCCTGTACCAGCAGGTCGCAACGGACCGCGAGCTGGCGGGGGCTCCGGTGCTGGAGCTGCGGCGCGGCCGGGACCAGGTGGTCTACTCCGCCCCGACGGTCGCCGACGAGATCGCCCTGTCCTGACTCAGCCCAGACGGCCATCCGGCCGCAAGATCGAAGGAGAAAGCATGACGACGACCGAGATCCCGATGGACAAGCTGCTGGAGCGGCTCTGGATCGACCTGGCGGAGCAGCCGTTCCAGGACCTGTCCCATGGCAAGACCTTGCGAGCCGTGCACCACCAGGTGGCCTTCGTGCTCGTCGGCCCCCGCGTGGAGCTGGACGACGCGCTGATCGAGGCCCGCGAGATGCAGGCCACCTCGGATGTGCCGGTGCTGCTGGTCCTGGTCGGTGACGAGGACCTGGACTGCATCGACCAGGCGTGTGGCTGGGACGGGAACACCCCGTGGGCGCACCAGGTCACCGCTCGGGACATCGAGATGAACCGGGTCGGAGCGATCCGGCTGAACACGGTGGACGGCACCAACAGTCCCTGCGAGCACGGCTATATGGCGCGGTATACGACGGTGGCGCGGGTGCTGCACAAGAACGACCTGTTCATGGTCGTCGAGCGCAACGACGACAAGCTGTTGCTGGTCTACCGCGCGCTGGCCGACTACGACCGGCGCAAGAACCGGGTGCTGTTCGAGCGGACCACGCCGGGCCTGGAGCAGCCGAAGAAGCAGTACATGGAGCTTCCGCCGAACCTGCTGCTCTACGTTGCCTGGGACGAGGTGGAAGACGCTCGGCCGCTGTCGATGTACGAGGCCGAGCTGCTCGCCGACGAAGACTGACCCCGTCCGAGAAAGGCCCGCTCTCCGATGAGGGCGGGCCTTTCTCGTGTAGCGCATGTCGCTGCACCTGGATACGCTGCTGGCTCGGCACATTCGTGCCCCGAAAGGAGATCCCATGAGCAAGTCCACCACGCACGTGCTGCTCGTCGTCGATGACAGCGGCAGCATGGGGCAGGTCGCCAACGACGTCCGCGGCGGCTTCAACAGCTACATCCAGTCGCTGATCGAGGACACCGAGGCCAAGTACCGCGCCACGGTCGCCGTGTTCAGCAACACCTACGAGACGATCGCGGTCAACGCCAAGCTCAAGGACGTCCCGGAGCTGACCACGGCGAACTACAAGGCGAACGGCTGGAGCACCTCGCTGTACGACGCGATCGGCCGGATCGTCCGGGACTTCAACAGTGCCAACCCGAAGCTGCCCAAGGACGACCGCGTGATGCTGGTCGTGCAGACCGACGGCCAGGACAACTCCTCCACCGAGTTCACGCTGGCCGACATCCGCGCGCTGATCTCGGACCGGACCGCGGACGGCTGGAACACGATCTTCCTCGGCGCGGGCATGGACACCTGGCAGCAGGGCATCGGCATGGGGTTCGGCACCTCGCTGAAGACCCAGCACACCGGGGCCGGCACGCGGACGGCGTACGAGGCGGTCACCCAGACGTCGCGTTCCTACGCCCGTGGCGCGACCGCCGAGGAGTCCGGCACCGAGCTGCGCGAAGCGCTCACCGAGAACTGATGCGGCTCTCGTTCGGCTGGAAGGGACGCCTACGGCGCGAGCCGGAGATCTGGTGCGTCTTCCCGGAGTGCGCCACCTACTGGGTCTTCGATCCGCGCATCGAGGAGCAGGAGCTGGCGCAGTTCCGCGCCGAGCAGGGGTGGCGCTACCTGCATGCGGTGGAGACCAGCCTCGGCACCGCCTGGGGCTGGGCCTGCTCCGACAGCAGTCACCACTTCGAGATCGTGGACGGGCAGAGCCGCCCGTTCGCGCATCCGGACAACGTCGCCGCGGGCGACCCGATCTAGGAGCAGCAGATGATGCAGGACGACAACAGCTCGGTCCGCGAGGCGCTGTCCCGAGTGAACGAGCAGCGCCGCGAGCGGGTCGTGCAGGCAATCCTCGACTTCGGCTGGGACAACTACCGGCTGCACGAGGTCGATGAGCTGGCGCGGATCGTCAAGGAGGACCTGGCCGAGGACGGCGAGTCCGACCGTATGGACTGGGCTCGCGACCTGGCCGACGCCGTCATCGAGGCACACAAGCCGCTCGCGGTCGCGCCGGACGAGGGGCCTGCGGGCGTGTCGGAGTGACACGCTAGGCTCCATCAACCCCCATCAATGGAAAGAGGGAACATGCAGATCAACACCTGGAAGAAGTCGTCGCGCAGCAACGGCAACGGCGGCAACAACTGCGTCGAGGTCTACTGGAAGAAGTCGTCGCGCAGCAACCCCAGCGGCAACTGCGTCTCGGTCCGCTGGCAGAAGTCCAGCCGGTCCGGCGCGAACTCGGACAACTGCGTCGAGGTCCGTACCGAGGACGAGCGCATCCTGGTGCGCGACACCAAGCTCGGCGAGGCCAGCCCGATCCTGTCGTTCAGCACCTCGGACTGGCAGGGCTTCCTGCTGGACGTGACCGCGGGCTATGACTGGCCGGCGTTCGAGGCCATCAAGACCGCTCCGGGCGGGGAGCACTACATCCAGATGTGGGACAACACGAACGGCTTCCGCGGACAGACGGTGCTGTCCTTCACGGAGGCCGAGTGGATCGCCTTCTCCGAGGGCGTGAAGCTCGGCGAGTTCGACCTCCAGCCCGCGTAGCTTCCCGGGCACAGCAGCCCCGCACCTCGGAAGAGGGCGGGGCTGCTGTGTTTTCCGGGGCCGCTGGCGGACGGCCGCACGCTTAGCGTATCGGTTCTTCGCCGGGCCGACACGACACGAGTTTCAGCGGCGCTGCCGGATCCACGGGTAGTCGTCACCGTCCTCGATGACCTCGAAGTCGGAGTGGAATCTGGTCCGCCAATCCCGGATCTCACGGTCCAGGACCGCCGCGGCCGGAGCGCCGAGCATGATCTGGAGCAGGGCGGCCCGTTCGCCCTCTGCGTAGACGTCCCAGCCGGTCACCGTGTAGCCGTTGACGAGTCGGCACTCCACGTGCATGGGCGGGTCCTCAACGCCAGCCTCCAAGGCCGCACGGAGGAATGCGTCGAACTCCAAGACCTTCTCGCGGCTCTCCCGGCTGATGCACTCGTCGTGGCCGTTGCGCCAGGCTCGTAGCCACGCTTGCGGGATGTCGAAGAAGAACGCGATGTTGCCCAGGCCGAAACCCCATACGCTGAGAAGCCGCTCGATGGGGTTCTGGTCGACGACGTTCTCCAGGGCCTGGATGCGGTCGATGCTGCTGTCGGTCATGCCGACAGGGTAGGGCATTGAGTGCGACATGCTGCATGACAAAGCCCCGCTCACCCGTGGATTGATCTGCGTGAGCGGGGCTTTGCTATTCAGTTGTCGCCTGGGGGGGCGCCCTCGTGCCGAGCGCGGGCGTGGAAGCCAGGCCTTCCGTCAGTGGCCATGCACGAACTCGTGCCAGACCGGGTCCTTGATCTTGGAGCAGGTATGCCGCATCGCCGGATCCGTGAAGTCGCGGTCGGCAGCTGTCGCAGCGGTCCAAACATCCGGCTGCGGTCGCCGCCGCGGACCGCCGGCGAGGAAGTCGAAGACGATCATCGGGACAGCGAGGGCCGTCGCAGTGACGGATCCGGCTCGCATGGCCCACACGGTCGCCGACGAGCCCTTGGCGGCTTCCAGATCGACCGAGGCCTGGTCGATCTTGTACGAAGCGCCGAGCAGGGCTGTGCCGACGAGGTGGGGTAGGTCCCGGATGTTCATGCCGAGCAAGTTACCACAGATCATCGACTCGTCAACCCCCGGCGATGATCTTTCTCGTCGCGTCGGCGGCGGAGCTGCCGACAAGATGTTCTTCCCTTGTTAGCGATAGCTAACAAGTTCTTCTCTTATCTGCCATCGACGTGCCATCGGTTTGCCATTGCAGGTGCCATAACACCTGCCATGGCAACTGCCATAACACTTGCCATAACACCTGCCATGGCAACTGCCATCAAAAAGTGACTCAGAAATCCTGAAAGGCCTGGTCATCGTACGTCTATAGCAGGTGCCATAGACGTACGACCTGAACGGCCGTTAAACCTGAACGCCCGTTCAGGTCTTGTGACTAGTTGATTCGAGACCAGGGTCTCGAAGTGGGGTTCTGCCATAACGTTTGCCATGGCAAGTGCCATAGCAACTGCCATAGAAATCCAAGATCGTGAATCCGTTGTGGATCTCGTCGAAGCGGCACCTTCGAGGACTTCGTGCAGGTCAGTTGAGGTGAACAGCCAAGAATTGCGAGTCCAGGTCTATGGCAGGTGCCATAGAAGGAGCCCTTGCCTAGTCTCACGCCTAGTATTTCCTACCATCGAATGGGATATCCTAGGCACGAGACCAGGTCCGAAGGTTGGTTGATCTGCGGAAACGCGGCCTAGTCTCAAGACTAGATCTTGTCGCATGAAAGGTATTCAGAAGACTAGGTCTCGAAAAAAGGCTAGTACTTTTTTCGAGGGGCATAACGCCGTCAACCCGACATACTCGGTCACAACTTCGGATTCGAGGGCCTCCACGGGTCGTCGGCGTAGGCGGGTACGGTCATCGGTGTCCCCCGAAAGAAAGGCTTCGCCATGTCTTCTCTTCGCAGCTTTTGCCTGCGCTGGGTCGTGATGATCTCCGTAGTCGCCGCCGCGGCCATCCCCGCCGCGGGCGCAACATGCGAGGAGTCCGACTCGCAACCTCCGGCGGCAGTCGAGGCTCGCCCCTCCGTCCGATAGCCCGTCGCCGAATTGCTCCGGGGTCTTCTCGCGGGGGATCGTCTGCTGTATGCTCAGCTCCAGAAGGAGGGAACATGCAGATCAGAGACGAAGAGAGCCGGACTCGGGTAGACGACGCGCTCAAGCACGACGAACTCATGGTGATGCTCAACGACCCGGAAACGTCCCGTCCCTTGCTGACGTTGAGCGTCACCAAGGAGGGCACCGGAATCATCGAGTACGAGCCTGGCGACCTGGCGGCCGGCATCCGACAGCTGAACCACGTGCTGTCGACCGCGCTCCACGGCGAGATCGCCCCGAGCGACATCGAGCTGCGCTCAGGGAGTGGCCAGTGACCTGGCGGATGCATGCCCAGCGCCGGAAAAAGCGCGAGCAGTCGCTCATCGGCGGGAACCTGTTCTTCGGGTTCGGAAGCGAGTCCCGAGCCGGGGCCGCAGACGGCGATGGCCTATCCGCGGTCGAGCTGATCGAGGATCCATTCGGCAACTACTGGGGGTGGCTGCCGGACCGAATCGCCTACCCGATCTACATCTCGGACTCGGAGGACGCGGTCGTGGTGCGCTACCAAAGCGGCGATACGACCCGAGACATCTCCACTGGACAGGGGCGAATCGTCCGCCTGGCCGTCCGTGAGCTGGAGAGGAAGTCCTGATGACGACCTTCATGGACGAGTACCTTGCCGGTCGGGCGACGCAGGACGACATCGACGACTGGATCGAGGAGTGGCACCAGGGCGACTCCGGCCTGGAGGCACACGAGTTCCTGGGACTGACCTGGCCGGAGTACAGCCGGTGGGTCGAGCGGGACGAGCTGCCCACTCCGGATGATCGTCGGCCTGGTATGGCCCGCGTTCGGCTCCAGGGCGGCCAGGTGGTCATCGCGCATGGCGTGGCTGACTGCGGTCGGCCGTGCGCCGTCCATTGGCCGAGTGAGCACCACATGCGGTCCTGGCCTCAGCACTGGCGGGCCGACCGCGGGATCATCGAGCGCTTCTGTGAGCACGGCATCGGCCACCCCGACCCGGATGACGAGGCGCGCAACAAGGTGCACGGCTGCGACGGCTGCTGCACCGGCGGGCCGATGGGCGTCTCGCAGCCCGGCACCAACGGGAAGGCATAGTCGACCCGGCCGACAGCGTCGGATCAAGGAAAGGGGGAGAGACATGATCGCCTACGACAACCACCCAAAGGTTACTTGCATCAGCGCCCACCGTTACGAGGTGTCGGTGGGCGGCGACGTATACGAGGTCACCGCCAGGAGAAGCGAATCCGACTGGGTTTCGTACCCGGCGTTCGGTAGCGGCGTCTTCAGCGGGTTGAGGACACGCGAGGAGACGGAGGCGGCGTTGGACGCGGCCATGCGCGGTCCGTTCCCGTCGGCGGAGGCGGCGATTGCGGACGTCCTGGGAAGTGACCGGTGAGCGGCTACGCCAACGATGCGCGGGTGACTGAGCCGATTCGTGACCACCTGGCCGTCGCGGAGACGCTGTATCGCGATTTGCTGATGGCGTGCCCCGACCCTAGCTTGCCGTCGTACGACGAAAGTCAGGCGGACCTGTACCGACTGAACGTCACCTTGCGCGCCGTGCTCGGGAAGGCCATGGAGGTGATCGAGATGGAGCCTATCCGCCAGCAGGTAGCCAGCTCCGGCGAGAGGCCCCTGACGCTTGCTGGAGCGATGTCCGAAGGGTTACGGACGGGGGAGGCGACCGCCGCGCGGGGCCTGATCTCCACTATGGTCTCCACTTTCCGGAGCGCTTCCGAGAAGGCATCGAGATCTGATGCGTGACTGGTTCGGCGAGTTCCTCGACGCCATCGACAAATCGCAAGTTCGGGTGATGCTGTGGTTCTGCCCGAAAGACGACCACAGCTTTCGGAAAGAGCTACACGACCAGCCGATTCCGACCGTGGAATGGGTCGACGGCGTGGCCTACTGCCTGGAGCCTGGCTGCGGAAGAAAATCCACCGACGAAGGGGAGACCATGGGTAAGACGATTCCGGAGATGATGATCGAGGTCCGCGAGCTGAACACCGAGAAGGGGTGGCGCGACGCTGGCAAGACGTTCGGTGACGACATCGCCCTGCTCCACAGCGAGCTGAGCGAAGCGCTGGAGGCCTGGCGCGTGCGCGGCGTGGAGGACATGACCGTGCCGGCATCGGACGGTGAACTGGCCAAGCCGGAGGGCGTCGGGGCCGAGTTCGCCGACGTGCTGATCCGCCTGCTCGATGTGGCCGATACCTACGGCCTGGACTTGGCGGCGGAGTACGAGCGGAAGATGAAGTACAACTGGACTCGGTCGTACCGCCATGGCGGCAAGGCGATCTGATGATTATCGATCACGATCAGTGGGTCGACGCGGTCGGGCTTCGCAGGCAGTACTACACCGAGCCCGGCCGCGACGGTCGACTGCACACCTGGGACATCGCCGACCAAGATGGGTATGGCCTCAGCCTGCGAGCCCAGCAGCGAGATGACCTACAGCTGTCCTCCAAGACCTCGGTATGGACGTTCATCAACATGCTCGTCGTCGCTCTCAACGGCACCAAGGTCGAGCTGGCTTTCGAGCTGGACCGAATCGGCACTCACGTTCCTCGGCGCAACGGGTTTTGCGCCACATTCGGTCATTCCGGCTGCTCGGCCGAGTTCATCCGCGGTGACGAAGCGACCGAGATCTGGGCGCGGATAAGCGACCGGTTCCATCCGGTTGACGACGAGGTCTTCGGCGTCCTCGCCGAGGAGCTTCAGCGCCGGTGGCCCGCGTAATGGCGCGCAGCAGCTACATCTACCTGGTCCGCGACCTGGACAAGGAGCCGCTGGCTGGGTTCACCGTGAAGCACGAGCTGGAATCCTGGCTTGACGGACACGGCCGGAACGTTCTCGTGACGCGGCTCAAGGACGGCGGCGGCCGTCGTCAGCCCTGGATGAAGTTCGATCCGCTTACCCAACTGGACCCGGTGACGCTCCAGCCGATCGACCACGACTAACAGAAGCGCGGAAGAGCGCCAGGCGGCCTGGTGCTCTTCCGCGCTTCTGTCTTCCCTGATAACTAGTGTCAAGTTAGACTGCTATCATGCAGACAACGGAGACCCGCGAGGGGCAGCTTTACGGCCCGGATTGTTACCCGGTGGCCGGGCACAACAATAATGACGACGGCAGGCGAGATCGCTGGGCAGAAATGCCCCGCCGCGAACGCCGAGAAGAGGCCCGGAAACTAATCAGGGAGCTGCTGGTCGGCGAAGAGAAGTCGGAAGCTTTGTTCTGGGTCAATCGCCGAAAATACTCACCACGACAGCTGGAGAACTTCATTGCCAGCCTGGAGCGGGGCCTTGCGGCCCGAGAAAGGAGCGGGGATGCCGAAGCGTGATCAGTGGGTCTTCCTGAAGCCGTGCGGGTGCCCGGTGGGGGTCATGGAGGGGTATCTCGCGGATACGGCTGGAGAAGCCATGAGCGAGATGTACGACCGGAACAAGGACTTGCGCCGTGCCGTGGCCACCGGCATCAAGGTCCACCTGATCTCCTTCGCGGAGTACGAGCAGAAGTACTTCGAGAAGATGCGACCGTCGTACACCTGCCCGCACGGGGCGGCGGCATGACCTACATACCGAACGCGGTGCTGTCGCTGCCGGTCCGCCGGGACGCGGACGTGATGGACTTGTCGGCGAGCAACGGTAACGAGCTGTGGGTCACTGAGCGGCTCATCGTTCAGCGCATCCAACCCGGCGACGAGATGATCCTGTGGCCGGACGAGGAAGACTACGATCCCATCAACGGCCCGCTGTGGCCCGTTAAGAACGTCTTCTGGGACTCGAACGGCAGGATGCAGGTAGAGCTGGCGCTCATGATTCTGGACCCCAGTGAAGAGGTCCTAACTGCCTACTACGCGAAGGCCCGTAGCGGTTGGTCGCCCGACCTGCTCATCCGGCAGCGGATCTTCCAGACGGAAGGCGGGGAGCCGCTGGCAGAACGGATGTACCGCGGAGGGTGGAACACGCCATGACCGAGACGCTGCGCAGCATGGCCCGAGTCGTCGAGGACTTCTTGGTCCAGCAGATCGAGCACGCCGAAGCCAAGCACTTGCCGGCTCGCGCCTACGACCTCATCCGAGAGGTAGCAAGGCTGGCCACCGACGAGATGGCTGAAGAGGTGACCAGAAGCTACGTCGCGGGCCTGCTGTGGGATCTGGTGCACGCCGACTGCCTGGACGTGTCGAGCAGCGGCAGGGTTTCGATTGTCCGCCCGACCGCTGACTGAACTCGAACTCCAGATCCTGGAGTTCGAGAAGCGCGCTTGGAAGCTGCCCGGCGCGAAGGAAAGCGCGATCCGCGACGAGTTCCGGATGCGCTGGGTCGAGTACTACCGGCTGCTGGCGTACCTGATCGACCGGCCTGAAGCTGAGCGTCACGATGCCCAGCTGGTACGCCGCCTCCGACGACAACGCGATCAGGCCATTGGCAGGAAGTACGTACGGGGGCGAACCCCGGAGGAAGGAGACTGACATGACGGAGAGGCCGTACGTCGGAATGACCTTGCGCGAGCTGCGTGCTCTGCTCGCCGAGATCCCCCGCACGATGGACGACCACGTGGTGGTGGTCGCCCACGACGAAGAGGGTAACGGGTTCAACACGCTCGCCGACATCGAGGTGGGCTGGTACCGGAATCAGGATGAGCGGTCGTTTCGAGGGACTTCCCCCGGAGAGGGCGAGACCTGGACCGCCGCGGAAGTCCGCATCACGGAGGAGTACCAGCACGACGAAGACGACCCTGACGAGTGGATCCCGGTGGACGAGCACGACCACCGAGCGATCTGCCTCTGGCCGTAGGGGGAACGATGCCCGCCAAGACCAACGCGCTGAAGAAGGCCCCGTACACCAAGTACGGCAGCCTGCTCCACTGGGTCGGCAGCACGCATGACATCTGGTATCCGAACGATCCGTTCCACGCGGCGCTCCAGGTCGTCGGCATGAAGTCCGGCTACTCGGCGAAATACCTGGTGCTACGCACGCCGAACAGCGACGACAACCGGGAGTTCCCGATGTTCGTGGCGGATCTGGTCGACGTCGTGGCGACGCTTCCGCGGATCGAGAACGGCATCCTCGTCGGCCGCTGGCAGGTCCGCAAACGCGGTCAGAACTACGGGGTCGCGCTCGCTCCGGAGTAGGATGTAGACGACTGGAACACCCCGCTGACCTGCAAAGTCAGCGGGGTGTTTTTATTGTCTCGATAATCTGGTACGCTCCTCGTATGACGCGAAAGCCTGTTGACCCCAACGCTGCGCCGAGCCTGTCGCCGCAGCAGAAGACCGCGCTGTGGCTCCATGCGGGCGGTCTCGATATTGAAGACGTTGCCACGTTGATGGGCATCAAGCGGCCCACAGCCAAAGAGCACCTGCACCGGGCCTACCGGAACCTACACGTCCATACCTCGCAAGCCGCGGTCCGGGCCGCCTACGAGGCCGGCCTGTTCGTTCCGGCCTACCTGGCTCAGGAGCTGAAGGAGGCGACCGAGCACATCGCTGAGCTGGAGGAGCAGCTCAGCCGCCAGTCGGCCATGGCCGCCGTGCAGCAGCTGGACCCCCAGTACGTGCAGGGCCTCCGGACGGTCTCCTCGAAGCTGCGCACCATGTCGCACGTGACCGACGGCCAGGGACTGGCGGCCGAGCTGCGCGCCATGGCGGAGGACCTGGACGCCGCCCTCCGCGCTCTTGGTCAGCAGCCCGCGGAGAGCCCTCTGGACGGTGCCGAGCGTGCCCTGCGGATGGTCGGCATCCGGGGAGTGAACAGGGTGTTTCTCGGCGTTGTTCTTGAGGATCACCCTGAGGTCAAGCAGCTGGCCGACGAGTGGGACTGGTCGGACACCGAGGTCCGTGACAAGATCACGCAGCACGTCATCCGCGACATGCTCGGCCTGTCCTCGTATCAGTACGAGACGGCCGTTCGCGCCAACCCCCAGAAGCTCTTCCAGGACTTCTGGGCCGCTCATGAAAAGTGGAAATAATGGACGCTTTAGACATCGCGCAAGCCGTCGCCGTACTTGCCTTCGCCGTCACCGCGCTGTACGCCGCGGCTCGCCTCATCGGGATGGGTCGCTGCTCCGAGTGCAGCAGGAGCACCTCGCTGTGGCGGTCTCGCTGCGACGAGCACGACGAGCATTCCAGGAAGGACGACGTCCGATGACCGCGAAATACGTGCAGGTCGGGCCACACAGGTACAAGGTCTCCGGCGCTATCACCGAAGCGTTCCGGTATCAACTCGACGCCACGGGCTGGGCCGACGCTGCTGCTGCTGAAGACGACGACAAGA
>Ga0196976_1001179_pt1 | contig 12706 bp, 14 predicted proteins | sample S3v_513CmetaG_FD_148644 | JGI IMG/M metagenome (GOLD analysis project Ga0196976, IMG submission 148644) | Soil microbial communities from Anza Borrego desert, Southern California, United States - S3+v_5-13C | ecosystem: Environmental > Terrestrial > Soil > Desert | place: USA: California...
TGGCGGTGCAACTCGGCCGCGAGCGCTCGCGCGCCCGGGAGGCGCTGGTCGCCGTCGCCGTTGCCGGCGCCGTCTACGCCAGCTACGGGCTCATCGTCCATTTCTCCGAATCGGAGCGCATCCTGTGGCTGGAAAAGTGGACCTACATCGGCGACGTGACCGCCACCTTCGTTAGCCGGAACGCCTACGGCGGCTACGCGGGCCTGGGCGCACTGTGCTGCGTGGCGCTGTTCCTGCACGCGCTGAGGCCGCCGCGCGCCGGCGAGACGCGGCGCGCCTACGACCTGACCGAACTCGTGATGGTGCGCGCACTGCCGTTCCTGATGGGGGCGGTGGTCATCGGCTCGGCGCTGCTGCTGTCGCATTCGCGCGGGGCCTTCCTCAGCACCGGCGGCGGCCTGCTGGCGCTGATCCTCGCGGTGCTGGCTGGGCGCATCGTCCGGCCGCGGACCGCCATCATCCTGGGCGTGGTGCTGGGCGCCATCGGCATCACCGTGCTCGGCGTCAGCGGCGAGGAGACGGTCAAACGGCTGGCCGACACCACCAGCGACGTGCGCACGGACCTGTTCCGCCTGACCGTCGACGCGGTCGAAGACGCCCCCTGGACCGGCCATGGGTTCGGCGCCTTCCTGCCGGCCTTCCGCATGTACCGCGACGCGTCGCTGGCCGCCGATCTGGTCTGGGACTTCGCCCACAACGTCCATCTGGAATTCGCCATGGACCTCGGCCTGCCGGCGGCGGTGCTGATGTACCTGTCGCTGGCCACGGTGGTGGCGGTGTGCCTGCACGGGCTGGTGCGGCGCCGGCGCGACCAGATCTATCCGGCGGTGGCGGTGGCCGGCGCGACGCTGACCGGCCTGCACGGCATCGTCGACTTCAGCCCCCAGATGCCCGCCGTCGCGGTCACGCTGGCGCTGCTGCTGGGCATCGGCTGCGCGCAGTCCTGGCGCACCGCCGAGGGCGGAACACCATGATGGTTGCCTTCCGGTCGTCGCCATGACCATCGACGAGATCCGCCGGCACGCCGTTAACGGGCCGCCCGAGGCCCGGGACGGGACGGTGCTGCCGGTGAACGCCTTCCGGGCGCCGCGCCGCGGCATCGCCACGGCAGTGCTGGCGTTGGGCGACGTCGTCTCTCTGGAAGCAGCCGTGCTCCTCGCCGTTCTCCTGCGGATGCAGCTCAGCCCCTGGTTCCCGATCGACGTCAATGCGGACACCTTCGTCGGCGTCGCCGTCGCCGCGCTGTTCCTGCCGCCGGTGTATGCCCTGGCCGGGCTGTACCCGGGGTATGGACAGACGAGCGTCGAGCGGCTGCGCAAGCGGATCACCGTCACGGCCCTGTCCTTCGGCGCGATGATCCTGTTCGACCGGATGGCGCAGGACGACCAATGGTCGCGCGGCATCCTGCTGGGCGCCGCCGCGTTATCGCTGGCCTTCATCCCGGTCTGGGATTCCATCGCCCGGCGCATCCTGATCCGCCGCGGGTGGTGGGGCGAGGCGGTGGTCGTCCTGGGGCCGGAGGCACGGCGGCGCCCCGTGGTGGACGCCCTGACGCGGCACCGGGAGCTGGGCTGGGTGCCGGTGGCCGAGGGTGACATGCCGGGGCCGACGGAACCGCCGGTCCGCGGCGTGGCGACGGCCGTGGTGGTGCTGCCCGACCGCGGCATCGGCGATTCCTCCATGGCCGACGACCTGCCGTACCGGCGGGTGGTGCTCGTCCCCGCCATGGACGAGGTGCAGAGCCTGTGGGTGTCCGTGCGCGACCTCGGCACCCATCTCGGGCTCGAAACGCAGCGCAACCTGCTGATCCCGGCCAACCAGGTCATCAAGCGCACGCTCGACCTGACGGTCGGCGGCGTGGCGCTGCTGCTGTCCATCCCGGTGATCGCGGCATGCGCGTTGCTGGTCACCATGATGGCGCCCGGCCCGATCTTCTACACGCAGGTCCGGCTGGGCCGCGGCGGCCGGCCCTTCCGCCTGTGGAAGCTGCGCACCATGGTGCCGGGCGCGGACACCATGCTGAACGCTGTGATCGACGGTTCGGACGAGGCGCGCGCCGACTGGAACCAGTCCATGAAGATCCGCAACGACCCGCGGATCATCCCCGTCCTGGGGCACGCCATGCGCCGCTTCAGCATCGACGAGCTGCCGCAGTTCTGGAACGTGCTGCGCGGCGACATGAGCCTTGTCGGGCCGCGGCCGCTGCCGTCCTACCACGTGGCGCGGCTCGACCCGGCGGCCGACCGCATGCGGCGGCGCGTCCGGCCGGGCATCACCGGCCTGTGGCAGGTGTCGGGGCGCAGCGCCGCCAGCCTGTCCGACCAGCAGCGCATGGACATCTATTACGTGCGCAACTGGTCGCTGTGGCTCGACCTGCACATCCTGGCGCGCACGCTGGTGGTGGTGGTGACGGGCAAGGGCGCCTGGTAAGGAACGCCGGAAAGCACGCCGGACAAGGCACGCCGGGTGAGGGCAGGGCGGGCGCCCGCCATTGACACATCTTGTAACTTCAAATCAAATTGGCGGCATGCCATAATGCATGCACGCCAATGCCTTATCCGCCCAGGAGGAATGATGCTCGAGTCGCTGACGATTAATGACTTCGCCGACAAGATCGGCCAGTCGTTCAAGATCAGGTTCGAGGAGAATGTCGAAGTTGACTTGACGCTGTCGAAGGTCGAGCCGGGCAAGCACAAGACGCCGGGCACGATGCGCGAGCCGTTTTCGTTGATCTTCAATGGTCCGGAAGACCTGCGGCTGTCGCAGGGAGCCTTCCCGCTGGAAAACGAGGCGCTGGGCAACCTGCCCATCTTCATGGTGCCGGTCGGCCAGAACGCCGACGGCACCATCATGTATCAGGCGATCTTTTCCTGAGCGGAAAAGGGAAGGGGCGGCCCGCCTACGGGCCGGGCCGCCACTCCATCAGAACGTAGACGCCCTTCTCCTCGACCGGCGTGAAGCCCAGCCGGTCGTACAGGCGCCGCGCCGGGTTGAACACCTCGACGTTGATCGACACGCGCGTGCCGGCGTCCCGGCCCAGGTCGAACACGGCCCGGACCAAATCGCTGCCCAGCCCCTTGCCGCGCCAGTCGGGCAGGAACGAGATGTCGACGATGCGCAGGTCGTTGGCGGTCTGCAGCAGGTACAGGCGGCCGACCGGAAGGCCGTCCACCTCGACGATGCCGAAGGCGGCGTCGTAGTAGAACTTGCGGTAATGCGTGGTCTGGAGGGCGAACTGCTGCTCCAGGAAGGCGACCTTGTGCTCGTTGGGCCAGCCGGTCGGCGCCAACTCCTCCCAGCGGACGGAAATGTAGAGGCGACGGAGGAAGCTTTCGTCCTCCTCCGTCGCCTGGCGCAGGCTCAGGCCGAGGGCCGCGAGGCGTTCCGGCACGGCCGGAAGGCGCGACGCGGTCGGCACGGGCGTTCCGCCGTCCATCATCAGTCGCGGACCGGGTATTCGCCGTACAGGGAGATGCAGTAGTTCAGCGCCAGGAACGGCTGGCGGTTCTCATGCCCCTGGACCACGCCGTTGATGCCGCCGTAATAGGGCGCCAGCGTGTTGACGTTCATGTTGGCGCTGGGCGTGCCCGCCGTTGACGAATAGCCGGGATTGTACCCGGTTGCCGTCGCCACACGGCTGATCAGCGTCGTCGCCGACGGCGTGTCGGTCATGGCCGTGTTTGCTACGCCGACGCCGCCGGTCACCGTATGGTTGTGGCTCGGCGTCTGCAGCGCGTTCAGCGTCACCGTCGCGGTGCCGAACGGATTATTGTACACGCGGGCGGTCAGCCCCGTGCCCTGGCCCTGGTGGACGATGGCATAGCCCTGCAGGTTGGGCATCGCGAAGGTGTTCTGGCTGGCGTTGCCGCCGAACAGGTTGCCGATGATCGACCAGAGCGCCTGGTTCTGGTAGGTGCTCATGAGCCCGCCGTCGCACGCCGCCCAGCCGTACGGAGTCCAGTTGAAGGCGAGACCGCGGATCTCACCGATGAAAGCGTCTGCCATAGTGCAATCTCCTCAACGAATGTCGGTCAGTCGCGCGTCGGATAGGTACCCATCAGGGCGATGATGTAGGTCAGCACTTGGCACGGCATGGTATTGGCGTGCGCTTGGTTGCTGCCGACAGTACTGACGGCGTCGCTGTCGAACTGGACCTTCTTCAGGTTGGTCGCATTGTTCGCCGTGTACACCTTGGCGCCCCCCGTCGGCTTCCCGTAGTAGTTGTTGACGGGCGTCGTCACGGCCGGGGTGGGAGAGGTGCTGACCTGGAAGTTGTGCGTGTGCGCAGGCATCTGCGCCTCGGCCAGCGTCACGGTTTCCGTACCGCCGGTCTGCCCAAAGGCGTAGTTGGACAGCCCCGTCCCCTGGCCGACGCCGACCACGACGCGGCCGCGCAGGTCCGGAAGATTGAAAGTGTTGACGCCGTCACCGCCGAACGTCGTGCCGATGAGGGAGAACAGCGCCTGATTCTGTTGCAGGTTCACCGACTGGCCGTTGCACATCGCCCAGTACATCGGCGCGTAATTGCCGGCAAAGATCCGGATCTCGCCGATAAAATTGTCGCTCATATATCGTCTCCTGTCGATCTCAGCGGGCGGCGGTCAGTCGCGCGACGGATAAATGCCGATGGTGGCGATCATGTAGTTCAGCGTGATGTACGGCTGGATGTTCGGGTGCCCCGCACCGCTGCCAGACACGGAAACGGTCTGCGGATCGATGGTGGTCAGGGTGGCGCCCACCGCGTCGAAGACATTCGGCGGCTGGTAGGTGGTTCCACTGACGACGGTCGGCTGCGTCACCGCCGTCAAGGCCGTCGTCAGCGGAATCACGTTGGCCGGGCCATTCACGACGCCAAAGGTGTGCTGGTGCGAGGGCACCTGCGTCTGCGTCAGGGTCACCTGCTCGGCACCGCCCTGGGCGCCGACCAGGAACTGCGAGTTGACAGCATAATTGTTGAAGTTGCGGTGCACCGGCACGCGGCCGCGCAGGTCCGGCACGGCGAAGGTGGTCTTGCCGTCGCCGCCATAGAGCGTGCCGATCAGGCTGTACAGGGCAATGTTCTGCTGGATGTTCAGCAGCCGGCCATCACACTGCACCCAGCCGTTCGGCGCCCAATTGAAGGGCAGCAGCCTAATTTCGCCAACAAAATTATCCACGGGGGCCTCCCTCTGCGATCGTCAGCCGAACGCCCGCATGCGCGGGTATAGGACGTTCGGCGTGGGTAGGAGACCAGCGCAACCGGGAATAAGTCCAGAGAATTTTATCGACATATTGTGTCATGGGCCGAACCGTTGAGGGGCATACAGCGGCATAGCCGGTTCAGCATCCGGGGATGGCGGCAGTAGGCGCTTTTTCTCGCGCGGGGACGCCTTCCGGAGGGTGAGCCGCACCGTGCCACGGCGAATCCGAAACGAGGGCTTTTCTCGCTCCGCGAGCATGCCTATAATGGCGTTCACGCACTTCCGGGGTGCCGCGCGCTGGCACGCCGCCGGAACCAGCGGCCCCACCATGCCAGGATTCCAGGAGGCTACAGGCTATGGGCAGCCACGACACCACCCGCAGCAACGATTCCGCGGCGGCGTCACGCACTCGGCGCGCTTGGCACCGGCCGCAGCTTCGGCAGGAGCCGATTGCGGCGCTCACGCAGTCGACCTCCAATTCTACGGTTGACGAAGCGCAGCCGGCTTCGTCAAAGACCTCGTGAGCCGGCTGAACAGCCGGTTGCCGGCCGACACCCGGTCCACGAGACGTTCCCAAGCATGAGTGAGTTTGCGGGATGGGTGCAGCTGCTCCCGGGCGGGCCGTTGGATCGGGTGCAGACCATCCTCGAAGCACGGGTCGGCGAAGATGCCCGGCCAAGCGGCGTTTGGCGTGGGTCATCCGGCGTCATCGTTCACCGACAAACCGTCCACGTCCCCGAAGACCGGCTTGAATCGCAGCCTGCGGCTGGGGCCGGCGGCCGGATGGTGCTGGCCTTCGACGGGCGGATCGACAACCGGGACGATGTCGTCGCCGCGTTGGGCCTGCCGCCACGGGATTTGCCGGAATCCAGTATCGTGCTTGCGGCTGTCGAGCGCTGGGGTGAAGCCGCTCCCCATCGGTTGATCGGTGATTTCGCCTATGCCGTCTGGGATTCCAGGGCGCGGCGTCTGATCCTGACGGTCGACCAGGGGGGCTGCCGTACCCTTTATTTCCATGCAGCCGATGGCGCCGTCGCCTTCGCGACCTCCATGGGCACGCTTCTTGCGCTGCCCGGCGTACCGCGGCGTCTGGACGAGGGGTTGCTGGCCGAGCATCTGATCCAGTGCCACCGGAACGACGACCGTACGGAATGGCAGGGCATCCAGCGCATCCCGGCCGGTTCGCAAGGGGTGTTCGGCGATGGTTCGCACCGCGTCGAGGCATGGTGGCGCTTCGACCCCGCGCGCCGCATCCGTCTGGCGCGGGACCAGGACTACGTCGACGCCGCCCGCGACCTGCTGGACCAAGCCGTTGCCTGCCGTTTGAGGTCGGCAACCCCCATCGTCGCCAGCCTTAGCGGCGGGCTGGACAGTTCCGCCGTCGTGGCCACCGCGGTCAACCGATTTGCTCCGCAGGGGCTGGACACCCTGACCATAACGCCGCCGCACGATGCGCCGCCGATGCCGTGGGAAGGCCGTTACCACGACGAGCGTCCCTTCGTGGAAGCCATTGGCCGCCGATACCCCAATCTTCGTCTTCACTTTGCGCATAGCGATGCGGAACAGCGGGGGGTGTCGGAAAGTGTGGAGTTTCTGGAGCGCAACGCTCTCATGGTGCATTGGGGCTTCAGCAAGGAAGGCGACGGGCCAATTCTGGAACTGATGCGATCGCTGGGATCGACGGTGCATTTGGGGGGAATGGCGGGCAATCACCTCCTGTCGTGGGACGGGATCGCCGGTCTGGGCGGCATGCTCGACGACGGCCGGTATCTCGCCTTCGCCGGGGAGGTGCGAGCGCTCGCCGCCGTGACCGGCCGATCACTGCTCCGGACGGCCTGGGGAGGCGGAGTGCGGCAGCGGTCCCCCCGCTTCCTGCGCCGCGGCGTCGACTGGCTGAAAGGGCGGCCGGCAACGCCGTACTTCGCCTATTCCATCGCCAATCCCGTCTTTCTAGCGGACGTGAACGTCATGGAGCGGCTCGGCGACCAGCCGATTCTTCCGGGCTTCGATAGCCGGTTCGACAGCCGGGCCCTTCGCATGCGTGCGATGGAGACGCGCTTTCGCCTGCTGGAGCGCGCGCGCAGCCGAGGCCGGACCATCGGCATCGAGGTTCGGTCGCCGTTGGCCGACACGCGCCTGTTGGAGTTCTGTCTGGCGATACCGGACGATCAATATCTACGCAACGGCACAACCCGTTGGCTCGCGAGACGGGTGCTTGCCGACCGGCTGCCCGCCGAAGTCGTGAGCAATCCATTGCGCGGCGCCCAGGACCAGCACTGGTTCCGGCGGATGACGTTGCGGCGGGCGGAGTTCGTCGAGCGGGTGGAAGCCATGGCCGCGTCGCCGCTCGCCAACCGCGTTCTGGACATTCCCCGCATTCGAAAACTGATTCAGGAATGGCCGGCGGACGCCGCCGCCGCCAACCGGCGGTGGTACGACTTCCATACGTTGCTTCCGCATGCCGTCAACGTCGGCAGTTTCCTGCGCTGGGCGGAGAGCCGCAGCCGCTAGGGGCGGTGCTACAGGTATCCCAGCAGCGCCATCACGCGTCCATGCTCGCGCTCGACCCGCCTCGCCTGTTCGGCGGACAGCGTGTCGCGCCAGCCGCCTGCCTCGCCACGGCGGAAGAAAGGGCGGGACGCATTGAAATTCTCCCGAAAGCCGTGTCGATCCTCCTGGCCACGCAGGACGCCGAAGCGTGTCGCCGCCGCCGTTCGCGCCAGTAGGCCGGGGTCGGCAGCCCAGCCGACGTACGCGGCGACGCGGGCGAGGGCGCCTTCGGTATCGGCCAGCATGTCCTCATAGCGCAGCAGCAGGGGCACCGGGCCGGGAGCGTCGAGCCAGCTCTCCACGTGCCCGCTCCAGCTCAGCAGCTTTTGTGGGAGCTGGATGCCGAGGCGCGTCCAGCCCTTTGCCAGTTCGTTCCCGTGGTCCGCCATTTTCGCGATGGCCGCATCCAGCGACAGATCATAGAAGTGCGCGTAGGACACCGCGACGTCCCGCGGGTCGCGAACGATGTACAGTGCGCCCAGCGTCACCGCGGGCGGGAACAGCGGTTCGCCCAGCGGCGTCAGCGTCCAGGCGTCATGGACCTTCCGGAACAGCGGCTCCGGCGTGGCGCGCGCCTGGGCTTCCAGGAGCCGGGGGCGCAGGCTGGCGACCTCCGTCGGCGTCAGATCCGACGATTCGACGTCCAGCAGCGCATCGAAGGCGCGCCGGTCGGCGGCGACGGGCGCGAACCGCGACGCCACCGCGAAATCCACCGCATCGCCACCGTTCTGCAGGCAGTGCATGGCAAGGCGCAGCCACGTGTTGCCGGACTTGGGGTAGGAGACGAGCCAGTAGAAACCGGCCATCACGGCCCTTCCCGCGCTGGACCGTGCCGTCCGATGATCGCACGCACCTCGTCGTCAAGGCGGTCCAGGCCGGGGGTGCGCTGCCACGTCCAATGCTCCCGCACTCCTCCCGCCACGCGCAGGGCCACTGCAAGCGCCCGCGCGTCGTCGCCGAGGAGGGTGGCCATCAGACGCCGCCGATAGACGGCCTCCATCAGCCGTTCCACGGCCTTCATGCCCCGCTGGGGCGCGTGTCCCTCGTACTGCGGGGCGGCGACGACGCTCATATGGTACACGGCGTCCAGGGGCAGCGGCTCCGGCCAGAACGCGTCATCCAGGGGCTGGAGGAACTTGTCCAGCCCGGCGCGGGTCCGCTCCAGGCCCTCCACGGGAAGGCGAAGGCCATCCATGGCGTCGCGCCACAGCTTCAGACGAGGAAAGGCGGGCAGGACAACGGGGCCGCCCGGCGCGTTGGGGTCGATCACCGTCACGTCGTCGGCCAGGACGGCGCAGCCGGCCCGCACGAAACCGGCGGCCAGGGTCGATTTGCCCACCCCCGACGGCCCGGCGAAGGCGATTGCCCGACCGCCAATGCGCACGCAACTCGCGTGCAGCGGCAGCAAGCCGCGCCGGAAGCAGAGAATGGCGAACACGGTGCCGAACAGGAACGCGCGCACGGCCGGCGCCGTCCGCCCGGCCGCCGGATCGACGTCGACTGTCACCTCTCGTCCCGCCGGGTCCACGTGATAGGCGGCGACGCCGGGAATGGCGAACCGGCAGGAGCCATCGGTGGCCACCTGCAGCAGGGTTCCGTCGAGCACGGGCGCATCCGGCCGGCCGGGCACGTCGCCCAGGCGGATCACCACGTCCGGCGCGCGATCGTCGCCGTGCCAGGGCAGCAGGTCGGGCAGGGGAAGGTCGGCGGCGACCTTCAGCCCGCACAGCACGTGCAGGGTGGTCATGCCGCGAAGACCGCGATGGGCGTGAATCGTTCCCGGCCGGGCGCGCCGGTGACCACGGCGCCGCCGCTGACGCTCCAGGCGTGCGCGTCGAGAGCCCCGGCGGCGTTCTTGGCCATGCCGAAATGCACGGTGACGGGCAGGGCGCGGCGGCGCAGCATGAGGGTGCAGGCGATCGCCTGCTGGAGGCAGACGGCGCGGAAGGGCAGGTGCCGGGCGGCGCGGGCGACGGCGGCGCCCACGGCAGGGGCGGTCGTGCCGGCCTCCGGCGCCGGCGCGTCCTGCCGGGCCGCCGCGGTGCCGGTCCGGGCGTTCAGGCCGGCCAGCCGCATGGCCGTGGCGAAGGGCAGCAGCGCCAGCAGGGCGCTCGCCAGCGCCAGCGTGGCGGCGGCTTCGGCCAGCAGGCGGCGCTCCGCACCGGGCAGTGCCAGGAATCGCGCCGGGTATCGCGCCAGCCGCCGCATCAGCCGACCGTGACCAGCCCGTTGGCCGCCATATCGGACAGCAGGGCGATGACGTCGCGCTCGATCACGGCGGGGTCGCCGTCATAGTCGTCGGCCAGGGAAGCGGCGAGGGCGGCGATGCCGACCGGCTCCTCCAGGCGGCGCCAGACGTCACTGCCGATGTCGTCCAGGCCGAAGTAGCAGCCTTTCTCGATGCTCATCAGAACGGCTTCGCCGTCGACCTCGGCCGAGAGCACGTCCGTGACGCGCTGCACCCGGGCGGAACGGTCGAGGATCGGGGCGGCGGGCGTGGTCATCGCGTGCAATCGGTTCGGTTGTGGGAAACCCAATAATCTCAAGCGCGTGGTGGCGGTGTCAAGGCGCGCGACGCGGCTTCCGGTGATCCTTATGGTTTGCCGGGCGGTTCGCCGGCATCGTCACGCTCCGCGCGGTGATGCGGAACAATGTCGTGCCGTCCGGCGAACCATAATGATTGCATCTCAGGCTGGTGGGGTGTTCGAGAAAATCCATTTGGTTTTGAGCTGCACCCGACTTATCCTGCATGCCCTGTCGGCCGTCGGCGGGGCCAGTCCAGAGGTTGTGGCAGAGGATATCCGCGATACGCTTATTGCTTCATGTGATTGTATTGTGGGCCGTCGACGGCGGTGTCGGAACCCGCGGTGCTTTGACGGCGTGTGTCTTTTGTCAGCTTTGTCATTGATTAAGAGGCTGTTCAATGTCGGTGCACTTTGGTTTCAGGCCCGGAAAGCGTCCGCCACCGCAACCGGAACTGCCGGTCTACAGTCTGATCACGATCGTGCGCAACGCCGCGGGCACCTTGGAGCGGATGCTGCAAAGCGTGGAGCGGCAAGCATACCCGGCCATCGAGTACATCGTGGTCGATGCGGGATCGACCGACGGGACGGTGGAGATCCTGCGACGATACGAGCATCTGATCAGCCGCTGGTGCTCGGAACCGGACGGCGGCCATGCCGACGGCGCCAACAAGGGCGTGCGGGAGGCCACCGGGCGCTTCATCGGTTTCGTGTATGCGGACGATACCCTGACGGACGATTTCGTCGAGAAGACCGTCGGCGTCCTGTCCAAGGGAACCCACGACTTCGTGTTTGGCGACATGAACCTGTTCAAGGACGGGGAATTCGCGTTCACGCTTTTCGGCGACCCAAACTACAAATCGAAAATCGGCGACCGGGTGCCGGTGATGAACTTCCCGACCGTGTCCGCCTGCGCCCACGTCTACCAGAAGGTCGGCCTGTACGACACGAACTACAAGGTGGCGCCGGACAACGACTGGCTGATCCGTACCCATCGGGCGGGATTCGAGGGGGTGTACGACCCGGGCGTCGTCTACAATTTCAGCTTCGGCGGGCATTCCACGAAGCACACCAGCCGGATCTACATCGAAACGGCGCGGTCCGCCATCCGGCATGGCGGCAACCCGGTGAAGGCGTGGGGCTTCGCCAGCGCTCGGATCGCTTTTCACACGCTCGATGCCGTGCTGCGGAATGCGGTGTCGGTGTCCACCTATGTCCGCATCCGTGCCATCCGCAAATCGATAACCGGCTGATCCAGGCCAGCCGCCCTTCCTCGCTCTGTTATTTCCATAATGCGTCTTATGCGACTAGGCTTTTCAGAGCACGGCGCCCTGGGGTAAGGTCGGGGCTACCCCATTCCCTTGCCCGACCGGATCCATGGCCCGCAACATCGACCGCCTGATCGACATCATGGCCCGCCTGCGCGACCCCGAGCGCGGATGCCCCTGGGACCTGGAGCAGACCTACCGCACCATCGCGCCGCACACGATCGAGGAGGCCTACGAGGTCGCCGACGCCATCGAGAAGGACGACAAGGCCGCCCTGAAGGAGGAACTGGGCGACCTGCTCTTCCAGGTCGTCTACTACAGCCAGTTCGCGCGCGAGGAAGGCCTGTTCGACTTCGACGAGGTGGCCGGCGTCATCGCCGACAAGATGATCCGCCGCCATCCGCACGTCTTCGGCGCCGACGAAATCAAGACGGCCGAACATCAGACCTCGCGCTGGGAGGAGCACAAGGCGGCCGAGCGCGCCGCCAAGGCCGCCGCCGAGGGGCGGCACCCGCCGTCGGCCCTGGACGGCGTCATCGCCGGGCTCCCTGCCCTCACCCGCGCCTTGAAGCTGCAAAAGCGCGCCGCGCGCGTCGGCTTCGACTGGACCGATGCCCGCGACATCCTCGACAAGATCGAGGAGGAAGTCGGCGAACTGCGCGCCGAGATGGACGCCGGCACAACGGCGCAGGAGCGCATCGCCGGCGAGTTGGGCGACCTGCTGTTCGCGTTGGTCAACCTCGCCCGCCGCCTGGACGTCGACCCGGAAACGGCCCTGCGCGGCACCAACGCCAAGTTCGAGCGCCGCTTTCACCGGATCGAACAAGTCCTTGGCGAGCAAGGAAAAAAGCCGGAGGACGCGACGCTCGACGAGATGGAGGCGATCTGGCAGCAGGCCAAGCGGGAGGAACCCGGCCGCTAGCCGACCAGCTGCTTCCGCACCGCGTGCCAGCTCGCCTCGTCCGGCGCCATCAGCAGGCTGCCGCCGGTCAGCGCCGGCCGGTAGGGCGTGCCATCCACCAGCGCGGAATGGCCGCCGGCCTCGGTGTGGAGCAGCACGCCCGCCGCGTGGTCCCACGGCATCAGCCGGTGGTAGAGCGAGAAGTGCGTTTCCCCGCTGATCAGGCACAGGTACTCGTGCGCCGCGCTCAACAGGCTGACGTGGCCGCCCATGCCCGCCAGCCCC
>Ga0196976_1001180_pt1 | contig 12690 bp, 15 predicted proteins | sample S3v_513CmetaG_FD_148644 | JGI IMG/M metagenome (GOLD analysis project Ga0196976, IMG submission 148644) | Soil microbial communities from Anza Borrego desert, Southern California, United States - S3+v_5-13C | ecosystem: Environmental > Terrestrial > Soil > Desert | place: USA: California...
CTCCATCGGCGTCACCGCCGACGGCTGCGAGATTTTTACCCTGTCCCCCGCCGGTTTCACCAAGCCGCCCTATGCCTTGCCCGAGACCAGGATCGAGGTTACGGCCGCCGAGTAGGCTGTTGTGGGGGCTCGTTCCGCTCTGGGCGTCTTGGCGATGGATGGTGCCGGTCCGTAGGCCGAGGCCCCGCCCCCACCCTGGTCACCCCCGCACGGCCGGATCGGATGCCGGCAACGGGTCATCGCCGTCGCCCGGACCTCTTTCGCCTCTTCCGCTTCCAGGCAATACGCTGACCCGAATATCCGACGGGCTGGCGTTTAGCTTCCCGGTTGCGCTAGGGTCTGTCTCGCAATGGCATTTCCTTGGGACGGGTCCCAATGGCATTTCCTTGGGGCGAGTCCCGATGCACGTTCTAATCGCAGATGACCATTCGATCGTACGTAGCGGCCTGAGCCACCTCCTGGCCGAACTGGAAGCCGGCGTGTCGCTGGTGGAGGCGACCACCTTCGGCCGGGCTCGGGAGATCATCGAGGCGGGCACGCCGTTCGATCTCATCATCTTGGATCTGCGTATGCCCGGCATGGGTAGCCTGGACGCCCTGCAAGACCTGGTGGCACGGGTGGCGCCGGTGCCGGTGGTGATCTTCTCGATGCTGGAGACCCCCGACGACATGCGCGCGGTGTTGGCGCGTGGCGTGCGCGCCTATATCCCGAAATCCACCGACGACGTTCTCATCATCAACATCCTGCGACTGGTGCTGGCCGGTGGCGTCTACGTGCCGCCGGTGCTGGGCGTGGGGGCGGCGACCGCCCCGGCCGAACAGGCGCCGCCGCTCGCGCGCTCACCCTTCGAAGGACTGACCCGGCGGCAGATGGACGTGCTGGAACTGATGGCCGAAGGCTTGTCGAATCAGGAAATCGGCGAGCGGCTGGGGCTCAACCTGTCCACCGTCAAGACCCACGTCACCGGCGTGCTGAAGGCGCTGAGCGTGGACAGCCGGACCCAGGCGGTCCTATTGGTCAAGCGAACCGGCCGCGACCGGCTGCATTGACCGCCTCGCCACCACCGGCACCGTCACCGAGAACACCGCTCCCCGGCCTTCGGTCGAGCGGATCCCCAGCGGGTGTTCCAGCAGTCGCGCCAGCCGGTCGGCGATGGCGAGGCCCAGGCCAATGCCTTCACTGCGGTCACGGTCGGGGGCGTCGAGCTGGATGAACTCCTCGAAAATGCGGCGGCGATCCGCTTCGGGAATGCCGCGGCCGGTGTCGTGGACCTCCAGCCGTAGCGCCGAGCCGGTACGCCGTCCGCCGATCAGGATGCACCCAGACTCGGTGTAGCGCACGGCGTTGGACAGAAAATTCCGTAGAATACGCAGAAGCAGCGCCGGGTCGGTATGGACCCAGGCGGACGACGGGATCACCCGCAAAGCCAACCCCTTGCTCTCGGCCTGCGGGCCGAATTCGGCCGCAAGCTGGTCGAGCAGCGGGGCCAGGGCCACCTGTTCGGGCCTGGCTGCCACCGCCCCGGCCTCGATGCGGGTGATGTCGAGCAGCGAATCGAGCAGCCCACGCATGGAGTTCAACGCACGACGAAGATCGCGCAGAATGGCGCGGCCACGCGCGCCGTCCACCATCCGCTCCAACAGGCCGGTGAACATGCTGATGGCCTGAAGAGGTTGCAGCAGGTCGTGACCGGCGGCGGCGAGAAAGCGTGACTTGGCCTGATTGGCTTTCTCCGCCTCCTCCTTGGCGATCGCCAACTCCTGGGTGCGCTGGCGAACCTGCTCCTCCAGGTTTTCGTTAACGGCGCGCAGTTGACCGGTGATGCGGCCGATTTCGGTGAACTGATGCTGCACCTGTCGTGTCATCGGCCGGAACACCACCAGCATCTCAAGGGTCAAGGTGACCAGGGTCAGCAGCAGGGCGACGGCACCCAGCCGGTGCAGGGTGTCGAAGGCCGCTTCGCCGCGCTCCTGGTAGCGGGCGACCATGGCCTCCAGTTGCTCCAGGATCGGCCCCGCCGCCTCGATCCGGACGTGTCGCACCGCCGGCATGTCGGGGGTGATCGCCAGGGGGGCTGCCGCGATCACCTGCCGTAGCGCCGAGATGTAGTCGGCCACCGCGTCGTTCAGCGAGTCGGGACCGGGGCCGGTGAGACGGCGATGGGTGGCCTCAAAACTGTCGGTCGCCAGACTGAGCTGGCGGATGAGGCCGGCCCGCTCGCCGGGCGTGGCCGCGTGCAGCAGCCGCTCCACCAGCATCGCCGTGCGCTGGGACAGCATGCGCTGGCGGCCGGAGATGTTCATGACTTCCGCCATACCGGCGTGCTCGACGATCACCCTCTCGGTCATCACAAAGCCGACGATGGCGCACAGCGCGATCACCAGGAGAGCCACGCCGTAGCGTAGCGTCATCCACCGTGCGGCATCCTGTCGCTCTGCGGCCATGGCCGGCAGTGTCCTTCACTTTGTCACGGGTCCGGAACATGACGGATTTCAGCCACTTGTTCCAGATCAAGGCGCTTGTCTCAATCGTAAGCATGAATGCATTGATCCTTTAGGGCCAACTAATTCCAACGATCGGTATTGTACGCATCACATCCAAACAGTACTTTAGTGCCAATATAGGCGAAGAAGCTCATCCTAGAGGATGATAACCCCCAAGAGCGGGAGGGGTAAGAGACATGGGCCAAGCGATCAGTCGGGCAAGCCTCTTCGGCCGGCGCGCGGCACCTCAGGCGTTGGCGACGGAAGTGGCGCCGGGAAACCGGAAGGCGTCGGTGACATCCCGGTGCCTGTCGGCGCGCGGCGTGTACTGCCGGACCTGCGAAGACCCCTGCGAGGCGGGAGCCATCCGCTTCTGCCCCATGCCGGGTGGCCGGTCGGTGCCGCTGATCGACCCTGCCGTCTGCACCGGTTGCGGCGCCTGTGTGGCTCCGTGCCCGGCCGGTGCCATCGCCCTCATCGCCCTGTCGGAGGACCAACCGTCATGCGCCTGAACCGTTTCATCCGCGAAGAGGCCGCCCGAACCGTTCCGCTGGGCCACAACGTCTGCGGCGTGCTGGTGCATGCGCAACTCCAGCGGCTGCCCGCCGCCCGTGCCGGCCTGTCGGCCCTGCCGGGCGTCGAGGTCCATCAGGTGGCCGACGACGGCCGGATGATTTTGACCGTCGAGGATGCGGACGGCGTCACCGCCGCCCAGACCCTCGCACAACTGAACCAGATCGAAGGCGTCGTCTCGGCGGCCTTGGTCTTCCACCACTGCGAACCGCAAGACCTGTCGGAGGAGATGCCCTCATGAAACTGACCAGGCGTGACTTCGTGAAGGCCAACGCCGTCGCGGCGACGGCCGCCGCCGCCGGCCTTCCTCTCTCCGTGCAGGCCGCTCAGGCCGTCGCCGGCCGCCCGGTCGACGACATCCGCTGGGACAAGGGCGTGTGCCGCTTCTGTGGCACCGGCTGCGGCGTGCTGGTCGGTGTCAAGGACGGCCGCGTCGTGGCGACACAGGGCGACCCCGAAGCCCCGGTCAACCGCGGCCTGAACTGCATCAAGGGCTATTTCCTGTCCAAGATCATGTACGGCGAGGACCGGCTGACGACGCCCTTGCTGCGCAAGAGGAACGGCCAGTATGCCAAGGACGGCGAGTTCACGCCCATCTCCTGGGACGAAGCCTTCGATATCATGGCGGCGAAGTTCAAGGAGGCGCTGAAAAAGGGCGGCCCCTCGACCATCGGGATGTTCGGCTCGGGCCAGTGGACCATCTGGGAGGGCTATGCCGCGTCCAAGCTGTTCAAGGCGGGCCTGCGCTCCAACAACCTCGACCCCAACGCCCGGCACTGCATGGCCTCGGCGGTGGCGGGCTTCATGCGCACCTTCGGCATCGACGAGCCGATGGGTTGCTACGACGACATCGAGCTGGCCGACGCGTTCGTGCTGTGGGGCTCGAACATGGCGGAGATGCACCCGATCCTGTGGTCGCGCATCACCGACCGCCGCCTGACGCACGAGGGCTGCAAGGTCGCCGTGCTGTCCACCTTCGAGCACCGCTCGTTCGAGCTGGCCGACAACGGCATGCTGTTCAAGCCGCAGTCGGACCTGGCGATCCTCAACTACATCGCCAACCACATCATCCAGTCGGGCGCGGTCAACACGGCCTTCGTCGAGAAGGCGGTGAACTTCAAGCGCGGCGTGACCGACATCGGCTACGGCCTGCGCCCCGAGCATCCGCTGGAGAAGGACGCCAAGGACGCCAAGGACCCCAACGCCTCGGCCCCGATGTCGTTCGACGAGTACAAGGCGTTCGTCGCCGAGTACACGCTGGAGAAGGCCGCCGAGATTTCCGGCGTGCCGCCTGAGAAGCTGAAGGCGCTGGCGGAGCTCTACGCCGACCCGAAGCGCAAGGTGGTCTCGTTCTGGACCATGGGCTTCAACCAGCACACGCGCGGCACCTGGGCCAACAACCTCATCTACAACATCCACCTGCTGACCGGCAAAATCTCCGAGCCGGGCAACGGTCCGTTCTCGCTGACCGGCCAGCCCTCGGCCTGCGGCACGGCGCGCGAGGTCGGCACCTTCGCCCACCGTCTGCCCGCCGACATGGTGGTGACCAACCCCGAGCACCGCGCCAAGACCGAGAAGCTGTGGAAGGTTCCGGAAGGCACCATCCCCGACAAGATCGGCTTTCACGCGGTACTTCAGAGCCGCATGCTGAAGGACGGCAAGCTCAACGTCTACTGGACGATGTGCACCAACAACATGCAGGCCGGGCCGAACATCAACGACGAGATGCTGCCCGGCTGGCGCAACCCCGCCAACTTCGTCATCGTCTCCGACCCCTATCCGACCGTCTCCGCCCTGTCGGCCGACCTCATCCTGCCCACCGCCATGTGGATGGAAAAGGAAGGCGGCTACGGCAACGCCGAGCGCCGCACCCAGGTGTGGCGCCAGCAGGTGAAGGCGCCGGGCGAGGCCAAGTCCGACCTGTGGCAGCTCATGGAGTTCGCCAAGCGCTTCAAGGTCGAGGAGGTGTGGCCGGAGGACCTGATCGCCAAGGCGCCGGAGTTCCGCGGCAAGACGCTGTTCGACATCCTGTATGCCAACGGTCAGGTGAACCGGTTCCCCGTCTCCGAGTGCCAGCCGGGTTACGACAACGACGAGTCCAAGCACTTCGGCTTTTACGTCCAGAAAGGGCTGTTCGAGGAATACGCCGCCTTCGGCCGTGGCAAGGCCCATGATCTGGCCGATTTCGAGCTCTATCACAAGGCCCGTGGCCTGCGCTGGCCGGTGGTCGACAACAAGGAGACGCTGTGGCGTTTCCGCGAAGGCTATGACCCCTACGTCAAGGCCGGCGAGGGCGTGAAGTTCTACGGCAACAAGGACGGCAAGGCGAACATCTTCGCCCTGCCCTACCAGCCGGCGGCGGAAATGCCCGACAAGGACTTCGACCTGTGGCTGGTCACGGGGCGCGTGCTGGAGCACTGGCACACCGGCTCGATGACCCGGCGCGTGCCGGAACTGCACCGCGCCGTGCCCAACGCCGTGGTGTTCATGCATCCCGACGATGCCAAGGACCGGGGCTTGCGCCGCGGCATGCCGGTGAAGCTGCAGACCCGGCGCGGCGAGGTCGCCTCCCGCGTCGAAACCCAGGGGCGCAACAAGCCGCCGCGCGGCGTGGTGTTCATCCCCTTCTTTGATGAAAGCCAGCTCGTCAACAAGCTCACGCTCGACGCCACCTGCCCGATCTCCAAGGAGACGGACTTCAAGAAGTGCGCCGTGCGTGTGCTGAAGGCTTAAAGCGAGGCCATCCCCATGAACGCGAACGACAACAGCACGGTGGATCGCCGGCGGTTTCTGGCCGGCGCGGCCAAGGCCGCCGGCGCCGCCGGTTGTCTGGCGCTGCTCATGGGAACCGCCGCCCGGCCCCAGCGCACCCTGGCCGCCACCGCGCTTCGGCCCCCCGGGGCCAAGGATGAGGCCGAGTTCCTGTCGGCCTGCGTGCGTTGCGGGCTGTGCGTGCGGGCCTGTCCGTACGACACCCTGAAGCTGGCCGACCTCGCCGATCAGGCCGCCACCGGCACGCCCTACTTCGAGGCGCGCGCGGTGCCGTGCGAGATGTGCGAGGACATTCCCTGCGTGGTGGCCTGCCCCACCGGGGCGCTGGACAAGAGCCTGACCGACATCGCCGCCGCCCGCATGGGCACGGCGGTGCTGGTCGGGCATGAAACCTGCCTCAACGCCCTGGGGCTGCGCTGCGATGTCTGCTACCGCGTCTGCCCGCTGATCGACAAAGCCATCACGCTCGACATCCGTCACAACGAGCGGACGGGCATGCACGCCGTCTTGATGCCCATCGTCCACACCGACAAATGCACCGGCTGCGGCAAGTGCGAGAAGTCCTGCGTGCTGGACGAGGCCGCCATCAAGGTGTTACCGCGCGAACTGGCCCAGGGCCGCCTCGGCAGTCACTACCGGCTGGGCTGGCAGGAAAAGACCCGGATGGACGGCATCATCGACCTGCCGGATCGCGGAAGGGAGGCTCGGCCATGAAATGGTTGATCGCCCGACGTCTGGTCCAGGGCCTGTTCCTGGCGCTGTTCCTCACCGGCCCATGGTTCGGTGTGTGGATCACCAAGGGCACGCTGGCCTCCAGCCTGACCTTCGACACCCTGCCGCTGACCGATCCGTTCATGCTGCTTCAGTCGCTGGTCGCCGGCCATGCGCCGGAAACGGCGGCGCTGGTCGGCGCGGTCCTCGTGCTGGCCGCCTACGCGGCACTCGGCGGCCGACTCTATTGCTCGTGGGTCTGCCCGATCAACATCGTCACCGACGCCGCCGCCTGGACGCGCCAGCGTCTCGGCCTGAAGGGCGGGCTGAAGCTCGACCGGCGGATGCGGTTCGTGGTGCTGGCGGCGGTGCTGCTGGCCTCGGCCGGGTCGGGCGTCATCGTCTGGGAACTGGTCAACCCCATCACCCTCACGCATCGGGCGTTGGTGTTCGGCGGCTGGGGTGCGGTGGCGGCACTTGCGGTGTTCCTGTTCGACACCGTGGTGGTCCTGCGCGGCTGGTGTTCGCACCTCTGTCCGGTCGGCGCCTTCTACGGCTTCGTCGGCCGCTTCGGTCTGGTCAAGGTTGCCGCCCCGCAACGCGCCCGTTGCGACGGTTGCGGCGATTGTTACCGGGTCTGCCCGGAGCCCCACGTCATCACCCCGGCCCTGAAGGGGCCGGGCTCCCTCGTCATCCGCGCGGCGGACTGCACGGCCTGCGGCCGGTGCATCGACGTCTGCCCGCGATCCGTGTTCGCGTATGCCCGGCAGCCATCCCGGCGGGCCGAAGCCGTAACGCCCCTTCGTCAAGGAGACTGACCCGTGAAGACTGGAATGAAGACCATCGTCGCGATGGCCGGCTTGGCGCTGGCGGTCGCCGCCTTTGTGCCGGGAAGCCCGTTTGCCGAGGAATTGAAGAGCCTGCGCGGCGACTTGGCCGTCGAGGAGAACAACCCGGCACCGGACATCTTCAATGTCCGCGAGGGCCAGCAGCTGGGGCGCGCCTACCGCCAGCAGCCGCCGCTGATCCCGCACAAGATCGAGAAGTACGAGATCGATCTGAAGGTCAACCAGTGCCTGCGCTGCCATGACTGGCCGAACAACACCAGGGAGAACGCGCCCAAGGTGTCGGAAACCCATTACGTCGACCGTCAGGGCAACCGGCTGGATCAGGTGGCCGGCACCCGCTGGTTCTGCACCCAGTGCCATGTACCGCAGACCGATGCCCTGCCGCTGGTCGACAACGGGTTCAAGCCGGCCAACGCCGGCTCGGCCGCCGGTCAGTAACGGCGAGAGGAGGGTTCAGGCCATGACCACCATCTATGACACCAGCCGCCGGCGCGGGCTGATCGCCCGCCTGTGGTCGGTCTTCTGGAGCCCGACCGGCCGTTGGTCGCTGGGCACCCTGCTGATCGTCGGCGGCATTGGCGGCGTGCTGTTCTGGGGCGGCTTCAACTGGGCGATGGAAGCCACCAACAACCAGGAATTCTGCGTCACCTGCCACGAGATGCGCGACAACGTGTATGCCGAGTACCGCGGCACGATCCACGATTCCAACCCCTCGGGCGTGCGCGCCTCGTGCCCTGACTGCCATGTGCCCAAGGACTGGATGCACAAGGTGGTGCGCAAGATCCAGGCGTCGAAGGAACTGTACCATCACGTCATCGGCTCGATGCCGACCCAGGAGGCGTTCGAGGAGAACCGCATTCGGCTGGCCACCAACGTGTGGACGGCGATGAAGGAGACGGACAGCCGCGAGTGCCGCAACTGTCACAACTTCAACGCCATGGACGTCAGCCTGCAAGGCCCCCGCGCCCGCGAGCGTCATCTCCAGGCGCAGGGGCAGGGGCTGACCTGCATCGACTGCCACAAGGGCATCGCCCACAAGCTACCGGCGGGCGCCTTCGAGGCCGAGCGCCATCTAAACGAAACCTGGGGTAAATAACGACCCCTTGAGCGAGGAAGACGGCCGATGCGGAAGGCTGTTCGGAAGGGGAACATCCCTTCCGAAGGCCGGTGATTGTCGCCGCTGAGTAGATCAGTTTAAAAGTGCCGAGCCATCCGCCTAAGGACAAGCCCCTGACGGATGTGCCGGACACGATCTGGGCGGTGGCCCGCGAGCGCGAGCGGGTGGTTCGGGCGCTGGTCGAAAAGCCTCCTGCCTACGGGGCGCGCAGCGAAATGATGGCGGCGGCGGCCGCTGAACTCGGCATTACGCTCCAGTATCTCTATCGCCTGCTCAAGGCTTACGAGGCCGATCCCCGGACCCGCTCGCTGCTGCCGAAGGTCGGCGCGGTCTGCCCCGCGCGCGACACCGGAGCCGCCATCGTCATGACACGCGCCAACACCGAGGCGATGAACCTGATGCTGGAGGAGATCAGCCGCACCGTCGCCCCCGGCGCCCATGCCGCCGTGGTGATCGATGGGGCGGGATGGCATACCAGCGACGATCGCGTCGTGCCGTCCAACATCACCCTCGTGCCGCTTCCGCCCTACAGCCCGGAACTGAACGCGATCGAGAGGCTCTGGCAGTTCATGCGTGACACGCTGCTGTCCCACCGCCTCTTCGCCGACATCGGCGCCATTCTCGACGTCTGCTGTCGCGTCTGGAACCGCATCCTCGCCGAACCCGGTCGCATCCGCTCCACATGCGGGTACCCGTGGGCCTTACAGGTCAAAATTTAACGGCATTGGTATAAGTCGCTGCACTAATGGCACGAGTCGGACAGAGGATTACGTTCTACAAGGGATGTGGAGCACGACCAACCAGCGCGCTTCTCCAATACGAACTCGGCGTTCTCTGTAAGTGGCCACGAAATGCCAGGCTACTCGACCGCAGATCGACGCCGCCGAAGCAGGCGGCGTAACGCCCAGACATACGGAGACCAGCGCGCCGCAGTGGGCTGGCCCCCCAAGGAGCACTCGGCCTTGTCCAGTGCATCTTCCAGGAGCGCATCATGTAAGGGGCGGAAAACCAGAGGCCAGCTGAGTCGCGCCGGCCCAACCGCCACCATGTCGAGGGTATGCATTAGACGGACCTTGCCGCTGTCGGCGCTCTCGACCGAAAACCCGTGGGTGCCAACGAAGCCAGTGGGTGCGCTGAACCGAAAGAGGATCGAACGCCCGGGTTCATACACCTGGATCGTGTAGCGGACCGGGCCGTGACCGCCCTTCGCCCCAACCGCCAGCGGCCCGTCGAAGCGCATTGCCGGCCATCGCTCCCAGGGCCAGAGGCGGTCCTCGTCGGAAGCGAGCCCGTCAATCAGTTTCCCTGCGGCCTTCAAGGAGGTTGGCAACATTCGGCAATGAACATTCCTGATATTCATGGTGAGGCACTCCAGGCGTCTCGGTTGACCGGTCGCGTGGTCTGTTCGTTCTCGTTCGGGGGGAGCCAGATCGCGGGGTGCTGGCGCCATTCAGGATGCGTGTTCCGCCAGAAACGCTGCGCAATGGCGCGCGGACAAGGCCGGAGCTTCGACAATGGGAACGTGTCCGATACCGTCCAGAAGGACTTTCCTGCTCTGCGCAATTCGGCTTCGCAAAAGCTCGGCGTCATCCCGGTGGACGACGCGATCCTCGGATCCCCACAGAATTAGCGTCTTCTGGGTTATGTGCGGCAGGATGTCCGTCTGGTCCATGTCCTGGGCTGCGTCCCGGATGATTTTCTCGTCGACGTCACGGCGATTGATCTTTTCCTCGGCGAGCACGCTCAAAAACATTTCCGGAATATAAGGCGGCTTATTCATTCCCCATCTTATAAGGGCTTTGTAATCATCCAGAGTCTGGATGCCCATCATAGGATGGACGCCGGTACGGTCGAATGTGCGACGCAGTTCGCTGAGCGTACTCTCCACGCCGCCGGCGTCGATCAGGATCAAGCTGCGCACCCGATCCGGCTGCGCATGCGCCAGGCGCAAGGCGACGGCGGCCCCCATCGAATGCCCCACCAGATGCAGCGTATCGATCGCCAGTGCATCCAGGAATTCGCGCATGTAGCCCGCTTGCTGGCCGACGGAGTAGCCGAGATCCAGACTCTGGACACTCTCCCCATGCCCCGGCAGGTCAGGAACAATCACGCGGCCCCTGAATGGCAGGTGCTTCACGAAACGACACCAGCTGTTTTTGTCGGCGCCGGCACCGTGGAGCAGCATCACGCATTCTTGTGCCGGCAAGCCCGATGTTTCGAAATAGGCCACGTCTCCAAAGCTGAGGCGAACCCTCTCGAGCGATAAGCCGGCGCGACGATATTCCGCGTGCAACGCCTTTCGCAGCAATGATTTTTTGAAATCCGACCAGTAGCGAAGAAATAAAGGGAACATGGATCACCTATTCCGGCTGGGGCCGGCGCAAAGCGCCCTGGAAAAAGACGTTCAGCATCCCGGCGTACAGATCGACCAGCACTGCCCCGGGCTCACGTAGCCATCGCAACATCGCTCCCAGTCGCAAGAAGATGAGATTTTCCGCAAGGGAATGCGCATTCATTTCCGTACTGATCACCCCGTCGTCCTGCCCCTGGCGTATCAGTTGCAACGCCAGAACGGCGAAATCATCATTCTCGAACGGATCGGGACTTTGCTGAGCGCTACTCAGGCGGTAGAAAACATAAGGTCCCACATAGGTCCGGTTTCGCTCAGCATAGGTCGCCTCCATGCGCAGTACGCAATGGAAGGCCTCGACGATGTTAGGTGCTTTCGAGGCGGCCTCTTGCACTGCGGGCCGACCCTGCACTTGGTCTTGCTGGAAACGATAGGCGACCAGGGCTTCCTTGGTCGGGAAATGCTTGTACAAAGTCCCGCGTGCGACGTCGGCGACATTGGCGATCACCTCCATCGAGACCTGCTCATAGCCGAATTGCTCGAACAGTTCCCACGCACGCTCCGCTATATGCCGAGCCGTCTGAGCCAGCTTGCGTTCGCGCCGCCCTGTAGGAGCAGCATTGGGGATCGGGCTCATAGGGGAACGCCGGTTATGAACAATGTCCATTATTGTACACTGTCCAGAATTTGGCACAAGGGCTTCTCCTCCGGCCGTCTCACGGCGAGTTGGCGCATCGTGGCTGTCAAGCTTCTACCGTTGCAGGGAAAGCAAGCGGCCAGGCAACCATGGATTGGCCCGTTCTTGCCTCGGCAACACCGCCTTTAAGGGGTTAAGGGGGCTTGTGGGTGGCACAGTTGTCCAGGGGGTCTGAGTAGTAGCGGACACTGTTGGCGAATTCCGGGGAGCTCGTCACGGGCCGGGGATGGCGGCTGTTGAACCGGCATCCTCAGTCCGGAAGGCCGATCATGTCGCTCAAACCGCAGACCATTCCACCGGTGCCCGAAACCACTGCGGCGGTGGCTCGCGCCGCCTTTCCCAAGGGTAATGCTGTTCTCCGCCTCCGCGACGTACTGGGGCCGATTTATCAGGACGAGCCGTTCGCCGACTTGTACCCGCGCCGAGGGCAGCCAGCCGCGGCGCCGTGGCGGTTGGCGCTGGTGTCGGTCCTTCAGTTCTTGGAGGATTTGCCTGACCGGCAAGCCGCCGAAGCTGTGCGCGGGCGGATCGATTGGAAGTACGCTCTCAGTTTGGACCTCACCGATCCCGGCTTCAACTTTTCCGTGCTGAGCGAGTTCCGCACCCGATTGATCGCCGGAGAGCGGGAAACGTTGTTGCTGGACACCGTGCTGGAGCGCTTGAAGGAGGCCGGGTTGGTGAAGGCGCGTGGCCAACAGCGCACCGATTCCACCCGTCAGCGACATTGATCGCACCGCTCCCATCCAGGCGGCACTGGCGTCGCACGGCGTGGCACCCGCAGTGCATGTCCTTGATGCCGGCTATGTCGATGCGCCCTTGTTGCTGTCCAGTCAGGCCGATCGGGGGATCGAGATCGTCGGGCCGGTTCGCCCCGATGCCAGTTGGCAGGGCAAGACGCGCCAGGGTTACGATCTGGGAGCTTTCGCCATCGACTGGGAAGCCCGGACCGTGACCTGTCCGCAAGGCGAAACCGCGACGTCCTGGGTGCCGAAGACGGACACCTGGGGCAACGCTGTCAGTGCCGGTTGAATACTCCCCAAAAGTGGCGGCTGAAAAATCCCCAGGCTGACGCAACGGCACGGCTCCGGGGCGTACGCCCCGGAGCCGTGCGGCCGCCATTCGCCCATGATCCCCTCCAT
>Ga0196976_1001181_pt1 | contig 12687 bp, 10 predicted proteins | sample S3v_513CmetaG_FD_148644 | JGI IMG/M metagenome (GOLD analysis project Ga0196976, IMG submission 148644) | Soil microbial communities from Anza Borrego desert, Southern California, United States - S3+v_5-13C | ecosystem: Environmental > Terrestrial > Soil > Desert | place: USA: California...
GATCGTCGGCACCGCCTGGATCTGCGGCCCCTGCACCGTGCCCTCGATCGGGATCGTCGTCGCGACGGCCCCGGTCTCCTCGTCCTCGAAGATCTCCAGCGCGGCGTCGCCGATCCACTCCTTGAGCTTGGGGCCGACCCCGGGCTCGGCGGCCTTCAGCTCCGCGCCCCGCACGAACGGCCGGACGCCGCCGGTGAGCGCTCCGGCCTTCGCCGTGAAGCGCGCGAACAGGTCGATGGTCCCCTCGGTCGGCTTCACCTCGGCCTTCGCGTCCATGAGCCGGCCGACCTCGGCGAGGGGGAACTCGCGCAGCGTCGCCTGGCCCGCGAAGGTGAGCGCCTTCGCGAGCGGGTCCGCGGTCGCGAACGCCTGCACGGCCCCGGAGCGCTGGAGCGTGCCCGTCATCGCGAAGACCGTCGGCTCCTTGCGGGCGAGCGCGGCGTTGGTCGCGAAGTTCTCCAGGGTCGCCTCGATCGCGTGCAGGCGGAGCACCGGGTCCTCGCCCTCGCGGGCGTCCACCCAGATCACCTCGCCGTCCTTCACCTCCACGCGGTCCATCCGGATGGGCGTCATGGCGTCGAGGCGCTTCGCGAGCCCGCCCGCCTGCTTGGGCGTCCGGCGCGCATCGGGCTCGCGGGACTCGACGAGCGTGATCCGCGGCCGCTCGAGCTCCACGTCGCCCACGACGTGCCCCCGCAGGAGCTCGCGGCCGTACAGGCCCGCGCGGGCGCGGTCCACCCGGATGAACGGGTGCGCCTCGCCCTCGTCGTCGACCTTCTCGATGCGGAGGCCGTGGATCTCGTAGGAGAGATCGGACAGCCGGAGGCCGACCGAGTCGAAGTCCCCGCGCATGCCCTCCATCCCGGCGAGCACGCGGCGCGTCCCCCAGCGGACGAGCGGCTCCGCGCTCACGATCGCCGCGCCGACGAGGAGCACGAGGACGCCGAACACTGCGAGGAGGACGCGCCAGCGGAGCTTCACCCCTCAAGCTAGGGTCCGTTCCCGCGAAGGAGCGCGCGGCCGCGCACACTCAAAGGGGGGCAGGTGGGTGGGCCAGACGAGGAGACCGCCCCGTTTCCGCCTGGAGCGCTAGGATACGGGCATGGCGAAGAAACTGATCGGCATCCTGACGGGCGGCGGTGACGTGCCCGGGCTCAACTCCGTCATCAAGAGCGTCGTGTACCGGGGCGCCGAGTACGACCACCACGTCATCGGGATCCGGCGGGGCTGGGAGGGGCTCACGCACCTCAACCTCGAGGATCCCGAGAGCCGCGCGCGCTACGTCCTCCCGCTCGATCGCGAGAACACGCGGACGATCGACCGCACGGGCGGCACCTTCCTGCACTCCTCGCGCACCAACCCCTCGAAGATCCAGCGGCTGCCGAAGCACCTCGAGGGCAAGGACTTCCCGGTCGCCCAGAGCACGAAGGGCGGGGTCGTCACCACGACCTACGACGTCTCGAAGCAGGTGCTGAAGAACCTCGAGGCCCTCGGCCTCGACTACCTGCTCGCGATCGGCGGCGACGACACGCTGTCGTACGCGGCCAAGCTCCACCAGTTCGGCTTCAAGGTGATCGCGATCCCGAAGACGATGGACAACGACGTCCGCAACACCGAGTACTGCATCGGGTTCTCGACCGCCATCACGCGCGCCATGGACGCGATCGAGCGGCAGCGGACCACGGTCGGATCGCACGAGCGGATCGGCATCTTCCGCGTGTTCGGGCGGGACGCCGGGTTCACCGCGCTCTACACCGCCCACGTCACGTCGATCCGCTGCATCATCCCCGAGTACAGGCCCAAGCTCGACAACGTCATCGACCTCCTCGTGCGCGACAAGCGCTCGAACCCCTCGGCGTACTCGCTCGTGGTCCTCTCCGAGGGCGCCGAGTGGGAGGGCTACAAGGTCCAGGAGTACGGGGACGCCGACGCGTACGGCCACCGGAAGAAGGCGAGCGTGGCCGAGTCGCTCTCGGACGAGATCAAGCGCCGCTCCGGCGAGGAGACGATCGTCTCCGACCTCACCTACGATCTCCGCTCCGGCGATCCGGACTTCATCGACAAGCTCGTCGCCTCGACGTTCGGCAACATGGCCTTCGACGCCGTGCTGCAGAACCAGAGCGGGCTGATGGCGGCGCTCGTGGACGGCAAGTACGACCTCGTGCCGATCCCGGATCCGAAGCTCGGGCCCCGGAAGGTGGACATCGCGACGATGTACAACACCGACCGGCTGCGGCCGAACTACGCGAACAAGCGGGGGCTGCCCGTCTTCCTCAACCGGATCTGAGCCGTCCCGTGAACGAGCCCGCGCCCGCGCCCGAGCCGGAGGAGAATCCGGGCTCGGGGTCGGGCGCGTTCCCGTTCGAGGGTCGTTCCCCCTATCCCGCCGCCGCCAGCGCCTGCGCCGCCGCCGGCAGCTCGAGCGACACCGCCGCCGCGTGCACCACCGCGGCGATGCGGACGGCGTCGTGCACCGCGTCCTCGGTCACGCCGCCCTGGAGCACGACCTGCTCGTGCGCCCGGACGCAGGCCTCGCAGCCGTTCACGGCGGAGACCGCGAGCGAGAAGAGCTCGAAGTCGACCTTGTTCGTGGCCGGCTTCACGAGCCGCTGCATGCGGAGGCGGGCCGGCTTCTCGGAGTAGCTCGCCTTCCCGATCATGTGGCGGAACCGGTAGTAGACGTTGTTCATCGCCATCAGCGCGGCGGCGGCGAGCGCGTCGTCGATCACCGCCGCGTCCACCTCGGCGGCGGCGTCCCGGAGGAGCGCGTCGCGCAGGGTGGCGTTGCGGGCGGCGGCGGCGGTGGCCACCGCCACGCCCCAGCGCTGCGCGGGGGTGAGGGCCCCGCCGGGCTGGAGCACCGTCTGGAGGTTCACCTTGATGTCGCGCGCGGGCTCGGGGAGCCGCTCGCGGACGGCGTCGAGCGCCGCCATGTCAGGCCGCCTCCAGCGTCTTGTCGCCCTGCTTCCAGTTGCAGGGGCAGAGCTCGTCGGTCTGGAGCGCGTCGAGCACGCGGAGCGTCTCGTCCACGTTCCGCCCGACCGAGAGGTCGTTCACGGAGACGTGCCGGATGATGCCGTCCGGATCCACGATGAACGTCGCGCGCAGGGCGACGCCCTCCTGCTTGTGCAGGATGCCGAGCGCGGTCGCGAGCTCGCGCTTCGTGTCCGCGAGCATCGGGAACGGGAGCGCCTTCAGGTCCGGGTGGTTCTTCCGCCAGGCGAGGTGGACGTAGTGCGTGTCGGTGCTCGCCCCGAGCACCTGGGCGTCGCGATCCTGGAAGTCGCCGTTGCGGCGGCCGAACTCGGCGATCTCGGTCGGACAGATGAACGTGAAGTCCATCGGCCAGTAGAAGAGGACGGTCCACTTGCCGGGGTGGCTCTTCTCGGTGAGCTGCTTGAACTCCTTGCCCTGCTCGAGGCTCACGACGGCCTGCAGCGCGAACTCCGGGATGCGGTCTCCGACGGTCAACATGGGTGTCGTCTCCGTTGCGTGTTCCGGGCGGCGTCCATCGCCGCGACGGGGCAGAAGATGCCCTCCGCGCGGTGATAGTTCCAATACATCCTTCCGACTTCTGCGTTAGGATGAAGCTATCATGCCCACCACCCCGCATCCGTTCACCCTCCGCCAGCTCCAGTACGCGCTCGCCGTCGCCGAGGCGCTCAGCTTCCGGCGGGCGGCCGAACGCTGCCGGGTGGCCCAGCCCTCGCTCTCCGCCCAGGTGGCGGCCCTCGAGGAGGCGCTCGGCGTCCGGCTGTTCGAGCGCAACCGCCGCCAGGTGCTGGTCACCGCCGCCGGGGCCGCCCTGCTGGAGCGGGCGCGCGCGGTGACCGCCGCGGCCGACGCGCTCGTCGAGGGGGCGCGCGGCGCGGCCGACCCGCTCTCCGGGCGCCTCCGCCTCGGCGTCATCCCGACCGTCTCGCCCTACCTCCTCCCCTCCGCCGCGCCCGCGCTCCGCAAGGCGTACCCGCGGCTCCGCCTCGAGTGGCTGGAGGAGAAGACCGAGGTGCTCGTGGCCCGGCTCCGGGCCGGGGCGATCGACGGCGCGCTGCTCGCGCTCGAGGCGGAGCTCGGCGAGGTGGAGCACGAGATCGTGGCGCAGGATCCCTTCGTGCTCGCCGCGCCGCGGGGCCACCCGCTCGCCGCCGGCGCCGGGCCGGCCCGGGCGGCGGACCTCCGCGGCGCGGACGTGCTCCTCCTGGACGAGGGCCACTGCTTGCGCGCGCAGGCGCTCGAGGTGTGCAGCCGCGCCCGCGCGCGCGAGCACGAGTTCCGGGCGACGAGCCTCCCGACGCTCGTGCAGATGGTCGCGAGCGGCGCCGGGGTCACCCTCCTGCCGCGCCTCTCGCTCCCGACCGAGACCCGCACCGGCCAGCTCGCGCTCCGCGAGTTCGCGTCCCCGGGCCCGCACCGGACGCTCGCGCTGATCTGGCGCCCCCGCGCCCCGGTCGGCCCGGCGCTGCGCGCCATCGCGGGCACGCTCCGCGAAGCCTTTCCGGAGGACGCCGCCCCTTCGCCCCGCGCGGGCGGCCCCGCTTCGCCCGACCGTCGCGTATGAACGGGTATGCGCACGGATCGCACCGAGCAGATCGCCGCCGCGGTCGCCCGCGACCTCGGCGTCCCGGACCTGCCCGAGAGGCTCGCCGCCCTCGACGCGAGCCCGCTCGGCTCGCTCCTCCTCGCCGTGTACCGGGCGCACGCCGCGCGCGTGACGCCCGCGGCCCTCTCGGCGGCGCACGCGCGCGCGGGGCGGTACCAGCCGTCGGCGGTCGACGCGCGCCTGCTGCACCGCGCCGACGGTGCGGCGTACGCCGCCGCGGCCGCGTTCGAGGCGCTCGACCTCGCGCCCGTGGAGCCCCTGGGTGCGTGCGCCGCGCTGGGCGGCGTGGACCCGAACCTCGTCCTCGGCGCGCTCCGTGGGGCCGAGGTCCTGGCCGATCCCACCGTGGCGCTCGCGCTGGAGGCGGCCCGCCGGCGCACGGACCGCGCCGTGCGCCGGGCGGTACGTCACAGGTTCTGCACCTCGGCCCGGTGCGTCCGCGTGCAGCCCATCGCGCCGCCGCTCGTGCCGCATTTCCGGCTGTTCGCGCTGGTGAGCGCGGGCCGGGATCCCGGTGACCACCGGTTCGAGCGCGAGGAGATCGTCACGCACCTGTCGGCCTGGCTCTCGTTCGCCGCTGGCCTGCGCGCCGCAGGCTTCCGCGTCGGGCGCGCGGAGGTGCAGCTCTCCGACCTCGCCGCCGTCGAGGCGCTGCTCCGGGCACAGGGCGTGGACCCGGCCGAGGTCCGCGCCGTCGCGGCGGCGCACCGGATCGGCGCCGCCGAGGAGGTGCTCCGGGGCCGCGGCGTCGTCCTCCCCTCCGACGTGCGCGACCCGCGCCGGGAGCTCGGCGCGCTGCACGCGCGCCTCCCGGCGGAGGCGGCCATCCGGCTCGACCGCGTCCTGGCGAGCGTGGTGCCCGCGCTCGCCGGCCGCTTCCCCGGCGTCGCCGTCCGCCTCGACCTCTCCCGGCTCGAGGGGCTCGGATACTACCCGGGGCTCGCGCTGCGGGTCCGGCTGGAAGGCCCCGCGGGGTGGCTCCCGGTGGGAGACGGCGGGTTCACCCCCTGGACGCAGGCGCTCCTCGCGGACCGGAAGGAGCGGTTCCTCGCGACCGCGATCGGGACCGAGATCCTCTGCAAGGTGTACGGGCCGGCGCCGGAGCCCCCCGAGCCTTCCGTTGCAAAGCCACGGCCGGCCCCATAGCCTCGGCGCGTGGACCTCCTCGAGAACTCCGTCCAGCCGTACGCGTGGGGATCCCGCACGGCCCTCGCCGCGCTGCGCGGCCTGCCGACCCCGGCGCCCGGCCCGGAGGCCGAGCTCTGGATGGGCACGCACCCCCAGGCCCCCTCGCACGTCGTGCGCGACGGCCGGCGCGTTCCGCTCCCGGAGGTCGTGACGCGCGATCCACAGGGCGAGCTCGGGGCGGCCTCGCTCGCCGCGCACGGGCCGCAGCTCCCGTTCCTGCTCAAGGTGCTCGCCGCCGACGAGCCGCTCTCGCTCCAGGCGCACCCCGATGCGCACCAGGCGCGCGAGGGGTTCGACCGCGAGGAGAAGGCGGGGCTCCCGCGGAGCGCGCCCAACCGGAACTACCGCGACCCATGGCCCAAGCCCGAGCTCATCTGCGCGCTCGAGCCGTTCGACGCGCTCTGCGGGTTCCGCCCCGCCGCCGAGTCGCGCGCGCTGCTCGAGGAGCTCGGCGCGCGCGCCCTCGAGCCCGCCCGCGAGCGACTCGCCGGCCGGAGCGCGCCCGACGCGCTCCGCGACGCGTTCACCTGGCTCGCCACCCTGCCCGCCCCCGCGCGCCGGCCGCTCGTGGAGGACCTCCTCGCCGCCGCCGCGCGCGCCGGCGCCCGGCCGGGCCCGTTCGCCGACGCCTTCGCGTGGATCCCCAAGCTGGCCGCCCTGTACCCCGCCGATCCCGGCGTCGCCATCGCGCTCCTCCTCCGGCTCGTCCGGCTCGCGCCCGGCGAGGCGCTCTACCTGCCCGCCGGCAACATGCACGCGTACCTGCGCGGCGTCGGCGTCGAGATCATGGCGAGCTCCGACAACGTGCTCCGCGGCGGGCTGACGCCGAAGCACGTGGACGTCCCCGAGCTCCTGCGCGTGGTCCGCTTCGCGGAGGACGAGCTCCCGCTCGTCCGTCCCCGCCCCGGCTGGCCCGGCGAGGAGGTCTACGCGACCGAGGCGACGCACTTCGAGCTCTCGCGGATCCAGCCCGCCGGCGCGCCGTTCCGCGCCAGCGTCGCCGGGCCGGAGATCCTCCTGTGCACGGCGGGTGAGGTCATCGCCTCCGGCGCCGGCGAGCGGCACGGGCTGCGGAAGGGCCAGAGCCTCTTCGTGCCCGCGCGGACCGGGGCCTACGAGCTCTCGGGGACGGGCGTGGTGTTCCGGGCGGCGGTGCCGCGGGGGTGAGCCCCGGGCACGTTGCTCGATCTGCCGCTGGAGTCCTGCACGGACTCCGGCCCGAGAGCGCCAACCAGTTGGCCTTTGTGACCTCACCTGGGCGCCTGCCTTCCTGACGGATTGGCTCGGCGGGCGGGTCGGTGGGTGGCTCTGCGATCGAAAGTACCCCGACCAGGAAGCGCAGGGCGGCCGCGAACCTGTCGAGTCGGCGAGCGACGACTGAGCGTTCAGCGCCGTCGGTTCGCAAGTCGCAGGTTCCCGCTGCTTCCGAACTCGCAGAAAGCTGTGTGCACCAGCACCCGTCCTGTCGCCAGAACGACGAGTCGCTCCTCGCCCGCTTTGCGGCCTGACCGCTGCCCCGCATCCCGCTCCCCTCCCGCTCACTGCACCCGGTACACGTGCACCTTCTGCCCGTCGAACGTCGCGAGCACCTTCCCGTCCCACGACAGGTTGGGCGTCCCCACCGCGAGCCCCTCCGCGCGGTCCTCGGTCCACGTCTTCCCGCCGTCGCGCGTCCGGAAGACGTGGCCCTTCGGCAGGCCCTCGTCCAGGAAGGCCGCGAGCACGCCCTCGGCGCCGACGAAGCGCAGCGCGGCCCACGGCGTCGTCATCGACTCGACGACCGGTCTCCCGAGCGGGCTCGGCGCCTGGGCCCAGGACCTGCCCGCGTCCCGGCTGAGCCACAGATCGCCGTTCTCGTCGAGCACGCGGAGCCGCAGCGCGGCCCCTTCCTCCGCCAGCGAGACGGCCGCGATCGCGCCGCCGTCGGGCGGCAGGCCGAGCCGTCTCCAGGTCACGCCGCCGTCGCCGGTGATGCCGAGGTCGGACGGGGACGCGATCAGCCCGCGCTGCGCGTCGAGGAACGAGAGGAAGCGCCCCTGGCCGAAGCTCGCGCGCTCGGTCCAGTGCGCACCGCCGTCCTTCGACACGCGGACGTGGCCCGCGTTGCCGGCGCTCCAGGCGGCGCCGGGCCGGGCCTCGAGGCCGAAGCGACAGGCGGAGCCGTTCACCCCCGGACTCCACGTCTTTCCGCCGTCGCGGGTGAAGTACATCGCCCCGGCGAAGCCGGCCGTCATGCCGGTCTTCTCGTCCACGAAGGCCGCCACGCTGGCCTTGTGCGTGATCGGGGCCTCCAGCGCCAGCTCCCACCTCGGCGCCGCTGCGGCGCCGCCGGGCGCCCACAGGCCGAGAGCGAGGAGCACGAGTCCGGACCGCGAAACCTTGATCCTCATGTGCGTTGCCTCCCTGTCGCGAGAGGCCTACCACCGGCTCGGACCCGCGCGAATGGCCGGAAGGCAGCGCGATTGTGCAGAGAAGCACGACGCGCGTCACCCCGCCCGCAGCATCCAGTTGGTCCGCTCGCGGTACTCCGACGGCGCGGCCCCGACGTGCTTCCGGAACGCGCGGCTGAACGCGGCCGGGTCGGCGTACCCCACCCGCTCGCCCACCTCGTTCACCGGGACCAGGGTGTCGCGGAGGATGCCCTGCGCGACCTCGATCCGGAGCGCGGTCACGTACTCCATGATGCTCCGCCCGGTCACCGCGGCGAACCGGGCCTGGAGCGAGGTCCGGTTGGTGGCGAACCGCCGCGCGAGGCCCTCCACCGTGAGGTGCTGATCGAAGCTCGCCTGGAGGTACGCGAGCAGCTCGCGCATCCGCTCGTCCGCGGGCGGCACGACCATCGGGTCGATGCCCACCTGGTCGAGGCCGCGCAGGAAGATGAGCAGCGTGATGAGGAACGACCGCGTGCGGCACGGCCACCCCTGGTCGGCGAACCGCGTCCGCTCCTCGTGGAGGCGCTCCCAGAGCGCGCGGACGCGATCCCACGCGAGCGGCCCGGGCTGGAAGAGCCCTCCGGGCAGCACGTCGCGCCGGAGGAACGGATCGAGCCAGTACACGTCCTGGCCCATCACCGTCGGGAGCGCGCTCCGCGCCGGGCCGCGGATGTTCTCGAACGAGAGCTCGTGGTGCAGCACCGCCGGGTGGAAGTAGGCGAGCCGGAACCGGTGGCCGACCCCCTGGAACGCGACCTCCTCCCGCTCGTCGAGGCAGAAGACCGCCGGCGCGTGGAACGGGAACGAGCGCGCGCCGCGCACGAACAGCCCGCCCGCCCCCTCGACCAGCACGAGCCGGAGCCGCGCGCCGAGACCGTCGCGGGGATCGAACCGGTCGGTCGCGGCCGTGCCGAGCCGGAGCTCGTACCCGGGCCAGGTGGCGTCGTGGACGGTGGACCAGGGTGGGCTCGTCACCCGGCCATCCTATCGCGCCCGCGCGGGGCGGGGGGGCCGCGGCGGCGTCGCCGGGCGCAGCGCGCGCGCGAGCCGCCGGACCGCCTCCTGGAGCTCCCGCGGCTCGTGCCGGCCGAATCCGAGCCGGAGCCAGGGGAGCGGCGCCCCATCCAGCGTGAACAGCGCCCCGTGCTGGACCACCACCCCCTCCGCCCGCGCCCGCGCCGCCCACGCCGTGGCGTCGATCCCGCCCAGCGCGCGGCACCAGAGCGCGATCCCGCCCGGCGGGAGCTCGAAGGCGAGGGCCCCGGAGAGCTCTGCGCGCAGCGCCGCCGCCATCGCCTCCCGCCGCTCCGCGTACGCGCGCCGCGCCCGCCACACGAGCCGCTGCGCCTCGCCCTCCTCGAAGAGCTCCGCCACCGCCGCCTCGAGCGCCAGGTCGCCCTGCCGATCGAGGAAGTGGCGGTGCGCCGCGACCGCCTCGACGGCGGCGCGCGGACCGGCGACGAACCCGATCCGGATCCCGGGCGCGAGCACCTTCGAGAGCGTGCCGACGTACACGACGACGCCGGCGGCATCGGCGCTGGCGAGCGGGAGGACCGGGCGGCCCTCGAAGTGGAACTCGTTGTCGTAGTCGTCCTCGAGGACGAGGAGCCGCTCGCGCCGGGCGAGCTCGAGGAGCGCCAGCCGGCGCGAGGGCGCCAGCGTCACGGTGGTCGGGTACTGGTGGTGCGGGGTGAGGTAGACGGCCCGGATCCGCCCTCGCTCGCTCCGGACGCGCTCCGCGAGCGCCTCCACGTCGAGGCCCCGCGCGTCCAGCGCGATCGGGACGAGCCGCAGCCCGGCGAGCCGGAACGCCTCCCACGCCGGCCGGTACCCGAGCGCCTCGACCGCGATCGTGTCGCCGGGCGCGAGGAGCGCCCGGGCCGCGAGCGCGAGCGCCATCTGCGCGCCGCGCGTCACCAGGACCCCGTCCGCCGCGACCGGGAGGCCGCGCGCCTCGCCCAGCATCGCCGCCAGCGCCGCGCGGAGCCGCGGGTGGCCCGCCCGGTCGCCGTAGCCGAGGTGCTCGCGCCGCCGCAGCGCCCGGCGGTAGGCGCGGGCGAGGAGCGGCGCCGTGAAGAGCCGCGGGTCGGGGACGCCGCCGAGGAGCTGGTAGTCGCGCGGGCCGGGCGCGACCCACGACGGATCCGGCGCGGGCGGCACGTCGAAGCCGGGCTCCTCGCTCCGCCGGGGCGGCCGCGCCTGCCGGTCGCGCGCCGGCAACGCGGGGAGATCCCGCGCGACGGTCGTGCCCCGCGCTGCGATCGTGGTGAGCCAGCCCTCCGCCTGGAGCTCCGCGTAGGCCGCGAGCACCGTGTTCCGGTGCACCCCCAGCGTCCGCGCCAGCGCCCGCGAGGACGGGACGGGCGCGCCCGCGCGGAGCGCCCCGGTCCGGATGCGCTCCACGAGCCCGCGCGCGATCTGCACGGCCAGCGGAGACGGGCAGTCGCGGTCGAGGGGGAGCGAGAGCGTCCAGGCGCGCATCTGGTCCAGGCATTTTAGTCGAACTGGACCTTTTGCGTGGACCATGGCCGCGACACCGTTCAGGACATGAGAAGAGAGATCTTCCGGAGCGCCCCCGCCCGGGCCCTCGCCCTCCTGCGGCGCGCGCCGGCCGTCCACCTCGCCACCACCACCCCGGAGGGCGCGCCCGTGCTCCGGGCCCTCGACGCGGCCGTCCTCGACGACGGCGTCTACTTCCACGGCGCGCGCGCCGGCGAGAAGGCCCGCTGCCTCGGGCGGCCCGCGGTGGTGTCGGCCGAGGAGGTCGTCGCGCACGTGCCGAGCTGGATGGTCGATCCGAGATGGGCCTGCCCCGCCTCGACGCTCTACCGGTCCGTCCAGGTGCACGGCACGCTCGCCGAGGTCGCGGATCTCGCGCTCAAGGCCCGCGCGCTCACCGCGCTCATGGAGCGGTGGCAGCCCGAGGGCCGGTACGAGCCCATGAGCGCCGATCACCCGCACTACCGCGGCCAGCTCCAGGGCACGCTCGTCCTGCGGGTCGGCTACGAGCGGGTGGACGGGAAGGACAAGCTCCTCCAGAACCGGAAGCCCGAGGAGATCGTGAAGATCCTCGAGGGCCTCTGGGAGCGCGGCGCACCGGGCGATCCGGCGGCGATCGAGGCGATCCGGGAGGCGAACCCGGGCATCCCGGAGCCCGCGTTCCTGGCGGCGCCCCCGGAGCTCCGACAGCAGCTCCGGCTCGCGGTCTCGCTCGGCGAAGGTGACGCGGAGCAGGCGCGCCGGCTCCTCGCCGGGGAGTACTGGTGGGAGGGGAGCCCGCCGGAGATGATCCCGCCGGTGCAGCGGGCCTCGACCGCGTGGGTGGGCGCGCACGACCGCGAGGGGAGGCTCGTCGCGATGGCGCGGGCGACCGCGGACGGGCGGACGGCCTGGATCTACGACGTGGTCGTGGCGCCGGAGCTCCGCGGGCGGGGGCTCGGGAAACGGCTGCTCCGGCTCTTGCTCGAGCACCCTGCCGTGCGCGGCGCGCCGGCGGCGCGGCTCACGACGCGCGACGCGCAGGCGTTCTACGCGTCGTTCGGGTTCGTGGACGCGGCGGAGCGGAAGCGGTGGCCGGAGGCGAGCGACATGGTGCGGGTGCGCACGAGCTGAACCGGCTCGGGCTCGGGCTCGTTCACGGGTCGGAGGAGTCGGCCGCCGCGGGCTGCACCGCCGCCGCCCGCCGCGGCAGGAGCAGGCTCCCCCCGGACGGCACGAACCCCGCCCGTGCCAGGAACTCGGCCAGCGGGTGGGCCGCCGCGGGCACGCCGTTCACCTCCTCGACGCGCACGCCCTCGTACCGGCCGGCCGACTCGCGCGCGAGGTCGAGCACCGCGTGCGCGACCGCGGTCCCGACCCGGGCGCGCTCGGGCTCGTCGGGCGGGAGCCAGGCGAGGAGCTGCCCGAGGCCGTGCGCGGCCGAGAGGAAGAGCGCGGGCGCGCCGTCCACCAGCACGACGCGCGCCCCGACCGCGCGCGACGGGCGCCGCCCGCCGGGCTCGTCCGGGAGCGCCGGCCACTCGAGCGCGGCGCCCCACGCGTTCGCGGGATCGGTCGCGGCGAGGGTCACGACCTGGGCCCGCTCGCCCGGCTCGCGCGCCGCGCGGAGCGCATCGACCGCCGCGGGGAGCGCGAACTGCATCGCCCCGACCCCCGCGACGAAGTACCCGCGCCGGATCCGCCCCGCCTCCTCGAGGTGCCGGAGCACGTCGTACACCGACGAGAAGCCGCCGGGCAGCCCCTCCGCCGCGACCGCGCTGCGCGTGACGATGCCGTGGCGCGCGAGGAGCTGGTGCGCGGACGCCGCCGCGCGCGACGTGGGCGTCTCCTCCGCGCCCGCCTGCGCGCGCCGCGCCGCGACGAGCGTCCAGCGCCCGCCCGCGGCCGGGGGGGCGGCGAGCCGCGAGCGGTAGCCGCCCGGGGTCGGGATCACCGGGGTGTGCCGCGGACGCTCCCGCTTCGCGGGCC
>Ga0196976_1001184_pt1 | contig 12662 bp, 11 predicted proteins | sample S3v_513CmetaG_FD_148644 | JGI IMG/M metagenome (GOLD analysis project Ga0196976, IMG submission 148644) | Soil microbial communities from Anza Borrego desert, Southern California, United States - S3+v_5-13C | ecosystem: Environmental > Terrestrial > Soil > Desert | place: USA: California...
CCTCGAGCTGACGCCTGAGGCTGGGTGCTATGCGAGCGACGGCCGACGCATCCGCCAGGTCCCATTGCTCGAAGCTCACGCCTGGATCCCATGGCTTGCGGTGCATGAACAGGTCGACAACGCCCGGATCGCGCCCCAGGAGAAAGAGCTCGGCTCCGGCGGCGAGCAGTCGGCGCGCGCACTCGAGTCCGATGCCCCGAGACGCGCCTGTTATGATCGCGATCCAGCCCGCGAGCGGGCCGTCTGGAGATTCAGCGGCCGTCGTATTCGACATAGTTGTTCACCGTCTCCCAGAGCACGAGTCGGGTGAGCACTGCCGGCTTCAGCGCGGGTTCCAGCACGCGCCAGAACGCGACAACCACGTTCTCGGTCGTCGGGATCACTCCCGTCAGGAAGTCGACCTCGAGATTCAGGTTCCGGTGATCGACCTTGTTGATGACATGCGTGGTGACGAGATCCTTCACGCGGGAGAGATCGATGACGTATCCGGTCTTCTCATCGAGCGGGCCGCGTACGGAGACGTCGAGGATATAATTGTGCCCGTGCCAGTTCGGGTTGTTGCATTTCCCGAAGGTGCGGCGGTTCTCCTCGTCGGAGAGCGTGGGGTTGTGCACCCGGTGCGCGGCGCTGAAGTGGAGGCGCCGCGTGACGGTGACCTGCGGATGACCGGTCGTCATGGCAGACGTCGCTGAAAGAACGAGCCCCGTGGTTTCCCACGGGGCTCGAAAGAATGGAACGAAGAGGGTTTTTTGAAGCCCAACCGTAAAGATGAGGCCCTCACCACACTTTCCGCCTTCCCCCGCACTGGGGGCATGACGTCAGCATAGATTGTCGAACCCGACAGATGGACTTATCGGCTCAAAAACGTAGTCTCTTCGAACCACTGATACTTCGTACGATTCAATTTACCGTTTGTAACCAACCCGGTCAACGAAAACCATGGACATCGGACTGCTCGTCGCCATCCTGATGCTCGTCGTCTGGGCCGTGCTGACGTTCATCGTCAACGATGCGCCCGGGATGACCCACGCGCTCCTCACCGCGGGCGTTGCGCTGCTCATCTGGCGCGTCGTGAAGCGTACCAACGCGCCCGACAAGACTCCCTAACTCGCCAGCGACTCCATCATCCGCACGACCGCTCGCGAAGCGTCCTCGGCAGATATCCCCATGACCGAGTCCGTCGCGCTCTCGATCGCGCGTCCCTCCGTCTGATACGGGCCCCATAGCTTCGCGAAGTCACGCGGGTGCATCACCACTACCGGCTTGTCGAGCGCGGAGCATGCGTGTGAGATGCTGGTGTCCGGCGTGAACACCAGGTCCGAGCACGCCACGATGGACATGGCATGTCGAATCCCTTCGTCCGCAACAAGCCGCGCACCAGTGCGATCGGCAATTCCCGCCGCACGCGCTCGATCGCTCGGGGAACTGACCACGACCACCTCGGTGTTGCGAAAGCGATCGGCGGCCGAGCGGATCACCAGCTCGAAGCGGTCGTCCGGCCAATAGTGGTGTGCGCGTCCCGCGGAAATGTTCACGAGCAGCCGCAGATTTTTCCGGGGTGGTTCGCCGCCGCGCCAGGCGCGCTCGCCCTTCTTCAGCTCTTCCGTCGTGAGTGTCACGCGCGGCCGCAGGTCCACGGCCGTGGGCTGCATCCCGAACGCGGTGACCAGCGTTCCGAGCTTGTCGACGATGTGGTCCGCGTGCTCCCGCGGCGGCACGGGAAGCGTGTAGGCGAAATCGTTCCCACGATCCGCGACGCCGATGCGATATCGCGCGCCGCTGGCAAGCATCAGGAGCAGCGTCGTGGTCGACGGCGCCGTCACCATGCAGTCGATCACCGCTTCATAGCCGCGCGAGCGCAGCTCGCGAAACACGTCGGGGAATTTCCCCGCCGCCTTCTTGTCGAAGACGATGACCTCGTTGAGGTACGGCTCGTGCCGCAGGACCGGCGCGTTGGTTCGTGACGCGAGCACGTCGAGCTTGATGGTGGGATGCGACTGGGCAATGGCCCGCAGGATGCCCGTCGAGCAGATCATGTCGCCGATGCGGTCATGGCGCAGGAACAGGACGCGATACGTCCGCTCGCGCCAGTCGGGGCGCAAGCCGCGTTCGCTGCGCCCCATGGCAAGGGCGATCGCGCCATTCGTGGCGCGCTTGAACAACCGTTCGAGTGCCTTCATTCGAATCAGATTTCCCAGTTCGAAAGCACCATTCCGGTCGCGGGCACGCGCTCCGCGTGCCCGCTGAGCGTCATGCGCAAGTCGGACCAGCGCACACGTGATCGCGCCGCGATGAGTCGCTGATAGACGCCATCGTAATCGCCCTGCACACGAATGGACACGCGGCGCGTCCCGCTGCGACGCGCGAGATCCGCCAGCAGCCGTATCATCTCGTCGAGATGCGAGAGGTTCGCCAGCGACATCTTCAGGACGCGCAGGTCCTCTCGCGTGCGCCCCTCCACCAGCGGCGCCGTGTGGCACAGGGCGAACCCGACGAGCTTGTCGCGCTTCATCAACAGCAGTGTGTCGCCCAGCGCGAGTTCGTCCGTAAGCTCGATCTCCCGCGTGTGGTCATATCCGGGCTGCAACGAGCCGACGAGCGCGCGGCATTGCTCGAGCATTTCGTCCTTGTCGCTGCCGGTCAACCGCCCGAATAACTGCCCGGGCTTGTCCGCGTACGCCGCGTCGGTACTTGTGGTGAGGGTCAGCTTTCCGGGAACGAATCCGAGCGCGGAATAGAAGCCGATGTTGTCCATCGTCCGCGGCATCGTCTCCAGGCCGATCACGGACGCGCCATGGACCTTCAGCCAGTCGATGCCGCGGCGGACGATCTCCTTCCCTGCCCCGATCCCCTGATGCTCGCTCCGAACGGCGATCGGCCCCATCCACCCTTCCACCCCCGACCGGTGAACCATGTTGAAGGCGACGATCTCCCCCCGCTCACCGCGCCACACCATGGCGCCATCCGCGGCATCGCGAATCGCATATCGCCACACCGCCGGATTGAGAAAGGGAACGCGAACGCCAGCCATTCCATCCCGGCGATAACGCTCGGTGAACGCTTCGCTGAAGACGTGGTTCAGCTCATCGATATCCTCGACGCGCGCGGGATAGGGACCGGCAAGTACGTGGCTCGGGCGGAAGGAGCGCGATGTGGCCATCAGCCCGCCGCTCCCGCTTCCACGTACGCATCCTCGGCCACTTCGTCGGTCATGCCGGCGCCTCCCAGCTCCTGTTCCACACGCGAGATTCCGGCCTCCGCGTCGTAGCGGACGCTGAGCACCCGGTCCAGCCCCTCGCGCACAGACTCGATGTGCGTGATGAGGATCACCTGCTCGAAACGGTCGTGCAGCTTCCGCAGCAGCTCGACCACGTTGTGCCGACGCGACTCGTCCAGTGACCCGAACACCTCGTCCAGGATGAGCAGCGAGAACGCCTGGCCGGCCCGCTCCGCGATCATCTGTGAGATCGCGAGACGCAGGACGAGGTTGGCCAGGTCTTCCTCACCGCCGGAGATCACCGGCTTCGGGATGTCGTCTTCCTTGACGATGATATTGTAGTCGTCGTCGAGCTCCAAATCGGTGTAGCGCCCATCCGTGAGCTCTGCGAGGAACCCGCTCGCGAGATCTGAAATCTCCGGACGGAGGTGCTCGTTCAGGCTCGCCCGGATGTCCGTGAAGGCGCGATCCAGCTCCTCGTGCAGGCGGCGGTCAAGCGTCAGCGCGCGCAGCCGCTCCATTCCGCGATCCAGCTCCTGCCTGCTCGCCTCGGCCGCGGACCGTGCAGCTCGTGCCGCCTCCAGTTCCTTCTCGGCGCCGAGCGCGGCAAGCTCACAGCTCCGGAGCTCGGCGGCCGCAGCCTCGTGGCTGGCCTTCAGTTTCGCGAAGCTCTGTTCCGAGAACTTCGATTCCTTCTGGCGCTGGCGCAGCTCCTCGAGTTGCGTGCGCACGCGCGCCAGGTCTTTCCGTGCCTTGTCGGCATCCTTGCGAATCCTCGGCTCCCGCTCCGTCAGCGCGCGCAGCCGTACGGAGCGCTCGGCCAGTGGGGCGAGCTGCGCGTGCTGCTGTCTGAGCTGCGCATGGCGCGTCTCGTGATAGCCCGAGGGAATGCCTTCCAGCTGTTCGACGAGCGCCGCGAGACGCTTCTCGCGGTCCGCGACTTCGCGGGTGAGCTGCGTATGCTCCTGCTGCCTGAGCTGCGCGGTCGTGAGGGCCTTTGCCTGGGCGTCGAGCGACTCCTCCAGCGTGGCGACGCGTTCCTGCAGCTCGCGCAGTGGCGCCGGCGTTTCCTCGAGCTGCTCGACGCGTTTCCGGTAGTATTTCCCGTCCACCTCGATAGCCGTAAGCTTGCCGTCCAGATCATCGAGCACCTCGCGGAAATGATCGGCGAGGGGACGCGTGCAGATGGGACACGGGCTTTCCGGACCGAGATTCGCGAGCTGTTCCCGCTGCTCCCTGATCTCCTTGTGCTGGTCAAGGAGTGCCTGGCGCTTCGTCATCGCTTCCTGACGATCGCGCACCCAGTCCGTGTGCGCCGCATCGAGTGCCGTATTGGCCTCATCCAGCTGCCTGCGAAGCGCATCGCGGGCGCGCTCTGCCAGCTGTACTGCGTCCGCCGGCACGTCGATGGCCCGGAGGCGCTCACGCAGCTTCGTGAGGTCAGCATCCAGCGCCTGCCGGTTGCGCAGCAGCTCCTTGCGGCGGCCCTCCTCCTGGAACAGCCGTTCCATCTCGTGGAGTCGCGCGGCAAGGTCCGAATGGATGTTCAGCTCCTCGCTGATTTCCAGGATTTCCTTCTGCGCCTGGATGATCTCCGCGAGGTCACGATCGAGCCGCTCGGAATCACGCGCGAGTGCCGCTTCCTCTCCTTCACGCACCCGCAGCTCCGCGACCGTCTTCTGGTGTGCATCGCGCTCCTTCTGCGCCTCGATCCACTTCGGCTGCAGCGTGAGCGATGCCTCACTCGCTTTCTTGAGCTTCGTCAGTGCGGTCTTGGCCTTGCCCTCGGAGTCCTTGAGTCGCTCCGCGCTCTCCTTCAATTCGCGGGCGACGGCGTCAGAATCGGGCAGCGCGCTTTCGAGTCCGGCCAGCTCCCCCTTCAGGACGTTGCGTCGCTCGCGCACGAGGCCACGCGCGCTGGTGAGGCGCTCGTAGCCGAGGACGCGGGACAGAAACTGCGATCGTTCCGCAGGCCCCATCGCCGCCATCACACCCAGCTCTTTCTGCCCCGTGAAGTAGGTGTTGAAAAACTCCTGCTGCGTCATCCCCATCCGGCGGCGCAGGATGTCCGTGACCGCGCTGGTGCTGTTCGCGATGGGGGTCGCCGCGCCGTCGAGGTAGAGCTCCGCGGATGACAGCGACCGCACCACGCGATGCCGATGTCCGGACAGGTCGAAGTCCAGCTCGACCTTTACGCCGGCGCGGCCGGACGCGCTGAGCGACCGGATGTCCTGCCGCTTTCCGCGCGCAGCGGGCATGCCGTACAGGGCCCACGCGATCGCCTCGAGGATGGTCGTCTTCCCCGAGCCGTTCGGGCCGATGATCCCGGTCAGCCCGGTGTCGAACTCGATGCGTGTGTCCGCGTGCAGGCGAAAGTTCGTGAGACGAACGCTGTTGAGGCGCATCGCTAGGTCGTGACCTCGGGGGCGCTCGCCGCGGCGACGGGAAATGCGTCGGCATCATTCAGGTACTTCATGCCGAGCTCCACGAGCCGGCCGCGATCCAGGTCCGGCGGCATCTGCCGGGCACTCAGCTGTTCGCGCACAACGTCCACGACCGACGGTCGCCGCGCGGGCGCGCCCGCGGCATCACGTCGCGTGGACTCCGGCTTGCGCGCGTCAAGGATGAAGCTCAGCGCCTGGCGCTTGTATTCGCGAATGACGCGATGGTCCAGCTCGCGCGACACCTGCCGCGGAATGTCGCGGATGACCAGGCGCACGATCTTGTCCGCGATTCCGCCCCTGACGCGCTCGATGGTTCGCGCAACGATCGCGTCCACTTCCGCGGGGGTCATGTCCCGCGCATTGATGGGATCGAGGTCGAGGAAGTCGCGCGAAGGGGCGACGGAATGGAAGGTCGCCTTCCGGGTGTCCAGGTCGAACTCGACGAATCCCTTTCGCTTCTTCGGATGTTCCTCCGAGAGATCGTACCAGACGTTCAGGCTCGTGTAGTCCAGGGAGCCCGAGTAGTACGCGTTCTCCGCGACCTTTTGGTGCACGTGATAGTGCCCGAGCGCGACGTAACTCCACCGCTCCAGGTGCAGGTCCGCGCGCGACAATCGAGTGGTGGAGCGATCGAGGTCGGCGTAGTACTGCGGCACCACGTCGTTGAGGTTCGCGTGCATCACGAGCAGGTTGTGCGCGGCGCGATCGTCGGCGGTGAGGATCGGCGTGCCCCCGGGCACGTCGGGGACGGCGAGTACCGCAACGCCCAGGTCTTCGAACAGGAAACGCTTCGCCTCCGCCGCGGCCACGGAAATGCCGATCTGTTCGAACAGTCCCATGATGCTGCCGCTTTCGCTCGTCCGCGGTGTATCGTGGTCGCCAGCCGCCATCACGATTTTCGTCTCCGGCAACTCCGTGCGCAGCTTCAGGAATTGCCTGAACGCGTGGAGGATCGCGGCGTTCGAGGGGCGGGACGTATGAAAGACGTCCCCCGCAATGAGCACGATCTCGGGGCGAATCGCGATGACCTGATCGATGGCGCGCTTGAAAGTGCCAGCGACATCCGCCTCACGCTGATTGATGCCAGTCGGCGTGAGGCGCTGGTACTGGCGATAGCCGAGATGAAAATCCGAGAGATGGACGAGGCGCATGCGCTCGCGTCCAATCTAGCGGTCGGCCACTATGGGCGCTTTTCCATGATCCGCATGTGCTGCGTGATCTTGAGGCGGAACTGCATCGGAGTTTGCGTGGCTGCGCCCAGCGCCGCGACGTTCGCTTTCATCTCGACGAGAAAGCGTGACTCGGAAAGCCATCCGCGCAGCCGGTCCACGATCATGCTTCCCGTCACCGATCCCACGAGCGCGCTGGGGTCGGACACGGCAACGGCCTCCGTGAGCGGATGCATGCTGCCGCGCATACTCAGGTAGGCCACCTGTCCGTCGCTCGAGAGCGAGTCCAGACGGAACGCCGCCTTCACGAGCCCACCGAGGGGCACCCCCATGCTCGCCGACGGCGGAATCGGCATCTCGCGCAGCCAGGTATCTCCGACCGCGACCGAGCCTCGCGGGAACGACGCAGGCATGATGGAGATGAGATCCGAAACATCCTTCGAGAGTCGCGCCTCCGCGTCCGCCACGGCCACGGTGCCGTCACGGTTGAGCCGCAACCGCATCCTGCTGCCCGCGAGCTGTTTCAGCGCTTCCTGGCTCATCGGACGCGCACGCTCGTCGCTGGCGGAGACATTCACCGAATCCGTGATCGCCAGGATCACCGAATACCCGGACGCGTGACTCTCGACGATGGCGCGCGAGAACATGTGCATCGTCGTGACCGACATCTTGGGGGGCGCACCGCGACGCCCGCCGCTCATTTCGGTGGTCTGGTCGAGGCGCATGCGAAGCGTGTCTCCGACGCGCGGACGAAGCTCGAGCACCACCCGCTGTGCGTCAGCCGGCTCCGCGGCGCCCATCACCACGACGCCGAGCAACACCTGCAGGACGCGACGCCTAGAAGCCATACGGATCATCGCCCGGAAGGGCCTTGATCGGTACAACCGCTGGACGTGGAGGCGCCTCGGCAACCGCCGCGCGGCGGAACTGCGACTCGAAGAATGCCTGCACGCGATCCGGCCGCGTCTGCATCGTGATGTTCCGCGCGCGAATCACGGTGTCTTCCTCATGGCCCGCGGTCACCCGCTTCACCCAGTCCAGCGAGATGGACGGATCCAGCGTGCGCAACGAGCGCATCACGGCGACCTCCAGCGAGATCTCTTCGGCCTGCGGGAAGCGCTCGGCGCCATCGCGCCCGCGCATCACGGCGGGACGCGGGAATCGCACGAAGATGGGCTGCGCGAAGTGCGGATGTCGCACCATCAACTGGCCTTTCTCGAGGATGGCCAGCTTGGTTTTCGTCGCGGCGCTCAACACTGCGTACCCGGGGGTCGCCAGCTCGTCCATGTCCATGCGACCGTACAGCCCCGTGCCGGCGTTGCCGACGACGCGACGGTGCACCTGCGATCGGAATTGTTGGGCACTGAACAAGACGAGGCCGAGGTACCGACCGCGTTCGGAAATATCGAGCAGCATCTTGCGAACGTATGTCTCCGGTCCATCGCCTGGCGCGTATTTGTTGAGCTCGTCCACGAACACCACCACATGGCTCACGCCCAGGTCGCGCCGTTCGAGATGCTCGCGCAACTTCGAAACCACGCGAGCGAAGATGAGGTCCTGTGCGTCCTCCTCGACCGAGGCGACGTCAACTACATACACCGTGCGGTCGGCAAAGCTCCCGAAGGGGAGGTCGCTCACGGTGCCGTCGTCCGTCACGAGACCGGCGCATCTCGTGGAGATGTTCGACAGCCGGTTTCGCACCTTTCGGATGGTTGCCACGTGGTGCGTGCGCCACTGCTCGCCGCCGCGTTCTTCCATGCCGCGGAGGAGGTCGCGGAAGAAGGTCTCCAGCTCGCCGAACGACCGGACCCGGTGCGGCGTGGACAGCGGGGCTTCGTGGAACTCGCGTCCAATCACCCGCTCCTGGAGGAAATCGATGAACGCATCCGCCTTTGCGTCGATGTCGTCCTTGTTGAGCAGCACCTCGGCGAACTGCATCACCTCGTTCAACCCCCAGGTGAGTGGGGTGAGGTTCTCCGACAGCTCGTGGTTGGACCGCAGGGTGTTGAGGGTGAACCCCTTTGCCGTATACGGCGCGAAGTACTGAACGCGCTCGAAGGGTGCCGCGGGGACACCGAGCTTCTCATAGATGAGGCGATCCGCGTCCTCGAGCTTTCCCGGTTGATCGAGGAACAGCAGGTCGGGGCCCTTCACGTTGAAGCAGACCGCGGCAACCGATCCCTTCTGTTCCGGGAAGTGGGCGAAGATGGACGACAGGAGCCACTCCACCGCGCTGGTCTTGGTCGCAAGCCCGGACACACCGGTGATGTTGAGATGCGCCGCCTCGGGGCCGAGGAGGAAGTCGGCATCGAGGTAGATCGGCGCTTCCATCGCGCCCGCGCGATACACGCCGACAGGAATGGCCGTGCGTGATTCGGGGCGGAGGTACGTATCCATCCGCAGCGCGATAGCCACGTCTTCGTCTGCCGCGAGCGCCACCGTTCCCATGGGGACGGGCTGCAGCGGCTCTTCCGGGATCTGTCGCAGCACATGCGCGGTGTACAGCCGGATCTCCGCGCGCTGGGTTGGCGCGAAAGCAGCGCCTTCGGGCGACCCGTCGTGGCCAAGCACGTCGTGGATCGGCGAGACGAGGTCGGTATAGCTGAATCCTTCGACGACGACGCCATACACCCGCGGGAGCACGCCACCGACGGGAGTCTGTGCGTCGACGCGGACGATCGTGCCAATGCCGATGGGGGAGTCGATCGACGTCCAGAAATGGAATTCGTGTGCGGTGTTCGGGCGTTTTTCCGTCGCCACGACGCGCCCGAGGAGCGGCGTCGGCTCAGTCATTGGATCGCCCGGAGGAACTCTTCGCAGTCACGAATGCCATACACCATTTTATCCCAGCGGCCATCGGGAAGGGCGACGGGAAGCGCTTCCGCGAGCACCCAGCGCGACACCTCGTCTGCGCGCCGGGTCGTTTCTGCAGCACTTCCTCCCGGAACTGCCATTTCCACGCGGACCAGGCCCCACAACGGGTCGCGTCCACCGGAATCGCGCAGCCGCAGATACCAGCTGGCGACCGGATTGCGCGTCCTCGGCTTCACGATCGTCACGCTCGACCGCTCCCCGTGACGAAGCGCCAGCACGACGGGAAGGTCGTCGCCGTGCACGTACAGCTGCTGGTGGCTCTTGACGACGCCAATGGCGTTGGGAGACGTAGCGACCGACGGGCTTTCGCTGATTCCGCCGTCGACGAAAAGCGGTCCCTCGGCGTCGGCGATGAATGATTCCGCGAGCTCGCGCTCGAGCGCGCTGCGATGTCGCTGGACGGCCTGGAGGGCAGCGTCCTGGATCGCAAGCGGATGAATGGAATCCAGGTCACGATTCGCGGCGGTGTCGAACACTTCGATCCCGACGTCGGCGAGCGCCGCCTGTGCGTCCGGCGGCAGCAGCGTGCGCGGCACGTACAACCCGCGGGATACCAGTGGCTGGCGCCACGTCTGCATCCGTCGGTCGCGTCGCTCCCGGACAACGGCGGCGACGGTGCCGTGCACCAGGGACACGCCAGCGATGAATTGCACGACGCGGCTGGTCTGGGTGCCGTCAAGGAATGCCGTGAAGGTCGCGGCTGGGTCACCCGGGACCGCGCGCGCCTTCAGCTTCTTTCCCTCGAGCAGTTCGGCCGGGTCGAGGCGCGGCTTCTCCTGCACGAACGGAGAGAGGAGCTCCAGCGAGCCACTTCCCCCGAACGCCGGCGCTCCGGGCAAGACTTCCGCGAGCCGGCGCTGGATGACATGAAAGCGCGTGTCGGCCGCGGAGACCATCGAAAAGCTCACCCTGTCATCCTAATCGGTCACGCGAAAGGCCGCCCGCTCAGTCGACGCCGATATCCCAGGCTTGCTGGAGGTCCTTCTTCGAGTAGGCACGGAACGCCGTGAGCGTCTGCGTGCGCTGGAGTCCGGGAACGTTCGGGAAATTCTCCGTCACCACCCGCGCGATGTCTTCGTATTGCGGAACCCGCACGATCGCGACGAGATCCCATTCTCCCGACACCGAGTACACCTCGTCGACGCCGTCGATCCCCGCGAGTGATTTCGCGGCCTTCGGGATGAGGCTGGGCTCCACGCGACAGAGGACGATGGTCGTGATCACACGCGCGCCTGGAAGGGGGGAACGTTCAGCAGCCAGATGCCGGCGAGATGATTCGACGCGTCGACGTCGAGCATGAGGTCGCGGGCGAATCGCACGGTCCGCGTCTCGCGATTCCTTCCCAGCCGGAAATGAAAGAGGCGTTCGTCAGCGTCCGACTCGGCATGCACTGGCGTTTCCACCTCGAGCGATGCCAGCCCCGGCTGGGAACCGTTCGCGGGGACGACCACCGTGCCCTCTTCGACCTTTCCCGGAATCGTGAGCCCGCTCCGCATATGCACCTCCGGCCATACCGCGACTTCGACGCCATTGATCCGGCCATCGGAGATGTCGAGGATGAGCCATGAGCCGTCGCTCCCTTCGAGCTCGACCGAGCCGGAGAGCCCGGTGCCGGATGCGCGCGGCTTCAGCTGCGCGGAAAGGATCTCCGTATCGGGATCCCAGCGGTATTCAACGGCGGCGACCGCTCCTGCGTTCGGTTCCACCTGGATTGGGATCTTCACGAGCCGTGATCTCCTCGATGCGGGCGCGGTAACAATACAGGCCAGCACGCCGGTGGACCAGACGGTGCATCGGTGCACAGACGGGCTATACTTTTTTCCGCGGCGCGGACGCGCCCATTCACCGGCATCCTGAGGACGCAGTGGACAACCAGGCAGAGAGCGGCGGCGCCAGTGGCGTGTCGCGCGGACAGAATCAGTTGCACGTGCTGCCGGAGGACTGGCGCGCTGCCGCGGCTGCCATCGAGCCGCTGCTGGACCGGCTCGACGCGAACGAGAATTCGACGCAGCTGCTGATCCTCACGGCAGACGCAGATGCCGCTGCAGGGATCGCGCATCGCATCGGCGACGCGGCGGCGACGCGCTCGCTGCGCGTCCTGGCGGCCACGGAGGGACGTCGGGCCCTGCGCGTGCAGAAACGCGCCATGGCGCATGTCCTGATCGGACCCCCCACGGTGATCGTGGAGCTCGTGCAGGGAGCGACCGTGAAGATGGACACCGTGCGGCTGGCTGTCCTGGCGTGGGCCGACAACCTCACGGGCGCGTCCACCCGCGCGCTCGAGACGCTCATGGCGGAAGTGCCAAAGGATGCGCCCCGGTTCGTGCTCGCCAGCGACGTCACTCCTGACGTCGAGCAGCTCGTGGAGCGCTATGCACGGCGGGCGCGCCGCGTCCAGTCCGCGGGTGATACGAGTGCTGCCCCCGTATCGCTGTCGTACATGGCCGTTGGTGACGTCGCGCGGCCAATGGCCCTGCGCCGCATCCTCGACACCCTCGACCCAGAATCTGCCTATGTCGTCACGACGACCGCGGCCTCGCGCGCGGAAGTCGAGGCGCAACTGCGCTCGCTCGGCTACGGCGGTGACGCGAGCGCGGTGCGGACCGGCGATGTGCCAGACGAAGCCGCGCAGCTGGTCATCATCTACGACATGCCGCACAGCGAAGAGGAGCTGCGACGCGCCGTGACCTCACGCGTTGGTGCCCGGATGGTCGCGCTTGTGGCCCCGCGCCAGCTCACCGCGTTGCGTCGCATGGCGGGGGGCACACTGACGCCGCTCGCGATTCCCGACGCTGCCGTTCGCGCGCGTTCGGTGGAGGAACGGCTGCGCGATTCCGTGCGCGAGGTGCTCGACGCCGGACAGTTCTCGCGTGAGCTGCTTACCCTCGAGCCGCTGCTGAGCGACTATGACGGCGCCGAAGTCGCGGCTGCGGTGCTGCGGCTCCTCGAAACGGAGCG
>Ga0196976_1001185_pt1 | contig 12654 bp, 11 predicted proteins | sample S3v_513CmetaG_FD_148644 | JGI IMG/M metagenome (GOLD analysis project Ga0196976, IMG submission 148644) | Soil microbial communities from Anza Borrego desert, Southern California, United States - S3+v_5-13C | ecosystem: Environmental > Terrestrial > Soil > Desert | place: USA: California...
CGGCTCCGCGCCGTCGTCGCCATCACGAAATGTCTCTAGCCCCTCCCGCGCCTCGGGCGCATCCTGCGTGAGTCAGGTTCAAAGTCGGCCGCGAACCAGGAACAACATAGGAGGTTTCTTGTGAAACTGAGCGGCAGGCTCTTCCCGTATCTCGTGTCTCTTCTCGTCGTGTGCGGCGCGCACAATGCGTTTGCGCAGTGCACCACTCCCTTCGCCTCGCAACCGTCGCCTCCGGGAGGCGACGTGGTCTACATCGACGACGCGATTCCCAACTATGCCACCGTCAGTTCCGGATCGTTGAACTGGGACACCACGCAGTACGCCACCGGAACGCAGTCGTTCTATCTCCAGGGCAGCGGCACGCAGACCGTCGAGATCGACGATCTCCACGAGTTCCACAAATTCGGCAGCGGCAAGGCGCAGTTGTACGTCCTGATCGATCCCTGCGACACGACCGCGGAGATCAAGGTGACGTTCGAGTCGGCGTACCGGAAGGTCTCCGTGTACTGGGGCGCGAACAACATTTCCGACCCGAACATCCTCGCCTTCAGCCGCGGTGCGCTGCCGACAGCCGGCACCTGGACCCGGCTCGAGATCCCGATCGGCGTGCCGCTCAACCTGCGCGGGCACGACGTCACCACGGTCAAGTTCCAGATCGACGGCGGACGCGTGTGGTTCGACCACGTCGGCACCAACGGCGTCGGCTGCACGCCGACGACCGCCTCGACGCCATCGATTCCCCCCGGCGCGACGGTCTGGGTCGACGACAGCATTCCGTCCGGCGCGACGATGACGGCCGGCGAGCCGTGGTCGACGCAGGCCGCGAGCGGCTCGCTCTCCTTCGCCTATCCGTACTTCGGCCAGACCGCGACCGGCGTCGTGCGCGTCAATGACCTGAATCAGGTCACCAGCTCGGGCGACGATCTGTTCCTCTACGTCATGCCGACGGGTTGCGAGCCGTTGAAGGAGTTGAAGATCACGTGGTTCAGCGGCGCGACGTTCGGCACGAGCGGCTGCATCTGGTACGGCTCGACCACTCCCGCGCCGGCCATCGGCGGCGAGAGCAACTGCACGTTCATCAGCTCGACCGTGCCGGCGGCGGATACGTGGACTCGTATCGAGATCCCGGCGGCGACGATCGGTCTCGACGGGCACACCATCACCGCGTTCCGCGTCGAGAACATCGGCAGTCAGGTGTGGGTGGACTACGCAGGCAATCAGCCGTAGGAGAGCACCACCCGGGGCGGGCCGAACCGGCCCGCCCCTATACTTCCGCCGCGTGCACGATTTCGACGATCCCTCCTTCGTCGACGCGTTCGACGAGCTTCCCCTCTGGTCCGCGGGTTTCGGCCTGTTGCTGCTCGAGCACGTGCCGCTGCTCGAGGGGTCGGTGGCCCTCGACGTGGGCTGCGGCACAGGCTTTCCGCTGCTCGAGCTGGCGCAACGCCTCGGTCCCGGCTCGGCCGTGCACGGGCTCGATCCGTGGCACGCCGCCCTGCGCCGCGCGGAGCGCAAGCGCCGGCAGGCGGGGGTCGCGCACGCGGCGCTGCGCGTGGGCGATGCCGCGCGGATGCCGTTCCGCACGCATGCGTTCGACCTGGTGGTCTCGAACCTCGGCCTGAACAACTTCTCCGATCCGCGTGCGGCGCTGGCCGAGTGCCGGCGCGTGCTGCGTCCCGGCGGCGTGCTGGCCCTGACCACGAACCTCGTGGGACACATGCACGAGCTCTACGACGTTTTCGCCGAGGTGGTGGAGGAGAGGACCAGGCTCGACGCGCACATCCAGCACCGCGCCACCATCGAAAGCCTGCACGCGCTCCTCGGCCAGTCCGGCTTCACCGTCACGCACGTGGTCGAGGATGCCTTCGTCATGCGCTACGCGAACGCCGCGGCGCTCTTCCGCCACGACTTCATCCGCTACGGGTTCCTCCCGGCGTGGGAGGAGGTCGTGCCGAGAGAGAAGTTTGCGGAAGTGGAGCGGCGGCTGGCGAGCCCACTGACGCTGACCATCCCCCGCGCATACGTTCAGGCCACGTGAAACGTCTGGAGTGCGCGAGCGCCAGCTCGCGCTCTCAATGCCGCAGCGCCAGCTGCGGCTGGCGCATGGAGAGCGCGAGCTAGCCGCTCGTGCACTCCAGAACTTCCACAACCACGATCGTGAGGTCGTCCGCGTCGCCGGCGCGCCAGGCCAGCACCTTTTCCACCACCGCGTCGGGAGACGCGCCCTCGCGCAGCAGCGCGTGCAGGCGCTCCTCGCCGAACTCCTCGCCGCGCGCGTTGCGGGCCTCGACGATGCCGTCGGTCCAGGCGGCGATGCGGTCACCGGGCTGCAGCGGCACGGTGGCGGACGAGTACGAGACGATGGCGAAGCGGCCGAGGAGGACGCCGTGCGGGCCGAGCTCCACGATCTCGTCGCCGCGCACGAGCACCGGCGGTGCGTGGCCGGCGTTCGAGACGGTGACGTGCAAGCCGTCGAACCAGAGATACGTCGCCGTGACGAAGTTGCGGCGCACGTCGCGCCGCAGAGTGGCATTCAGCTCGCGGAGCAGGGTCGCCGGATCGTCGGCCAGGCGGGCGTGCGACGACACCGCCACCTTCACCATCGACGCGATCAGCGCCGCCGGCACGCCGTGTCCGGCTACGTCCGCCACCAGCACACCCACGCGCGCATCGTCCGCGGCCACGAAGTCGTACAGATCGCCGGCCACGGACGACGCGGGCTCGAAGCGCGCGGCGAACGTCAGTCCCGCGACGGAGGGCATCGACGTCGGGAGGATGGAGCGCTGGATGTCGCGCGCGGTGGCCAGCTCTCCCTCCAGCTCCACGCGCTGCCGCTCGCCGCGGGCAAAGGTCCGCGCCGCGGCGTAGCCGAGGCAGGCCACGAAGATCAGGAAGCCCTGCGTCTCGTCGATCTGGCCGCCGGTGAGTGCACTGACGTTGTTCAGCAGCGCGAAGATGAGAAAGATCGCCGACCCGACGAGCACCACGCGCAGCTCGCGCGTGTGGCGCTTCCGCGTGTGGACCAGGTTCCCCAGGATGTTGATGCCGCCGAGGAACACCAGCACGTTGTTGACCGGCTCGATCACGTCCGGCTCCCCGCTGACGAGGCCGGCGATGATCGCCGCCGGCGCGAAGAGCGCGAACGCCCACACCTGCCAGCGCAGCGAGCCGCGCCAGCCGTCGCCGATCAGGTTCAGGGCCATGAGCCACCCCGGCACGTTGATGACGTACGTGATCCACGCCTCGGCGTACGCGGCGTGCCGCACCGACCCGCCGAGGAGGAGCGGGAGCGACGAGTCGGCGATCAGCCTCGCGCCGTACAGCGCGGAGAAGACGCCGAACCAGAGCAGCGCCCCGGCGTTCGCGCTGCGGCGCACGCGGGAGATCACGAGCGAGGCGATGCCGATGACGATCAGGATCGCGCCGACGGCCACGTCCTCGATGTCGCCGTGCAGCGACGACGTGGCGGCGTGCACCAGCGCGCGCGGGACGTGCTCGCGCGCGGCGATGGCCGGCACGCCGCCGAGGATCGGCAGCCGTGAGCCGCGCGGCACGCGCACGTACAGGAAACGCCCCGGCGGGATCGGCACGGAGTGCACGCGCAGGCGGCCGTCCGCCTCCGCGTCGCGGAACGCGTACACCCGCCGCGCGTCGACGAAGAGGTCGAAGGCCGCGCCGTAGGAGCGGAACACGACGTGCGGCTCGGGCGGGAGGGGAGTGGGGAGCGGTACGCGGTACCAGAGCTCCCGCTCGCGCGGCGCCGCGATCTCCTCCGACCACGCCGCGCCGACCGGTGGCGTCGCGCGCGGCTCCGTCAGCGCGTACTGCCAGCCGGCGCTGAGGTCGACCAGGGCGAGCGTCAGGAGGAAGAGGAGCCGCAATGCGCCCGCATTATCATCCGCAGCCATGCTCAACTACATCTGGTTCGGCCTGATGGCCCTGGCCCTGGTGATCGCCGCCTTCAACGGCACCATGGGGGCGGTCTCGGAGGCGGCCATCGAATCGGCGAAGACGGCCGTGGAGATCGCGATCGGCCTCGTCGGCGTGATGACCCTCTGGCTCGGCGTGATGCGCGTGGCCGAGGCCGCGGGACTGGTGACCCTGCTCGGCCGCCTGCTGCGTCCCCTCCTGCGCTGGCTCTTCCCCGAAGTCCCGTCCGACCATCCCGCCAACGGCGCGATCGTGCTCTCCATCGCCGCGAACATGCTCGGCCTGAACAACGCCGCGACGCCCCTCGGCATCAAGGCGATGGAGGAGCTGCAGTCGCTGAACGAGCAGAAGGAGACGGCCTCGAACCCGATGGTCACCTTCATGGCCCTCAACACCTCGGGGGTGCAGCTCGTCCCGGCCACGATGATCGGCGTCCTGGCCGCGACGGGGTCGACGAACCCGACCTGGATCATCGGCCCCTCCATCGTGGCCACCTTCATCGGCACCGTGGCCGCGGTGCTGGCCGCCAAGATGCTGCAGCGCTTCTATTCATCAAGTGGAACGGCGGACTCTCCGGCCGCCAAGGTGTCGGAATGATCAAGACCATCGTCGAGCAGATCTCGCTGTGGGCCATTCCGGTGCTGCTGGTGGGCATCCCGCTGGTGGGGCTGATCCGCAAGGTGAAGGTGTACGACGTCTTCATCGACGGGGCGAAGGAAGGCTTCGTCGTGGCCATCAAGATCATCCCGTTCCTGGTGGGGATCCTGGTGGCCATCGGCATGTTCCGCGCTTCGGGGGCGATGGACCTGCTGACCGCGGGGCTGAAGCCGCTCACGGACGCGACCGGATTCCCGGCGGAGCTCGTGCCGCTGGCCATCCTGCGCACGCTCACCGGCAGCGGGTCGCTGGCCTTCACGACGGACCTGGTCAAGACGCACGGCGCCGACTCGCTGATCGGACGCATGGCCGCGACGATGTACGGCAGCTCCGAGACGACGTTCTTCGTGCTGGCGGTGTACTTCGGCGCGGTGATGGTGAAGCGCACCCGCCACGCCGTGCCCGCCGCGCTGATCGGCGACCTCGTGGCCGCCATCGCCACGGTGGCGGTGTGTTACTGGCTGATGTGAGCAGACGTTGCTGGTTGCTGGTTGCTGGTTCCTTGCGGTTGGCCGGGTTGCAGCACCGGTGCTGTAACCCAGCCCACCGCAAGGAACCAGCAACCAGCAACCAGCAACGTGCTCCTAGTCCACCCGCGTCACCGTATACGTCCCGTCCGCATTCCGCTCCACGGCGATGTTCGTCGCGCCGTCGTTGACGAAGTCCTGCACGACGCGGCCGACCTGACTGGCGGGGACGCCGGTGAGGCTCTCCATCACTGCACCTCCAGGTCCTGCAGCGCCTTTTCGCGGAGCAGGTTGTATTGCTTGCCGTTGAGCAGCGTGGTCACGCTGGTGCCGGGGGCATTCTTCGACAGCCAGTCGTCGAGCTTCGCGCGGTTGCCGGGCTCGGCGTCGATCCACTCGCGCAGCGTGCCGCTGTTCGAGTCGTTGCCGAAGACGGCTGTCCCCTCGGCCAGCGGCTGGCCGGTGACGCGCGCGTGCGTCGGCAGGGGCGGCCCGAGGCGGCCGTCGGGCTCGATGGGGAGATCGAAGCCGAGATAGCCGACCACCAGCGGGCGGGGAAAGGTCTCGTTCATGGCGATGCCGCGGCTCGAGGCGGAGGCGATGGTCACGTTCGCGCCCGGCGTGGCCGCGGCCACACTCTGCGACACGCTGTTCAGGATGGCGGCGTAGTTCTGCGCCGCGTTGGCGGCCTGGGTGGTGTTGCCGGCGTCGAAGAGCTCCACCGGCTTCGAGGCGCCGGCGTCGAGGCGCCCGCCGCGCGCCTCGTTGTCCATCAGCGACACGTTCACGCCGCCGGCCACATAGACTCGGTAGACCATGCGCACGTAGTGCCGCTCGACCTGCTGCCGCCCCTTCTTGTCGGTGGTCGTGCGCGGGCCGTACTGCCGCAGGAAGTCGGTGTTGTCCGCGGCCCAGGCGTTGATCTGCGGCACGAGGACGGAGATCGGCAGCCCGTACGTCGAGGCGGAGGCGATGTTCACGGAGCCGTACGCATCGCCGGTCTGCAGCAGGCTCAGTCCCACCGGGATGGACTGGATGGGAATGGCCAGCGTCGCCCCCTGTCCCGCCTTCACCTGAAACGTGTACGACGGAAAGGCGGCGCCCGGCGCGGTGCTCCACGCGGTCAGCGGCGGCGCGGCCGGCGCGGGCTCGGGGAACTGCCACTGCCGCGGCAGCACGCTCGCGTCGCCGACGCCGTACGCGCCGTTGTAGAAGCTCTGCCACCCCGTCGGCTGCAGCCGCGCGATGACGTTGTCGAGCGGGAGGAAGCCGTTCTTCTCCAGCTCGTGCACTTCTTCCTCGATGGGCGTCGAGACGAGGAACACGTCGCCGACCTGCAGGTCTTCGGTGAGCGGGTAGACGGGGAGCACCTGGCTGGCGCGGATGGTCATGCACCAGTCGCGGGCGACGCGCGCGAGCTGGTTCGCGCGACTCTCGTCGAGCGAGCGGCAGCCGGCCAGGCAGAGCGCGAGCAGAGCTAGCGCGGCGGTGAAGTGCTTGTGCATACGGCGGAGTGTAACGTAGGGTAGGCGGACCGAGTCCACATGAAAATCCTTGCTGCCTTGTTGGTCATGGGCCGTCGCGCTCGACCGCGCTCCTGTACGAGTTCGCGGCCGAAGCGTACCTGTCGATGATCTTTCCGAAGTGAAGGAACCGGAGGAACCATGAATCGTCTGCAGATCCAGTTGGGCTTCGGGCTGATCCTGCTCTCGCTGCTGGGCGGGTTCGCCATGCCGCTGTTCCGCAACCCGCGCCTCGGCCTGACGGCGCATGTCGTCGGCGTCATGGGCGGGCTCGTGCTGATCGCCGTCGGCGCGCTGGCCGCGTCGTTCGCGCTCCGCCCGCGCGCGTCGGCGGTGATGATGGCCTCGTGGGTCTACACGGCCTACGCGAACTGGGTCGCGTCCCTCATCGGCGCGTTCACCGGCGCCAGCCGCCTCACCCCGATCGCCGGGGCGGGGACGACGGGCGACGCGCTGTCCGAGACGGTCGTGTCGCTGCTGCTCGCGTCGCTGTCGGTGACGTCCATCGTCGGGACGGCGCTGGCAGTGTGGGGCTTCCGCCGCGTCGCGCCGGCACGCGCGACGGCGCCGGCATCAGCGGTTTCGTGAATGCCTGACGGGCTGAAGCCCGTCCTACGTCGAGCGCGATTCCCGCGCAACGCATGCTCGACGTAGGGCGGGCTTCAGCCCGCCGGCACTCGCGGCGTCGACAGAAAATACAGCACCGCCCCCACCACCAGGCCGATCCCCAGCGCGATCACGCGCTTCGGCTCCTGCACCATCGTGATCACGAAGACCAGCGACACCAGCACGCCGAGGATCGGCACGATCAGGCCCGGCGTGCGGAAGCCCTCATTGAGCTTGCGCAGGCGCGGGACGGCGATGCAGGTCATGAGGTACGTCACCAGGCGCGCGCCGGCGGAGATCAGCGCCAGCGTGCGGAACGAGCCGGGGATGGCCAGCGCCAGCGCCACGGCCGTGTGAATGATGATGGCCACCGAGGGCGTGCGGAAGGTCGGGTGCACGTACGAGATCGGCCCCATGCGCCGCCCCAGCGAGAGCGCGTACAGCATGCGCGACCCCTCGAGCATCGTCCCGGAGTTCGTCCCGGCCATCGACATCAGCGCGCCGATGGTCACGATGATCGCGCCGATCGGGCCGATGATCTCCGCCGCCGCGGACGCGATCGGCGTGTCGGTCTTCGACAGGTCGGGCAGCGCGGACATGGCCCCGAGCTGCACCAGCACGTAGATCACGGCGATGATGAGGATGCCCACCAGCAGCGCCATCGGCAGGTCGCGGCGCGGGTTCTTGTACTCGCCCGCGGGGACGCCGAGGTTCTCGAAGCCGGCGTACGCGAAGAGCATGAACAGCGCGACTTCCCCCCAGTTCGCGGCCACCGGCACGGCGAACGAGGCCGGGAGCGGGTTGGACTTCCAGACGATCAGCGCCAGGAAGATGAAGCCGATGAGCGGGACCAGCTTTCCGAACGTGAAGATGTAGATCGAGGCGGCGCCGTACTTCACGCCGAGGTAGTGGATCACCGCCAGAAAGAGGATCGACACGGTGATCACCGCCGCGCGCGCATACCCCTCTTTCAGCGACGGCACCAGCAGCGCCAGGGCCACGACGAAGCCGTTCGACAGCGAGGCCAGCGACGTCACGCGCGCGATCCAGTTCATCCACCCCGTCTCGAAGCCGATGAAGTCGCCGAGGGCCGTCTTGGCGTACAGATACGCGCCGCCCGGCTCGCTGAAGTGGCTGGCCGCCTCGGCGAAGTTCAGCGCCAGGATGAACACCGGAATGGCGAACAGCAGCGGCGCCCAGAGCGAGAACGGGCCGAGGAGCTTGTACGACTCGTAGGGGAGGAGGAACACGCCGCTGCCGATGACGGCGTTGATGCACATCGCCACCAGTCCCCAGAACCCGACGGTCCTGACGAGCTTACCGCTGTCGCCCTGCATAGCCTGCCCCCCGAATCGCTCTCCCCGGCAGCTTGCCCGTCATCGCGCCGTTGCGCAAGACCGGCACGCCGTTCACGATGACGTCCGTGACGCCGGCGGCGTCCTGGTGCGGGTCCTCGAACGTCGACTTGTCGATGACCGTGTCGGGATCGAAGACCACCACGTCGGCGATCAGTCCCTCGCGCAGCAATCCTCGATCGCGGAGATTCGCGCGCGCGGCGGCCTGCGAGGTCATGCGCCGCACCGCCTCCTCGATGGAGAAGAGCTTCTCGTTGCGGGCGTAATGGCCGAGAACGCGCGGGAACGTGCCGGTGGCGCGGGGATGGATGGCCACGTTCTCGGCGCGCTGCTGCGGCGTGGGGGAGCCGCCGTCGGAGCCGATGGAGATCCACGGCTGCCGCAGCGCGGTGCGCACGTCGTCCTCGCTGATGGAGAAGTAGATGACGCGCGGCGAGGGCATGCTCGCGGCGAAGAGCGTCATCAGCGCCTCCTGCGGCGACACGTTCATCTCGCGGGCGATGTCCTCGATGAACTTCTTCTCGTATTTGTCCAGCTCTCTGGGGCCGTAGATCTGCGTCACGTAAATGCCGCGCTCCCCGCGGCGCTCGACCTGCGCCCGCAACGCCTCGGCGATGCGCGCGCGGTCGTCGGGGTTCTTCAGGCGCTGCTGGAAGTCGTCGTAGCCCCCCTCCATCGCCCAGTCGGGAGCGAGCGTGGAGAGCCCCGTCGACGACGCCGCGTACGGATACACATTCGCCGAGACGTCGAGACCTTTCGCGCGCTCGGCCTGGATCTTCTCCACGATCTGGGGCATGCGTCCCCACAGCGCGCGCCCGCCGATCTTGAGGTGCCAGATGTTGACCGGGATGTTCGCCTCGCGGCCGATGCGGAAGGCCTCGTCGAGCGCCTCGTCGATCTTCGCCCCCTCGTCGCGGATGTGCGAGAAGTACACTCCGCCGTAGCGCGCCGCGACGCGGGAGAGGTTGATCAGCTCCTCCGTCGACGAGTACATGGCCGGCACATAGATCAGCGACGACCCGATGCCGATGGCGCCGTCCTTCATGGCCTGCTCGACGATGGCTTCCATCTCCCGCATCTCGGTGGCGGTGGGGACGCGGTTCACGTCGCCGATGACCATCGTGCGCGGGTTCGAGGCGCCGACGAGCATGGCGAAGTTGAGGGCCGCGCCGCGGCGATCGAGCTCGTCGAGATAGTCGCCCAGCGTGGCCCAGCGCTCGCCGGCGCGCACGCGCTCCGGACGGTTCGGGCCGGGCGACGTCCCTTCGCCCGCGACCTCGGTGGTCACGCCCTGCCGCACCTTCGGCTCGAGCTGCGGGTACTCGATGGCCGTCGTCTGCGACCAGCCGAGGAGATCGATGAAGCCCGGCGCGACCATGCGGTTCTGCGCGTCGATCGTCGCGGCGGCCGGTGTGCTCGAGAGATCGCCGATGGCCACGATGCGATCGCCGCGGATGCCGACGTCGCCGCGGTACCAGGGGGAGCCGGTGCCGTCCACGATGCGGCCGTTGGTGATTTTCAGGTCCAGCGTGGATGGCGTGGGAGCGGGAGTGGTCGCGCAGTTGGTAAACGTCATGGCAATGGCAAGGGCAGCGATGATGACAGGCACTCTCATAGGCTCAGAGGCGCACAGGCTCATGGTTCTGTGGTGGCGAAGGCTCCTCTGTGCCCGTGAGCCTCTGATCCTGTGAGCCTTCATTCCATCCCCCGCACCAGATCGTCGAGCGTCTGCCGCGCGCGGATCACCGTGGCCTGGCCGCCGTCGACGAGGATCTCCGGCGGCAGGAGGCGCGCGTTGTAGTGCGAGGCCATGGAGAAGCCGTACGCGCCGGCGTCGCAGAAGGCGATGAGATCGCCCACGGTCACATGGTCGAGCGTGCGCGTGACGACGCTTCCCTCGGTGCGCGTGAAGACGTCGCCCGACTCGCAGAGGTTGCCCGCCACGACCACGTCCTCGGTCTCTCCGGTGCTGCCGCGCGAGGCGTTGAGGATGTGGTGGTACGCCGAGTACTTCGACGGACGCACGAGGTGGTTGAAGCCGGTGTCGACGCCGATCCACTCGACGCCGATGGAGACGCGCCTGGCCGTGCTGCGCGCCAGCAGCGTCCCCGACTGCGCGACGAGGTAGCGTCCCGGCTCCAGGATGGCCGTCAGGTTGCGCGCGCGGAGCATGGCCTTGGCGATGCGCGTCAGCTCCGCGCCGTATTCCTCGATCGGGAACTCCTCGTCGCCGGGGCGGTACGGCGTGGCCAGCCCACCGCCGAAATTCAGCCACTCCAGGTTCCCGAACGACGGCGCCAGTTCCAGCAGGCGCCGCGCCGCCTGCAGCAGCGGCGTGGGCTCGGTCACGCCGGAGCCGATGTGCATGTGCAGCCCGACCACCTTGCGGCCGCTGTCCTCGACCAGGATGCGCGCCGAGTCGAGCTCGGCGAGGTCGATCCCGAACTTCACGCCGCCGCCCGCGGTGATGACGTCGGCGTGATGGCCGGCGCCGATGTCGGGGTTCACGCGCAGGGCAATTGGGTTCGGCAGGTCGAGGGCCAGGCAGCGGTCGATCTCCGAGAGCGAGTTGACGTTGACCACGATGCGCGGATCGGGGATGGCGCGCAGGTCGTCGTCGGAGACGTTCGAGCAGGTGAACCAGACCTGCTCGGCCGTGTAGCCCGCCTTCATGGCCAGGTGGATCTCGCCCGGCGACACGCTGTCGCAGCCGAACCCCCCCTCGCGCAGCATGCGCAGGATGGCGAGGTTCCCGTTCGCTTTCATGGCGTAGAACGGGCGGAAGGGGAGGCCGGCGAACGCGCGCGTGACGCGCTCCATCTGCCGCCGGATCACCGCGGCGTCGTAGACGTAGAGCGGCGTGCCGAACCGCGCGGCCAGTTCTTCGGTGGAGACGTTGCCGATGTAGAGGACGTGATTGCGGTACTCCATGAGCGGGCGTGAGTATAGACGCGCGAGCTTCCCGGCCTTCCGTGGAAGGTCGCGCGCAGGCTCCGCGCCGACCGGTCGCGACCACGCGCGCGCAGCACCAACGCGCGTGCGGCGACGTTCGTCCGCGCCACGAAGGTGTGGGAGGATGGCCGCTACCTCGGCAATCAGATCGGAACATGGCTGAACGATGACAACGACCGATCTCGTATTCGAGCGCCTCGGCGGCTCCGTCTTCTACACAAGCGTCCGGCCGAAGCGCGCGGGAGCGGCTGCAAAATGACGCCGAGACGGAGGCTGCGGAATACGGCCGAGGAGCAGCGGAAGATGACACGGCTGGGGATTTGGAAACTGGTGGGGTGATGCGCACCTTAGCCAACCTCGCGGGGTTTGCGCGCGGGCGAGCCGATCGCCTCTTCGGCTACGATTTCTTCATCTCCTACGCGCACGACGACGGCGCCGACTATCCGCGGGAGCTGGCGAAACGCCTTCGTGAGCGGCAATTCACGGTGTTTCTCGACGAAGAGGTCTACGTCGGCGGCACTGACCTCCCGTCGGCGACACGGCGCCGCGTGCGCATGAGCAACAAGCTGGTGGTCGTCGGCCGACCGCACGTCCTGACCTCGACATGGGTGCTCAAGGAAGTCGACGAATCACTCGCGGCGGAGCGCGAGCCGATCGTCATCGACGTCGACGGCTCGTGGGCCGCGGCCGACGGCGCAAATCCGTTGAAACAGCGGATCGGCGAGCGCATCTATCTCACGGAAGAGCCGCCCGGGGCGGTCCTTCCTTCACCGCGCGTGGTCGACGATCTCGCCCGCAGCTACGACGCGACGCGGAAGGAGATCGTCCGCCGTTACACGTTGACCGCGGCGTTGGCGGCGTTTCTCGTCATTCTGTTCATCGCCGCCTGGCAGTTGCGCGAGGCACGCCTTCAGTCGCGGACGGCGGCGGCTACGCGCGCCGAAAATCTCTTCCGAGCGATGTCCCTCGCCGGGCGGGAGGACGACTTTGAGCCGGAGCCCCTGCTGCTGGCCTGTCGCGCGGTCGCCGCGGCGCCGCGCGGTGATCCGCGACTGCCGGCGTACTCGCTGCACGCGTTCTACGAAGGTCTGAAGCAGCCGATCGGCGTGGCGCAGCTTCCGCGGCGCGTCCAGTGGTCGGTGTTCAGGCCCGACTTCCGGCAGG
>Ga0196976_1001186_pt1 | contig 12650 bp, 29 predicted proteins | sample S3v_513CmetaG_FD_148644 | JGI IMG/M metagenome (GOLD analysis project Ga0196976, IMG submission 148644) | Soil microbial communities from Anza Borrego desert, Southern California, United States - S3+v_5-13C | ecosystem: Environmental > Terrestrial > Soil > Desert | place: USA: California...
GGCATGGCGTAGAGGATGATGGTGAAGTTGCGCTCGCCCTCGTAGGCCACGCCCACGCGCAGCCAGTCGGTGCCCCGTTGCCCGTCCTTCTTCTCGTACGGGCGTGGGTAGATCACGTCGAATCGTCGCTTGTTCTCAGGCATGTCTCGTCTCCTCCAAGGTCAGGCAGCTTCGTCCTGCAGCCATCGCGGCACGTTCGCGCGCCGCACGCCGGGCCGCGCACGCGGCCAGTAGTTCTGATGGAAGCAATCGGCGAGCTTCGGCGCGTACACGTCGAGCCATTGGTCGCCCTTGTCGAGTAGCTCGCTCGGCAGCTCGATGAGCTCGCATCGGTAGACCGGCTCCTTCTCGACGGCGAGCAGGTAACAGGTGCAGTCGTCGTCGAGCCCGTTCAGGCGCACGAGCCGCCGCACGAGCGCCGCCTGCGTGTGGTACATGAGCTTCACGATGCCGGTATCGCTCATGTCGTCGAGGCTCTTGCAGGTCTTCAGGTCGATGCTGATGGCGCCGCCCCCAAAGCCCGTGTCGAGCACGAGGTAGTCGGGACGCGACTGGATCGTGAGCCCGTGAAGGTCGGCGGTCAGCGTCAGCTGGCTCTCGCTCGCGGCCAGCAGCGCGGGCGCCATGTCGTGCTCGCGCAAGGACGCGGCCATCTCGAGCATGTCGGCGCGCTCGCCGGGCGTGATGCAGAGCTTACCGGCCGCCTGCGCGGCGGCCTTCGCAGCCTTCACGCGGTTGTCGTTGCCGTGGAAGTCGGGGAGCGTGACCACGCGCTCGGCGAACACGTCGCCGCCCTGCTGAAAGAGCAGCTCGAACGCCTGGCCGAACGTGAGGGGCTTCGTTTCTTTGCGCTCGAGCGTCCGCGTGACCCAGCGCGCGTGGTAGTACGCGGGTCCCTTCTGGGCGAAGTCCTTCAGCTTCGAGTGCGAGACGTTCGCACTCCCGTGGTAGGCGTCGATGCTCACGTCGCGATGGATGGCCATCAGCGGGCTCCCTTCTTGCGCTTGAAGTCGTCGGGGTTGAAGCCGAGGCGCGTCGCGTGCTCGGCGAACATGGTCCAGAGCACCTGGCGCGGCGCGGGCGCGATCTTCATCGTCCCGAGCTTGTCGAGCCACGCCCGCAAGTCCTCCTGCGTCGTGCAGTCGGTGAGCTGCTGCTGAAACAGCTCGCGCAGCACGGCCCAGCTGGGCGTCTCTTCACGGGGCTCATCGGGCGGCACGCCCTCCGGGGCGGGCAGGGCCTTTGCGGGCGCCTGAGGCGCCTCCTCGGGGCGGGAAACGGGCAGAGACGGGACCACGGTCAAGACCGGGGCGGCCTGGGGCTCGGGCTCGCCCAGCTCGTCCGGGTTGTAGACCCCGGCGAACACGTCGGGCATGTAGGCGCGGCCGGCGGCCGAGACGGCGCGTGCGCGCAGCATCGCGGCCGGGTGCTTCTGCCAGGCGTCGGAGCCGAGGAGCTTCGCGGTCTTCGCCTGCTCCATCGTGTAGCGGCTCTGGTGGGGCGGCTGCACGCCGCGCTGAAGCTCGAGCACGGCTTCCTTTCCGTCGATCCCGTCCCTCAGCCAGCGGACGCGCGCGCCGTGCTTGATCATGAGCCCCAGCTGCACCGCGGCGTCCAGCGCGACCTGGCCCTTGATGAGCCGGATGCTGCGGAGCGACACCATGGGCGGCAGCCCCAGCTCCTTGCCGGCCAGGATGACCGCCACGATCTGGCCTTCGGTGCTCAGGTGCGGCGGAAGGAAGCCGGACGCTTGCTTCAGCGCGCGCGCCAACTGGAACACCTCGCCGAGTCCGCCGCCCGGCCCCTCGTACGTCGTCATGGTCACAGCTCACCTCCCACGCGAGCGCGCATGTCCGCCTCGCACCAGAGCACCGCGTCAATCGCTTGCTCGAAGTCCACAGCGGTCACCTCCCACGGCAACGTGCCGACCGGGCGCGTGTCCACCTCGTAGCCGCGCCGCACCTGGCGCACGCGGTAATCGCCCGCCCCGTGCCCCTCGAGCACGAGCAGCACGGGTCGCCAGCGCCCAAGATCAAGGCTCCGCATGGCATCCCCCATCCGCGCGATTGTGCGCCTTCGGGGCGTCGTCGGTGAAGCGCTCGGCACCAGGGCAGCCCTGGCTCGTCCAGAGCACGAGCGTGAGCAGGAATCGCAGCATGGCTCAGCCCCTCTCCAAGCAGCCAATGGAGCGCCGCCAACGCACGCTCTCCACCGCAACGCGCAGTGCGGCGACGCGCGACGTGCAGCCCTCGCTGTAGCCGACGAGGTTGTTCAGGGTGCACGGCGTGTCGCGGTAGATGGCGGCCGTGAACGTAGGGAACCAGTCGTAGGGCGCCTGCTCGCGCGTGAGCTGAATCCGGTATCGCATCGGTACATCCTCCAAGGTCAGGCAGAGCAACATCTGCTCAATGCAGTCCACAACCTTACCATGTTGCAGACTGGATGAGAAGACTTACTCAAGCTCCGCTGCCAGTTCGTCGTCGCTCAGCGAGCAGGGAGCGAGTGGCGCAAGCCCCAGAAAGCGCTCCTCCTCTGCGATCTCGCGCTCGCGCTGCGCGACCCATGCCTGTCGCAGCGCAACCTCGTGCGGAGAGCGAGCCGCGAGAAGGCGCGCCTTCTCCCGCGCGAGACCGTCTCTGAGCGCCACGAGGTGAGAGGAGTCGCGGGTCATGCCGTCCTTCCGAGGCGACCAGCGCGGTCCCTCATCCAGCGCTGGTAGTCCCTCGCGCGCTCGTACGCATCTTCGCGCGTGGGGCCGTATTCGAGCGCCAGCTCCTCGCGTCCGCGCTCGTCCGTGCGCTCGATGCGGCACACCCAGACCTCGCCCTGCCAGCGTGCGAGACGGCCCAAACGGTCGTCGTCGGTCGCGATGCAGCGGAACACATCGACCATGTAGCGCGCCATGTCAGCCCTCCCATCCAGCGGCTTCCATGAGCCTACGCGCCGTCTCCTCGAAGGCGAACCACGCGAGAAGCACCTGGTTCTGGTCGTCGAGCGCCAGCGGGTCGTGCGCGTCCCATTTGTCGCCGAACAGGCCAGGCGGACCGTCCAAGCCCATGTCCGAGAGCAGGTCGTACAGGAGCGCTGCGATCTGCGCGCGGTGTCGGCTGTAAAACTTCGTCGCGTCGCGCGTGTAGATGAGATGCGAGACCATGCCGGACTGCACCCCGCCATAGGCCAGGTCCTTCATGACGGCGCCCATGTCGCCGTCGTACGAGCCGCGCGCCTGAGAGCGCAGCCACTTTGCGACGTGCCGCTCGAGCGGCGTAGACGCCTCCAGCTGATACTTCTTTGCCACGGTACATCCTCCAAGGTCACACGGCTCATGCCGCCATCGATGCCGCGCGAGAGCCTCGCGGGCATAGGGGTGTCACGCGCCGATGCCGTTCTCGTCGATGAGCACATCGCGTGCAGAGAGGCGGCGCAGCTTGCCCGCAACGGGCGCACCTCCCACGTACGGGCGTACGTCGAAGACGACCTCGCCGTCCGCGTCGCGAACGCGCCGCACCTCTGCGTAGCGCGCGCCCTGCATGAACAGATCGTGCGCAGGGTGCACGCGAATCATCGTGCCGACGCGCACCTCTACGTGGTCCGGTCCACCGAACATGGCGATCTCGTACGCAGGTCGCACGAGCACCGCTGCTTGCCGCTTCTTTGCCATCGCTCCTCCAAGGTCACACGGCTCATGCCGCCACTGAGCGCGCCGAGAAGCCTCAGCGGGCCGACAGGCGCCACGAATGCGGCTCACCAGCGGAGGTGCGCCGGCAGGACGGCGTAGATGCGCTCCAGACGCGCCTCGTCGCGTTCCAGCGATGGGCCCATGTCGCCCCGCAGACGGCGCGCGCGGCAGTGCTTGAGCATCTCTGCGTAGCGACGCACCTCGGCGTGCGCGGCAGGGTGGGCGATGAGCGCATCAAGCTCGCTATCGTTCAGGCAGTCCACGTTGATGGCGGCGCGCTGCACCTGCCCGTCTGCACAGAACGTCTCAGCGTCAAAGAACACGCTTGCTTCACGATTCGGCATGGTACTTCCTCACAGGTCAGCTGACGGGCTCGTCAGACGGCGCACGACGCCGTGACCGCTCGCGCGGTTTCGCCCTCTCTGCGGCGTGTCAGCCGCTCCAACGCACGCGGCCGTCTTCGGCCATGCGGAGCGCCGTCATGAACATGGGCGCGTTGATGGCGCCCTCCTCGAGAAGCCCGTCGTGCACGAGCCCGCGCACGTGCGGGTTCGCGTCGTGGGCATCCAGCGCAGCTGCAGCGAGCTTCATAGCTTGCACGACGCCCGACGCGAGCACGTACGCCTTGTACGTCGTCTGGCCGAAGTCGACGCGGAACACGCGCGCCTTGCCAGCTGGCACCTCGCTCACCCATACGCCGCGGTCGGCAAGGAACTTAGTGATGCTGCGCTTCGCGGTCTTCGTCATGGTCGTCATGGCTGTCGCTCCCAGGTCAGAGCGGCGCGTCTTTCAGCGCCGCCAACGTCACCAACTCAGTACAGAGAGAACCTACCGCAAGCACAGCTCGCCTGCCAGCAATCTATGCCACAGAGTGGTGCTTTTCGGACGCTGTCTACGCGGTCTACGCCCGCTTCCTGAGCGCACCCCCGCGGCAGCTGCGTCTCTCGCGAGCAGGCCCTAGCGCCTGCGTACGGGCGGTCCCTCGCGCGCGCGAACGTCACCAAGCAGGCACCCATCGCGCAGCTTCCCAGCGTGTACAGGCGTGGTCCCAGCGACCCGCTGGGAGAGAGCACCGGGAGGAAGTAACAAACCCATCCGTTACAGTTACACTGCGTCCACCCAGCGACACGTTGCCGTCTCGGTACGCCGTGGTTACGAACCGTAACCTTACTGTCTGCAGACCAGCACGCGAGTCTGCAGACTCGCTTGCACCGTCTACCTTACTGTCTGCAGACACCGCTAGTCAGTCTGCAGTCTGACGGTGTACGCTTGCAGCCCCGGCATAAGATAACCCACCCCCCCTAGCCCCCTTGACTTTCGAAGCGCCGGGGCCGGAGGGGACCCGCTTTCGTCACGCGCTGCAACTCGGGGGCAAGACAGCTAGCGGCGCGTCTCCAGCCAGTGGACGACCAGCAGCGCGAGTACCGCGCCCGACACGCCACCGACGAACCCGACCAGCACGTCGACCACCGTGAACCCGCTGCCCATCCGCATCCTCCGCGAGCGACCAGCGGGAGCGTACAGCGCGACGCTGCGGCAGCTGCGAGGAACCTGCCCCTAGGTTCCGCTCTCCCAGCGATCGTGAGCGCGCACGCGAGAGACCTCAGGAGAGCAGGTGTGACAAACCGTGGTCAAGAGCATCTCGCGCCATTCTTCACGCAGCTGTCGTTAGGGGTGCAGGGGTGTTCAGGGCGTCCCTTCCCCAGCCTCTCCGCTGAGGGCTTGGCGTAGCTCCTCGATGCACTGCCCCAGCACCTCGGGGTCACGCCCTGGTCCCTTCGCGTTGTCGGCTTCCGCTTCCCAGCGAGAGAGCAGCGCGTAGGCGCGCCCGATGACCTGCCGCAGCGTCTTCTCGGTCTGCCACGCGCTCTCGCTCGCCTCGCCGCTCAGGGCTTGTCGCAACTGGCCGCGTGCTTCGAGCAGCACCGTCGCCTCCTGGATGGGCAGCCGAGTCGTTACCTCGCGCCACTGCGGGAGCAGCGCCTCGACCGCGGAGACGCGCTCACACAGCGCAGCCCAGCGCTCGAGCAGCCAGGCCGGCTCGACGAGCGCGCCGTGCGCCACCGCCGCCTCCAGCGCCCGCTGCACCTCTTCGCGCTCCCGCGCGGTCATGGCTCGCTCCAGGGCTTCGGCATCCCGTCGAGGATGGCGCCAAGCTCCACGGCGCAGCGGTCCAGCACCGCCTCGGGCAAGGGACGCTCTCGTACGTCAGGGTGGCGCATCGCCTCCGCCTGGAAGCTCCACTGCATGCACAGCGCGTAGAGCGCGCCCACCTTCTCCCGGTACACCCGCTCGTTCATGCTCTGCAGTCTAGCTTGCGCGAGGGGACGTGTGGCGGTCGATGCGCGCTGGGGCGTACACTCGCGCGCATGCCCCTCAAGCCCGGCAAGTCGAATTCCGTCGTCTCGTCCAACATCGAGGAAATGATGAAGGCGGGACACCCGCAGAAGCAGGCCGTCGCCGCCGCCATGAAGAAGGCAGGCAAGGCCAAGGGGCAGAAGAAGAAGCGCTAGGGCGTGCCCTTCGCCCGCGCGCGCAGCTCTGCCAAGCGGCTCGGGTGGATGTGAAAGGTGCCGTAGACCCCATCGAGCGCGACGGCAGCTTCGGTGCCTGTCGGGATGACCCAAAGCAGCGACCCCTCGCGCCCATCCGGCACCCGCACACGGTCGCCCGGTTTCACCGCTCCCCCTTCGCCCGCGCGCGCAGCTCGTCGGCGCACACCGTCTTCGTGTACGCGACCGCGTCGGCACCATCGCGCAATGCCTCGGCCGCGTCGTCCTCCCACTCCGCCGCGAGCTGCTCGACCCAGGCGGGTGCGCCTCGCGTCAGCCGCACGAACGCTGCGGCAGCCTGCGCAAGCCGAGCCGCGTCGTCGTCCACTGCCACATCGTCCGCCAGCACGAGCAACGCCGCTTCGAGGGCGTCGAGGGCGCGGGGGTGCGCCGGGATGCGCAGCACGATGTCGTCCGCAACGTCGAAGACCTCGAAGGACGGGTCTCCTGCGATGTTGGTGTCGCCGTACTGGATGCTCGCGCCATGGACCAGTCGCCGCGCAAGCTCGGTCAGCCTCGCCAGCCGCTCGTCGTCGCTCATGCGTTCCCCTTGCGCTCGTGTCGTCGCACGACGTGGCGCAGCACCGCCTCGAGCCTGCGCGCGATCGATAGCCGCGTCAGCATTCGCCCCACGATGCGCGCCTCCAGGCGCGCCCGCATCGTCCCCTGTCTCGCTCGCCGTCGCTCTCGCATCTGCCACAGAGTAGCACCTCGTGCTAGGCTCGCGCCACACGCATGAAGCTTCGGCCCTACCAACAGACCGCGCTCGAGAAGTTCTTTCGTTCGTCCACTCGCTCGACTCTCTTCGTCGCGCCGACCGGCGCCGGCAAGGGCACGATGGCCTCCTGGCTCATGGCGAAGTACGCCCGCGAGAAGAAGAAGGTCATCTTCCTCGTGCATCGCCGAGAGCTCGTGCACGACATGGTCGAGCGTCTTCGGCAGCGCGGCGTGCCCGTCGTCCTCAGCGCGTTTTCGGCCGCGCACGTGCGCGTTCTGAGCGTGCAGGCCGCGATGCGGCTCGAGCTGCAGCCGGTGGATCTCCTCGTCATCGACGAGGCGCACCATTACGCCGCGGATGAATGGCAGCGCGTGATGGACGGGATCAAGGCACGTCGCATCGTCGGCTTCACCGCGACGCCCGAGCGCGCCGACGGGCGCCCGCTCGGGGATATGTTCGAGCGCATCGTTGAGGTTGTCAGCTACTCCAAGCTGCTCGCGCAGGGCGTCATCGTGCCGTGCCGCGTGCTTCGTCCGCAGCGGCGCATGCTCTCGGACGAGATCGCGCAAGACCCCGTTGACGCCTACCTCCGTTATGCGAAAGGAGAGCGGGCGCTCATCTATGTCCGGCGCGTGAGCGAAGCGGACGCAGTGAAAGAGCGTCTGCTCGAGGCCGGCATCCGCGCGGGCGCCGTGCACAGCAAGATGCGCGGCTTCGAGCGCGACCAGACCATGCTCGCGCTCGAGGACGGCGAGCTCGATGTCGTCGTCAACGTCGGGGTACTCACCGAGGGTGTCGACGTGCCGCACGTGACGCACCTCGTGCTCGCGCGGCCGTGCGGCCATGCCTCGATGTACCTTCAGATCGTCGGCCGCGCGCTGCGCTCCGCCGAGGGCAAGCGCGAGGCGTGTCTCATCGACCTCGTCGGCGCGAGCTACAAGCACGGCCTGCCGGCCGAAGACCGTGTCTACGCGCTCGAGGGCGACGCCATCCAGCGCAAGAGCGACTCGGGGCCGAGCGGACCGAGCGGACGCCACTACGAGGAGATCGAAGTCGAAAACCTCGAGCTCGACCTCGTCGAAGTTCGCGCACTCACCGCGGACGAGATCCGGCGAAGAAGGGGGCTTGAGGAAGAAGCGCGCTACCGCGAACAGGCCCGCGAGAAGATGCGCGCCTGGAGGGAGGCACACCCGAAGGCGCCCAAGTCGCGCCTGCCGCCCAAGCCCATCACGGACGGGTTTTTGTTCCAGGACAAGGGCTTTTGGAACCTCGGGTGGAACGAGAACGGGCAGAGAAAGCGCGCAGGTCTCGGCGGAACGAAGGACGAGGCCGAGGCGAAGGAGCTGCTCGAAATCTTCCGCACGCGCGGTCCCCAGGCGCTGAAAGACGAGGTGCGCATTCGGAAGCGAGACGGCGTCTCGCTTGTGAACAACAAGGCTTCGCGGCCCTTTTACATGGTCGCCTGGAACGACGACCGGACCGCGCGCATCAAGGTTTACCTCGGCACGCACGACCGCGACGAAGCGGAAGCCATCCGCGCGCTCTGGCGCGCCGGGCGCATCGACGAGGCGCGCGAACGCATTCGGCGCTGCCAGGAGCAAGGCGCGGCGCGCGCCAACAAGCTCCGCGGCGCAGCCGCCGTCGCGCAGTGGGCGGGGCCTATGCCCCCTCGAGGGCGCGCCGCTCCGCCTCCCTGAGCGCGCGCGTCACCACGATGAGAAGCGCCAGCGTGCGCCCCATCGCCTCGTCGTTCTTCTCGCGCTCGGCCTCCTCGAGCCTCAGCGCGAGCTCGACGACGCGGTAGGCGAGGTCACTGGGAGAGTCCACGCTTCACCAGCTGCACGAGAAGGTCGATGTTGCGCTCGCCCTCGAGCCAGAGCCGAACCTGCTGCAAGTTCACCTCCGCCTCGCGCGCGCGCCGCTCGGCCCGCAGCGCCCGCGCCTTCCACCCGTCGCGATCCTCCGCGCACGCGGCCCACTCACTCAGCGCGTGCGTGAGCTTCGCCGAGACCTTCCCGAGCTCCGTGAGGATGTCGGTCAGGTCCATGTGCTCGACGGGGCGCGTCTCGGGCTCGCTCATCGCAGGACGAATAGGAGCAGCAGCACGACGAGCAAGAGCGCGCCGAGCGAGCCACCCCAAGCCACGCTCAAGACCTTCGCCACCCAGAGCACGACGACGACGAGGAGCAGGACGCCGACGAGCCAGCGGAGGTCGGCGCGGCTCACGGGCGCCGCACCGTGCCCGCGTTGCCGGACGTGAGAATCTGGTCGAGGTCTTGCCAGTCGGCGCTCATCGGCGGGCTCGTGCGCTTGTTCTTCGCCCACCCCCGCACCTTCTCGAGCCGCTCCTCCGCGCTCATTTGGTCGATCGATCCAGGCTCGTCCGAGACCTGCGCCGTCTCGCCGCTCACGCTGTCGGGCGTCGTCGTCGTGGTGGTGCCGGCCGTCGTCAGCGCCTCCATCGTCGCGCTGTTGCGCTGGAGCGTCTCGATGGCCGCCTGGTCGTCCTGGTTGCCGGAGGTCGGCTCGCCGCCCGCAGGACGCTGCGCGAGCGCCTCGTTGTGGTCGCTCCCGCCCTCAGCCGCCGCGTCGCTCGTCTCCTGGTTCGTCTCACCCGGTCCGAGCTCGAAGTCCTTCTTCTTCGCCATGTCCGTCGCTCCTACGCTTGGCGGCGCGGAGCGCCGCGTTTTCGACAACCAGGTGATGAGGCGCGATGCAATCGGGGCCACGGCCACACCTCCTGCCTAGCGAGTATCTTGCAGGCAAGGGCGCGCGTCCCGATGCAAGAAACGCAGCCTTCGCCGCGTCCATGCTGCCGCGCTCGCCCCGCCGCGCCTCGGGCCGCACAGCCTGAAACACCCGCCGCCAGGGGCCTTGCCACAGCCAGCACCCCGTCTCGGGGTCCACCTCGCACATGCTCTTGAGCCACGCGAGGTCACAGCAGCGCGCCATGTCCGCCGCCGCCATCTGCCGCCTGTCCTCGAGCGAGAACTTCGCCCGGTAGCGGGCGCGCCGCGCGCGCGCGAGCTCCTGCTGGCGCCTCGTGAGCGCGCCGACCGTCTTTCGCTTGAGCGTCTCCCTCTTCAAGCGCTTCTTCGCGGCCATGCACCGGAGTCTCGCACGACAAGCTACTGTGTGGCATCTTTTCGAGATGCCCCGTACCCGTCCCGAGCCGGGCTCCTTGCCCGCGGTCCTCGGCTGCTTGCTTCAAGAAAAGCGCCTCGAGCGCGGCCTGTCCGTGCCCGACCTGGCCGCGCTCACCGGCCTGTCGGTCGGCGTCATCCGCCGCTACGAGTTCGGCGACCGCATGCCCTCGTGGGAGGCGTTCATCACCATCGCCAGGAAGCTCGACATGACCCCGAGCCAGCTGATGAGCTACCTCGACGACTTCGGGCTCGAGAAGAAGCCGGGGCGCAAGAGGCGCGCGGCGTGAGCGTGCGCGACGAGCGGAACGGGCGCTTCATGTACGACCTACAACGACCGCGCGTCTGTGTCTGCGGCCATCTCTTGAGCGTGCACGACGCGCACGGCCAGACGTGCTTTGCCGGCACGAACTGCCTGAATGACCCCATCCCCGACGGCCCGCAATGCGAGTGCGAGCGCTTCCGGCCCTCCCGGCGTAAGGCGCTGCCATGACCGACGACGAGGTGAAGCGTCGGCTCTGCCTCGCCATGCGTTACGACGAGGACGACTGGCTCGACCGCGCCGAGCACCTGCTCGACGGCGAGTGGCGACAGCGCCAGCGCCGCCGCATCGTGGACGTGACGACCGTCGGAGGCCGCATCCGCGCCGCGCGTGAGGCGATGGGGCTCTCCCAGGAGCAGTTGTCCATCCGGCTCGGCGTGCCGCCCATCCGCATCTCGGATTGGGAGCGGGGCAAGCGTGACCTGCCGGTGGAGATGCTGGTGCGCCTGAGCGCCATCGTGCGGCCCGTGACGACGCGCGCCTGGCTCGTGATGGAGAGCGACGAGGGCGCGCCCCAGGTGCCCCTCGACGTGCTCGGCAAGCGCCACACGCGCCGCGGCTACGAGTGGCTGCAGAAGAAGCGCGCGTGGCAGAAGGCCAAGGCCGAGGCGGAGCGCAGGAACGCCGAACGGCTCGCGCGTCAGCAGGAGGGCGCAAAGTAGGTTGCATGCAAAGTGCCGTTGCGGTACTGGTGCCGCAAGTGGCACTGGCACCGGGTGCCACGGATGGCACCGAACAACGAGGCAACCTCCCGTGTCTATTTACCTTGTCGGCAACAGCAAGGGCGGGGCAGGCAAGACCACCGTCGCCGGCTGCGTCGGTCCGCTGCTCGCCTCGTTCGGCCGCCGCGTGTGCCTGCTCGACACCGACGTGCAGCGCCACCTAACCGAGTTCTACGCGCTCAGGCGGGCCTACCCGCGCCTTGCGCCGCTTCGGCTCGAGCAGGCCGTCGGGCTCGTCGCCCATCGCGTCCGCGAGCTCGCCCGAGAGGTCGACGACGTGGTCATCGACGCGGGCGGGCGCGCCTCCGAGGAGCTCTACAGCGCCGCGAGCGCGGCCGACGTGCTGCTCATCCCGTCGAAGACCGGCCAGACCGACCTCTGGGCGATGAACGACATGCAGCAGGTCGTCTCGACGGCGCGCCGCACGAACCCGAGGCTCCGCGTGCTCGCGTTTCTGAACGACGCGAGCACGAACTGGGCGCGCCAGGCGCGCATCGAGGCTATCCGCACGATGCTCGGCGAAGTCGAGGGCGTCCAGGTCGCCGAAACGGTGCTGTACCACCGCGAGGCGAGCTTCGAGAAGGTCAACGAGACGGGTCTTGCCGTCTTCGAGATGGGCCGCGCGGGCGATCAGGCCGCGCAAGAGCTGTGGAACCTGTGGGCCGAGGTCGAACCCCTCGCCAAAGGAGCTTAGATGTCGACGCCGAGCATCAAACGACCGTCCGAACAGAGCCCCGAGCACGTCGCCGCCGACGCTTTCGCGCGGCTCGCGCCTGCCGGACGCTCCAGGGCGGCCCAGAACCTCGACCCGAAGGCGTTTCCAACGAGCGCCTTCCACGTTCGCTTCAACCAGTTCGACCTCTGGGCGCTCGGGCTGGTGGCGGAGCTCGATTCGACCTCCAAGCAGCGCATTGCGCGACTCGCCATCCGCGAATATGTAGCGAGACGGCTGAAAAAGGCGGGAGTTCAGGTGCCATGAATGGGACTGGCACCAGTGCCACCGAAGTGCCTCGCCTGACCGACGACGAGTTGCTCGAGACGCTCGAGGAGCGCGTGAACGAGACCGTGCGCGACGCAGACGACCGGGCACCGGCCGTGCGCGCGGTCCAAGAGGTGTGCGCGGTGCTCCTTCGTCTCGAGGACGAGGACCGCCTGCGCGTCCTGCGCGCTGTCGGCGCCCTCTTCGACCTGGGGGACGACCTATGACCGACGACGAGATCGACAAGCTGCGCGAAGCCGCCGCCGACCACGCGCAAGCCGTCGTCGATGCGGTCGAGCAGCACGCAGGCGGCCTCGACACGCAGGAGCGCGTGCTGGCGATGCTCTACGCCGCGAGCGCAACGATGAAGGCGTCTGGCATGGCGCTCTCGTTCGCCGTCGCGGAGTTCGTGCACTTCTGGGAGCATGTCGATTGCTCCCTCGCGGACAAGTACGGAGACGAGTCGTGAGGCGCCACCTCTTGGACACGCCGTCTCCTGTCGACGACGTGCACACGCTCTGCGGCGAGACCCTGC
>Ga0196976_1001188_pt1 | contig 12641 bp, 11 predicted proteins | sample S3v_513CmetaG_FD_148644 | JGI IMG/M metagenome (GOLD analysis project Ga0196976, IMG submission 148644) | Soil microbial communities from Anza Borrego desert, Southern California, United States - S3+v_5-13C | ecosystem: Environmental > Terrestrial > Soil > Desert | place: USA: California...
GTCGGGCGACGACGGTGGCGCCGCCACCTGCACGGCCGTCGCGGAGATCCTCAGCGACTCCGGCGTCCCGTACGCGTTCGACGTCTTCGAGGGCCCGACGCAGAGCTCGGTCCGCCAGCCGGTGCCGTTCACGAGCGTCCACCTCGTCGACGACCGCACCCTCCAGGTGAGCGTGCCCTCGTGCAACGGCGACCCGGAGGTCACAGCGCTCGAGGAGTCCGACGCGCAGGTGCGCCTGGAGGTCACCTCCACCGTCGCCACGCCGGGCTGGCCGAGCCAGGACTGCCTCGACGGGATCGAGGTCACGCTCGAGGCGCCTCTCGGGGACCGCACGCTCGTCGACATCACGACGGGCGACGTCGTCGACGTCGTCCGCACGCAGGGTTGAGAGGAGTACGCGATGGGCACCAAGGACAAGGGCCGACGCCAGGTCCGCAAGCCGAAGAAGGACAAGAAGACCAAGAGCCCCGGCCCGACGCTGGGCGCGGTCACCGACCTCGAGGCACGGCAGCACGCCAAGCCGGCGACGCCGCACCACTGACAGCGCCGCACCACTGACGGGCGCCGTGCCGGGTCTACCGCCGCGGGTCCACGTGCACCTTCGGGCCGGCGCCGGCGCCCTCCGGACGCTCGCCGGCCAGCACGGCGGCTGCGTCCTCAAGCCCCACCGTCGCCGCCACGAGGGGGCGGGGGTCGACGGAGCCGTCGGCGAAGGCCGCGATGGCGCCGTCGAGCCCGAAGGAGCCGCCGAGGATGCCGACCGCGGTCACGTCCTTGAGCAGCAGGTCGCGCGAGTCGACCGGCGTGGGGACCGTCGCCAGGCCGATGAACACGACGTTCCGGCCGGGCTCGACGAGGTCGACGGCGAGGCCCGGCATGTCGGGTGAGTTGGAGGCGTCCACCACGGCGTCCCACGGACCGCCGGGCAGGGTCTGGCGCGTCCACACCTGGTCGAGCCCGAGGTCGGCGGCGAACCGCCGGGACCGCTCGGACCGGCCGAGCAGGTGGACGTCCGCGCCGCGGCTGCGGGCGAACAGGGCCACGAGCAGCCCGATGGTGCCCGGGCCTGCCACCAGCACGCGGTCGCCCGGGCGGAGCGCGGCCGCGTCGACGGACCTCAGTGCGTTCCCGGCCGGCTCGACCATGGCACCCGCGACGTCGTCGACCGCGTCCGGCAGCGGGTGCAGGTAGCGCGCGGGGTACGCGATCCGCTCGGCGAGCGCGCCGGGGAAGCCGCCCCGGATGCCGACCTCGAAGCGGTCCTCGCACACGTGGTGCAGCCCGGCCAGGCAGCGCCGGCACCGCCCGCAGCCGAGCATCGTGTCGCCCGTCGTGCGGCGACCCAGCCACGCCGGGTCGACGCCGTCGCCGACCTCCCGCACGACGCCGCACCACTCGTGGCCGAGCTGGATGGGGTACGTCGCATGGCCGCTGCGCAGGTACTCCATGTCACCGACGAAGAACTCGACGTCGGTGCCGCAGACGCCCACGCGAGTGACCTCGACGATCACCTCGCCCGGGCGGGCCGTCGGCTCGGGAACCTCCTGCACGGCGGCAACGCCCGGACCGGTGACGACGAACGCGCGCATGTCAGTGCTCCCTGAGGGTCGGGGTGGGGGTCGGCGTGGGTCGCCAGGGTGTGGTCGGGAGGCCGGCGACGCCGAGCGGCGCCAGGTCGACGGTGAACAGCCGGCCGGACCCGGGTTGTGCGGCCCGTTGTTCCGCGCTGAGCTCGGCGGACGCCGTCGTGATGACGAGCGTGGTCAGGGCGGGTCCGGTGAACGCAAGGGCCGACGTGTGCGGGGCGGGCACCTCGACCACGTGCAGCAGGGTCCCGTCGGGGCGGTGGCAGCGCACCTGGGCCGCGCCCCAGACGGCGATCCAGAGGTTGCCCGCGGAGTCGACGCGCAGCCCGTCCGGCCAGCCGGGCGTCACGTGCAGCGCGGCGTGCCAGGGGCCGGTGGCCCCTGTCGCGGGGTCGTAGCCCCGCGCGCGGACGACGCCGGCGAGCGTGTCCGCCGAGTAGAGCACGCCGCCGTCGGGCGACCAGGCGAGCCCGTTGGAGAGGGTGAGGTCGGCGTCGAGCGTGGTGAGCCCTCCGTCGTGCTCCAGCCGGTGCAGCGTCTCGGTCCCGGGACCGCGCGTGCGCTCGCCGAGCGACAGCGTCCCGACGAGGAACCGGCCGGCGGGGTCGCAGGCGCCGTCGTTGAGGCGGCGGCCGCTGTCGTGGGGCAGCACGCGGGCCACCTCGCGGGTGGTCCCGTCGCTGTGGAGCAGGTGCAGCACCTCTCGCCCGGCCACGAGCAGGTCCCCGCCCGCCGTGGGCACGACGGCGCCCACGGTCACGTCGACGTGCGTCCGGCTCACGGTCCGGACGCGTCCTCCCTCGAGCGTCCCCGTGAGCACGTCCCCGGCGTCGATGTCCACCCACAGCAGACGCTCCCGGGCGCCGTCCCAGACCGGCCCCTCCGCGAGGAGGTGGACGTCGTCGCCCGCCGGGCGTGCCTCCAGCGTCGTCATCGCGGTGCCCCGGCGCCTGCGACGACCGCCCGGATCTCCTCGACGGCGTCCCGCAGCGACTCCAGCGGGGTGCGGAACCGCACCGCGCTCACCGACACCGCCCCGCTCGGCGTCGCGGCGGACATCAGGTAGGCCGGCACGGCGATGCAGACGATGCCGGGCTCGTTCTCCTCGTCGTCGAGGGCGAAGCCGTCGCGGCGCACCTGGGCGAGCGCCGCCACCAGCCCGTCGACGGTGGTGATCGTGGCGGGCGTGCGCCGTTCGAACGTGCGGCCCTCCGCCCAGGCACGCACGGCGTCGTCGTCGGGCAGCGCGTGGGCGAGCAGGAGCTTGCCGACGCCGGTCGCGTGCGACAGGTTGCGTCCGCCGACGACGGAGGTGAGCCGCACGCCACCGGCCGGTGGGTCGACCTTGGCGCGGTACACCACGCTGCCCCCGTCGAGCGCGGGGTCGAGCACCGCGTAGTGGGCGGTCTCGCCGAACCGGCGGGCGAGGGCCTCCAGCGCCGGGCGGACCCGGACGTGGTCGGGCCGGTCCTCGTGGTGGGTGAACGCCAGCCGGAGGAACTCGTCCCCCAACTGGTAGTGCCCGGGGCTGTCCTGGCCGGCGAAGCCCGCGCGGCGCAGGGCGGCCAGAGCGCGGTGCACGGTGGCCTTCGGGCTGCCGACGGCGCGGCTCAGCTCGTCGAGCGTGGCCCCGCCCGGGCGCTGCGCGAGCTCGCGGAGGACGGCGAGCACGCGGTCGGAGCCGACGAGGCGCGTCTCGGCGTCCTCGGCGGCGCGGGCGGGACGGTCGGCTCTGGTTCCCATGGCGTTCCAGATAGTAGTGTGCGGTTCCAGCAAACGGAAAGGACCTTCGATGACGACGCGGCGCAGCGACCACTGGTACTCCGGCGACGGGCGCGACCCCTACATCCACCGCGCCTGGATGCGCCGCGGCCTGCCCGCGCACGCCTTCGACGGCCGGCCGCACATCGCCATCGCGAACACCGCCTCCGACCTCACGCCGTGCAACGCCCACCTGAACGAGGTCGCCGAGGCCGTGAAGCGCGGCGTGTGGGAGGCCGGGGGCGTGCCGCTCAACCTGCCCGTCGTGTCGCTGGGGGAGACCCAGGTCCGGCCCACCGCGATGCTCTGGCGGAACATGGCCGCGATGGCGACGGAGGAGATGCTCCGCGCCAACCCCATCGACGGCGTGGTGCTGCTGGGCGGCTGCGACAAGACGATCCCGTCCCTCCTCATGGCGGCCGCGTCGGTCGACCTGCCCGCCGTCGTCATCCCCGGTGGCCCCATGCTCACCGGCACCTTCCGCGGCGTCCCGATGGGCTGCGGCACCTCCACCTACGCGCTCAGCGAGGAGGTGCGCGCCGGCACGATGACGCGGGACGAGTTCATGCGCTCGGAGTCGTCGATGATCCGCAGCGCGGGCCACTGCAACACCATGGGCACCGCGTCGACCATGGGGCTGCTCGCCGAGGCCCTCGGCATGACCATCCCCGGCCTCGCCGGGACGCCCGCGCCGGACTCCCGCCTGCTCGAGGGCTCCCACGACACGGGCCGCCTCATCGTCGAGATGGTGGACGCCGAGCGCCGGCCCAGCCAGGTGATGACCTCCGGCTCGTTCCGGAACGCCGTCGTGGCGCTCGCCGCCATCGGCGGGTCGAGCAACGCCGTCGTGCACCTGCTCGCGATCGCCGGTCGCCTCGGCGTGCCGCTGTCCCTCGACGACATCGACCGGATCGGGCGGGGGGTGCCCCTGCTCGTCGACCTCCTGCCGGCCGGGCGCTTCCTCATGGACGACCTGTACCGCGCGGGAGGGCTGCTCGCCGTGCTCGCCGAGGTCGCGGACCTCCTGGACCCCGCCGCCCTCACGGTCACCGGGCGGCCCCTCTCGTCGTACCTCGCCGGCGCCCAGGTGTGGGACCGCGAGGTGATCCGCCCACGCGCGCAGCCCCTCCAGACGGAGGCCGGGCTGGCGATCCTGCGCGGGAACCTCGCGCCGTCGGGAGCCGTCATCAAGCCGGCTGCCGCGTCCCCCGAGCTCATGCGGCACCGCGGCCGGGCGGTGGTGTTCGAGTCGATCGAGGACTTCCATGCCCGCATCGACGACCCTGACCTCGAGGTCGACGCGTCGTCCGTGCTCGTGCTGCGCGGCTGCGGGCCCAAGGGGTACCCCGGCATGCCGGAGGTGTCCAACATGGCGCTGCCCACGAAGCTCCTCGAGGCCGGAGTGCGGGACATGGTGCGCGTGTGCGACGGCCGGATGAGCGGGACCGCGTTCGGCACCGTCGTGCTGCATGTCGCGCCGGAGGCCGCCGCGGGCGGCCCGCTCGCGCTCGTCCGCGACGGCGACTGGATCGAGCTCGACGTCGCCGCGCGGCGCCTGCACCTCGACGTGCCCGACGCCGAGCTGGCTGCGCGGGAGCCGTCGCCCGCCGCCGTCGCCGCCTACGCCGCACCCGCCCGCGGGTGGGAGCGCCTGTACATCGACCACGTGCTGCAGGCCGACACCGGCGCCGACCTCGACTTCCTCGTCGGCTCGACCGGTCCGGTCGTCGGCCGCGAGTCCCACTGACCGGCCCGACCCGAGCTCCCGGAGGACACATGACCAGCAGCGACGGCGTCGTCGCCCGCACGTCCGCCCACCTGCGCGACCTGTGGTCCCGCGACCTCCCGGCGTTCGGGGTCTGGAGCGTGCTGCCCGACCCCACCGTCGCCGAGCTGCTCGCGGCGTCCGCGTTCGACTACGTGTGCCTGGACCTGCAGCACGGGGTGGCGACCTTCAGCGAGCTGCCCGAGATGGTCCGCGCCATGCGGGCGGCGGGCAAGGCGCCGGTGGTGCGGGTGCCGTGGAACGAGCCGGTCGACATCATGCGGGCGATCGACACCGGCGCCTCCGCCGTCCTCGTGCCCATGGTGAACAGCGCGGAGGAGGCCGCACGGGCGGCGTCGGCGTGCCGGTTCCCGCCCACGGGGACGCGCAGCTGGGGTCCCATGTGGGGCGACCTCCGGGCGGACGGCGCGCTGCCCCCGGCCGCCCAGGACGAGGCCGCGATCTGCCTCGTCATGGTGGAGACGCAGGCGGGGGTCGAGGCGCTCGAGGAGATCGTGCGGACGCCCGGTGTCGACGGCGTCTACGTCGGCCCCAACGACCTCGCCCTCGGGTGCGGGTACGGCCGCGCCACCTACCGGGACTCGTCCGAGGTCGACGCGCTCGAGGAAATCGTGCGGACGCCCGGTGTCGACGGCGTCTACGTCGGCCCCAACGACCTCGCCCTCGGGTGCGGGTACGGCCGCGCCACCTACCGGGACTCGTCCGAGGTCGACGCGCTCATCCAGCGGGTCGTCGACACGTGCCGCGGGGCGGGCGTCGTCGCGGGCCTGCACTGCTCCGACGCCGAGATGGCCGTGCACTGGGCGGGGCGCGGGGTGCGGCTGCTCACCGCCGGTCAGGAGACCTCGCTGCTGCGCGCGGCGCTGGGCGAGCTCTGGGCGCAGGTCTCGGGGGCCACCGCCGGCTGACCGGGCCAGGCGGGCGCTCAGCCCAGGTACTCGTCGATGCCGGGCAGGGGCGGCAGGCCGTCGCGGCCGGGCGGCGTCGTGTACCACTCGATGAGGCCCGCCGGCAGAGCCAGGGTGTCCAGGCGGCCCTTGACCGTGGTCTCGATCTCGTCGAGCCGGTCCCCGGCGAGCTTCGCGCCGAACTCGGGCTCCACGAGCGCCGCGCGGCCGATGGCGACGAGGTCCCCGTGCTCGAGCGCGCGGCCGGCGTCGTCGGCCGTCCAGACCTCGGAGACGATCACGACCGGGCACCGACCGTCCACGGCGTCCTGCGCGAGGCGCCCGTACGACCGTGCGCCGTCCGCCGGCCGGGCGGCGTAGCCGGTGAAGACCGACACGTGCACGTAGTCGACGCCCGCGGCTGCAAGGCGGTCCATGAGCGCTGCGGAGTCCTCGACGGTGTAGCCGACGACGTCGCCGTGCACCTCGTCCGGGCACAGCCGGTAGCCGACGACGAACGGCCGACCGGCCCCTGCGGCGACCCGCTGGACCTCCGCGAGCACCGCGAGCGGGAACGCCATCCGGCGCTCGAGGTCGCCGCCCCAGGCGTCCGTGCGGTGGTTGGAGTACGCGGAGAAGAACTGCTGGAGCAGGTAGTGGTTGGCGCCGTGGATCTCGACGCCGTCGAAGCCCGCCGCGACCGCCCGGCGCGTCGCCTCACCGAACGCGGTGATCGTCGCGCGGATCTCCGCCTCCGTCATCTCCTGAGGCACGTACGGGAGCCAGGCGAACTCCTGGGTGCTGGGAGCCTGCGCCCGGCCCAGCTCGGCGGCGGCGGGGTGGGCCTCGCGCCCGCCGTGGTAGAGCTGCACGATCGCTCGTGCGCCGTCGGCCTTGATGGCGGTGGCGAGGGCGGCGAGGCCGGGCACGGCGGCGTCGTGCGCGATGGAGAGCTGACGGGCGAAGCCGCGACCCTCCCGCGAGACGAACGCTGCACCAGTGACGACCATGCCCGCCACGCGTGACCGGCGGGCGAAGTACGCGACGTCCTCCGCGGTGACCAGGCCGGTCCCGGGGGCTGATCCCTGGGCGACCATCGGCGCCATGACCAGGCGGTTCGGCAGGACGACGCCGGACGGCAGCGTGACGGGGTCGGTCAGCTCGTGGGGGATCACGCGCTCGACCCTAAGAACCGGCGCCCACCGGCCTTCAGGACCTTCGCCCTCCCGCCGACGTCGCCTGCGTCACAGGTGCTTGCGGGCCGGCGGGACGTTCTGGTTGCGACGGAAGACGTTCTCCGGGTCGTAGGTCGCCTTCACCGCCGCCAGCCGGTCCCAGGTGGCACCGGGGTAGGCCGCGCGCACGCGGTCCGGCCCCTCCGCGCCGACGAAGTTGACGTACGCGCCGGGGTTGCCCTGGTCGAGCAGCGCAACGGTGCCGTCCACCCATGCAGCCCGCGCAGGCAGGTCGTCAGGGCCGTGGAACGCCGCAACGTTGGTCATGATGCGCGCACCGCGGTGGGCGTAGGCCGTCGCGTCGGCGGGGACGCGGGAGACCGCGCCGCCCAGCACCCGCAGCTGCACCACCCGCATGCCGTCGGTCGCCTCGAGCCGGGCCATCATCTGCGTGGCGAGGTCGAGGTCCATGGAGTCCATGAGCATCGTGCGCGACACGGCCGTGGGGTGGTAGTCGGGGTCAGCCGGCGGGAACAGCTCCGGGTAGGGCATCGGCCGCACCAGGTCCGCGATCGGCTCCGCGAGGGCGCGGAACGGGGCCAGCGCGGCGGCTCCGTCGTCGGGCGACCCCGCGAAGCACATCATTCCCATGATGACGAGCCGGCCGTGGTGCTCAGCCGGCAGGAACGGCATCGGTGGGCACGGCATGACGTTCGCGATGGTGCTGAGCGCGTCCGGTGCCGCCTCGGCCGCGGCGATGAAGCCCGCCACCGTCTCCGGCGTCGCCGGGAGGAACAGCAGCCCGCCGACGACGCCGTCCAGCGGGTGCAACCGGAACTTCAGGCGAGTCACGACGCCGAAGTTCCCGCCACCGCCGCGCACGGCCCAGAAGAGCTCCGGATGGGATCGGGCGTCGACGCGCAACGACCGGCCGTCCGCCGTCACGAGGTCGACCGCCAGCAGGTTGTCGATCGTCAGGCCGTGCAGGCGTGCGAGGTACCCGACGCCGCCACCCAGCGTGATCCCGGAGATCCCGACGGTGCCGGTGTCGCCGAACCCGACGGCGAGGCCGTGCCCCGCGGTGGCCGCGGTGAGCTCGCCGGCGGTGAGGCCGGCGCCGGCCCACACCGTCCTCGCCTGCGGGTCGATCACGATCTCGCGCAGGTCGCGCACGTCGATGACGACGCCGTCGTCCACCGTGCCGAACGCGGCGCTGCTGTGCCCGCCGCTGCGCACCGCCAGCGGGAGCCCCGCGGCCCGGGCGAACGCGATCGCCTCGGCGACGTCGGCGTCGTCGGCGGGCCGGACGACGACGGCGGGGCGGGGGTCGTGGCCGCCCATCATCACCCCCCGGACGGCGTCGTAGGCCGGGTCGCCCGGCTCGATGACGCGGCCCGACACGCGGGCGCGCAGGTCTGCGGTGCTCTGGGTGGAGGTCGTCATGCAGCAACTGACCACAGACGTCGCCCGAACTGATCGGGTCCGGGGCTGCGCCGCCGGGACCGGACGGGTGATCCTTGGGTGGTCACCATCGCCGGTTGGAGGTCCGATGCGGAACCAGGTGCAGCTCATCGCCTATGCCGACCGGTTGGGCGGCACGATCGACGCGCTCCGGGAGGTGCTGGACACCGAGTTCCCGGGTGTGTTCGGCGGCGTGCACCTGCTGCCCTTCTTCGTGCCGTACGACGGCGCGGACGCCGGCTTCGACCCGGTGGACCACACCCAGGTGGACCCCCGCCTCGGTTCCTGGGCGGACGTCGCCGCCCTCGGTGTGGACCGGGACACCGTGGTCGACGTCATCGTCAACCACGTGTCCTCGGACTCGGCGCAGTTCCGCGACTGGGCCGCGCAGGGTCCGGCGTCGCCGTGGGCGGACATGTTCCTGACCTTCTCCGCGGTGTTCCCGGACGGTGCGCAGGAGGCCGACCTGACCCGCATCTACCGCCCGCGCCCCGGCCTGCCGTTCACGCCGGTGGTGGTGGCGGGGGAGCGGCGCCTGGCGTGGACGACGTTCGCGCCGCAGCAGGTGGACATCGACGTGCACTCGGAGGCCGGCCGGGCCTACCTGGCGTCGGTGCTCGACGCGCTGGCCGCCGCGCACGTGTCGCTGGTCCGGCTGGACGCCGTCGGCTACGCCGTGAAGACGCCGGGCACGTCGAGCTTCATGACGCCGGAGACCTTCTCCTTCATCGACGACCTCACCGCCCAGGCCCGCAACCGCGGCATGGCCGTGCTGGTCGAGGTGCACTCCCACTACGAGCGGCAGGTCGAGATCGGTCGCCTGGTGGACCGGGTCTACGACTTCGCACTGCCGCCGCTCGTGCTCCACGCACTGACGACGGGCGACTGCGCGCCGCTCGGCGCGTGGATGGCGGTCCGGCCCGAGAACGCGATCACGGTCCTCGACACGCACGACGGCATCGGCGTGGTCGACGTGGCCGCCGACCCGGACGACCCGTCGAAGGCGGGTCTGCTGACCCGCGAGCAGGTGGCGGACCTCGTGGAGGGCATCCACGTGCGGACCGACGGCCAGAGCCGCGCGGCCACCGGGTACGCGGCCGCGAACCTCGACGTCTACCAGGTGAACGCCACCTACTACGCGGCGCTGGGCCGCGACGACCTGCGCTACCTCACGGCGCGGGCCGTCCAGTTCTTCACGCCGGGCATCCCGCAGGTCTACTACGTGGGCGCGCTCGCCGGCGACAACGACATGGAGCTGCTCGCGAGCACCGGCGTGGGCCGGGAGATCAACCGGCACCGCTACACACGCGCCGAGGTGACGGAGGCGTGCGGTCGCCCGGTCGTGCGCGCGCTCATGGACCTCGCACGGTTCCGCAACACGCATCCGGCGTTCTCCGGCGAGTTCAGGTACGACGGCGCCGAGCACGGGTTCTCGATGTCGTGGCACGCCGGCGCCGACGCCGCCGCGCTGCAGGTCGACGCGGTCGAGGGGTCCGCCGTCGTCACGTGGACCGAGGACGGCGCCGTGTGGACCAGCCTGAACCTGCTGACCGACCCGCCGGGGGCGGTCGCCGGCTGACAAGCCGCACGGGCGCCGAGCGCGACGTTGTATGCACCTGGCGCGTCCACGCGGTGAGAGCATGCGTCTGACCGGCGCTGTTCAGCGAACATGTATACAAAAGGACGGCGCCGTGGATACTCTGGCGCGATGCGGGCGAGTGAGCGGGCCTACCGGCAGCTCCGCGACGAGATCGTCGCGTGGCACCTGCCGCCGGGCGCCGAGCTGTCGGAGGTCGACCAGGCGACGCGCCTCGGCGTCTCGAGGACTCCGGTGCGCGAGGCCCTCAGCCGCCTGCACGGAGAAGGCCTCGCCGTCGTCGGGAAGGGACGGACCCTCGTGGTATCGGGCCTCAGCGGCGACGACGTCGCCCATCTCTTCGAGCTGCGCGAGGCCCTCGAGACGCAGGCCGCCCGGTTGGCGGCCCGCCGGGCCGACCCGACGGTGTTCCGTGCGCTCGCGGCCCGGTTCGCCGGGGCGTCCGCGCTGCTCGACGACGCCGACCCCGACCGCCTGGCGTACTACGGGCTCGTCGGGGACCTCGACGACGCCATCGACGCCGCACTCGACAGCCCGTACCTGCTGCGCTCCCTGGTGAGCCTGCGGAGCCACGTCGCCCGCGTCCGCCGCCTGTCGCACGACAACCCCGAGCGCCTGCTGCGGGCGGCGAGCGAGCACGAGCTCATCGCGACGGCCATCGCCGACGGCGACGAGGTGCTCGCCGCCCAGGCCACCGCCGTCCACCTGCGATCCAGCCTCTCGACCGTCCTGGCCAGTCTCGGAGCCGCCGCATGATCACGCACCACGTCCGCGTCCGGCCGAGCGCCGACCGGCTGCCCGCCGACCAGCAGCTCGCGTGGCACATCGCGCAGGTCGCCGTCGACCCCGTGCCCGTGGACGACGACGTCGCGGAGATGATCGTCAACCGCGTCATCGACAACGCCGCGGTCGCCACCGCCTCCCTCCTGCGGTCGCCCGTGGCCGCGGCGCGGGCGCAGGCGCTGGCCCACCCCTACGCGCCCGGCGCGACGGTGTTCGGCGTCGCCGCCACCGACCGGGTGAGCCCCGAGTGGGCGGCCTGGGCGAACGGCGTCGCCGTGCGCGAGCTCGACTACCACGACACGTTCCTCGCGGCCGAGTACTCCCACCCGGGGGACAACATCCCACCGGTCGTGGCCGTCGCCCAGCACGTCGCGGCACGGCGCGGCCTCACCGGCGCCGACGTCGTCCGCGCCATCGCCACGGGCTACGAGATCCAGGTCGACCTCGCCCGCGCGATCAGCCTGCACCGGCACAAGATCGACCACGTCGCGCACCTCGGCCCCTCCGCCGCCGCTGCGCTCGGCACGCTCCTCGGTCTGGCCCCCGAGGTCGTCTTCCACGCCATCGGCCAGGCGCTCCACACGACGACGGCGACGCGCCAGTCCCGCAAGGGCGAGATCTCCACGTGGAAGGCCTTCGCCCCCGCGTTCGCCGGGAAGGTCGCCGTCGAGGCCGTCGACCGAGCGATGCGCGGCCAGACCTCGCCGACGCCGATCTACGAGGGGGAGGACGGCGTCGTCGCCTGGCTGCTCGACGGCCCGGACGCGGCGTACGACGTCGCCCTGCCGGGACCGGGCGAGCCCAAGCGGGCGATCCTCGACACCTACACCAAGGAGCACTCCGCGGAGTACCAGTCGCAGGCGGTCATCGACCTCGCGCGGCGGCTGCACCGTGAGCGGCCGGAGGTCGGCGACCCCGACCGGGTGGCGTCGATCGTGCTGCACACCAGCCACCACACCCACTACGTGATCGGGTCCGGGGCCGGGGACCCGCAGAAGTACGACCCCGCGGCGTCCCGGGAGACGCTCGACCACTCGATCCCGTACATCCTCGCCGTCGCGCTGCAGGACGGCGCCTGGCACCACGTGGACTCGTACGCGCCCGAGCGCGCGGCCCGACCCGACACCGTGGCCCTGTGGCGGACCATCACCACCACCGAGGACCCGGAGTGGACGCGCCGCTACCACGCGACCGACCCGGAGGAGCTCGCGTTCGGCGGCCGTCTGGAGATCACGCTCACCGACGGCTCCCGGATCGTCGAGGAGATCGCCGTCGCCGACGCGCATCCCCGCGGTGCGCGGCCGTTCGGTCGCGCGGAGTACATCGGCAAGTTCCGCACCCTCGCCGACGGCGTCCTCGCACCGGCGGAGATCGAGCGCTTCCTCGCGGTGGCGCAGCGCCTGCCGGAGCTCCGGGCCGAGGAGCTCGGCGACCTCACCGTGGTCGCGCCCGAGGGGCTGCTGCCGCCCGTCACCCCCGGAGAGGGGATCTTCTGATGCTCCACGCGACCACGACCCCCCTGCAGAAGCGCGCGACCCTGCGCGCCCGCCTGGCCGCCGGGGAGGTCCTGCGCTTCCCCGGTGCCTTCAACCCGCTGTCGGCGCC
>Ga0196976_1001189_pt1 | contig 12620 bp, 12 predicted proteins | sample S3v_513CmetaG_FD_148644 | JGI IMG/M metagenome (GOLD analysis project Ga0196976, IMG submission 148644) | Soil microbial communities from Anza Borrego desert, Southern California, United States - S3+v_5-13C | ecosystem: Environmental > Terrestrial > Soil > Desert | place: USA: California...
GCCCGCGGCGCGGCGGCGGCCTGGAGCGTGAGCTCGGGCGCGACGACGTACGGGTACTGCGACGCGCCCCACCCGAGGACGATGAGCGCGACCTGCGCCGCGGCCGCGGCGCGGGCGAGGCGGACCTGGTCGAGCACCAGCGCGACGAAGGCGGTGACCGCGGCCACCGCGGTCGCGAGGTGGAGCGGGATGGTGAAGCCGCGCCGCGTGAGGCCGGCGAAGACGGCGGGCGCCTCGGCGCGCGAGAGGACGAGCACCGCGAGCGCGCAGGCGAACACCGCGACGCCGGCGCCGATGGCGCGGAGCCGGAAGTCCCGGCGGAGGTCGCCCTCGGCCTCGACCGCGAGGTAGCACGCGGCGAGGAACGCGAACAGCGCGGCGGCGAAGAGGCCCACGGCGACCGTGAAGGGCGAGAGCCACGCGAGCGAGTCCGCCCGCTGGATCGCGCCCGGCCCCGCCCTCCCCGAGGCGACGGCGCCGAGCACGACGCCGAGGATCACCGGGGTGACGACGGACGAGATGGAGAAGGCGAGCCCCCAGCGCTCCTGCACCTCGTCGTCCGGGTGATCGTAGGTCCGGAACGTGAAGGCCGCGCCGCGCAGCACGATGCCGATGAGGAGGAGCGTGAGCGGCAGGAAGAGCGCGGTCGAGATCGACGCGAAGGCGGCGGGGAAGCCGGTGAACAGGAGCACGACCACCAGGATCAGCCAGACGTGGTTCGCCTCCCAGACCGGGCCGATCGCGTGCTCGATGAGCGTCCGCTGCGCGCGCCGCCGCGGCCCGGAGGCGAGCAGATCCCAGATGCCGCCGCCGTAGTCGGCGCCGCCGAGCAGCGCGTAGAGGACGAGGGCGGCGAGCATCACCCCGCCGAGCAGCACCTCGGGCGTCACGGCGACACCTCCGGACCGGACATGGGCTTGGGCGCGGGGTGATCGTGCGGCCCGTGCGCGATCTGCCGGCGCAGGAGGACCACCACCATGAAGGCGAGGAACAGGTAGAGGACGCCGAACGCGACGAACGGCGCGGTGAGGTTCTTCACCGGCGTCACCGCGTCGGCGACGCGCATGACGCCCTGGATCGCGAAGGGCTGCCGCCCCCACTCGGTCACGAGCCACCCGGCCTCGAGCGCGAGGAAGCCCGCGGGGCCGAGCGCGACGAGCGCCCACAGGAGGCGGCGGCCGGGCTCCCTGCGGCGGGCGCGGACGTACGCCCAGGCGAGCGCGGCGAGCGCGAGGAGGCTCCCGAGGCCGACCATCGCCTGGAACGCGAGGTGCGTGAGCGTCGCGTTGGGCCAGTCCTCCCGCGGGAACGCCTCGAGCCCCTTCACCTCCGCGTCCGGGTCGTGGAACGCGAGCAGGGAGAGGCCGTTCGGGATCTCGAGCGCGAAGCGGGTCTCCCGCGCCTCCATGTCGGGCAGGCCGCCGATCTTGAGCGGCGCGCCGCGCTCCGTCCGGAACTGCGCCTCCATCGCGGCGAGCTTCTTCGGCTGGGTCTCGGCCACCTTGCGCGCGGAGAGGTCCCCGGAGAGCGGCTGGAGGAGCGCGGCGACGGCGCCGACGCCCATCACGATCCGCAGCGCGGCGCGGTGAAAGTCCGCGTCGCGGTCGCGCAGCAGGTACCACGCGTGGATGGCCGCCACCGCGAAGGCGGTCGCGACGTAGCAGGAGAGGAGCACGTGCAGCACCTGCTGCCACCAGCCCGGCGGGAACATGGCGACGAAGGGACGGACGTCCTGGGCCGCGCCGGCGGCGTCGAGCCGGAACCCGGCGGGCACGTTCATCCAGGCGTTGGCGAGCGTCACGAAGAAGGCCGACGCGGCCCCGCTCACCGCGACCACCCACCCCGCCGCGAGGTGGAGCCGCGGCGAGACGCGCCCCCAGCCGTAGAGGTAGATGCCGAGGAAGATGGCCTCGGCGAAGAACGCGAACCCCTCGAGCGAGAAGGGCATGCCGATGATCGGCCCGGCGAACTCCATGAACCGCGGCCACAGGAGCCCGAGCTCGAACGAGATCACCGTGCCGGAGACCGCGCCCACCGCGAACAGGATCGCGGTCCCCTTCGCCCAGCGGCGCGCGAGCTCGCGGTACGCCTCGGAGCCGGTCCGGAGCGCGCGACCCTCGGCGAGCACCATGAAGAGCGGCATCGCCACGCCGACGGCGGCGAAGACGATGTGGAACGCGAGGGAGACGCCGAAGAGCGAGCGGGCGGCGAGGAGGTCGGGCACGGCGGGATCATGCGGCGGCGGGTGTCCCGACCGGGATGCCTGGATGGGGCTGCGAAGAAACGCCGGGCTCGGGCTCGGGCTCGTTCACGAGGTGCCCTGGAGCAGGCGGACGACCTCGCCCGGAACGTTGGTGATGATCGCCGAGACGCCGAGCGCGGAGAGCCGCCGGACCTCGGCCGGCGCGTCCACCGTCCAGACGTTCACGTCGAGCCCGGCGCGACGCCACCGGCGGGCGCGCGCGGGGGTGACGAGCCCTGCCTGCGGGTGAACCGCCGCGGCGCCGAGCCGCACGACCGCGGCGGCCGCGCGGACCGCCCACAGCGACCTGCGCTCGAACAGGAAGCCGCGCCGCACCTCGGGCGCCGCCGCGCGGAACGCGGCGAGCAGGCGGGCGTCGAACGACGAGACGACGACCCGGCCCGCCGCCCCCGCCCGCCGGATCACCTCCGCCGCCGCGGCGGCCAGGCGGAGGTCGCCGCCTTGCGCCTTGAGCTCCACGTTGACCACCGCGCCGGGGAGCTCCTCCAGCACCTCCGCGAGGAGCGGGATCCGTTCGCCCCGGAACCGCTCTCCTTTCCACGCACCGGCGTCGAGCGCCCGGAGCGCGGCGAGCGGCGCGTCGGCCACCCGCAGGGGCGCCCCCGCCGTGCGGCGAGCGTCCTCGTCGTGGATCACCACCACCTCGCCCGTGGCGCAGCGCCGGACGTCGAGCTCGACGCCGTCGGCGCCCACGTCCCGCGCCCGCCGGAACGAGGCCAGCGTGTTCTCCGGCGCCTCGGCGCTGGCGCCGCGGTGGCCGAGGACGAGGGGGCGGCCTGGGGACGTCGGGGGCGGCAACGGGACCTCCGGGGGTGAGTGGCGCTTGCGCCACCGCGCCGCGGGCCCGAGGGCCTGGCGGGGCGCGCGGAGCGCCGCTATCCTACCGCGCGGACGCAGCCGGAGCGGGACGCCATGACCGAGATCGTCGTCGTCGCCGTGGTGATCGTGCTGGTGCTCGGGGCGATGAAGATCCCGGCGCTGGGCGACGCCATCGGCCGCCGGCTGCGCGGCCCCGCGCGCACGCCCCCGCCGGACGCGGAGGCCTAGAGCGCCACGGCGCCCTTCACGCCCGCCGCGCCTGCGCCAGCCGCGCCGCGAGCGCGCGCACCAGCGGGTGGATCGCCCCGTCCCGGCCCAGGTCGGCGAGGTCGGCCTCGCCGAGGAACGCGAGGAGCTTCAGCGCCACCGCGGGCTCGGTGTACGGGTTCCGCGCCACGGCGAGCGCCACCGCCGGCTGGGTCCGCCAGCGCGGCGACTCGGCGAGGAGCCGCAGCGTCTCCGGCCGGCACGGGCGGCGCGCCGCGATCCGGACCGCGAACGGCTCGGTGAGCTGCGGGTTCTTGAGGAGCTCGCGGACCACCTCGGGCGCGCCCTCGGCGGCGAGGCGCGCGAGGAGGTCCGGGTCGCGCTGCGCGCGCGCGAGCGCCTTCTTGTGCCCGAGCGAGAGGTGGGCGAGGCGGGCGTCCGCCTCGCGCGGCGGCGCCCAGGCCTTGAGCGGCGGCGGCGCGAGGAAGAGGCTCGTCACCTCGGTGAGGCCGTGCGCGGCCGCCGCCTGGTAGACGGCGGCGCACGCGTCGTAGGCGAGCCCGGGATCGAGCAGCCCCTGGCCGACCGCGAGCAGCGCCACGCGCGCCGCCGGCTCGGGATCCCGCGCCAGCGCCGCCAGCGCGCGCGCGGTGCCCTCGGGATCGCCCTCGGCGATCGCCCTCGCGGCCGCCCGGGCGCGGATCGGGCCCTCGGGGAACGCCTGGAGCCGGTGCGCGAGCGCGCGCGCCGCCGCCGTCGCGACCATCTCCCTCCCGTCGTTGCCCTGCCCGCCCGTCACGGAGCTCCGGTGGCCGCCTGGAGCCGCACGCTCGTGCCGGAGAGCTCGGCGGGCGCCTCCCCGAGGACGATCACGAACGGGAGCCGCTCGCCGGCGGCGACCTTCCGGGGCGCGCGCCCGCTCAGCTCGCGCGCGAGCGCCTCCAGGCCCGCCTGGCCGGCGGCCCTCCAGACGTCCTCGGGCGACGGCGTGGCGCCCGCCAGCACCTCGCCGCGCGCCAGCACCTCGCCTTCCCGCACGAGCTCGGCCGCGACCTTCACGCCGCCCGCCGGCGCGGGGGACCGGCAGATGACCGCGCCGCGGACGAACAGCACCGTCCCCCCGGTCGCCTGCGGGTACACCCCGGTCCGCACCTCCGCCACCTCGAACGGCGCCGCGGGCGCGCGCCCGCCGCCGAAGGCCTGGAGGAGGCGCGCCGGCCGCAGGACGCCGGGCCCGAGCGGCTCGTCCCCGCGCAGCACGGCGTGCATGCCGAGCGCGACCACGACCAGCGCCACGAGCGCGAGCGCGTTGACGGCGGCGCTCCGGACGCCGCTCCGCGGCGCGAGCGAGGGGTGCGCGGCGGCCGCGGGCTCGGGGTCGGTCACCTCGGGCCGCTGCCGCGGCGGCGGGCGGGGCGGCGGCTCGTCGACGGGGGCCGGCGCGGGCGGCTCGAGCCGCGGAGGGCCGGGGGTCTTCTCCGTCGCGAGCGCGAGCGACTCCTCGCCCGGAGCAGGCGGGGCCAGCGGCCCGTCGTCCCAGACGCCCGGCGGGAAGGCGGCTCCGAACGACGTCGGCGCCGGGCCGGGCTCGGCCGCGAACACGTCCGCCGGATCGGCGAAGGCCGGCGGCGCGGGCTCGGCCTCCTTCCGCTCCTCGAGCGTCAGGTCCTCGCCGAACGCGGCGAACGAGGGCGGCGGCGGGGCGGCCGGCGCGGCGGCCGCCGGCGGCGCCGCCAGGGCCGGCGGGACGACCGGCGGAGGCGCGGGCGCGGGGACGGGCGCGCCGGTCCCGCCGAGGAGCTGCGCGAGATCCGTGACGGGGAGGCTCTGGCTCACCGTCGTGGACGGGGCGGCGGCGGCGAAGGGATCGGCGGCCGCGAACGGGTCCTGGGCAGGTGCCGCCCCCGCGCCGAGCACGCCGCTCCTCCCGAGCTCGCTGGACGGGAACTTCACGGTAGGTTGCTTGGGCGCGGGCGGCGCGAACGGATCCGCGACCGCCGCGGGCGGGCCGTCGAACCCGCCGATCCCCGCGGCCACGAACGGGTCCGCGGCCGGCGACGCAGGGCGGAACTCCGCCGCGGGGAACGTCGCCGGACCGGGCTCGGCGGCGAACGGATCGCGGGCGGGCGCGGGGCGCGCCGGCCCCGGTGTGAGATCGAGCTCGAGGGCGGCCGGCGGGGGCGCGGCCTCGCGCTTCACCAGGAACACGTTCTGGCACCGGGTGCAGCGGACCTTGGCGCCGCGCGGACCGATCTTCTCGTCGGCGACCCGGAACCTCGCTTGGCAGCCCGTGCAGATGACGATCATTCGGCCCCCGTCCGGGAAACCGAGGTTACACCTCGAACGGCCTTGACACCAGTCGCCGCGAGGCAGAAGAATTCACCGATTGCGCGCACTTACATGAACTCCGGCCCGGGGATGCGGGGATGACCGACGAGCGTACAGAAGAGACCGACTCGCCCCCGCCCGACGCAGGCGCAGCAGCAGGCGCGGGTGTGCCGAAGGTGATCAAGCGCTACACCAACCGAAAGCTCTACGACACCGAGGAGTCGCGGTACGTCACCCTCGAGGAGATCGCCCAGATGATCAAGGGCGGCGCCGAGGTGAAGGTCGTCGACAACCGCACCAAGGAAGACCTCACGTCGGTCACGCTCGCCCAGATCATCTTCGAGGAGGAGAAGAAGACCTCGAAGGTGGGCCTGACGACGTTGCGCGACATGATCCGCCACGGCGGAGAGGTCGCGCAGCGCCTCGTCGAGGGCACGCAGGCCGAGCTGCGCGGACGGGTCGAGGCGGTGCGCGCCGCCGCCGAGCAGCGCGTGCAGAGCCTCCTCACGCGCTCCCAGGACACGCGCGACCGCGCCCTCGAGCTCGTGCAGGCCTCGCAGGAGGCGATGGTCGCCCTCCAGCGCAAGGTGGACGAGCGCGTCCGCGCCGCCGTCGAGGGCATGTCCAACCTCTCCGAGGTCCGGCGGCAGCTCGACGACATCGGCAAGCGGATCGACGAGCTGGAGAAGCGGATCGAGGAGCTGTCGAAGAAGTAGGACGGCTCGGGACCGCTCCCCCTCCGACGCGCTCCCCCTCCGATACCCTCACCCTTCGACAGGCTCAGGGCGAGCGGGTATTCGCAACGGCCCCGACCGGCGATCCGCGTCGGGGATTCTCAACCGCCCGACCGCGCCACAGCCGCCGGAGCGCCGGAGCCCGGCTCCCGCGGAGCGGTACACCGAGGGCGCGCAGCCCCGCCGAGCGCAGTCCGCGCGCGGACCGGGCCAGGCGCAGCGGGCGCGCCTCTTTCCGAAGCCGGCCACCCGCGAGCGCAGCGAGCGGAGGTGGCCGGCAAGTTTGGCGCGCCTCGCCCAAGAACGATGCGCGTGGACGCGCGCGTATCGAGATCCCCGCCGCGCGCCCGAGGTAGCGAGCGGGAGCCGGGCGGAGGCGCGGAGGCGCGGAGGCGCGGAGGCGCGGAGGCGGCGTACGGCCCACGCGACCCAGACGCATCTGCTCATCCTTCGACAGGCTCCGGGTGAGCGGCCTCTCTCACACGCCGCTCGAGCAGCTCGTCCCCGAGCTTCGCGAGCTCCCGCGCCCCCTGCGACCGCGGCGCGTGCTCGAACACCGTCCGCCCATGGCTCTGGGCCTCGTCCACCTTCACGCAGAAGCTCAGCACCGTGCGCGAGAGCTCCTGGGGGAACCGCTCGCGGAGCTTCGCGAGGATCTCGCGGGCGAGCTGCGTGCGGCGGTGGAACGTCGGGACGACCAGCGACAGCGCCGGCGCGCGGCCGCGCTCGGCCCGGAGGCGATCGAGGCTCTGGAGCACCTCGGCGCAGCCGTCGAGGGCCAGGTAGGTGAGCGCCACCGGGATCACGAGCTCGCGCGCGGCGCGGAGCACGTTCTCGGTCACGAGCGACTGCGAGGGCGGCGCGTCGAGGAGCACGACGTCGTGGCGCGCCGGGAGCGACGAGAGCCGCGCGTCGAGCCGATCGGCGCGGTCCGGCGCGGCCGCGAGCGCCACCGGCAGGTCGGCGAGCGCCTTGTTGGCGGGCACGATCTCGACGCCGGCGATGGGCGTCGGGCGCACCACCGCCTCGAACGGCACCCGGGCCTCGTCGAGGAGCCACTCGTGCACGGTCGGTGAGAGACCCCGGACGTCCACGCCGAGCGACTTGCCCGCGTGCCCCTGGGTGTCGAGGTCCACGACGAGGACACGCTTGCCGCGCCGGGCGAGGTGCGCCGCGAGGTGGACGCACAGGGTCGTCTTGCAGGTGCCGCCCTTCTCGTTGAAGAACGCGATCCTGCGCATCCGATCATTCGCCCGGTTCGTCGCGCTTCTCGGGCGGACGCCCGACCCGCTCCGAGAGCCCGTCGATCATGGACTCGAGCTCGTCGAGCTTCCGCCGGAGCTGGGCCATGTCCTCCCGGGACGGGAGGTTCGCGGCGCGCAGCGCCTGCTGCACGCCCCGATCGAAGGTCGCCCGCGCCTGGAGCGCCGACTGCACCAGGCCGTGCAACCCGGAGGTGACGGTCTCGCTGGAGAGCAGCTTCCCGAACACCTTGCCCACCTGCTCCTCGCCCGCCGCGAGCGCCCTGCGAAGGGCGGGGTTCTTGAGCACGTCGTCGAGGATCATGGCGTGTGGACTTGTCCCCCTCCCCTCGCTAGCTTGTCAAGCCTCGTGGCCGATCCCACCCTTCTCGACCGGCACCTCGTGTTCGTGGCCGGCAAGGGCGGCGCGGGGAAGTCCACGGTGACCGCGGCGCTGGCGCTCCTCGCGGCGCGAGCGGGGAAGCGGGTCCTCGTCTGCGAGGTGAACGCGCCGCAGCCGCGCATCGCGGCGCTCCTCGGGGCGGAGGGACCGGTCGACGCGCCGGGGCCGCGCGAGCTCCTGCCCGGTCTCCACGCGCTCAACGTGCTGCCGGCCGCCGCGATGCACGAGTACGGCCTCATGGTGCTCCGGTTCAGGGCCGTGACGCACGCCGTGTTCGAGAACCGGCTCATCCGCTACTTCCTGCGCGCGATCCCCTCGCTCGCCGAGCTGGTCGTGCTCGGGAAGATCCTGCACGAGGCCCGCTCGCGGGGCCCGAAGGGGCCGCGCTGGGACCTCGTGCTCGTGGACGCACCGGCGACCGGTCACGCCATCCAGCTCCTGCGCGTCCCCTCCGCCCTGCTCGACGCCGTCCCCGCCGGCCCCCTCCGGCACGACGCAGAGTGGATGGAGCGGCTCCTCGTGGACCCGGTCCAGACCGCGGTGGCCCTCGTGACCTTGCCCGAGGAGACGCCGGTCAACGAGGCGATCGAGCTCGACGCCCAGGTGCGCGGCGTGCTCGGCATGTCGCGGGCCGGACTCTTCGTGAACGCGGTCCCCGCGACCCGGCTCGCGCCGGCCGAGGTGGCCGCGCTCGCGGGCGCGCGCGACGCGCCGCCCCCGCTCGGCCCCGCGGTCCGCGCGGCCACGCTCGCGTCGATCCGGGCCGAGGAGGCCCGGCGGCACGTCGGGCGGCTGCGCGCCGCGCTCGACCTCCCCACGACGCTCCTCCCGCTCGTCCCGAGCGTCGGCTGGGGGCCGCGGCAGGTCGAGGCCGTCGCCGGCGCGATCGCGCGGGCGTGGCAAGGCGGAGAGGAGGCGGCGTGGACATCTTGCTGGGGGGCCGGATGATGCTCGGCCCCCCGGACCCCCGGCTCGCTCCGGGGCAGGCTCGCCCGCCTGCCCCTGCGCTCGCGGCTACGAGCGTCCGGGCCCAGCTCGCCGGGCGCCGCATCGCGGTCTGCGTCGGGCCCGGCGGCGTGGGCAAGACCACCACCGCCGCGGCGCTCGCCCTCGCGGGGGCGGTGGAGGGCGGCCGCGCCCTCGTCTGCACCATCGACCCCGCGCGCCGGCTCGCCAACGCGCTCGGGCTCACCGCCCTCGGCAACGTGGAGGCGCGCATCCCCGCCGCCCGGCTCGAGGCGGCCGGGCTCCAGGCCAAGGGCGAGCTCTGGGCGATGATGCTCGACGTGAAGCGCACCTGGGACGACCTCGTCTCGCGCAACGCGCCCGATCCCGCCCGCCGCGACCGCATCCTCGGGAATCGCCTGTACCAGCAGATGTCCTCCGCCCTGGCCGGCTCGCAGGAGTACATGGCGATGGAGAAGCTCCACGAGCTGGCGATGGAGCGGGACTACGATCTCATCGTCCTCGACACGCCGCCCACCGCGCACGCGCTCGACTTCCTCGACGCCCCGAACCGCATCCTGGACTTCCTGGGGAACGACGCCGCCCGCGCCTTCCTCGCCCCCGCGCTGGGAGCGGGGCGCTTCGGCCTGCGGCTCGCGCAGCTCTCCGGCGCGTACGCCGCCCGGATGCTGGCCCGCTTCACGGGCCAGCAGGCGCTCGCCGATCTCGGCGAGTTCCTCCAGAGCTTCCAGGGCATGTACGACGGGTTCAAGACGCGCGCGGCGGCGGTCCGCGCCCTCCTCGGCCGCCCCGAGGTGGGGTTCGTGCTCGTGACCGCGCCGAACGAGCTCGCCATCGCGGAGGTGCTCGCCTTCCAGGAGCGGCTCGCCGCGGAGCGGATGCCGGTGGCCGGCCTCGTGGTGAACCGGCTCACGCCCGATCTGTGGACCGGCGACGCCCCCCTCCCGGCACCGGCGGAGCTCGCCGCGGTCCTCCCCGGGACGGCGCTGGACCGGGACCGGCTCCCCGCCCTCCTCGCCGCCGGCCTCGCCGAGCACCAGGACCTCGTCCGCGGCGAGCGCGCGGCGCTCGCGCCGGTGCTCGCGCGCGTGGTCGGCGCATGTGCGATGGTCCCCCGCCTCGAGACCGACGTCCACGACCTCGCGGGCCTCGCCAGGCTCTCGGCCTGGCTCTAGGATGGGAGGAGGAATGTACAAGTCCTTCGACGTCCAGACCAAGGAGCGCGCGCAGCTCATCGACGTCACCGCGAAGGTGGAGGCCCTCGTCCACGCGTCCGGGGTGTCCGACGGCGCCTGCGTCGTGTTCGTGCCCCACACGACGGCCGGCGTGACGATCCAGGAGAACGCCGACCCGGACGTCCAGCGCGACCTGCTCGCGGCGCTCGCGCACGCGGCGCCGGACGTCCTCCCGGGCGGAGCCTACCGGCACGACGAGGGCAACAGCCCCGCCCACGTGAAGAGCTCGCTCGTGGGGTGCTCGGTGACCGTGCTCGTCGACGGCGGCGAGCTGGTGCTCGGCACCTGGCAGGGCATCTACCTCTGCGAGTTCGACGGCCCCCGGACCCGCCGCGTGCTGGTCCGGATGCTGCGCGGATGAACCCGCTCGACGGGAACTGATCGTGGACCTCGACCTCGACGCCTTGCGCCCCGCCGCGGCTCGCTCCGGGCGGTCGCCGCTCCGCCCCGCCCTCGTCGCCCTCGCCGCGGGGCTCGCCGCCGCCTGCGCCACCGCGCCCCGCCCTCCCGCGGCGACCCGGCTCGGGGCGCCGGCGATCGAGTTCCCGCCCGAGGAGGTCAGGGTCTCGAAGCTCGACCTCGAGCTCGAGGGCAAGGGCGAGGAGGAGCTCTTCGCCCTCGGGATGGCGGCGTACGAGGCCAAGGACTGGGCCCGCGCCGCCGCCGCGTTCGCGCGCATCGCCGACCGGTTCCCGGGCTCGCGCCGCGAGGCCACCGCCCTCCTCGACGCGGGCCTCGCCTACCGGCAGCTCCGGGAGTGGCGGCTCGCGCTCGAGCGGTTCCAGGCGCTCGCCCGCGGGTGGGAGGGGGCCGACGCCCTCGAGGCGAGCTTCCTCGCCGCCGAGTGCCAGTTCGAGCTCGACGACCTCGCCGCGGCGCACGCGACCCTCGCGGCCATCGCCGCGCGGCCGGACCTCGACGCGCCGGAGCGCGTGCGCGCGCTGGCCCAGCTCGGCGTGGTCGAGCTCGAGGACGGGCGGGCCGCGCAGGCCGAGGGGACGCTCCGCAAGGCGCTCGCGATCTGGGTCGGCCTCGACGGGGACCGGCGCGCGGCGCTCGATCCCTACTGGGCGGCCCAGGCGCAGTACTACCTGGGCGAGGTCCGGCGCGCATCGTTCCTCGCCGTGAACGTCGATCCGAGCGCGGCCGGCGAGGCGCGGCTCGAGGCCGCGCTCGAGGAGAAGTCCACGCTCCTCCTCGAGGCCCAGGGCCATTACCTCAAGGCCATCCACATGGGCGACGGGCGCTGGGCGGTCGCGGCCGGCTACCGCGTCGGCGAGCTGTACGACGCCTTCCGCAGGCAGCTCCTCGAGGCGCCGCTCCCGCCGGAGCTGGACGCGGAGCACGCGACCGCGTACCGCGACGAGCTCCGGCGCCGCGTGCGGGTGCTCGCGGACAAGGCCGTCGGCGCGTACCGGGCCGCGCTCGACTTCGCGCGGCGCCAGGGCGTCAGCCTCGAGCTGCTGGCGGACGCGCAGCAGGCGCTCGAGCGGCTCCAGGCCGCGCTGGGAGACGAGGGCGGCGCGAACGCGGAGATGTGAAGGGAAGCAGGCTTCGGGCTTCGGGCGTCAGGAACAGGGCCGCGCGCTTCTCCCGTAGCCTGGAGCCCGTAGCACGGAGCCGTCTCACCCTCCCCCGTACATCTCGTCCAGCACCTCGCGGTACTTCGCCTCGATCGCGCGCCGCTTGAGCTTCTGCGACGGGGTGACCTCGCCCGCGGCCTCCGTGAACTCGGCCGGGAGCACCCGGAACTTCTTCACCGTCGCGAACCGCGGGAGCGCCGCGTTCACCTGATCGAGGCCGCGCTGGATCACCGCCGAGAGCTCGGGCCGGCGCGCGAGGGCGGGGAGGTCGCGCGTCTCGAGCGCGTTCATCTCGGCCCACTTGCGGGCCGCCTCCGCGTCGAGGGTCACGAGCGCGGTCACGTAGCTCCGCCGGTCGCCGTGGACGAGCGCCTGCGCGACGAGCGGGCACGCGAGCTTGATGCGGGCCTCGAGCTCGGCGGGGGCGACGTACTTCCCGCCGGAGGTCTTGATGAGGTCCTTCTTCCGGTCCGTGATGGAGAGGAAGCCGTCCGCGTCGACGTGCCCGACGTCGCCGGTGTGGAGCCAGCCGTCGGCGTCGAGCGCCTCGGCCGTCTGGTCGGGGAGGCCGCGGTACCCGCGCATCACCCAGGGGCCGCGCACGAGGACCTCGCCGTCCTCGGCGAGCTTCGTCTCCATCCCGGGGAACGGCCGCCCCACGGTGCCGATCCGCCGCGCGCCGAGCAGGTTGCAGTGCGTGGCGGCCGAGGTCTCGGTGAGGCCGTAGCCCTCGAGGATGACGACGCCCATCGCGTCGAAGAACTCGGCCACCTCGCGCGCGAGCGGCGCCGAGCCGGAGACGAAGAACTGGAGCCGACCGCCGAACAGGGCGCGGATGCGC
>Ga0196976_1001190_pt1 | contig 12596 bp, 8 predicted proteins | sample S3v_513CmetaG_FD_148644 | JGI IMG/M metagenome (GOLD analysis project Ga0196976, IMG submission 148644) | Soil microbial communities from Anza Borrego desert, Southern California, United States - S3+v_5-13C | ecosystem: Environmental > Terrestrial > Soil > Desert | place: USA: California...
TAGGGCGAGCGGTGAATGATCCATGTTCGGTCCTCAGGACTTGACGACGTTCGGATACGAATCGCGATAGACGCCGCGCGTGTCGACGATGAGCTTGGCGTGCTTCTGGATGAAGGCATAGTCGAAGTCGCTATGGTTCGTGGCAAGCAGCAGGACGTCGTGCGACGAAATGGATTCTCGTGTCAGTTCGATGCTGGAAAGATCGAAATGGTGCTCGCGCATCGGCGGGAACACCGGAACATGCGGATCGGAGTAAGACACCTCGGCACCCCGTTCGCGCAGCAGCTCCATGAGCGTCACCGACGGCGACTCGCGCATGTCGTCCACATTCTTCTTGTACGCAATGCCCAGCACCAGTATCTTGCTGCCGCGCAGCGGAAGGCCGCGATCGTTCAATGCGTTGATGACCTTGTTCACCACCCAGTAGGGCATGTCATTGTTGATCTCGCCGGCGAGCTCGATGAAACGAGTGTGCAGCCCGTACTGCCGCGCCTTCCAGGTCAGGTAGAACGGGTCGATCGGGATGCAATGGCCGCCCAGCCCCGGCCCGGGATAGTAGGGGGTAAAGCCGAAGGGTTTGGTGGCAGCGGCATTGATCACCTCGTAGATATCGATCTGCATGCGGTCGGCGATGATCTTCATCTCATTCACGAGGCCGATGTTGACCGCGCGGTGGATGTTTTCCAGCAGCTTGGTCAGTTCGGCCGCGCGCGTCGAGCTGACCGGCACGACCTGGTCGATCGCCGAGCCGTACAGCGCGATGCCGGCCTTGCAGCAGGCAGGCGTATCCCCCCCGCACACCTTGGGGATGGAGCGTGTCTTGAACTGCTGATTGCCCGGATCTTCCCTCTCCGGCGAGAACACCAGGAATACGTCGCGCCCTACCTCGAAGCCGCGCGCCTCCAGCCGAGGACGCAGTTCCTCGGTGGTCGTTCCCGGATAGGTGGTGCTTTCCAGGGACATGATCTGGCCCTTGCGCATGTGCGGCACAAGCGCGTCCACGGTGCCGAAGATGAAACTGAGGTCGGGCTCGCGGTAAGCATTGAGCGGCGTCGGGACGCAAATGATCAGCGCGTCCGCTTCCGATGCCGCGGAGAAGTCGGTGGTCGCCTCAAAGCCGCGGTTGCGCGCGTCGGCGATGGAGCGTGATGTGACGTGTTCGATATAGCTCTGCCCGCCATTGAGCATCGCGACCTTCCGGGCGTCGATGTCGAAACCGGTCACCTTGAAGCCGGCATTGGCATAGCGGAGCATCAGGGGAAGCCCGACGTACCCGAGGCCGATGATGCCAATGACGGCAGTCCTGGTCTCGAGGCGCGTGATCAGCTCTTCCAGGTAGTCGGCATGTCCCGGCTGGAGGAGATGTACTGGCTTGTACGAAATGGAGTTGTCGACGTACTGCATCCGCTTTTTCCTTTTGTTGAAGTTGACTAGCCCCGGGCACGGAGACCGTGTGCCAGGCGCAAGAGCCCGTTTGCCGCTTTCCGATACGCCATTTCAGCGCCCTGCTCCGTCTCCGCCGCGCCGAAGGACGGCTGGTAGCCGTGCACCAGTTTCTGCACGACGAACTTGATCATCGCGACATCGTTCGTCGCGCACGCCACTTTGAGGTAAGCCAGCTCGCGTGCCAGCGCATCCGGCTCGACCACGTATTCGGACGTGGTCATGATGCGCGGATGCCGGCTTGGCACGGCGCTGTCGCCGGCGAACAGTTCTTCGTACAGCTTCTCCCCGGGCCGCAGGCCGACGTAGTTGATCTCGATGTCGCCGCGCGGGTTTTCCGGCGTGCGCTCGGACAAGCCGGACATCGCGATCATGGTTCGCGCCAGGTCCACGATCCTGACCGGCTCCCCCATGTCCATGACGAACACGTCGCCGCCGGTTGCCATGGAGCCCGCCTGCATCACGAGTTGCACCGCTTCGGGGATGGACATGAAATAGCGCACGACTTCTGGATGGGTGACGGTCACCGGCCCGCCGCGCTCGATCTGCCGCAGGAACAGCGGGACGACGGAGCCGGACGAGCCGAGCACATTTCCGAAGCGGACCATGCAGAACCGCGTCGCCGGCTTCGACGGCTGCCGCGCCGCCGCCGCCTGGAAGATCAGTTCAGCGATGCGCTTGCTCGCGCCCATGACACTGGTCGGCCGCACCGCCTTGTCGGTCGAGACCAGCACGCAGGTCTTGACGCCGAACATCGACGCCGCCGTGGCGACCACTTCCGCCCCGACCACGTTATTGCGGATACCCTCCGCGATGTTGTCCTCCACCATAGGGACATGCTTGTATGCCGCTGCGTGATACACGGTGTCGATGCGCGCGCCGCCGATGATGCGTTCGATCAGTCCGGCATCGCACACGGAGCCGAGATGCGGCCGGATCGTCGCCTGCGGAAAGTGCGCGCGCAGCTCCTGCTCAATGCTGTACAGCGCATGTTCCGCATGGTCGACCATGTGCAACTCGCGCGGCGCCAAAGTCATGATCTGGCGGCAGAGCTCGCTGCCGATCGACCCGCCGGCGCCGGTGACCAGCACCGCCTGACGGTGCACGCACTTGGCAAACAGCTCCGGGTCGGGGCGGATCGGTTCGCGCCCCAGAAGGTCGTCAATCTTGATCTCGCGTATGGAGTGGGCCGTGATTTCCTCGTCCGCCAGCTCCATCAGGTTGTAGAGAATCTTGACGTTGGCGTTGGTCTTGCGAGCCTTGTACAGGATTTCCCGCCGCTGCTCGGCCGTGGCCGAAGGAATCGCAATCACGATGAGTTCGATATGCCTCTCGGCCACCGTCTCGACGATATGATCGGAATGGATGATCTTCAGGCCTGCTGCCGTCCTGTTGGCCAGTGCAAGCTTGTCATCGAAGAAGCATGCGGCTCTGTACTTGCCGCTGAGGCGCATGGCGCGCGCCAGCTTGACGCCGGCCTCGCCCGCGCCGTAAATGGCCGCCACCGGTTCTGCGGGGCGCATGCCGGCCGTGCGGTTGCGCACCAGCGCACGGGCCAGCAGCCGGGAGCTGACGACATAGGCAAAGCCGATGAACCAGTAGATCGCCAGCGCGCTGTGCGGCAGGCCGCGGTAATCAAACACTGCGGAGATCAGGACTCCGCACGCCACAGCGATGGCGAGGCCGATGCCGGTTGCCGTCAGCAGCTTGTGGTCGATGAAGCGAATCACCGCGCCATACAAGCCGGCGAGCGCGAGGACCGGCACGGTCAGCGCCGCAATCAGAATGTGCGGCGCCACGCCGTAATCTGCCGCCGAGGCGGTGTTGCCTACCCGTAGTAAGAGGGCAATTGCGGAGCAGAACGGCAGGGAAAGTAAGTCGGATGCCAGCATCAGGGCAATCTTTGTCGACCGGCTCATCGACACAAGCTTTTCCCCGACGCGTGCGGTGAGTGTTGGAAGTGTATCGCGCATTTATCCTGGGCTGGTTGTTATTCCAGAAGCATCGGCGCCGACCGGCGACCAACAGTCCTTAAAGCTTAACCAGCGGCCACGGGAAAAATAAGTTCAAGATTTCGATCTGCACCGCGCGCGGACGCATTGGTCCGATTCAATTTCTAGATTGGAGCAAAACTTGTCCAGTTTTGCGGCGTGGAATTGGCTGCCTTTGCCCAAGCACAACGAAAGTAAGCGGCCAGGGGAAAAGCAAGCAGCGTTAGGGCGTGCAGCTTTACACGTTCCGGGAACGTTCGAAAATTTCGACTTTTTTTCTATCTCTGCTTCTGTACAGTGAACGTTGTGCAAATTCCGGTGCACGTCATATATCAAAGCCTGCCCCAGCCACCCGCCAAACAATGAAGATGGAAATGCAATGCATAGCGGCGTCCGACCTGCGCGAGTATCGCCGTACCCTGGGGACCTTTACGACGGGAATAACAATCGTCACTACGCGCGACAGCGAAGGACGTCCGGTAGGCATGACAGTCAACAGCTTCAATTCGGTATCACTCGATCCTCCCCTGATACTGTGGAGCCTGTCCCGCGGCGCGCGCAGTTTCGCGACATTTAGCGAAAGCGAGACTTGGGCGGTCCATATTCTTTCGGCAGAGCAGGAAACACTGTCGCGCCGTTTTGCGACGAGCGGGAATGACAAGTTTGCGGGGATTGACGTGGAGCCCGGCCTCGGTGACGTGCCCCTATTGAAGAATTGCTGCGCCCGGCTGCAGTGCAAGACCGCATTCCGGCACGAGGCCGGCGATCACCTTATATTGGTAGGCGAGGTGATCGATTTCGACAGGTCCAACCTGCCGCCCCTGGTGTTTCAGGCCGGGGCGTACGCCGCGCTGCTTCCAAAGTTTGAACCACTCGGCGTGGCCCAGCCCCGCCAGCGTCCTAAACGAGCAGCCTGCTCGATGCAGGCCAGGTCGCGCGCACGCGCGGGAGGTGACAGAAACATGCAAATCCAGTTTATCGGCCACGCCAGCTTTTCCGTTCTGGCCCGGGGGAAGCGGCTAGTCTGCGACCCGTGGCTCAGCGGGAAGGTCTTCAACGACAGTTGGGCGCAAGTAAGTCCGCCAATGCAGGTGGACTGGTCCACCGTCGATTATCTATGGCTGTCCCACGAGCACCCGGACCATTTCCATTTCCCGACCCTGAAGGCGATCCCTCTCGTCGACAAGCAGCGCATCATCGTCCTTTACCAGAACCATACTTCCAAACGTATCGTCGATGCGCTGCGCAAACTCGGCTTCGCCCGCGTGACCGAACTGCCGCTCTATCAATGGACGAAGCTTGAGCAGGACATCGAGGTGTATTGCGGCTCCGTGGGCAGCATGGATTCATTCCTTGCCGTGCGAAGCGAGGGAAAGTGCATCCTGAATCTCAACGACTGTGTGCTGAACCCGAGGCAGCTCCGCTACGTCAAGTCAGCGCTCGGGCCTATCACCGTACTCTTTACCCAGTTCTCGATCGCCAACTGGGTGGGGAACGATCACGATGAGCTGGGCGGCAGCGAAAAGAAGCTCGATGAACTTCGCTGGCAGGCCCGCATAGTCAAACCTGACCATATCGTGCCGTTTGCGAGCTTCGTTTATTTCTGCAATGAAGAGAACCGGCGCATGAATGCCTGGATCAATACACCCGACACAATCGCGGGGCAAGGAATTCCGGGACTGCACTTCATGTATCCCGGCGACGTGTGGAATCTCGAGAAGGATGACGCTGCGTCCGCCAATGCCTTGCAACGTTACCGGGAAGACTTCAACGCCGAAAAGGCGATTGACCCCACTCCGCCTGCGGTGCCTGAGGAACAATTGATGAAGGCGGCCCGGAATTCCATGACGGCCTTTACCGCGCATTTTCCGCGTCAGAGAAAGCGCGTTCCAGCACTGACCATCCACCTGACCGACGTCGACAAGCAACTGCGTTTTGATCCGGCGACGGGCCTTGTCGCGATGAGCCCGCACGACCCCGCGCATCCTTGCCGCTTCACGATGTGCAGCCAGGCTGCATGGTACATGTTCAATTTCCCCTGGGGCGGGGGGACACTCGAGGTTTCCGGCATGTACCGCGACACGCAACGCCGGGAGTCAGGGCCGCATCCGTTCTTCTTCTATCAGAACAGGATATCCACGCAATTCCTCGAGTTCGGGAATTTTTACGAGGGGTCGAGAACACTGGCCTTCCTGTGGCGAAAGAAGTGGGAGCTCGCGTACCGCTTCATGCCACCTCTGGCTGCCCTCAACAATGAGGCGGGAAACACCGAGCGCGGCTGATGGAGCGGCGGCCCCCCTGCTGACACTACCCTTTCCAGTTCTTCCTCTGCCGCCACCTGGCCGCCTCGCCCGTCGCGAGCCGGCCATGTCTTCTCATCAAGCTTACTGCTTTACTCATCTTGCACCAGCGTGCCTGCCAGTCCCGCTTTAGCTGAAGAACCGACAAGTTTAACGGGCGAGCAGAGAAAAAACGATAACGGCTTACAGGTTCGCCGCACGGCGGGACACGCGCTCGCCCCGGTTTTTTGCCCGGTCGCTCCCTCAGTCGCCATAAAAAAGGCAGGGAATTGCGCGTCTTCAAATAATGACGCACTCCGCTGCGCTACGTTGCAAATGCCTGTAACACTTTCCCAGGAGGAGGTATCCGCCTGACGGTTTGTTGCGCAAGCCTTGTTACAAACCGTCTTAAAGTTCCTTTGCAGATATTCGGAACCATTTCCGAAGAGCATTGCTCTCAGTAATCACTTGCTTACGAGCAGTGTTTCCAACGATCTGCAAAGGGGATGATTTTGAATTACCTGCATTCACAACGACTTTCGATGGCCGCCCTCACTTGTGCTGCTGCTTCTGTATTACTGTCCGCCTGCGGCGGCGGAGGCGGCGATGTCACGGCCGAAGAAATGCAAGCGGCCGATGTAGCCGCGAGCACCGAAGTCGCAGCAGCCGAATCCACCGATCTGCAAGCCGGATGGGCCCTATATCGCCTGCAAAATCCGTCCGCGATATGGAGTGAATTCGTCCAGCAATACTATGCCCGTAAAGGTACTAAAACTCCGGCGCCCGCTCCGGCACCTGCGCCCGCTCCGGCACCTGCTCCGGCACCCGCACCTGCTCCTGCACCCGCTCCTGCACCTGCTCCTGCTCCTGCACCTGCACCTGCGCCCGCTCCGGCACCTGCGCCTGCTCCCGGTGCGGCACCGGCTCCGGCTCTGACCCCGGCCCCGGCTGTCACCGCCAATGACCGCTACGTTTCGCCGACGGGTTCCGACTCCAATCCCGGCACCGCGTCTGCGCCGTTCAGGACGCTCCAGAAAGCAGCAAGCGTCGCCAAGGCTGGCACGACCATTCGTGTCGCGCCGGGTACGTATAGTGGCAACGTCATCGTTTCCGCCAGCGGCACGTCCACCGCACCGATCACCTTTGTCTCGCAGTCGAAGTGGGGCGCGAAGATCGTCGGTATGTTCCAGCCGCGCGGCAACTACATCGGCATTCAGGATTTCGAGCTCACCAACCCCTCCGGCACGCAGGGTATCGAGACGTATGGTTCTTACACCCGCATCGTCGGCAACAAGGTTCATGACATTCCGGGTCTCTGCCCCTCCGGCGGCGGCGCGGGTATCCACACCTATCGCGGAAGCTACAACGTTGTCGAAAACAACTGGGTTTACAACGTCGGCAACAACACCGGTGTGGCTTGCTATCTGACGCATACGATTTACCTCGAAGGCCAGAACGAAACCGTTCGCAACAACATCGTTCACGGCTCGCAAGGTTGGGGTATCCATATGTGGCACGGTGCGACCAAGACCCTCATCGCCAACAACACGGTATTCAATAACCTGGTCGGTGGCATCCTGGTTGGCGCCGGTGACGCCGATGCGACCCTCAATGACTATACCGTCGTTGCCAACAATATCGTGTACAAGAACGGCCACCTCGGCGGCAGGCACGGTATTTCGGAAGATGGTGCGACTGGCACCCATAACGTGTACGCGAACAATCTGGTCTACGGGAACCTGGGTTCGAACTACGCGCTGAAGAATGGCCTGCGGCCCACCGGAGATATCGCCAACGATCCGCAGTTCAAGAACTACACCGGCACGGTGACAGGTGATTACCACCTCCAGTCCACGTCGCCGGCGATCGGCAGGGGCTTGGCGACTTACGCGCCGTCCGTCGATTTCGCAGGGACCGCACGTCCTTCCGGCTCGCCGGTTGATCTGGGGGCGTACAAGTACTGATCCCCGCTGGTCAAGCAGCTCATTCTACTGGGCACGGGAACTCGGCTTACAGAGCTCCCGCTTGACCGACCGGTCATCGCGACATTTCTGTTCGAAGATGGAAAAGTGATTTAACAACGCAACACAAGCTGCACATTCTCAGCCTGCTAAAGCAAATGCTTTAGCAGGCTTTTTTTCGTTCTCCGGCGAAATGCATGACGGCGAGCGGCACGGGCATCGGCGACGGCTATGAAGACTTTCAAAGCATTAAATAAGTCGATACATGCATTGCGGCGGCAGCAATCGGTATCGATATTTCGTAATTATCTTTCTCCTGACCGCCTCCTATCATTTTAAGGTTGGCAACAAGCAGTGATAGTGGGGTTGCTGTGCTGCACGCCGCATGCGCGATAGGTTGCCCGTGAATTTCTGAAGCTGGAAGTACATCCGCCGCGATGGCATCGATAAAGAAATTTTTAACTACTATTACTATTCAGTCTTTCGGCTCGGGCGCGATCTTTCTCACAGTATTTTTCATCGCACGCATTCTTGGCCCAGACGAGCAGGGAAGATTTTCGGAGGTGAAGGCGTTTGTCGACCTTCTGGTGGTCGGGCTTTTGCTCGGCCTGCCGCAGAGTTTTATTTACGGTATCAACCGGCTGCACATAGCCCGCGGTCAACTTTCCCGGTGGTCGATGAAATATGGGGCCGTTGCCATATTCCTGGTGACTGTCCCGCTTTGGATCGTCCCATTTGAGCAACTGAATTTTCTTCCGATAGGAAAGCTCCGCTTCTCAGACACCCTCTTTCTGGCCCTTGCCGTTGCAGGACTGATCGTGCATGGCCTCCTGCGTGGAATTCTGTTGACGGCCGATGACGGATGGCGATTCTCGTTCATAACGATCCTGCCCGCCTTGTTTCTCTTCACCGCAATAACTTTATTGCTCGGCACAAACTGGTTCGACCCGATACTGGCGTATGCGATTGCGGGATCGCTGAGCGCAATCGTCACCATCCGATATTCGCGCCCATTTCTTTCGGAACTCAGCCACAACTCCCTCCCCTGGAAGAATCTTCTTTCAAACGGGAGCACGACGTTCGTACAGTCCATCGTGATGGCGATGCAGCCAGTTCTGACGATCAGTTTGCTTCGCCGGGCTGGCGGCGGCTATGACGACGTCGCATTCTTCTCGCTCGCCGCATATATCTATCAAGCATCGATACTTCCCTTGACGATGGTTGCCCCGCTTCTATTCAATCGCTGGTCAAGCGCCAAAACGACTGACGATGTCGCCGTCGACCTGAAGACTCTTGCCTGGCCGCTCATCGTGATTGTCATCAGTGTCGGGGTAGCGTGGCAGCTCGCTCCTTTCCTTATTCCCGTGATCTTCGGCTCGTCTTATGCAGGAGCAACTCGTTCCATTCAACTCATTCTTCTCGGTGTGCCGTTCATGTATATCGGATACGTCGGCATGCCGGCGCTGATGGCGATCGGAAAGTTCCGCGTCAACGCGATGATGGTGATCGTGAGACTGATCACGTGTGCACTGACGCTGTTTTTCCTCCTGATTGCCTACCCCGGCGACGACAGATCCGAGCAAGCGGCAGTGGCATGGACGACTGCCGAACTGGTGATGGCTTCCATGGTAATCGTCGTTTTGGCGAAGTACTTTTATGCGCCCGTCAAAAGGGCAGCCGACTCTTGAAGTTGATGAAGCAATGGATGAAGTAGCACAAGGCTCGTAGTGCGCCGGCGGCCCTCGATCCTTCGAACACTCCACTCCCCTGCAACCACTATTCAAAACACGACATTAGGAAAGCAAGTGTTCGACGGACTGATTTTTTTTGGGCTTCTTGTTTATCTCATCTCGGTTGCCGTAGCCGTATGGATCCTTGGGATGAACAGGCGCTTTCAATTTGTCAGGGGATCGCTGGGAAAGAGCGCTTTGCCGATCTACTTCCTGCTTGTCGTGGCGTTGTACATCCTGCCACTGTCGATACGTTCAATTTTCACGATCAGCGTCGATGGGATGATCAGTCCGCAAATTGCGTTGTTTACGGAATACATTCCCATCTCCCTCGTGATGTGCGCATATTTCAACATCACCTTCGCTATTGCTTACCGGCTCAAGCCGCCGGCCGTCAGGAGTCCGGTCGAACGGCCGGCAGCAACGATGGGTTTGTATGAGCAAATGGTTTTTGTTATGTTTCTGCTTGTCAGCCTGTGGATGCTGTCGCGTCTGGGCTCTCATGTCGGCGGAATCCTGAACTTGCTGCTTGTCGGATACAGGGTCACTGAACTTTTCAACGATGCGGGACATTACGCGATTGCATTCGACTGGCTGACCGCGCTGACCGTCTATCTTCTTTTCTCGGCATTCATATCAAGATCGAAGGCGCAGTTGTGGCTGGCGGTAATGATGATCTTGTCGCTCACCTTGACGTTCTTCCTGATGGGGAGAAGAGGAGCGCTGCTCGTGCTTCTGGGTGCAGTCGTGTACGCGTATCACGCCGCCTACAAGCGTCTCTCGCTACTGCGGATCGCCGCCATCGCGGCCACGATTTTCTTCTTGTTGAATTTCATCGGCCTCATACGCGGCGCCAGTTACGACAACGTCGACAGCATCCTTCCGATGCTGATGGAACAGAACAAGCGGCTCGAAGAGCACAACCCAGGCCTTTTCTACGCACTGACGACCGGGAACTTCGCCATTCCGTTCGAGACCCTGCCTCAAGTCGTCCGAACGGTCGGCGAAGAGTACATCCTTGGGTTCGGCGCCTATTCGGTGCGCTCGCTCTTGATGCTCGTTCCGGGGGTTATCTGGCCCGAAAGGCCGGACGGCTTATCCAATTGGTACGCGGCGACTTTTTATGGAATGACCAAACGAAATGAAGGAAGGCAGTTTTTCTTCCTGTCCGAGGCATTCATGAATTTCGGTCCATTCGGAATGATCTTGTGGGGCGTACTGACCGCCATGATCATTCGGTATGTCGCACGCCTTTCCACTTTCAGCAACAGGGACGCCGCGATCGGGACCTTGGTGGCAACCGGCGTGGCAAGCATGTTGAACTTCGTCTCCAGCGACCTCGTCGGTTTTCATGTCGCGTTTTTTAAAGGGTTTGGCCTTCCAATCATCGTGTTGCTTTTCGTTCGACGGATCCCAAGAAAGACAAATGTCCACTCTTATGAATCTCGCATACATCACCGCATCATTCCCGTTTGGCGACGGTGAAACTTTTCTTATTCCGGAAATTGAGACTCTGAAGGAACATGTCGACGGCATCATTATCATTCCACTCCTTCCCAGAGGACATCATCGCCGGGAATGGTCGCCAAAGGTACCGCGCGTCCTTGTGTTGGGTGAACAGCTGCTTTCCTTTCCCGTGCTTTCGGGAGCGGTCAGGACACTGTTGCGGCACCCGTTGCGGACTCTCGGCGCCTTGGGCTGCATATTGCAGCTGCCGGTCAAGCATATTTTCAAGAACCTGGCCGTCTTTCCGAAAGCGATGTGGGTTGCCTGGAAAATCGAGCGGTGCGGCATCGGCCATATCCATGCGCATTGGGCGGGCACAAGTTCGACAATGGCCATGCTTGCATCGAAGATGTCCGGCGTTTCGTGGTCCTTCACCTGTCATCGCTGGGACATATACGAAAACAACCTCCTCTCCGTAAAGTCGACAACAGCCCGGTTCGCGCGTTTTATTTCACGCCGCGGGATGGAAGACGCGTTCCGCCTGGGCGTAACGCAGCGCAAGGCGATGATGATTCCAATGGGAGTAAGCCACGTCTATCCGTCAGGGCGTCAGCACTTCGACAATGATGTCCCGGTGATCCTTTGTGCGGCGAACATGCTCGAAGTCAAAGGCCATCGTTATCTGCTGGAAGCAACCGCGCTGCTTCTCGCCTGGGGCATGCCGGTGAGGTTGAAACTCGCGGGTAAAGGACCGTTGCGGACTGATCTGGAGGATTTGACGCATTCTCTCGGCTTGGCCGGCAACGTGGAGTTTCTTGGTCACCTGAGCCAGAAGGAACTGTTCAGCCTTTACGCGAACGGCCACATCGATTTGTTCGTTCTTCCAAGCGTGAACCTGGGCGAGGGACACCATGAAGGCGTCCCCGTATGCCTGATGGAGGCAATGAGTTACGGCATTCCCGTGATCTCTACAAGGACCGGATCGATTGAAGAGCTGCTGGAACCTTCGTTAGGACTTACCGTACCTGACAAGAATCCGGAAGCACTGGCAAAGGCGATCTTCAGCCTCTTGTCGGATCGCGAACGGTACGCATCATTGTCGCAGGAGATGATCCGGATCATTCGCGACGGCTGGCTTATTCAGAGCTCGGTGAAGAAGTTGGTGAGTCACATGTATGCGTGAAGGGGCGAGATCTCGGCGACGCCGGCATATGAAAAAGAGTCCGCATTTCGGCGGCCCCTTTTTCTGGAGCAAGCACCTTACCAGCTCGTCTCGCGTTCCGCCGTCGCGCTGATGCGATGGATCGAGAGATCGGCGCCGTCGAATTCCTGCTCCGGATCGAGGCGCAGCCCGACGAATTTCTTCAACAGCCCATAGATCGCCAGGCCGCTGATGCCCGCAATCGCCACGCCCATCAACGTGCCCGCCACTTGGGACATGAAGGCCACGCCTCCCAGGCCGCCCAGCGCCTTGTGGCCGAAGATTCCCGCCGCGATCCCGCCCCACGCGCCGCACAGGCCGTGCAGCGGCCACACGCCGAGCACGTCGTCGATCTTCCACTTGTTCTGCGTCAGCGTGAACATCCACACGAAAATCCCGCCCGCGATGCCGCCCGTGATCAGCGCGCCGAGCGGATGCATCAGGTCCGAACCCGCACACACTGCAACCAGGCCGGCCAGCGGCCCGTTGTAGGCGAACCCGGGGTCGTTCTTGCCGAGCAGGACGGCCACCAGCGTGCCGCCGAC
>Ga0196976_1001191_pt1 | contig 12587 bp, 12 predicted proteins | sample S3v_513CmetaG_FD_148644 | JGI IMG/M metagenome (GOLD analysis project Ga0196976, IMG submission 148644) | Soil microbial communities from Anza Borrego desert, Southern California, United States - S3+v_5-13C | ecosystem: Environmental > Terrestrial > Soil > Desert | place: USA: California...
ATCATCGCCTCGATCAACGACTACCAGCTGACGATCGCCTCGGCGGTGGAGGAGCAGACCGCGACGACGACCGAGATGTCCCGTGGGGCGCTCGAGGCCGCCACCGGCTCCAGCGAGATCGCAGCCACGATCACCGGGGTGGCGACGGCCGCGGGCACGACGACGCAGGTCGTCACGCAGATGGAGGCGTCCATCCGCGAGCTGGCGGAGATGTCGTCCGACCTGCGCACCCGCATGGCGGCATTTACGTACTGACCGGTAACCACAGCCGGGCACACCACGTCCAGCCCTCCGGGGCGCTTTCACCCGGTGACCCGGGTCACTGTCCGCCGCGCCGGGCCGATCGGCTGGGCAGACCTGACCGACGAAGGAGCCCCCCATGCCCGCCCTTCTCGCCCCTGCCCGGACCGCCGTCGTACCCACGCAGAAGGGCGCGCCCCAGCAGGCCGTCACGCCGCGGACGACGCCCACGACCGCACCGCCCAGCCGACGCCGGTCGTGGTTCGCGAACCGCCCGCTCGCGGTGAAGTTCGCGATCCTCTTCGCCGTCGTCGCCCTCGGCGCCGGCGGGCTCGTCGCCGCCACGCTCATCGGCAACGCCGGCGTGCAGGCCGCGGCACACGACCTCGAGGTGAACGAGGCCGCCCAGGAGTTGGTGCTCCGGCTCGACACGCGCGCGAGCGAGCTCAAGGTGGACGGCTTCAAGGCGCTGGTGCGGGAGAACCCCGAGGACCAGCTCACCGAGCTGCAGGAGGACCTCGCCACGCCCGCGGAGATCATGTCGGATCTCGACGAGCTGCCCATCACGGGCGAGGCCGCCGACGCCGTCGGCGAGCTCCAGGCGGCGTTCGCCGCCTACGGCGACGGCATCCGGGCGGTCGTGCAGTCCGCGATGGAGGACCAGGAGGCGGCACGCGTCGACTGGGAGGCGATCCAGGCGGCCAACGACGTCACGGACGTCGCCGTGTCGACCGCCGCCGACGCGCTCGACGTGGCGACGGTCGCCGCGCGGGAGCGCCTCGACGCCTCGGTCGCGACCAGCCAGCGCATGTCCCTGATGGTCGCGACCGTGGGCCTCCTGCTCATCGCCACCATCGCGTTCCTGACCATGCGCTCCGTGACCGGTCCGGTGGGGCGCGTCCGGACCGCCCTCGACGCGCTGGCCACCGGTGACCTCACCGTCGCCGCCGGCATCACCGGCCGTGACGAGGTCGGTCGGATGGCGGAGGCGTTGGCGCAGGCGCAGATCGCGCTGCGCGAGACGTTGGAGGGTGTCGGTCAGGTCTCGGACGCCGTGGCTGCGGCGTCGGAGGAGATGTCCGCGTCGGGTGCGCAGGTGTCCGCGGGTGCGGAGGAGACCAGCGCGCAGGCCGGTGTCGTCGCCGCCGCCGCGGAGCAGGTCTCCCGGAACGTGCAGGCCGTCGCGGCCGGGGCGGAGCAGATGGGCGCCTCCATCCGCGAGATCGCGCAGAACGCGCACGAGGCCGCGAAGGTGGCTGCCCAGGCCACCGAGGTGGCGGCGTCGACGACGGCGACGGTGGCCCGGCTGGGCACGTCCTCGCAGGAGATCGGCGCGGTGGTCAAGGTGATCTCCGGGATCGCGGAGCAGACGAACCTGCTGGCCCTGAACGCCACGATCGAGGCGGCGCGGGCCGGGGAGGCCGGCAAGGGCTTCGCGGTGGTCGCGGGCGAGGTCAAGGAGCTGGCGCAGGAGACGGCGCGCGCCACCGAGGACATCGCGCGCCGGGTGGAGGGCATCCAGGCGGACACCTCGGGGGCGGTCGCGGCGATCGAGCAGATCTCGCAGATCGTGGCCGGGATCAACAGCTTCCAGCTGACCATCGCCTCGGCCGTGGAGGAGCAGACGGCGACGACCGCGGAGATGTCGCGCGGCGTCACCGAGGCGGCCACGGGGTCGACCGAGATCGCGGCGAACATCACCGGCGTGGCGACCGCCGCAGCGACGACCACGCAGGTGCTCGGGCAGATGGAGGCCGCGATCCGCGAGCTCGCCGAGATGTCCGCCGACCTCCGCGCACGCGTGAGCACCTTCACCTACTGACAGTCCGGTCGATCAGACATGACAACGACCTGCGCGCGCTCGGAGGAGCCCCGATGACACTGACCGCGACCGCCCGACCGACGGCCGACGTCGTCCCCACGCCCCGCGTGCCACCGCGCACCGGACCGTCCGGGTCGCCCGCCCGCACCGAACCTCGGGCGCGACGTGGGGTGCGCGGCGGGCTCGGTGCCAAGGTCGCCCTGGCCGGCGCCGTCGGGATCCTCGCCGCGAGCGCGCTGGGGCTCGTCGCCTGGTCCGGGCACGTCGCGGCCGGTGAGCGCACCGCCGCCCTGGAGCGGCTGTACGACCTCCGCCTCCAGATCGCCGACATCTCGCGGTACAACTCCGACGTCAGCGGCTGGCAGACCGCCTACGCGTGGGACGCGAGCACCCTCGGACCGGCCGAGGCGGTGGCCGACGGCGCCGCCAACCGCCAGGGCTACCTGGACTCCGCGGCGTCGCTGCGGACCGTGCTCGAGGAGGTCGACGTCGCGGCCATGACCTCCGCGGAGGCGGAGGCGTACGACGCGATCGTCGCGAGCTGGGACGCCTTCTTCGCCGCCGACGACGAGGTGGCCGCCCTCTACGCGACCGGGACCGAGGAGGCCAAGGTCGCGGCCGACGCCCAGATCGTCGGCCCGGTGTACGGCATCTACTTCGAGATCATCGAGCAGACCGCCACCCTCGACGAGATGCTCGGGGCGCGCACGCAGGAGGTCGTGGCCGAGGGCGAGGCGGCGGGCGACCGCACCCGCATGCTGATCGCGACGGTGCTGGTGCTCGGCATCGCCGCGGTCGCCGCCGTGAGCTACCTCGTCGGGCGCAGGGTGCGTCGCGACGCCGGGCGCCTGCACGACGCGCTGGGCGCCGTGGCGGCCGGTGACCTGACCGTCGACCCGGCCGTGGTCTCGCGCGACGAGCTGGGCCGGATGGCGGAGGCGTTGGAGCAGGCGCAGGTGGCGTTGCGGGGCACCTTGGCGGGTGTCGGCCAGGTCTCGGACGCCGTGGCGGCGGCGTCGGAGGAGATGTCGGCGGCGGGTGCGCAGGTTGCGTCGGGGGCTGAGGAGACCAGTGCGCAGGCGGGTGTGGTGGCGGCTGCGGCGGAGCAGGTGTCGCGCAACGTGCAGGCGGTGGCGGCGGGTGCGGAGCAGATGGGTGCCTCGATCCGGGAGATCGCGCAGAACGCGCACGAGGCGGCGCGGGTGGCGGCGCAGGCCACGGACGTGGCTGCGGCGACGAACGAGACGGTGGCCAAGCTGGGGGTGTCGTCGCAGGAGATCGGTGACGTGGTGAAGGTGATCACGTCGATCGCGGAGCAGACGAACCTGTTGGCGTTGAACGCCACGATCGAGGCGGCGCGGGCCGGTGAGGCGGGTAAGGGGTTCGCGGTGGTGGCCGGTGAGGTCAAGGAGCTGGCGCAGCAGACGGCGCGGGCGACGGAGGACATCGCGCGGCGGGTGGAGGCGATCCAGGCCGACACGACGGGTGCGGTGGGTGCGATCGGTCAGATCGCGCAGATCATCGCCTCGATCAACGACTACCAGCTGACGATCGCCTCGGCGGTGGAGGAGCAGACCGCGACGACGACCGAGATGTCCCGTGGGGCGCTCGAGGCCGCCACCGGCACGACCGAGATCGCCGCGAACATCACGGGTGTGGCGACCGCCGCAGCCACGACCACGCAGGTGCTCGGGCAGATGGAGGCCGCGATCCGCGAGCTCGCCGAGATGTCCGCCGACCTCCGCGCGCGGGTCAGCACCTTCACGTACTGACCCGGTCCCGGCCGCGCGGGGGCTCACATCTGCCCCCGCGCGGCCGATCGGAAGCAGTCAGCCCCTCACCCACCGCGAGCCCCCGGAGATCCCCCGTGCCAGCCATCACCGTGCTCGTGGTCGACGACTCGGTCGTCGTCCGCCGGCTGCTGGTCGGCGCCCTCGCCGAGGATCCCGCCGTCGAGGTCGTCGGGGTCGCCGCCAACGGGCAGATCGCGCTGAGCAAGGTCGCGCAGCTCGACCCCGACCTCGTCACGATGGACATCGAGATGCCGGTGATGGACGGCATCGCGACCGTCCGGGCGCTCCGCGCCGCCGGTCACCGGATGCCCATCGTCATGTTCTCCACGCTCACGGACCGCGGCGCCGCCGCCACCCTCGACGCCCTCGCCGCGGGGGCGACGGACTACGTGACCAAGCCGAGCGGCGTCGGGAGCCTCGCCGAGGCCCTGAGCCGGGTCGCCGGCGAGCTGCTGCCCCGGATCCACGCCCTCGTGCCCCGGCCCACGGGTGCCGGTGCCGCCCCGACCCCCGCCGCGGCGCCGCCGGCGGCCGCCGGCCCGACCCGCGTCCGACCGGCGCCGATCACCCCGGCTCGCCCCCAGGCGCGACTCCTCCCACCGCCGGACCCGCGCCCCGTCCGCGCCGTCGTCGTGGGGTCGTCGACCGGTGGGCCGGAGGCGCTCTCCCAGGTCCTCCGCGGCCTGCCCGCTGCCCTCCCCGTCCCCGTCGTCGTCGTCCAGCACATGCCCCCCGTCTTCACCCGCCAGCTCGCCCAGCGGCTGGACCGCCTCGGACCCTCGACCGTCATCGAGGTGGCCGGCGGTGAAGAGCTCGTGCCGGGCACCGTGTACGTCGCGCCGGGCGACCGCCACCTCGAGCTCGTGCGGTCCGGCGCCTCCGTCCGCACGCGCCTGACCGACGCGCCACCCGTGAACTACTGCCGGCCGTCCGTGGACGTCATGATGCGCTCGGCGGTGACCGCGTACGGGGGCGACCTGCTCGCCGTCGTGCTCACCGGGATGGGCGCCGACGGCCGGACGGCCTGCGAGCAGGTCGTCGCCGCGGGCGGCCGCGTGATCGTGCAGGACGAGGAGACGTCGGTCGTCTGGGGTATGCCCGGCGCCGTCGCGACGGGCCCCGGCGCGCACGCCGTCGTCCCGCTGCCCGGCGTCGCCGAGGCCGTCCGCCGCACCGTGGCGGGCCATCCCCTGACCGCCGCGACCCGCCCAGGAGGTGCCGCGTGAGCATCACCGGGGAGAGCTTCTCCTACGTCGCCGAGCTCGTCCGCCGGCGCAGCGGCATCGTGCTGGAGTCCGGCAAGGAGTACCTGGTCGAGGGTCGTCTCCTGCCGCTCGCCCGCGCCGCCGCCGCCGACGACGTCGACGCCTACCTGCGCGCGTTGCGCACCGCCCCGCACCCGGCGCGGCTCGAGCTCGTGGTCGACGCCCTCACGACGAACGAGACGTCGTGGTTCCGCGACGCGCAGCCGTTCCAGGCCCTCGTCGAGCACGTGGTGCCCGAGGTGCGGCGCCTCGCCGACCCGGGGCCGGTCCGCGTGTGGTCGGCGGCCTGCTCCAGCGGCCAGGAGCCCTACTCCATCGCGATGGCGCTCGCCGACGTCCTCCCGCCGGGCAAGCTCGAGATCCTCGCCACCGACCTGTCCGCCGAGATGCTCGAGCGCGCCCGCGCGGCGCGGTACAGCCAGCTGGAGGTCAACAGGGGACTGCCGGCCCCGATGCTCGTCCGGCACTTCGCACGCGTCGGCGCCGACTGGGAGGTGGCGCCGGCCCTGCGCAACCAGGTGACGTTCCGGCGGCACAACCTCCTCGAGCTGCCTCCGCCGGGTGGGCCGTTCGACGTCGTCTTCCTGCGCAACGTGCTCATCTACTTCGACCTGGCGACCAAGCAGGACGTGCTGCGGCGGGTGCAGCGCGCGATGCGACCTGGCGGCTACCTCGTCCTGGGGGCCGCCGAGACGACCTTGGGCATCGACGACACCTGGGAGAGGGTTCCGGTGGGCAGAGGTGCCGTGTACCGCCACGAGGCGCGGAGGGCAGCATGAGAGCACTGGTGATCGACGACTCGCGGACGATGCGGCGCATCATCGCGGGGATCCTCCGACCGCTCGGCTTCGACACCGTCGAGGCGGCGGACGGTCGGGAGGCCCTGGACGCACTCGAGGAGGGACTCGACGTGGAGCTCGCCTGCATCGACTGGAACATGCCCAACCTCGACGGGCTGGGGTTTGTGACCGCGGTCCGGAGGGACGGCCGCTGGCGGGACGTGACGCTCATGATGATCACGACCGAGAGCGAGCAGGGCCAGATCGTCCGGGCGCTCGCGGCAGGCGCCCACGAGTACGTGATCAAGCCGTTCACCCCGGACGCGATCCGGGACAAGCTCCAGCTTCTCGGGCTGGTCGGACTCCAGGAGTCGGCATGACCTTCGACGTGGACATCGATGCCTTCCAGGGCACCGATCCGGTGTACACCATCGCGGAGGAGGTCTTCTCCGCCATGATCGACGGCGAGGTGGGCCACCTGCGCGCGTGGGCGGGGCCGGAGCCCACGCTCACGGACGAGGTCCACGCGTGGGTCGACGTGCGCGGCCCCGTGCAGGGCCGCGTGCTGCTGAGCACGGAGCAGCCGACGGCGCGCCGCATCACGCGCGCGCTGCTCGCCATGGAGCCCGAGGAGCCGGTCGGCGATGCCGACCTCGCCGACGCTCTCGGCGAGGTGGCGAACGTCGTCGGCGGCAACCTCAAGGCCCTGGTGACGGACCCTGGCGCGCTCACCCTGCCGGAGGTCAGCCACGACCGCCCGGAGACCACGCCCGAGGACCTGATCTACGCCTTGTCGCTCGACTGGCGCGGGCGGCCGTTGGTGATCACGCTGTGGAACCTGCCGTGAACGACGCGCGGTGGGCAGGACCGGCCCCGATCGATCCGGCGGGGCTGCAGGAGGGAGGTGGTCGCGGTGCGCGTCCTCGTGGCCGATGACAGCCGCGTCATGCGGCAGATCGTGATCCGTACCTTGCGTCAGGCGGGGTACGACTGGTGGGACATCAGCGAGGCGCAGGACGGTCGCGCCGCCTTCGAGGCGGTGACGGCGGACCCGCCGGACCTGGTGCTGTCCGACTGGAACATGCCCGAGATGACCGGGATGGAGCTGCTGGAGAGCATGCGCGCGTCCGGGCTCGACACGCCCTTCGCGTTCGTGACCTCGGAGGGCTCGCCGGAGATGCGCGCGCAGGCGGAGGCCGCCGGCGCGCTCTTCCTCATCGCCAAGCCCTTCACCGCTGATGTCTTCCGAGAGACGATCGACCCGTACCTGGAGTGACCATGCCCCCCATCACCCCGCTCCCGTCGGCCCTGGAGGTGCGCGAGCTCCTCGAGGGCCTGCTCGGCCGTGACGTCGAGGCGGAGCTCACGTCGACCGGTGCCGACCCGCGCAAGCACCCGGGCGCGATGGTCGGCGTCTACGTCGACGACGCGCAGCAGCTGCGCGCCGTCGTCGTGCTCGACCTCGCCCTGGCGGCGAGCGTCGGCGCCGCCATCGGGCTGATGGGCGTGCGCACCGCCGAGGACGTCGTGCGCACCGAGCTCCTCTCGCCGGCGCTGTACGACAACGCGGCGGAGATCCTGAACGTCGCGTCCAGCCTGTTCAACGCCGAGGGCGCCCCGCACGTGCGCCTGTCCGAGGCGTACGCGCCGCGGGAGATCCTGCCGTCCGACGTCGACGCGCGCCTGCGCGGGATGGTCCGCCGGATGGACCTGGAGATGTCGGTGTCGGGCTACGGCGCGGGGCGGATGTCCGTCGTCGTCCCCTGACGCCCGGGTGCCCCAGCAGGGGCCGCCCGCGTCAGGGCACGAACGGCTTGTACTGCCAGTGCCAGGGCTCCCGCGGCACGTTCTCGACGTAGCCGTAGCGCGCCCCGTTGGCCCGCATCCACGCCTGGGCGGCCGAGTCCAGCCGGAGGTCCAGCGCGACACCCCAGCCGTGCTTGCTCGTGCCGGGCTCGGCCGCGAGGCCGCCCTGCGAGTACAGGCCCTTGCGCCGCACCAGGTCCACCTGGGACTCATAGGTGCGGTAGGAGTCGGTGATGCCGATGGTGATGCCGGCCGCCGCAGCCGCACTCCGCATCGCCTCGAACGACCGCGCGGCCGGCTCCCACAGCTTGTGCGGCGTGCCCTCGATGACGCTGAGCGCGGAGGCGGGGATGCGGCCGTTGCCGTAGGTCTTCAGGGCGGTGGGGATGCCCTTGGCGTCGACGTCGTGCAGGCCCGCCCCGATGCGGGACGCCGCCTGCGGCGTCGTCGCGATCACGGACGGCGCGGGCGTCGTGGCGCCGGGCGCGTTGACGGTCTGCGCGACGACAGCCTGGCCGAGAACGGCCGCGAACGCCGAGGCCGAGCCCTCCGCCCGCTGCGGGCTGAGCTGGTCGATCCGGCTCTGGATCTGCGCGATCCGGTCGGTGACGCCGGTGACTCCGTGCACGCGTCCTCCAGGGGCTTGGGCCAGGTGTCGGGTCCTTCCGATCGGCCGGAGCCAGGCGTGTGTAAGCGTTTCCGCCGTCCGCGAGCCGTCGGTTGTGTGCGTTCACACGTCCGCTCTGCGCCGACCGGGTGATTTCCGCCCCGTGGACCGTGTTCGACGCTCTCGGGGTCTTCCGTCCCGGGCGCCGATCAGTACGCTTGTCCCGACAGCGAAAAAGGCAAACCCGTCGCAAGGCGGGGACGCAAAGCCACGGGACCCTCGGGGTCAGCCGGGTTACCGAACGAAGGATGTGGCCGCCATGTACGAGCCGTCCAGCGTCGTCCCTTCAGAGCACGGCGCCGCCCCCGAGCCTGAGCTCATCGCAGCGATCCTCCAGCGCGTGGCGTGCCTGCCGGACGACGCGCTGCTGGCCTTCGTGCCCCGCCAGCTCCGCGCGTCCTGACGACGCCGCGGCGCGCCAACCCGCCCCGGCGCGCCGAGCGGCGTCGGCCGTGTGGCTCCGGTCAACCCGCCCTGCACCGTGAGCCGGCCGGCGTCGGTGAGGCCTCCGCCCGCGCCTCCCGACGCCGGCCACGGCCGCAGGCCCGCCGTCGAGCGGCCCGCGCCCCTACTGGTAGCTGACGAAGTGCGGCACCGGCTGGACCTGGTACGTCTGCGCCGGCGTCAGCATCGGGACGTCCTCGTCGATGAAGTTCTTCCAGCCCCACACCACCCCGGCCGGCGCGCCCTGGTGGAGGTTCTGCCAGGTCCCGTTCTTGCCGCCCTGGCTGCCCTGGCCGTCCGCGTGGATGAGCACGGCGAGCTCCGGGTGGGACGTGTCGAGGTTCTCCCGGCCCTGGATCATCCGCTGCATGAACTGGTGCAGGACGAGCACCTTCTGGGGCAGGTGGTGCGTCCGCGTGAGCTCGGCCAGGTAGTCGGCGACGGCGTTCACCTCGTCGACGTGCACGGAGCCGATCTGGCGCAGGTGCACCTGGTCGGGCGCGAGCCGCCACTCCGGGTCGAGCGCCAGGCCGACGTTCGGGTACAGCAGGAGCTGCTCGTAGAGCTTGGCCTGCGTGACGAAGTCGGTCCGGCCCGGCTGGAGGTCCAGCACCACGTAGACGCCCGCCTCGAGCGCCGCCTCGACCCAGGGCACGAACGTCTCGACGGGGAGCTCGTTGGAGTAGTTGCCGTCCTCGCCCGCCCCGGCCGACGCGATCGTCACGATGATCTCGAACGCCGGCACCACGCGCTCCGGCGTGAGGGCCTGGTACTCGTTGGCCAGGCCCCGGACCCGGGAGATGGACGAGGGGATGTCCTGCTCCCCGAGGATGCCGAGCGCCGGGAAGGTCGGGCAGCCGTACATGGCGACCATCCGGCGGTTGGTGAACGCCAGCTGGCCGCCGCCGGGCAGCTCGACACCGGTCGCCGCGGTCGCGACCTTCCAGTCCAGCGTCTCCGCCGCACCGAAGGTGTCGCCGATGGCGATCGTCGAGCTGGGGGACGCCGCGGCGATCGCCTGGACGTCCGCCGAGTCCACGCGAGGATCGGCGCTGGTGACGGTCACGACCTCGACGCCGGCGGCCCGGGCGGTCGCGACCGCCGCCAGCTCGGCCTGCGCTCCGGTGGTGAGGACGAGTGCGCCGTCGGGCGCCTCGGCCAGCTCGGTGCGGGGTAGCTCGGGGGTCGTGTCCTCCTCGCCCGGACCGGCGTCGGCTGTCCGCTCCGGCCCGGACGAGGGCGAGGGCGAGGGCGGGGGTGTCAGGAGGGTCGGCGCGTCCCGGTCGAGCGCGGCGACCGCGGAGACGTCGGCGCCGGGCGGCGGGCTCGCCTCGAACGGCGGTGCGGCCAGCTCGACGCGCAGCAGCTCCGCCAGCGCCCGGTCGTCCTCGGGCGCCGTGACCACGACGACGTCGTCGCCCACCTCGGGCATCACGTCGCCGACGGTCAGGACGGCGAGCACCCCGAGGCGGTCGAGCTCGGCGGTCGTGGGGTCGTCGGCCGGTGCGTCGGCGGCGGCCGGCGTGGGCGTGGCGGTGGGTGCGTCGGTGGCGGGCACCTCCGCGGCGGGGGTGTCGAGCAGCAGCGGCGCGCCCAGGGCGACGGCGACGGACGCTGCGCGGACCTGTGCGGCGACGTCGTCGGCCGGCGCGACGACCGCCACCGGCGCGGACTCGTAGAGGGCCGTGCTCATCCCGGCGGCGAGCGTCGCGGGCGCCGTGCCGCCGACGACGGTGGTGGCCTCCTCGGGGAGCCGCAGCTCCGCGGTGTAGACGGGCGGCGGCGTCGGCGTGGGGGTCGGGGACGCCGTGCCGTCAGGCGTTGCCGGCGCCGTGCACGCCACGGCCAGCAGCGCGCACGCCCCGACGACGGCCGTTCCCACTCGTGCCATGAGCACCTCCCCGGCTCTGCGTCCGGTTGTCGAGCCTAGGGGCGGGGCTCGGGGGACGCGCCGCGAAGATCGCCGCCGGTCTACGCAAGCCGCTTGCGTTGTACGTCGTAGACTTGCGCACATGTCACGACGTCTCGCCGAGGTCGCCCGCAAGGTCGGGGTGAGCGAGGCGACCGTGAGCCGCGTCCTCAACGGCAAGCCCGGCGTCGGCGAGGCGACCCGGGAGGCCGTGCTCACCGCCCTCGACGTGCTCGGCTACGAGCGCCCGACCAAGCTGCGCGGCGAGAAGGCCCGACTGGTCGGGCTCGTCATCCCCGAGCTCGCGAACCCGATCTTCCCCGCCTTCGCCGAGGTGGTCGGGGGGGCGTTGGCCCAGCAGGGCTTCACGCCGGTGCTCTGCACGCAGACGGCCGGCGGCGTCTCGGAGGCCGACTACGTCGAGCTGCTGCTCACCCAGCAGGTCTCCGGCATCGTGTTCGCGGGCGGCCTGTTCTCCCAGCGTGACGCGGCCCACGACCATTACCACCGCCTCGCGGCCCGCAACCTGCCTGCGGTGCTCATCAACGCGTCCATCGAGGAGCTCCCCTTCCCGCGCGTGGCCTGCGACGACGAGGTCGCCGTGGAGCAGGCGCTGGGGCACCTCGCGTCGCTCGGGCACACCCGCATCGGGCTCGTGCTCGGGCCGGCCGACCACGTGCCGTCCGAGCGGAAGCTGAGTGCCGCGCTGGCCATGGCCGAGCGCCTGGGCCTCGACCTGGGGCCCGACCAGGTGGTGCGGAGCGTGTACTCGCTCGAGAGCGGCCAGGCGGCGACCACCCGGCTGCTGCGCACCGGCGTGACGGGGATCATCTGCGCGAGCGACCCGCTCGCGCTGGGGGCCGTCCGTGCCGTCCGGCGGGCCGGGAAGCGCGTGCCCGACGACGTGTCGGTGGTCGGCTACGACGACTCCGCGCTCATGAACTGCACGGACCCGCCCCTCACCACGGTGCGGCAGCCCATCGACGCGATGGGACGCGCGGCCATCGACCTGCTGGTCGCCCAGATCGCCGGCACCGAGGTCCCCCACGACGAGCTGCTCTTCGAGCCGGAGCTCGTCGTCCGCGGCTCGACCGCCCCCGCGCGCTCCTAGCCGCGGACGCCCCACGCCGGGGTCTGGTCAGGGAATGCCGCGCATACGGCGGCATTCCCTGACCAGTCGTGCCATGCGACCGCGCCACACCCCTTCAACGGGTGTCGGTTGCGTTTCCGAATCGTTACCGTCGAGTTCTTGCGTAACATCAGTCCAGATCTTTAGTGTCTCGGGTACGGCGATGCCGCCGTCGGCCCCACGGCCGTCCCGCGACGAGAGGTCCCCCGTGCTTCCAGCCGATGTCGCCTGGTGGCGCCACGCGGTCATCTACCAGGTGTACGTGCGCTCGTTCGCCGACGGCGACGGCGACGGCACCGGTGACCTCGCGGGCGTCCGCGCCCGGCTGCCGTACCTGCGGGACCTCGGCGTCGACGCCCTCTGGTTCACGCCCTGGTACGCCTCCCCGATGGCGGACGGCGGCTACGACGTCGCCGACTACCGCCGCATCGACCCCCGCTTCGGCGACCTCGCCCAGGCCGAGGCGCTCATCACCGAGGCGCTCGCTCTGGGCATCCGGACGATCGTCGACGTCGTCCCCAACCACGTGTCCGACGCGCACCCGTGGTTCCAGGCGGCGCTCGCGGCCGGGCCGGGCTCCCCCGAACGCGACCGGTTCTGGTTCCACCCCGGCCGCGGTCCGGCGGGCGACGAGATGCCGACGCGATGGGTCTCGAGCTTCGGCGGCCCGACCTGGACGCGCACCACCGACACCGACGGCGCCCCCGGGGAGTGGTACCTCCACCTCTTCACC
>Ga0196976_1001192_pt1 | contig 12573 bp, 21 predicted proteins | sample S3v_513CmetaG_FD_148644 | JGI IMG/M metagenome (GOLD analysis project Ga0196976, IMG submission 148644) | Soil microbial communities from Anza Borrego desert, Southern California, United States - S3+v_5-13C | ecosystem: Environmental > Terrestrial > Soil > Desert | place: USA: California...
CATGCGCTTAACGTCAGTAGGCGAGACAAGCGACAGTTTGATATCGCGCTTCCACAAGAAGTATTTTAGAAGCCCGGTGTGTTCTGCAATCTGAAAGACAAGTCCCGCGTTGGCGCCGTATGCGTAATCTTCAAGACGAACGTCAGTGACGCCGTTTTGCGTCAGAAGAAGCGCAAAGAAATTGGCGTTGTTCTCGTATCGTTCTGAGTTATTCACATAGTCTTTCGGCTGAAGGAAACCCTCAATATTTGGTCCGAAAGCCTTGGCATACTTAGCTTTAGCGGTTGTGTAGTAGAACTTAATGTTTTTAAATTCAAACGGCAGTCCAGCCGGAAGAATTGCTAAGGCTGGATTGGTGATTGAGTAGTCAATACCAGCCTTAGCAGTGTCGTATGTTTGCAAAGCGCGCGTTACCGGCGACCTAGACGACGCCAATTAAAGACTCGTTCAGCCTCTTCTTCAGCGTCACGAATGCGCTGTGCTTCAATGTCGCTGTTGTCTACAGGTGCGGCAACTGGCGTTTCGGGAGCGGTCACGGTTTCTGGTGCAGCGGGTGCTTCCACAACAACTTCGCTCTTGACAACCGGAGTTTCTTGTGCGACAGCGGGAGCGACAGTCTCAGCGGGCGCTTGGGTGTTCGTTGGGGTGCGGCGTGGTTTAGCCATGTGTCTATGTGTCTCTAAAGTTTTTGGAGCGTGACACTATTTATGGGCTTGACAGACCGCCGCACACGTTTTAGATTGGTGTGAATGTAAACGAAAAGAGACAAACGACCGATGGACGCCAAGACACGCGATGCCCTAGAAAAGAGCATCACAGCATGGGAAGAAAAGGTTCGCCTCGCGAAGAAAGGCGAAGCCGCGTTTGCGAAAATGGGCGCAACTGAATGTGCGCTGTGCAAGCTGTATTACTACAACGATTGCATTGGTTGTCCGGTCGCCGCCGAAACGGGACAGCCGTCTTGTGATGGTTCTCCGTACATGGAAGCGTATCGCGCATATCGCAATGCCTATGAGTATGGGCGCCCCGATGGTGCCGCCGAAGCATTCCAGAAAGAACTTGACTTTCTGATTTCACTTCGTCCGCCAGAAATGGACGACTGCACGTCAGACTATGCGCTTGACTCGACAATCAATTCTTTCGGTGGTCCGCGTTTTCTGCGTCGGAGCAATCAGGGTGGTGATTGGTCGCGCGAACGATATTTCCGTTGGTGGATTATTGACCATCGCGAAAGGTTCGCGTAATGGACGATAGGACCGCGCTAGCGCTGGAAACAAGCATTCTTCATTGGGAAGAAAACCTTGACTTTGCGCAAAAAGGCGATTATGATAGTGTGAATATTTGGTCTGATAATTGTGCGCTGTGCCTACTAACGCGGACGTGTATCGGGTGCCCCGTCGCAGAACGCGTAGGAAACATAGATTGTCGGGATACACCGTGGCGCAATGTCAACACCATTCTGCGGCGTATCAAAGAAAACAAGAGCGGTCTGCTTAACCCAACAGCGCCGCTCGTAGAAGCCATACAAGAAGAAATTGACTTTCTAAAATCTCTTAGGGAACCGACAAATGCATAACGATGAAACTCTGACAACAGCACAAGCGCTTGAGAAGTCAATCAAACATTGGGAAGAGAACCTACAAGCTGCCCTTGACAACGAACCGGATTCGGTGCATGTAGGCGCCGCTGCGTGCGCGCTCTGCAACAAGTTCGCGGGACAGGAAAAGCGTTACGACGACAAGTGCGTTGGGTGCCCGATCTACACAAAGACAGGTGAAAAACATTGTGCTGGTACACCTTACCGGTGGGTTGTGTATCATCAGGACCGCGCCCTAGAAAGAATTGATGGTTCCGAAGACGATCTAGTGAAGGCGTGCAAAGAAGAACTTGACTTTCTAAAATCTCTTAGGGAAGAACAATAAGCTATGGACAAAGTAGCAGCGGAAGCGTTAGAAGACGACATTGCGGCTTGGTGTCGCAACCTAGAACGTCTGAAGAAAGGCGACTATCTCAACATTGGGTTTGCCACGACTTCTTGCGCCATGTGCGCTGAATTCCGAAGCACCAACTGTGAAGGTTGTCCAGTATACAAGAAGACCGGCAAGAACCATTGTTTCAACACCCCGTTACATGACACCTATCAGGCTTTCGCGGCGCTGCATCTCGCGTCTTTGCTTGGTAACGATGTTACGGAAGCTGAGATTGATCTAGCGCTGAAGACGTTTGAAAATCAGATTGACTTTCTTGAATCTCTTCGTGACACGGTGTCGGACGAATGAGCGGCAAGCAAAGCCCACTGTGGAAGCATCTGTTTAAGGACAATCCACAACGGACGTACTACGCGATCAGCGATCTACATTTTGGGCACAAGAACGTCATTACGTTCGCCCCGCCCGGTGGTCAGCCGTGGCGCAACTTTGCAACAATCGAAGAACACGACGAAACTCTTGTCCGCAACTGGAACACGGTTGTCAAGAAGAATGATGTCGTTGTCGTTCTAGGTGACGTTGTGTTCAACGGCGATCTATCCGTTCTAAAGCGACTGAACGGCGAGAAGCTGTTGATTATGGGCAACCATGACACTGCACCGATTGTGGAATACCTAGAACACTTCGCGGACGTGCGCGCGATGGTTTATGGTCATTCAAAACGAGTCGGGCGCATTGTATTTTCACATGCCCCTTTACATATGGACAATTTCGAGTATCATAATAGGTGGAACATTCATGGGCACCTACACAGCACCGTGATTGACGATCCTAGGTACTTCAACGTATCAGTAGAATGCAACGGCGGCTTTCCGGTCCCTCTGAAAACAATCGAAGAAACATTTGCATATCATGACAGACTTAGACACAACGACGAATGAAGTAGAAGACCACGCGCTAGCTTCGCTGGTGGTCAAAGAAACCCCGGCTTCTCTCTACCAAAAAGTAGAAGACCTTGTGTGGAAGTATGACATTAGCTATTGGGACGCGCTCAACCGCTATGTCACAGAGAATGATCTAGAAATTGAAGGCATTAAGTCTCTGATTGACTCGCGTCTTCAAAGCATTCTAGAAAAAGAACTTCGCTCCGCTAATCTTCTGAAGAAAAAGAAGCGCGACACGAAGGCGTTGGACGTATAACGCCATGATGTGTTCTCTGACAAAAGCCCTTACACCGGCTGAAAAAGAAGCGCATGTTGCCAATGGTGCTGTTGCGTCCCTGTTTGCTGGCGCGATTATCACCAACAACCTGTTTGGTCTTCCCATGTATCTGCTATCGGCGCTGTCACTCTATGTGGCACCGTGGGAAGACGGTCTAGTGCTGCCGCACATTCTGTCAGCGCTTTGTGTTGTTTTCAGTGGCATTCACATTGCGAAGTCGTTCCGTATGACCGAGCGCGCCGATCTTATTTTCGCTTACATTGATTGTGTGGCGTACATGAGCCGCGCTATCGGTCTTCTAATTCTAACTCTGGCATTCGCACCATGAACACAACTGAATTTCTAGTTGACAAAATCGCAAAACCGTGGACACCGTTTTATCTGACGCGGGAACTGTGGTCAGAACACACCGCTAGGCTTGTCAAGGAATTTCCTTGCTTCATGCCGGTCGAAGACCTTGACCTAGCCGTGACGATTGTCCTAGACGAAATGGGCATGGAAACGGTCGCGGGTGCCACTTGGCAGTATCTTCCACGCGTAAGCGACATGCGCTCCGGTGACATGTACTTTGCGTACGCTGGTGATTTCCAGAAGTTCAAAGAAATCTATGGCTATCTGTCTGTGGAGAAGCGCGCGTGATTCAAGTATCAATGGGTTTTGACCTAGCCGCCGTTCTGATTATTGTTTATGCTGTGTACTCAATTATGCAGAACGTGCGAGACATCGCCAACGACTTCGCTCCGAAGCTGTCTGTTGGTTGTATCATCTTTATGATTTCTATGCTTGGCATCATCGCTAGCAAGCCGTTTGGTGCGGCGTGACGTGCGTCAAAGTCCCAAACGGATACGTCTGTATGCCAACCACTTACGGCATTAAATTCCGTGTGGGAAATCGGACACACGTCATTGAAGAACACTCGTATTTCGGTCCAAGCCGCTTGACAAAAGAGGGAAACCCTTACAAGCGGTTTTGGGGCGAACATCACGAATTCTGGAATCACTACGGCGCATGGTGTCAACAAGGAAAACAGGTTGACAAAGATGATAACGCCGTGTATGATCTAAGTTCTTATGTCAAACCAACTACCATCCGAATTGATTGGGCTGAAATTCCGTAAAGCCAATCGCATAGCAAAAACAGAACCACTTTCGGACCATTCTTTTTGGTGCCGAAAGTGTGACGCACAGTTGATCCTTGAACGTGAGAAGTGCATCAACTGTGGCTACAAATCTAAACACGGCAAGCACCGGAAGGCATAACTACCGGTGTAAACAACACGAAAGAACTTGACACAATGAACACGATGATTGAAGGCTGGCGCGACATTAAGCCGGAAGACGGCATTGAACTAGGTGACGGTGGTACTGTATTCATTGGTGGTGGTTCAGCCAACTAATGTCAGACGACAACCGCACAGCAGAAGAAATCGAAAAAGACGCAAGCGTTCTATACTCACAGTCAATGAGAATGTTTGAGAAAGCAAAGCGTCTCCGTGAACAGCGTTCAAAGGAATTCAATGAACGCGTACAGAACCTAGCAGAACAAGAAGAACGGAAAAATCTTCTCCTAGGCTGAAAATAGTTCTTGACGAAATCGGAAAGAACGAGTATCTTATATAAATACTCTCACGCTTCGCCGCTCTGAGCGTTGGTATAAAGCCCGAAATCAGCGGCACATCCTAAACATCCAACGATATCCTGTATATCCGAAAGCATCATAAAAACATCATGGCATCATCACTATTATCCAAACTAAAAAGCTCTAGCGCCTCTTCCATCGACAAACTACGCGAAGCCAAGTCAAAGGCTGATACCCCGTCTTACAAAGAAGACGAAGCGCGTTTCTGGAAGCCAACGAAAAACAAGCTAGGCAACGCTTCAGCGGTCATTCGCTTCCTACCAAACAAGGACGTTGACCAACTCCCCTACACCAAGCTATACAATCACGCCTTCAAGGGACCGGGCGGTTGGCTGTTCGAAAATTGCCCAACTACTCTTGGTCGCGATTGCCCCGTCTGTAAGGCTAATTCCGAACTATGGAATTCCGGTGTAGACGCCAACAAGGAAATCGCCCGTCAGCGCAAGCGTAAGCTGTCCTACGTCAGCAACATTTACGTTGTCAGCGATCCTCAGAATCCAGACGCCGAAGGTAAGGTTTGGCTTTACAAGTACGGCAAGAAGATTCATGACAAGATCAACGCACAGCTATCGCCTGAGTTCGAAGACGATCAGCCTGTCAACGTGTTTGATATTTTCGCTGGTGCAAACTTCCGTCTGAAAGTCAAGAAGGTTGCCGATTTCGACAACTACGACGACAGCACTTTTGCACAGCCTTCAGAGTTCCTTGACGGTGACGAAGCCGCTCTTGAAGCTGTTCTTGACAAGCTGTATGATCTAGGTGAATTCACCGATCCTACCAAGTACAAGGACGACGCCGAACTTCGCGCCCGTCTTGACAAGGTTCTAGGTGGTTCCGGTGGTCGCCGTCCCGCTCGCGATGAAGACGACGAAGCGCCACCCGCCCGTTCTTCTCGCTCCGTTGACGACGAAGACGAAGCGCCTGTTGCTCGCCGTTCTAAGCCCGTTGTGGACGATGAAGACGACGAAGACATGCAGTCTCGTATCGCGAAGCTTCTAGAAGAAGACGACTAACTAACGGTAACACGGCTTGACCCTCTGGCATAGTGCTACGGTCAAGTTTTCCTGATAACATGACCGGGGTTGCCTCTGTTTACAAGCACACTACTCCGGTTTTTCTATAAACCGGCTGTCCCTCTGCTTTGCACGCGCACCGGTATACTAGTCCCCCGCTCTGTTGGAACAACACTGTTCTAGAAGGTGCCAGCATCGGGCTTGGGTGGGTTCTCAGTTACGACGCAGAATCCACCAACTCTGAAGTAAAGGTTCCGGTTTAGGACCGGGTAAAACACTTTCCTTTATCTTCCTTTCTTCAAGAATAGCGTTGGACACAACCAATCGCCTCGCAGTCGAAACGGAAGCAATAGCAATATTGATCGACTGTTTTCCTTCCTACCTTTAAAGCCCTAGGGATTTTTATTTCTAGGGCTTTTTCTTTTCTTGACAGACTGACATACTAGTGCTAGTATCTCTACATGATTGAGACAGCTTATCTACTCCAAATTTCTTCCAAGTTCCGCAATTTCAAACGAAAGCGTGAAGGTCTTTGGAACTGTAGTTGTTTCGTCTGCGGCGACTCTGCTACCGACAAGACCAAAGCACGCGGCTATTTCTACACCAAAAAGAATAAGCTAAAGTATTGTTGCCACAATTGCGGACACACGGCGCGCTTTGAAGATATCCTTCGCTCCGAAGCACCCGAACTGTACCGCGAATATATGTTGGAGTTGTTCAAGAGCAATTCCATCGGTCGCCCAAAAGAAGACAAGCGCTTTGAAGACGACGCAAAACCGAAGCCTGAATTCACGGACAAACTGTCCAAGCTTCTAAAGTGTATGCCTACTGCCGAACACTGTTTCATCACCAGCACGAACACTGAATTCTTGGACTACATTAAGAGCCGAAAAATTCCTCGTTCAGAATGGAAAAATGTCTTTTACTGTTCCAAGTTTGGTGTTATACTGAATGCTCTTAACATGGACGTGCCGGTGTTCAAAGACCCACGAATGGTCATGGCATACCGGGACGAAGAAGGCAAGCCCTTCGCGCTGTTTGGGCGCTCCCTGCTACCGGATTCCAAACAGCGGTACATAAATATCAACCCCAATAACGACAACGCCTTAATTTTTGGTCTTGACAAATACAATCCCGAAGCGTCCGCCTATTTGACGGAAGGACCGATTGATAGCCTCTTCCTTCCCAACGCCCTAGGCGCCAGCGGCACCGCATTTGAGAAAGTATTATCCCACCTAAGTAAGAAACCGAAATTGACGTTGGTGACGGACAACCAACCCCGAAACCGACAAGTGATTGAGTCCTATGACAAAGCAATGCACATGCTTGATAGGGCAGGACTAAACTGGTCTTTGTTTCTCTTTCCACCCGGCTACGAAGACAAAGCCAAAGACGTAAACGACCTAGCCACAAAGCTAGGGATGAATGAACAACAGAGAGTGGAATTCATCAAACAGAATTCTTACTCAGGACTAAAAGCAAAACTCAAATTCAAATCTTGGACAAGCGTAGTATGACTTCAACGGTATCAGCCTTTCTAACACGAAACAAATACGGGATGGATCAGTTTCAGGAATACATCCATCTATCACGGTATGCCCGCTGGCGTGACGACTTCAACCGCCGCGAAACATGGGAAGAGACAGTAACCCGCTATTGCGACTACATGGTGAACTTCGTAAAGAAGAAGACCGGTGTTGATGTCAGCGCGGAATTAGCGGAAGCAAAAGATCACATTCTATTCCTTGGTCTAGTGCCGTCTATGCGCGCCCTAATGACCGCTGGTCCCGCTCTTGACCGCGATCACATGGCAGGGTTCAATTGCTCGTTCGTTTGTGTTGACAACGTTCGTGTGTTTGACGAAATTCTTTACGTTCTTTGCTGCGGCACCGGTCTAGGCTTCTCAGTTGAGCGCCAGCACATCGCCAAGCTACCACCCGTCGCGGAAGAGTTCCACACAACCGACACCACCATCATTGTTGCGGACAGCAAGGTTGGTTGGGCTAAGGCTTTCCGCGAACTAATCGCCCTACTTTACCAAGGTCAGATTCCGAATATTGATTATTCGAAGATTCGTCCCGCTGGTGCCCGTCTGAAGACCTTTGGTGGTCGCGCCTCCGGTCCACAACCGCTAATGGACCTGTTTGCATTCACCATCAATCTCTTTAAGAATGCTGCCGGTCGCAAGCTAACGTCTCTTGAGTGCCATGACCTAGTTTGTTACATCGCGCAAATCGTTGTGGTCGGTGGCGTCCGTCGCTCCGCTCTCATTAGCCTTTCAAACCTATCCGATGATCGTATGCGCGTTGCGAAGTCCGGTCAGTGGTGGGAAAGCAATGGTCAGCGCGCCCTAGCCAACAACACCGCCGTTTACACTGAAAAGCCCGAAATCGGCATTTTCATGAAGGAATGGCAAGCGCTGTATGATTCCAAGAGCGGCGAGCGCGGCATTTTCAACCGTGGTGCAGCAAAGGAACAAATTGCTAAACTGAACGGTCGCCGGGAATATTTTGACGACATGGGACTAAATCCCTGCGGTGAGATTCTGTTACGGAATGCCGGTCTATGCAATCTAACTGAAGTAATTATCAAGTCTGACGACACCTTTGAAACCCTAAAGCGCAAAGTTCGCGTTGCGACCATTCTAGGGACCATTCAGTCTCTATTCACTGATTTCCGTTACGTTCGTAACGTGTGGAAGAAGAACGCCGAAGAAGAACGCCTACTTGGTGTGTCCTTTACCGGTATCATGGATCATGCCGTTCTGAACCACCCGAACGAAGAAGGTAAGAAGTGGCTGAACGCCTTCCGCTCACACGCTGTGGAAGTAAACGCTGAATATGCCGCCAAGTTTGGCATCAATCCAGCCGCCGCTATCACTACCGGGAAACCGTCAGGCACGGTGTCAACACTAGCAAATAGCGCGTCAGGCATTCATGCGCGGCACTCGCCTTTCTACATTCGCACCGTTCGTGGTGATAAGAAAGACCCGCTCGCTACCATGATGGTTGACGCCGGGTTCCCTGTAGAACCGGACGTGATGAAGCCCGACAGCACTTGGGTATTCAGCTTCCCAATCAAGTCACCGGAAGGTTCTGTGTACCGTACCGACATGACCGCGATTGACCAACTAGAACAGTGGAAGTTCTTCAAGAACGAATACTGTGAACACAACCAGTCAGTCACAATTACCGTTCGTGAACACGAGTGGATGGAAGTGGGAGCGTGGGTCTACAAGAATTTTGATGATGTTCTTGGTATCTCATTCCTTCCACACAGTGACCACGTATACCGCCAAGCGCCGTATCAAGAATGCACTGAGGCTGAATACCTCGCCGCTGTTGAGAAGATGCCGAAGTCTGTTGATTGGTCCGCTCTTTCTCTTTATGAGACGGAAGACATGACTACAGGCACCCGTGAAGCCGCGTGTAGCGCGGGCGGCTGTGAAGTGACCTAATCTTTCCACCGGAACCCCGGTGTTACTCCGGGGTTCCACTCTATCCTTTACCATCCGAAACAATCCGAACAAACAAAGATAATATCCGAATGTCAACAGAACAATCCGAATCGCTGCACACTTTCACTATTGATTTCCTAGAAGACCCTGATACCGGAGAACTTCTGAATCCAGAAGCCGAAATCTCTGACAAGACGTGTGTCGCCGTTGTCATGCGACCACAAGGCTATAAAGCCGAAGGTGGGCGGTGGTCAGAAGAACACGGCGGCTATGTGTTCGTCCGCGATTACGGTTCAGAAGAAGGCGAAGACCCACTACCAATTATGCGCCAAGACATTGCTGATTTCGTTGAAAGCATTCTAGATCACATCAACTGTGACGTGCTGTCTCTTGACGAATTCGGAGACTATTGGATGGAAAATTGCTTCTTGGTCAGTGCCGAATGCACGGAAGTAGAAGACTCCCTAATCGTTTACCCTCGTTTCGTCGGTTAACCGGAAAAAGCCCTAGACCAAAAATCTAGGGCTTTCAAATTTTAGAGTCGGTCCAAAACTAAAACTGCATAGCAGATATGCGAAACAAATAAGTGGTAATTTCGCACTCATTCTGTTAGTCTCACACAATAACCTCTAAGGCATCTTGAAATGAAATCGACAAAGACGGCAGCAAAGACAGCGAAGCGCCGCCTAATTGACGCACAAGGCTATCCCGCCCCGGATTTTGACAAGGTGGTGTTATCGAATCCCGGCTATCGGGAAGCGTACCGCTACGCCATTAACTATGCGAACTACCAGTACACCAACGCCGATCTAAAGCAATTCACGCTTGATTGGGTGGTTCAGAATGGTGTGCCGCTACAGTCGCTTGACAAAGTTGACGATTTCTGTTTTTGCGCCATTGGCAAGATTGCGTGGGTGGAACTGAACGGCGGGGAAATCTCCGAAGAATCGTTTCAGTATCTCAGCGCAACAATCCGCGACCTACTGAAGCGCGCGGCGGAAGAGAAGAAGACGGAAGTCGTTGAACTGTTCCCTACGCCACGCCGTAAGACGGCGGCGGAAGTGCTAGCAGCCAACACCGGCAAGCTGATTGCCGAAATCGAAGGCGTGCTAGACGACAAGTCTTATGTTGACTTCCTGAAGAACTTTTCTCCGTCCGTCAACACCGATTTCGGAAAAGTCAAGGCACACTTCGCGCCTCAAATTGCCGAACTTCGTGGTGTCCTGTTCGACGGTGGCGACAAGAGCGGCTATGAGCGCTACAAGCGCCCCGAACTGGTCAGCATCTTTAATTTCCTTAATTCCGTAATGACGCGAATTGACAAACAGACGGAAGTCAAGGAAACTGTCAAGGCGAAGACCGCACCAAAGCCGAAGGCTATGAAGGTCGCGAAGAACCGGGTGGAAATCGCGAAGGCGTGCCAAAAGGCACAGTACCAGCGCACACCGGACGCCGAACTAGGTCTGACTTCACTCACGCCAACGAAAATCTACGGCGCGAAGAAGGTCATTCTCTACAACACCAAATATCGCAAGGTCACGGTTCTAGAACAAGCCACCACACAGGGGCTTATCATCCGTGGCACAACGGTTGACAATTTTGATGCGAATAAGTCGTTCTCACATCGTCTTCGCAAACCAAAAGAATTCTTTACAAACGGAATGACTTTTGATAAAGTGAAGACGGATCGTTTGGAAGCCACCGGGCGGCTTAACGAAGAAACCATTATTGTGAAAGTTTGGTAATCATGGAAAACAAAAGATTCAGCGTTGCGTTAATCCTCCACATGCCAAACGATAGTGTTCAGTTATTGCATTGCGTCAACTGTATTGCTGTCAACGCCGACGCCGCTCTTGGACGGTGTTTTCGTGAGGTAATCGAAGACGCCCCCGGTTCTTCTGTTGCGGCACACAGTGTAATGGAAATTGACTAATGGCTACCACAACGAAAGAACTAACCGGTCGCACCCGCTACCGCAAAGGCTGGCGCCGCGCTCTCGTTCTTCAGGTTGAAGAAAAGGTGTGCGTAGCATCAACCCTGTATTCATCGTCTACGCAAGAAAAACGGTGGCGCGATGCCACCGTTGAAGACCTAGCCGAAATCACTATCAGAAGCGAGTTGAAGCAGCGATGATTGACGGGACACTGAACGCGGTTCTGTATCCGACAATGGAGTATGCGCGGGAGAAGCACTGCAACCAAGAGTACGCCGGTCTTCCGTACACCGTCCATCTGTTCGAAGTTCTGGAAAACGTCATTGCGGTTCTAGACGATCTATACCTTGAAGACGTTGAACTTCTGCACGCCGCAATTCTTCATGACGTTCTGGAAGACACCGACGCGACCGAAGACGAACTTCGCGCGAAAGGTTTTTCAGAATACACCATTCAGCTAGTAAAGCTAGTGACCAAAGACCCGACGCTGACGTACGCGCAAAACATTCAGCGGATCATTGATAGCGGTCTACTTGGTGCGATGGTGCTGAAGCTGTGCGACAACTTTGCGAACTACTGCCGTACGTGCAACCTTGAAGGTGAACACCGCGACTTCCTACAGAACCGCTATTCAAAGAGCATGAAAAAGCTTCGCGAAGCGATTGACGCCAAGTTCTTCCGTCGCGTCACCGTTGGAGAATAACAGAAATGCCTACAGGCTATCGTGTTCTAGGGTGGGTTGTTGTTGTCGTGTCGTTTGCCATGACTGCATTTAATCTATGGCTTGCTTACGAATATCAAGACCCGATGTTTCTAGCGCTCGCGCTAATGACGGGTGCGCCACCGTGCCATACCATCCATCTGCTAAGGAACAGTTAACACATGGCAGCAAGAAAATTAGTTGTCGCTGGAATTTCGGTTGACAGATGGACAAAATCGTTTCGCATTAATCACGGAGACGCCGTGTCGCAAATCATTTACGCGCCCGACATGACAGACGCGGACATTGCCGCCTTCATGTCGGTTGTTCGTGACGCGGCGCTTGACAACGTGCGAACAAGCCTAGGCATCGTCGCGAAGATCACCAGCGCCGGGAATCCCGACCGCGACCCGTTCTCTGTGCGACGGACTACCACTGTGCGCCCAGAAAACAACACACAAATCATTGACAGGTATGTAAGGTAACACAGTTTATGCTTGACACAGAGAACGAAGAAGACACCGTAACAATCAAGAAGTGGGTGAAGCGCGGTATTATGCTGTGCAATACCGAATGTCTTGACCCCGACGACCCGGATCACCCTTACAACCAAGTGTTAGCCCAAGGCAAGAAGCCTGAAGACTATGGCATCAAACACCCGCACGCGGTGCGATTTGACAACA
>Ga0196976_1001193_pt1 | contig 12559 bp, 14 predicted proteins | sample S3v_513CmetaG_FD_148644 | JGI IMG/M metagenome (GOLD analysis project Ga0196976, IMG submission 148644) | Soil microbial communities from Anza Borrego desert, Southern California, United States - S3+v_5-13C | ecosystem: Environmental > Terrestrial > Soil > Desert | place: USA: California...
TCAACGACCCCGTGTCCGCCATGAACGTGTCGTTCAAGGCGGGGATCGCCGTACCGACGGGCAAGTAGCCCGCGTTCAGCTGTCGAGCGCGGGGCGGCGGGGAATCAGGGCACGTTCGCGCGTCGCATTCAGCAGTCGCGACCAGCGGTCCCAGGCGTCCAGCAGATCAGCCGACGCGCGCATCATGCTGAAACGCGCACCACGGGCCTTTTTCTCGCGCTTCTCGAGAGTGGCGAACTTCGTGTGCAGGCGCGCTTCGATGTCAACGAGGTCTTCGTCGGACAGCGTGTCGATCCAGTTCCTGCTGATCTGTTCGGGTACCACGCGCATGTGACTCCGGGCTGATGCGCGCCCATTCGGCGCGTTCCTGAATCTACCCGTTGGACCGTCTCGAAATGGGTCGATTTCGTTGCCACTTTTCGTCGCTGTCGGGGTATGCGCCATCAACCCCCAAACCGCTGTCGCCCATGAAGTTGAAGCGCCTCTTTCGGACGTTTATGACCGCGTTGATCGCGGCCGTGTTCGTCACGACCCACGAGCCGCAGCTCACCGGCTCGCCGGTGGCGCTCGCGTCAGATGTGGCGAGCTCGTTTCCCAATGCGGTCACTCAGGTCGCGGAGGTCGGCGACAAGTTCGGTCCCGAACGCGTGGGCCGTCACCTCGGTTTCGACACCTATGCCTATCCCGGCGACGACGTCATGCAGGCCTGGCGGCACAAGGACGTCCCGTACGAATGGGTGGGCTACTACCTCCCTGCTCCCTGCCATAAGGGGCGCACCTGGGTGGGCAAGCGTGAGCGACTCGCCGCCATGGGCTGGGGGATGGCCGTCATCTACGTCGGCCAGCAGACGTGGGACAAGACCCCCACCGGGTACGAGACGAAATACCGTACGGTGCGCCGGACGCGATACGTCAACAAGCGCGTGAAGGTGTATCGCACCGTGAACGGCAAGCGCGTGGCGCGGTACATCACGAAGAAGGTCCCCGTGAAGCGCAACGTGCGTGTCCCGGTGAAGGTGCGCGTCAATCCGGCGGACCGCCCCGTGGACCAGTGCAACGCGCAGCTCGTCAGCGCGACGCGCGGCTCCATCGAGGCCGCTGACGCCATCAAGCGCACCGCCGCCGAAGGCTTCCCCAAGGGGAGCGTGATCTTCCTCGACATCGAGTACATGCGGTCGACGCCCGCGAAGATGCGCGACTACTATCGCACGTGGACCGCGAAAGTTCTTGCCGACGGACGCTATCGTCCCGGTTTCTACGCGCACACCCGGAACGCAGCGCTGATCTACAAGGATGTGAAGGCGGTGTATCTCAAGGCGGGCCGTGCAGAGGAGCCGCCCTTCTGGGTGGCTGGCGGAAAGGACTTCCATCCCGACAAGTCGCCGGTCGACGTCGGCCACTCATTCGCTGCCGTCTGGCAGGGAGTGCTGGATGTGGTGCAGGAGTGGAACGGGCATGAGCTGCCGATCGACGTGAACGTGTCGAGCGTTCCGGATCCGTCCCACCAGTTTCTCCATCTCGAGCGCCTGGCGGATCGCCTCCTCGGCCCCGCTACGCCAGTTACCATTCCGGTTCTCGGCACCGACTAGTCGTCCCTGCGGATCGACGCCAGCACCCTCTTCGTATCGACGGTTTGCGCCGCATCGAGCGATTACAATTCCGGATGCTCTTTGCCTATAACGATGACGGGCGTCTCGAGGTGGTCGAGGATGTCGCCGAGGCCCGCGCCAATTTCGCGGCTGCAGACGTAGAGGCCGGCGTCATTCGCCTGTTCGACGAGAATGGTCGATACATGGCGCCACACTTTCCGCAGCGCACGGAGAAGAAGTTCCTTGGGATGAAGCTGTCCAGCAATCCGGGACCGTTCGACCTCCGGCCAGCAGCAGCGAGCGCCGAGAAGTTGCTCGATGAGCTCGGGCCGACCATTGTCGTCATGCCCAACCGCTGGTTCAAGGACATCGATGCGGTCCGGGCGCATCTCGCCAGTCGCTAGCGTCGAACCGCCTGAACCCGGCATACTTTTCCGGGTAGAAGACAGCGTCCCCGAACCCGCTCACGATGCGCATCGCTTTCGTCCCGCTTCTCGTCGCGTCTACCCTCGCTGCCCAGCCGTCCCAGCCGCCCGCCAAGACTGGCCCGATCTTCCAGAACGGGATGGCGCAGATCGTTCCGGCATTCCAGGACACGGCGCAGTGGATCCGCCAGAACCTCTGGGTGGAGACGGATATCGACTCCGACCAGGACGGGAGACGCGATCGCGTGCATGTCGATGTCACGCGTCCCGGCCAGACCGCGAGTGAAGGGCTGAAGGTTCCGGTCATCTACTCCTCGAGCCCGTACTTCGCCGGCACCGCCCGCGACTTCAGCATGTGGGACGTGCGCCAGGAGCTGGGTGTCGAATCGCCGAAGCGCGCGCCGATGAATGGCCCCGCCTACAACGGCGGCCGCACGCGCATCTCGAATGCCCTCGTGAATACGTGGGTGCCGCGCGGTTTCGCGGTCGTGCACTCCGAAGCAACGGGTACGGGACGCTCGCAGGGCTGCCCAACGGTTGGCGACACGCCCGAGCGGATGGCCATGAAGTTCGTCATCGACTGGCTGAACGGGCGCGCGAAAGGCTACACGTCCCTCACAGGTATGGAAGAAGTGCGCGCGACCTCCTGGTCTACCGGCAAGGTCGGGATGATCGGCACGTCGTACGAAGGCACCCTTCCCCTCGCCGCCGCGACCACGGGTGTCGACGGTCTCGAGGTCGTCATACCCGTCGCGCCGAATACGTCGTACTACCACTACTATCGCAGCAACGGGCTCGTCCGTTCTCCAGGCGGCTACCTCGGCGAGGACGTGGACGTGCTGTACGATTTCGTCGCCAGTGGTGACACCACGGTGCGCGCGACGTGCGATCGTTTGTGGAAGAATGGCGCGTTCGCGAAGGGGCAGGACCGCGCGACGGGTGACTACAACGAGTTCTGGGCTGCTCGGGATCTCCTGCCGCACCTGAAGAACGTGAAGGCGGCGGTACTTCTTGGTCACGGGCTCAATGACTACAACGTCATGCCCTCGCACAGCGTGCGCATCTACGAGGCGCTTCGCGCCATGGGGAAGCCCGCATCGCTCTTCCTGCACCAGGGTGGCCATGGTGGCAATCCACCGGCAGACATGGTCAACCGGTGGTTTACGCACTACCTGTATGGCATCGAGAACGGCGTGAAGAGTGACCCCACGCTGCATGTCGTGGAGAACATTCCCACTCCGGGTGTGCCGCCCGTACGTGGATCGTTCTCCCCAGTAGGCTACCCGGCGTTTCCTGCGCCAGGATCCGCTCCAGTCGTGCTCCGCCCCACCGGCGATGGCAATGGCATCGGCACGCTGGCCACGGCGGGCGTCACCGCCATCGATACGATTGGTGACGACGTCGCCTTCAGCGGGAGTGCGCTCGCGAGCAGCGCGCAGTCCGCGCGCCGGCTGCTCTACGCGACGCCTGTGCTGCGTGACACCCTACGAATCTCCGGCACGCCACGAATCACCATTCGCGTCGCCGCAAACAAGCCGGCGGCCAACCTCAGCGTCTGGCTCGTCACGTTGCCATATGACTCCACCCGCCTCGGCTCGCAGGGTCATGTGGGAGTCGTCACGCGCGGTTGGGCTGATCCCGGTAATTACAAATCACTCAGCCGCGGCGGCGACTACAACTCGTTGCAGCCCGGTGAGCCTCTTGTTCCCGGACAGTACTACGACCTGACGTTCGATCTCGAGCCTGACCACCAGGTGATCCCTCCCGGCAAGCAACTCGCCGTGATGGTGATGTCGAGTGACCGCGAGTTTACGCTCTGGCCGCAGCCGGGAACGCAGCTCATGGTCGACCTGTCGCGCACGACCTTCACGATTCCCGTCGTGGGGGGACTCGACGCGCTCGCGAAGGCCGGAGGGTTTCCGACCGTCCCGTGAGAGAGCACTGACGGCATGGCCAACGCCCTGACGGTCGCACGCGTCATCCTGATTTTCGTCGTGATTGCCGTCTGGGAGCGCGATCGCGTGGTCGAGAACGTATGGCTCGACCTGGCCATGGTACCGCTGCTGGCCTGGGCGATCTTCATGGATGCGCTGGATGGCTGGGCAGCACGCAAGTTCAAGGAAGAGTCGAAGGAGGGCGCACTCTTCGACATTGCGGGAGACCGCATCGTCGAGCTGGCACTCTGGACCTTCTTCGCCATCCGCCGTGACGCCGACGGGACCAACCTCGTGCCGCACTGGGTGCCGCTCGTCATCATCACCCGCACCGTGCTCACCGACTTCATACGCAGCGCGGCATTCGGCGAGGGAAAGACCGCGTTCGGTCCGGATAGCATGCAGGTAAGCCGCTGGGCAAAGGAGCTGACGGCGTCGCGCTGGAGTCGTGCCGTGTACGGCGGGCTCAAAGCCGTGTGCTTCTGCGCGTTGGGCCTCGTGCTCGCGTGGCCGACGGTGCGCCCCACCACGGACCTCGGCCTGGTCGCGCGGCGTAGCGTCGACGTCCTCGTCTACGTCACGACTGCGTTCGCCATCCTCCGTGCGATTCCTGTGCTCTGGGAAGGGCGGCGATTCCTGCTGAGCTTCCGGCAGCCGAAGGGCTGACGATCAGAGCATTGCTATCTGCTTGACGTCCCTGCGACGCCGCCCCATTCTTTCCGGCAACGGCGACAGGTCCGCGCCGAACCTCTACGACTTCCGCCCTGGCCGGAGTCCTTCGGGAGGCAAAGGGGGGCACACCCCCGGATCGGTATCGTCATCCTGCGTTCATCATGGGCGCGCTGCCGGGGAGTGGCCCGTGGTGTACCCAGAGGAGACATCGACGATGCCCGTCAACAAGGATCTCAAGCGACTCGTTCGCGCTCGCATGGAGAAGACCGGCGAAGCCTACACCGCCGCCCGCGCACAGCTGCTGAAGAAGCCCGACTATGCCAAGGTCGCGGGCATGGCGGACGCGAAGGTACAGGCCAAGACGGGACGAACGTGGGAGGAATGGATGCGCGTCCTCGACTCACACGACGCCTCCACCATGGCGCATCGCGACATCGCCATGCTGGTCAGCGGTACATACGGCGCGCCCGACTGGTGGACGGATGGTGTCTCGCTTTTGTTGACACTGCAGAATTACGCGGCGATCGCTTCGTAGTCAATCGGAGTGCGATACCCGAGGGCTGAGTGCAGGCGACATCGGTTATAAAACTGGAAGTAGCCGGACAAGGCACGCCGCAGCGCGGCGTCCGTGGTGAATGTGGTGGCATGGAGAAGCTCTGCCTTGAGCGAGTGAAAGAAGGACTCCATGTGCGCGTTCTCGCCGGGGCCGCGCAGCGCCGCGCTTTGCTGCACGCCAAGCGCGCGTAAGCGATCCCGAAAGACACTGCCGGAGTATTCGCTACCGCGATCGCTGTGAAACACCAATCGGGCTCCGACGCCTCGACGGCGAATGGCGGCGTTGAACACGGCGCGAGTCAGTTGCGTGCTCCGGCGACCGGCGAGCGTCCACGCGAGGATCCGCCGGGAGTATTGATCCATCACCACCGCCAGGAAGCGCCACTGGCCGGCTACCGGGATGTACGTGATATCACCCACCCAAACGCGATTGGGATGTCGCACTGCCAGGCGACGAATCCGGTTGGGATGCTGGGTGAAGAACTGGTGCAGCCTGGGGTTCGCGCGATAGATCCGGGCGGCGCGCGCCCGGAGCCCGGCCCGATGCATCAGGCGCATGACCCGCCGGCGACCAACCACAATGCCTTCCGCACGTAAGGCGCGCATCACCCGCGGGCTGCCGTACCGGCCCCCGTGCGCGCGAAATACGCGTTCGACGTGGTGGAGAAGCTTCCGGTCCTGCTCCGCATGCACGCTCGGCCGGCGGCACGCCCAGGCGTAGTAGCCTGCGCGGGTCACGCCATAGAGCGCGCACAGTCGGGTCAGGGCGAGCGCTTGGCGCTGCGTGTGGATGAACGCAAACGCTTCACGCTTGGATCGGAACAGAACCGGATAGCTTTTTTTAGGAGCGCATGCTCCGTCTGAAGCTGAGCATGCGCTCGCTCGAGCTGCTGCAGGCGTCGGCTTTCCCGCTTCAAGCGCGGCGGGACGGCGGCTTGGGACCGCCCTCGCAATCGGCCGTCCCGCAGATCCTTGCGCCACTTCGACAACATGAAGGGATGGATCTCGAGCGCTTGCGCCACCGCCTTCACCTGAACCCCGGGCTGCTGGCTCAGCTTCACCGCCGTGACTTTGAACTCGGCACTGTACTTCTGAATCTTGCGAGGCCCGGACCGCGGCATCGACACCTCCCGCTCGTTAGGGAAAAGTGTCTACAAAAGTGAGTCACCTTCCCCGGTCAGGTTCAACTCCTCGTTAGACCGCCGGCACTATGGGGCCGTGCGAATAAAGCGTGTTGACGCCCCTGTGACATGTTCGCCTAGAAGCACCGTGCGCCCGCGTGCCATCGAGACACGTTCCAGGCTACCGGACGTTTCCCCGCGGAGTACTTCCACAGTCACAGGCACATCGGGAGCGGCAGCGCGGAGCATACCGCTCAACACTCTGGCAGTACCCGAGACCTCGAAGGGCGTGTGTTGCTGAACAAACCGGAGTTCGCCATCCGCGGCACCCAGATAAACCGCGCCCATCACGGCGACCTCAGTGCCAGGGCGGCCACTAGAAACGCGAATCGTGTACTCGCCTACTGGTTGACTGGCCATAGATCTCTCTGGGTCGGTCTAACGCGCCGGAGTTAAGCCGCCGGCGGATCCAACAATATGCGGCTCGCGAGCTGAGCGAGCGAGCCGCGACCGCGGCCCGCCGGTCGGCTTCAACTCCTCGTTATGCGGCATCAATACGCAACAGCAACCTCGTCGCGGCCTCTGCCACATCGCGGGCTAATTCCCAGTCACCGGCATCGGCAGACGGTGGCGCCGTGCCAGCGTGGCGTGTCCCGGGCGTTGCGTTGGCGAAGGTCCAAAGTCCGTCGATGATCTTGTCCGTGCCTGCAGGAAGCTCCTTTCGAGACCGTAACTCCTTAACTGCCTCGCCCAAAGTAAGTCCATCTTTACCAAGAGCGACTTGCGCCAGGGACTCTAAGGCTTGGACGGCCTCCTTCATAGCATTGGCGTGGTCGGCAGGGACGGCTCGAGCAAAACCCAAGGCCTTGGTCCAATGAGCGTGCGCAGCACTGTAACGCGGAGCAGTAAGTGCATCCAAGAGCGGGACGTGACGGGCCTTGCGACCGAGCTGGTCGACTTCGGCATCGGCTAGGGCCTTCTCGAGAGCACGCGCTCGAGGTTCGTCGAGAGTCGGCCAAGAACCAGTAATCTTGGCACAGGCGTCGGCGTAGACTCTGTCGACGTCGCGTGAACCACTGGTCAAGGCCTCTTTCGCCAAAGCCTCCACTTGTTGGAGGTGATTCTCACTGGGCGCCAGCCCTCGTTGTCGACCACCCAACGAACAATCTGCCAAACGGACTCACCGCGAGCACCGAGTTCCTCGGAACAGACAGTGTGTATCGCAACGACATACATGGAGGAAGTGACTGCACCGCGAGCCGCAAACGTACCCATCTTGTCCCTCGCGGCGCGCGCGAGCACTCCCGCACGCTCTTCGAGCATCACATTGATCCGACGCGTGGCAGCAGCCATGCCCTCAGGAGTCATTGGTAATGCTCGAGGTCCGCATAACGCGCCGGAGTTAAGCCGCGGCGCTGAGTGTGAATTACTCAACCAAACTGCTTGGGGACGCCGTCGGCTTCAACTCCTCGTTAGCTCGCAGCAGCAGCATCCCCGACCGGCTGCGTCTCGACCGAAGCTGGTGTGCGATGCGCGTACCGAAGACGCGTGGCTGCGCCCAGCATTCCGGCCAGAATGCAAATTGGCTGCACCATGGGTGGCGTGTGTAAGAACGGAATGCTGACAAGCGCGGCAAGTAGTCCAATGCCTGCACCGATTGTGGGTTCGGAAATGGCCCGCCAAAGCGGCACACGGCGCATGAGGAGCCAAGCGAGTATGGGGATACCGATCGCGCCGGCAACCGCGAACTCCGAGGGATCAAAGAAGTAGCCAACCCGTCCCTCCGGAAGCGACGCCTGCGCGACCGTGGTTGCCAGAAATGAAAGCAGAGGAGCGGCGATTGCACCCGCCGCAGCGCCCAGCGTGGAGAGCACGAGCGTGACAAGAATAGGTCGCTTCATCGAGGCCTCCGTACGTCGAGCTAACGCACCGGAGTTAAGCCGCGGCGCTGAATGTGAGTTACTCAACCAAACTGCTTGGGGTCGCCGACGGCTTCAACTCCTCGTTAGGTCGCGTTGGACCAATGCTCGAGCGCGCTGCGCTTCGCGGAGGAACATCAAACTGCCGAAGACAAGAGCCAGGTTGGCGACCGCGCCGGTGCCGAGAACTGCGAGGCCGCCCGACACGAGTGCGACCGCCTTGGGGTAAATGAGAACTGCTGCCACGGAAAGACCGATGAAGCCCAGTGACAGGTTTGCGACTAGGCGTCGTTGAGGGGAGATGACCGACGCGAGCAGGGATCTCATTGGAGGTCTAACTCTAGTAAGCATCCTGTCGTCGACCTAACGCGCCGGAGTTAAGCCGCGGCGCCGAATGTGAATTATTCAACCAAACTGCTTGGGGCCGCCGTCGGCTTCAACTCCTCGTTAGGCAGTCGGTGCAGGAGTCGTTGAACGACGACGCCGGAAACGATAGACGGCATAGCCGACGGCCAACAGAACGCCTGTGCCCAAGACGACATCGCGGCTGTGAAATAAGGCGTGTTCCTGGAGCTGCTGGTAACCACCGGAGTCCTGACAATGGCGCTCGGTAGGATCGACCACCCGGCCGCTGGCAATGCACTCCGCCTTGTTGGGTAGGCTGAATACCCATCCAAAGCCGACTACTGCCGCCAAGATCATTACGCCGGTCAGAATGCGCACTCGGCACTCTCGGTTATGGATGTCCTGTGATCTGCCTAACGCGCCGGAGTTAAGCTGCGGCGCACCATTAACAATGCAGCAGGCGAGCGTAGCGAGCCAGCTGCCTCCGCAGCGAGCGCCGGGATGGTGTCTCGCTTTTGTTGACACTGCAGAATTACGCGGCGATCGCTTCGTAGTCAATCGGAGTGCGATACCCGAGGGCTGAGTGCAGGCGACATCGGTTATAAAACTGGAAGTAGCCGGACAAGGCACGCCGCAGCGCGGCGTCCGTGGTGAATGTGGTGGCATGGAGAAGCTCTGCCTTGAGCGAGTGAAAGAAGGACTCCATGTGCGCGTTCTCGCCGGGGCCGCGCAGCGCCGCGCTTTGCTGCACGCCAAGCGCGCGTAAGCGATCCCGAAAGACACTGCCGGAGTATTCGCTACCGCGATCGCTGTGAAACACCAATCGGGCTCCGACGCCTCGACGGCGAATGGCGGCGTTGAACACGGCGCGAGTCAGTTGCGTGCTCCGGCGACCGGCGAGCGTCCACGCGAGGATCCGCCGGGAGTATTGATCCATCACCACCGCCAGGAAGCGCCACTGGCCGGCTACCGGGATGTACGTGATATCACCCACCCAAACGCGATTGGGATGTCGCACTGCCAGGCGACGAATCCGGTTGGGATGCTGGGTGAAGAACTGGTGCAGCCTGGGGTTCGCGCGATAGATCCGGGCGGCGCGCGCCCGGAGCCCGGCCCGATGCATCAGGCGCATGACCCGCCGGCGACCAACCACAATGCCTTCCGCACGTAAGGCGCGCATCACCCGCGGGCTGCCGTACCGGCCCCCGTGCGCGCGAAATACGCGTTCGACGTGGTGGAGAAGCTTCCGGTCCTGCTCCGCATGCACGCTCGGCCGGCGGCACGCCCAGGCGTAGTAGCCTGCGCGGGTCACGCCATAGAGCGCGCACAGTCGGGTCAGGGCGAGCGCTTGGCGCTGCGTGTGGATGAACGCAAACGCTTCACGCTTGGATCGGAACAGAACCGGATAGCTTTTTTTAGGAGCGCATGCTCCGTCTGAAGCTGAGCATGCGCTCGCTCGAGCTGCTGCAGGCGTCGGCTTTCCCGCTTCAAGCGCGGCGGGACGGCGGCTTGGGACCGCCCTCGCAATCGGCCGTCCCGCAGATCCTTGCGCCACTTCGACAACATGAAGGGATGGATCTCGAGCGCTTGCGCCACCGCCTTCACCTGAACCCCGGGCTGCTGGCTCAGCTTCACCGCCGTGACTTTGAACTCGGCACTGTACTTCTGAATCTTGCGAGGCCCGGACCGCGGCATCGACACCTCCCGCTCGTTAGGGAAAAGTGTCTACAAAAGTGAGTCACCTTCCCCGGTCAGGTTCAACTCCTCGTTAGACCGCCGGCACTATGGGGCCGTGCGAATAAAGCGTGTTGACGCCCCTGTGACATGTTCGCCTAGAAGCACCGTGCGCCCGCGTGCCATCGAGACACGTTCCAGGCTACCGGACGTTTCCCCGCGGAGTACTTCCACAGTCACAGGCACATCGGGAGCGGCAGCGCGGAGCATACCGCTCAACACTCTGGCAGTACCCGAGACCTCGAAGGGCGTGTGTTGCTGAACAAACCGGAGTTCGCCATCCGCGGCACCCAGATAAACCGCGCCCATCACGGCGACCTCAGTGCCAGGGCGGCCACTAGAAACGCGAATCGTGTACTCGCCTACTGGTTGACTGGCCATAGATCTCTCTGGGTCGGTCTAACGCGCCGGAGTTAAGCCGCCGGCGGATCCAACAATATGCGGCTCGCGAGCTGAGCGAGCGAGCCGCGACCGCGGCCCGCCGGTCGGCTTCAACTCCTCGTTATGCGGCATCAATACGCAACAGCAACCTCGTCGCGGCCTCTGCCACATCGCGGGCTAATTCCCAGTCACCGGCATCGGCAGACGGTGGCGCCGTGCCAGCGTGGCGTGTCCCGGGCGTTGCGTTGGCGAAGGTCCAAAGTCCGTCGATGATCTTGTCCGTGCCTGCAGGAAGCTCCTTTCGAGACCGTAACTCCTTAACTGCCTCGCCCAAAGTAAGTCCATCTTTACCAAGAGCGACTTGCGCCAGGGACTCTAAGGCTTGGACGGCCTCCTTCATAGCATTGGCGTGGTCGGCAGGGACGGCTCGAGCAAAACCCAAGGCCTTGGTCCAATGAGCGTGCGCAGCACTGTAACGCGGAGCAGTAAGTGCATCCAAGAGCGGGACGTGACGGGCCTTGCGACCGAGCTGGTCGACTTCGGCATCGGCTAGGGCCTTCTCGAGAGCACGCGCTCGAGGTTCGTCGAGAGTCGGCCAAGAACCAGTAATCTTGGCACAGGCGTCGGCGTAGACTCTGTCGACGTCGCGTGAACCACTGGTCAAGGCCTCTTTCGCCAAAGCCTCCACTTGTTGGAGGTGATTCTCACTGGGCGCCAGCCCTCGTTGTCGACCACCCAACGAACAATCTGCCAAACGGACTCACCGCGAGCACCGAGTTCCTCGGAACAGACAGTGTGTATCGCAACGACATACATGGAGGAAGTGACTGCACCGCGAGCCGCAAACGTACCCATCTTGTCCCTCGCGGCGCGCGCGAGCACTCCCGCACGCTCTTCGAGCATCACATTGATCCGACGCGTGGCAGCAGCCATGCCCTCAGGAGTCATTGGTAATGCTCGAGGTCCGCATAACGCGCCGGAGTTAAGCCGCGGCGCTGAGTGTGAATTACTCAACCAAACTGCTTGGGGACGCCGTCGGCTTCAACTCCTCGTTAGCTCGCAGCAGCAGCATCCCCGACCGGCTGCGTCTCGACCGAAGCTGGTGTGCGATGCGCGTACCGAAGACGCGTGGCTGCGCCCAGCATTCCGGCCAGAATGCAAATTGGCTGCACCATGGGTGGCGTGTGTAAGAACGGAATGCTGACAAGCGCGGCAAGTAGTCCAATGCCTGCACCGATTGTGGGTTCGGAAATGGCCCGCCAAAGCGGCACACGGCGCATGAGGAGCCAAGCGAGTATGGGGATACCGATCGCGCCGGCAACCGCGAACTCCGAGGGATCAAAGAAGTAGCCAACCCGTCCCTCCGGAAGCGACGCCTGCGCGACCGTGGTTGCCAGAAATGAAAGCAGAGGAGCGGCGATTGCACCCGCCGCAGCGCCCAGCGTGGAGAGCACGAGCGTGACAAGAATAGGTCGCTTCATCGAGGCCTCCGTACGTCGAGCTAACGCACCGGAGTTAAGCCGCGGCGCTGAATGTGAGTTACTCAACCAAACTGCTTGGGGTCGCCGACGGCTTCAACTCCTCGTTAGGTCGCGTTGGACCAATGCTCGAGCGCGCTGCGCTTCGCGGAGGAACATCAAACTGCCGAAGACAAGAGCCAGGTTGGCGACCGCGCCGGTGCCGAGAACTGCGAGGCCGCCCGACACGAGTGCGACCGCCTTGGGGTAAATGAGAACTGCTGCCACGGAAAGACCGATGAAGCCCAGTGACAGGTTTGCGACTAGGCGTCGTTGAGGGGAGATGACCGACGCGAGCAGGGATCTCATTGGAGGTCTAACTCTAGTAAGCATCCTGTCGTCGACCTAACGCGCCGGAGTTAAGCCG
>Ga0196976_1001194_pt1 | contig 12551 bp, 9 predicted proteins | sample S3v_513CmetaG_FD_148644 | JGI IMG/M metagenome (GOLD analysis project Ga0196976, IMG submission 148644) | Soil microbial communities from Anza Borrego desert, Southern California, United States - S3+v_5-13C | ecosystem: Environmental > Terrestrial > Soil > Desert | place: USA: California...
CCGCGGGCACGTCGCCGCAACTCGCCGGCCACTTCCGCGCTGTGCGCGGGTGGCCGGCTCGAACAGGCGGCGACGCGCGCATTCTCGTCCGGTACGCGCGCGTTCCTCGGTCAATCGCGTCCGGGCCTGCGCCATGGTCGGCTCGCTCCGTCGGGCCCGGACGTCCGCCTTGTGGCGTGGCTTTGGCGGCTCGGCTGCGGTTCCGGTCAGGTTCACTCAGACCATCGATTCAGGCGAGTGGTCATCGTTTCCACGACGGAACCGCCCCAAGGCGGATCCGGCCTCCGCCGACGGCCGGAGCGCAGCCCTCGCGCCTCTCCGACGTCACCAGTACTCGCGCCGCTGCAACGGGCGTGACAACGCAGCGCGGGTATCCGCTCCCCAGCACCTGCCCGTTCATCGCGCGCGTTGGCACGCACGGCGTTGCGGCGTGCTCCGTGCACGCGTCGCCGTCTCCAGTACGGATCCGATCCGGGCGCTTGGCGGAGCGACGGACCGGCGCCGGGGGCCGGATCCGCCCCACGGTACCGTCGCCCGAACACTGAGAGGAGTCCCTCGCTCCCGACGAGAGCGCTCTCGACAGGTCGATGTAGCTCGGGCTCGGGCTCGGGAAGGCTACTTCCCCGAGAGCAGATCCTTGACCGCGTGCACGAGGAACAGGAAGTCCGACGTCCCGTACCCGAGCACGTACTCGGTCTGCTGCCACAGGTGGGGCCACTCGAGGAGCTCGATGAAGTCCGGCTTGATGAGCGCGCTCCCGGAGACGACGCCGCCGGGGATGTGCGCGCCGCCGGCCCTGTGAAAGCCGTACGCCGTGGTGATCGAGCGCGCCCCGACGCCGGACACGAACGACGCCGGGTTCGCGCCCGGGTGGCAGCCGAGGAGGAAGTTGAGCGCGGCGAAGACGTGCTCCGCCGGCACGAGCGCCGGGAAGGCGCGGTGCAGGAAGTAGAGCTGCACGCCGACGCGCTGGACCTGCCACCCCGGCCCCCACACCCGCGGCCGGTAGACGACCCCGTACGGCGTCTCCGCGAGGATCTTGTCGAACTCGGCCTTCTGCCCCCGCACGGCGGGCTCGAGGGCGGCGCGGAGCGCGGGATCGCCGACCGCGTCGATGGCGCGGACCGCGTGCCAGCCGCCCCGGGCCAGGTCGGCGGCGATCGCGTCGCGGTGATCGACGAGCCAGCGCGCGTACCTCGCCTCGCGCGTCGCGAGCAGGAGCTCGACCGCCGCCGCGGTGCGGGTTGGGACCTGGTCGCGCTCCGTCCGGGCCCAGAGCGCCTCCGCGGCGCGGAGCGCCCCCGCCGCGAGCGCGTCGTCGTACCCGCGCAGCGTGCGCGCCGCCGCCGCGAGGCCGGCCGCGGTCTGGATCTCGCGGTCCGGGTTGTCCTCGGTGAACACCCAGCGGTCGTCGGGGGCGCCGGGCACGCCCACGGGGAGGTCCGGCCCGGAGCCGTCGTACGGCCGGTTGTCGGTGACGTTCGCCGGGTCGCCGATCCAGGTGTACTGGTAGCGATCGGGCTCGATGATCCCGCGGTAGAGCCGCCCGAGCGCGCGCCAGCCGCCGAGCACGGTGAGGACGCCGTGCTCGATCTGCTGGAGGATGTCCGGCTTGCCGTCCGGCTTTCCGAGCTCCACCGTCCGCCGCGCCTGATCCACCGAGGTGTCGTCGTGATCGACGCCGAAGAGCTCGCGCGCGAGCGCGAGTCCGTACACCGTGTCGATCTGCGACTCGACCCGGAGGTCGTGGTCGCCCGCGTCGTGCCAGCCTCCGCGATCGAGCCCCGGCACGCGCTGGCCCGGCGCGAACCCGCACAGCGTGGACGGCCCCTGCGCGTACCCGTCGAAGTGCAGGTGATCGACCGGCGCCATCCGCGCGTCGTCGAGGTGACAGGCGCCGTGCCAGACGCGGTTCCGGTCGGTGACGCGCATGTGGCACATCTGCACCGGGAGGAAGTACTCCAGCGTCGGCTGCCAGACGTGCCGGTCGTAGACGGCGGGCGAGATCTGGAACGGGCTCGACTCCGCGTCGCCCCAGCGGAGCACGTACATCCCGGGCTCCCGCACGTCGCCGAAGTCGAGGTGTACGCAGCGGTAGCGGAGGAACCGCCCCCACTCGCGCGGCGCGAGGTCCCGCACCTTCTGGAGCCCGCCGGCGGTGACGCGGGCGAGCGACGCAGGGGGGCGCCGCTCGTCGCTGGGATCGAGCGCCACCACCGCCACCTTCGGCTGCGCGGGGTGATACCCGACCTGCGAGACCTGGATCACCGGATCGTCCCGGAACCCGGGGACGGCGTGCGGCGCGATCCGCCACTCGACGGCGCCGTCCGCCGCGCCGGCCGGCACGAGGGAGCGGACGATGAACCAGCCGTTGGTCTGCTGGCCGCGGCCGTCGAACAGCTCGAGCGTGCCGGGCCCGAGCAGCTCGATCGTCATCCGCTGCCGGTCGACCTCCGGGGCGACGGTGAGCCTCCGCCCGGTCGCGAGCGGCGCGATCTGGTAGTGACCTTCCGCGTCGATCCGCCCCGGCCCGTTGGCCTGAAGCGGGAAGATCCCGCACGCGCCATCCAGCTCCCAGGTGCGCCCGAAGAGGAGCCCGGGGAAGAGCTCGAGGTTGAGGCCGACGCGGCCGATCCACGCCTCCGGCAGCGGGCGCTCGAGGTCCACGCGCAGCCGGAACGCGGCGGCTTCGGGGATCAGCCGCACCGTGTACTTCACGTGAAGGTCGGGATAGGCGACCGGGTTGAAGCCCTTCCGGTCGCGCGCCGGGTCGGGGTACTCGAACCCCTGGCGGATCTCGCCGCGCGCACGATCCACCTCGCGCGGGTGGGCGCGGGGCACCGGATCCCACTGTCCCGGCGAGCGATCGAGGCGCAGGTCGCCGTTCGACGCGACACGGGCGCCGTTCTGGATGATGGAGACGCCGCCCTGGTGGCCCTCCGGGTACTCGTCGTGCCCGAGCATGACGTGGAGGCCGGGCATCTCGAGGTATTCGAGCTCGTTGATCTTCAGCATGGTCCTCGGAGGAGCGTGGGTGCGGTCGGAGCGACGTCAGCGCGGGCGCGCGGTCGATTCACGGACGACGAGCTCGACCTCGGGCATGTCGTCCGTGGGCGGCGGCCGCCCGTGAAGGAGATCTAAGAGGGATCGCGCCGCGCGGCGCCCGATCTCCTCGAGCGGCTGGCGCACCGTGGTGAGCGGCGGAGTGGTGAAGCGCGAGCCCGGCAGATCGTCGAATCCCACGAGCGACACGTCCTCGGGGACGCGCAGGCCGCGGCGATGGAGCCCGAGGTGCGCGCCGTACGCGCACTCGTCGTTGGCCGCGAGCACCGCGGTGAAGCGGCGCCCGGACGCGAGGAGCCGCTCGATCGCGGCGAGCCCCTCGGGCGCGAGGAACCCGCTCTGGACGACGAGCCCCGGGTCGAGCTTGACGCCGCGCGCGCGGAGGGCGCGGCGGTAGCCCTCCGCCCGCTCGGCGGCGTCGCGGTGATCGGGCGGCCCCTGCAGGTGCGCGATGCGGGTGTGCCCGAGCTCGAGGAGGTGGCGCGTTGCCAGCTCGGCCCCGAGCGCGTTGTCGAGCTTCATCGAGAAGATGCCATTCCCCCGCAGCGAGCGGCCGGAAACTACCATGGGCACCGTGGCCGCGAAGTCCCTCAGCTCCTCGTCATCGAGGCGGCACGTGACGATGACGATCCCGTCCACGCGCCTGGAGAGCAGGTCGCCGACCCGGCGCGCCTCGGCCTCGCGATCGGTGGGTCCGCCGAGCACCACGGGCACGTAGTCGCTGCCCGCGAGCGCCTCGGTCAGGCCCCGGAAGATGCCGCCGAAGAACGGGCTATCCACCTCCGGCGCGAGCACGCCGATCGTCATGCGCCGGCCCTTGCGCAGGCCGTGGGCCATCGGGTTGGGGCGGTAGCCGAGGCGGGCGATGGCCGCGTGGACGGCGCGCGCTTTCGCGTCGGCGACGCGCGCCGTGCCGTTCAGGATCCGGGAGACCGTGCTCGGCGACACGCGCGCGGCGCGGGCCACCTCGACGAGGGTCGCGGCCGTGCCGGAGGGACGGCGGCCGTCACGCTCGGCTCTCGGCAGGGGCGGTGGCGCACCGTGTCTCCTCGATCCGGGCCCATCTCCGGGCATGGACCCTCCCCGTTGCGCAGGCGAGCGGGGGTTTGAATACCACGTCGCCTGCGGCGTCACGTCGGTTGGACGATCGCTTGCTACCGCACTTCCACCCTCGGAAAACGCCCCAAATGTGGCACATCGCTCTCGTTGACACAGCGGGTTCGCTTCCCGAGGATGGGCGTCCACGAAAACGATTTCAAGGCGTTTTGCAGGAAGCCCGCGCGAACGGCTGCCGGAGTACGGACCATCGAGGGAGCTCGGGTCCGGCGCGGGCGTGGGATGTCGTCGAAGCGATGGTAGTCGTACGAAGTCGGGCCGGGGCCTCCTGTCTCGCGCCCTTGTTCAAACGGGGAGATGAAAATGCGCAGAGCATTGCTTGCACTTGCCGTGCTGGCCGTCGCGGGGTTCGCCGGTGACGCCCAGGCCGCGAAGCGGAAGGTCGTCCTCTGGAGCTTCGCGCAGAACAACGTGGACGAGTACGTCGCCCGCAAGGCCGACATCGAGAAGAAGTTCGACATCGAGCTCGACATCCAGGTCGTCCCGCAGGACGGCTTCGTCCAGAAGCTGCAGGCGGCGATGAAGGCGAAGGAAGGCGTTCCGGACGCCGTCGAGTGGATGATCGAGAACAACCGGATCCTGAACGCGGACGTGAAGAAGTCCGCGGTCATCCCGCTCAACAAGTTCACGGAGAAGTCCGCCGCGTTCAAGAACGTCCTCCCCGGCCGCGTGGCCTGGGTGACGTACGGCGGCAACGTGTACGGCCTCCCGCACGACGTGCACCCCGTCGTCCTCATCTACAACGACACCCTCTGGAAGTCGGTCGGCGTCGACGTCGCCAAGATCGAGACCTGGGACGAGTTCTTCGAGGCCTCCAAGAAGCTGACGGCCGAGAAGAAGGACGGCAAGTCGGTTCACTACGCGCTGCCCTCCGGCAACGACGGCCTCGGCAACACGATGTTCATGATCTGGCAGCAGACCGGCGCGCAGATCCTGGACAAGAACGGCGCCCCGACCTTCACGTCCCCCGAGTTCAAGGAGTACGTGACGAAGTGGTTCGACTGGTACAAGACCGGCGCCTTCACGGCGTGGGACTGGGGCAACTTCAAGGCCCTCCTCGCCAACGGCACGCTGGCCTCCTACACCTCGCCTGACTGGTGGGTGCCGCAGGTCACGCTGGCCGCGACCGGCCAGGACGGCGACTCCAAGGTCGAGAAGAAGTACGAGTTCAAGGTCCGCCCGCTCCCCGTCTACAAGAAGGGTGGCCCGACCTCCTCGTCCTGGGGCGGCTCGTTCATGGCGATCCCGAAGGGCACGAAGGACGCCGCGACGATCTACAAGATCATCGAGTACATCCAGTACGACCAGAGCGCCCTGAAGGTCCGCTGGGAGAAGACCTCCATGCTGCCGCCCTTCGCGGAGGTGTGGAGCGACCCGATGTTCCAGAAGCCGGATCCGCGGTTCGGCGGCCAGTCGCTCGGCGAGGTCATGGTCACCGGCGCGAAGACGATGCCCAAGGTCAACTCGGGCGACATCTTCTGGGACGTCCTGAACGACTTCTCCGAGCAGTACACGGAGATGGCGACCGGCAAGGTCACCGTCGAGGACGGCCTGAAGAAGGTCCAGGAGAAGGCGCAGGCTCGCTACGCCGCGCTCAAGAAGTCCTAGCTCGAAGTAGAAGTTGCGCCCAGCTTGCCCAGGACCGGGGCGTCAGGCCCGGTCCTGGGCAGCTCGGTGTGCGCGGGAACACCCTCCCGACCCTGGAGCACGCACGTTCACCGTGGACCTGCCCCGGGGAGGGCGGGTACCTTGGGCTCCCGGCGCATCGGGGAGCGAGGTCCTGGAAGGCGGCCATGAGGACGCTCGGGCCGGATTGAGGAGATCGAAATGTCTTTCTTCGAGGCGATTCGGGCCGTCTTCCGGAACTACTTCGGCGTGCTCGGCCGCTCCCGCCGCGCCGAGCTCGGGTGGTGGGTGCTGTTCGCCGCGATCGCCGGCGCGATCGTGTACTTCCTCGCGGGCGCCACCTCGGAGATCACGACCGCGAACTCCCGCGGGGTCGTCTCGTACCTGCTGGCGACGCTCCGGAACCCGATCCTCTACGTCGCGATCGCGTTCCTCGCCGCGCCGACGGTCACGACGATGGTCCGGCGGCTGCACGACGTCGGCTGGTCCGGGAAGTGGCTGCTCGTCCCCTCCCTCTCGACCCTGGTCGCGCTGTACCTGCGGAATCGGGGAGAGCACCTGTTCGAGAAGGCCAGCGCCCTCGCGGACGAGGAAGGGACCGAGCTCGCCGCCGGCCAGTTCTGGTTCCAGGGGTACTCCGAGGCGGAGACCTTCACGGCGAAGCTGCAGGCCCTCCCGCTCTCGATCCAGCTCCTCCTCGCGGTCGCGGTCGTGAGCGCGGTGGTCCTCCTGGTCCTCCTCGCGCTCCCCGGCCAGCCGCGCGCCAACAAGTTCGACGAGCCGCTGCCCCTGCAGTCCGCCGACAGGTCGAGCGCCTACGCGCTGATCACGCCGTTCTTCGTCCTGATCTGCATCTTCAGCCTCTACGTGTTCGCGCTCGGGCTCAAGATGAGCTTCACCAACGAGCAGGGCGTCAACGAGGGCGAGTGGGTCGGGCTGCAGAACTACAAGGACATCCTGTACGCCGACAAGAGCCTGAACGAGGACTTCTGGCAGGCCATCAAGGTCACGTTCCTCTACACGTTCTTCGGCCTCGTCACGCAGGTGCCGGTCGCGTTCGTCCTCGCGTACATCCTCAACACCATCCCGTTCTTCCGGACGAGGGCGGTGCTCCGGGCGGCGTTCTTCGTGCCCTGCCTCATCAACGTGGTCACGATCTCGCTGCTCTTCCGCATGTTCTTCCTGAAGGACGGCATCATCAATCACAGCCTCGGCTCGCTGAACCGCCTCCTGAGCCCGGTGCTCGAGCTGTTCGGCGCGAGCGGCTTCCCCACGCAGACCGAGTGGCTCACGCACTCGCAGTGGGCCCTCCCGCTCATGATCGCGGTCTCGTTCTGGCAGTGGACCGGGTTCCACATGGTCTACTTCCTGGCCCAGCTCCAGACGATCGATCCGACGCTGTACGAGGCGGCCAAGATGGACGGGATCTCGCCGTCCGGCCAGCTCCGCCACATCACCCTCCCCCTCATGCGCCCCGCCATCACCTTCGTGGCGGTGACCTCGGCGATCGGCGGCCTCCAGACCTTCGAGCTCGTGTTCATCCTCTTCCCGAACGCCAACTTCGGCCCTGGCGGCGTCGCCAAGACGCTCGTGGCGTTCATCTACGACGAGGGGTTCGGGCAGCAGCAGCGGCTGGGGCTCGCGTCGGCCATCGGGTGGCTGACCTTCATCATCATCGCCGCGGTGAGCGCGCTGCAGATCCGCGTCCTCGGCCTGGGCAAGCACGGCGAGGCCTGATCTCGCGAGGAGACGAACATGATCGACACCACCACCGCTCCCCGCCCCGCCGCTCCGGCCGCCGCGCCCGTCCGCAAGCGCCGCAGCAAGCTGAAGCAGCTCTCGCCGCTCCAGCTCATCGGCGTCGCCATCCTCGCCGTCATCGGCCTCTTCTACCTCTACCCGATCCTCTGGCTCGCCGACTCCGCCTTCCGTCCGGCGGTCGAGATCTTCCAGCACCCGCCGCTCCTGTTCCGCGACTTCGAGCGGGGCATCACCGAGTACACCCTCGGGTCGATGAAGCTCGCGCTCTACGCGCCGTGGCGGGTGGGCTCCTGGTTCGTGGTCTCCGTCTTCGTGACCCTGTTCGGCGTCGCGCTCTCGCTGCTCCTGTCCTCGCTCACCGCGTACGCCTTCGCGTACCTCGACTTCCCGGGGCGCGGGTTCCTGTTCGCCTTCATCCTCGGCACGATGATGCTGCCGCTCACGACGATGATCTCCCCGGGCTTCTCGCTGATCGTCGACCTGGGCCTCTACAAGAGCCTCTGGGCGGTGATCATCCCGTACTCGATCTCGGCGTTCGGCGTGTTCATGATGCGGCAGTACTACATCAAGATCCCGCGCTCGTTCATGGAGTCGGCCAAGGTCGAGGGGGCGAACCACCTCCGCATCTGGTGGAGCATCATCCTGCCGCTCTCGAAGCCGGCGCTCGCGGCGCTCGCGATCATCCAGTTCCGCGCGATCTGGAACGACTTCCTCTTCCCGCTGATCGTGCTGGACACGGAGAAGGGCCGCACCCTCCCGATCGCCATCAAGGTGATGGACAGCCAGAACTTCAACAAGCCGTACGAGGGCATCATCGCCGCCGGCTTCCTGACCGCGATCGTCCCGATGCTCTTCTTCCTCATCTTCCAGCGGCAGTTCATCGAGGGCCTCGCGGGCGGCATGAAGGAGTAGGCGCCGACCCATCCTTCGCGGTCTCCACGGCCGGGCGGGGTGCGACGAGCGCCCGCCCGGCCGCTCTCTTTCGGGCTCCCGCCCGCGGGGCGCTCCCTGGGCCGTTCCGCTTGCGTCCTCCGACATCCGGCGACAAGTTGGCGGAGGCCATGGACGATCCCATCCAGTCCGCGGAGCTCACGCCCGGCACCCGCGCCTCGTCCGACGAGGAGCCGCAGCTCGACGTCCGCGCCCGCGTCCTCGTGGTCGAGGACGAGCACGAGCTGCGGGAGCTCATCGCCCGCTGGCTCGAGACGCGGCACTACCAGGTGTCCGAGGCGGCCGACGGCGTCGACGCGATCGAGCTGCTGGAGGCGGGCCTGGAGCCGGACGTCATCCTGCTCGACCTCGCCCTCCCGCGCATGGACGGCCGCGCGTTCCTCGAGTGGCTCCGCGCGTCGCCCAAGCACCGGCATCGCCGGGTGATCGTCGCGAGCGGGTACCTCGACGAACGCCCGGTCGACGCGGACCGCACGTTCGCGAAGCCGTTCCGGCCGGACCTGCTCGAGCGTGCCCTCGAGCGGCTCACCGAGGAAGGCTAGGCGAGGCGTCCGCCGAGCAGCCGGCGCGCACGTACGCGTGCGCCTCGACGAGCGACCCCACGAAGCAACGGCTGCACCCCGGCGCGTCGTCGTACACGAACACCTCGCGGCGCGTCACGAACGCGGGCTCGAACTCCTCCCACCCGACCTCGCACACCTGCACGTCGCACTCGCCCGGGATGACCAGCGCGAGCCTGCCGCTGTCCTCCTCCCGGCAGGGACGCGCGCCGCGGGCCTCGGCCCAGCGGCGGAGCTCGAGGATGTTCTGGGTCGTTCGGAGCATGCGTTCGAAATATGCACGGTCGGGCCGTGCGGCCCCGAGGGGGCCGCCATCACAAGCTCGCCACCACCTGCCGGGCCGCCCGCACGCCGCTCCGCAAGGCACCGTCGACGGTCCCGGCGAAGTCGGGGTCGGTGGCCTCGCCCGCGAAGAAGAGCGTGCCTGCCAGCGGGCGGGCGAGCGCCTCTGCGGCGCCGCCGGAGCCCGCCGGGAAGACGGCGTACCCACCGCGCGCCAGCGGGTCGTCGTTCCAGTCGACGATCTCCGCGGCCTCGAGCAGGTCCTCGAGCGCGGTGGCGCCGAGCCCGAAGGCGGGCGCGAGCCCGCGGAGCGCGGCGCGCAGCGCCCCCGCCGGGCCGAGCCGCGACAACCGCAGCGCGCGCGGCCCGCCGGCCCAGCCGACCAGCACGGGGGCCCGCCGCGGGGCGAGCGTCCAGAACACCGGCACCGGCGCGCCCGGGAGCTGGAGGAAGCTGAACCGCCGCCGCCCGGGGCCCTCCCACGGCGCGCGCCGGAGCCGGAGGAGGACCTTCACCACGGGTCCCATCTCGAGGCGCACCCACGCGCGCGCGGCCTCGGCCGGCTCGGGGGTGAACCGGACGGCGCCGGCCCGCAGGACGCCGAGCGGGAGCGTCACCACCAGGCGATCGCCCTCGAGCGGCGCGACCGCGCCGCCCGCGGGGCCGCGGCCCTCGAGGACCACCCTCCCCGGCCGCCACCGGACGCGCGTGGCCGTGAAGCCGAGGCGGAGCTCCCCCGGCGCGCGCGCCGCCTCGGCCGCGAGCGGCGCGAGCACCGACGCCCAGCCCCCGTCGGCGCGGAACGAGCGATCGCCCTCGATCCGCTCGAGCGCGCGATCCATGCGGGCGAGCGCGGCCGCGGAGGCCGTCCGGGGATCGGCGAGGTAGAAACCCTCGGTGAACGACCGCGCGAGCGCGAGCTCCTCCGGCCCGGCCCGGCGCTCCCGCCGCGCCCGGGCGAGCACGGCCGCGACGGGCTCGTCGCCGCGCGCGCCGGCGAGGAGCTCCTGGCTGCGCGCGATGGTCCGGGGCGCGGGCTCGGGGCTGCCGCGCCGGAGGACGAGCATCCCGTCCGGCACCTCGCGGAGCCGCTGCCCCGCCTCGCGCGCGAGGGCGAAAACGCCCGGCGGCCGCCCGTGGACGAACTCGGCCCCGCGCTCGAGCGGGACCCCGAGCGCGGGATCGATCCGCGTGTCCACGCGCCCGCCCGGGCGGGCGCGCGCCTCGACCACGAGCGGGGCGAGCCCCGCGCGCCGCAGCTCCCGCGCGGCGGCGAGGCCCGCGGCGCCGGCGCCGAGGACGAGGACGGTGGGTCGTGCCATGGCGGAGTCATAACGCCGCCGCCGCGGAAACGGACTGGCGCGGCGCGTCCGGCTCGGGTACCACCGTCGCGACCTCGTGTGCCGGCCCGGGCTTCGGGCTCGGGCTCGGGCGCGTTCACGGGGGCACGCACGCATGGAAGAGCGAAAGGTCAAGGTCTCGCGCAAGGGCGCCGACCGGCTCCGCGGCGGGCACCTGTGGATCTACCGGAGCGACGTGGAGCAGGCGCCCGCGGAGCTCGCCTCGGGCGACGTCGTCGCCCTCGTGGACGGGCGCGGGCGGTTCCTGGCCAAGGCGTTCTGGTCGAGCCGCTCGCAGATCGCGCTCCGGGTCGTCACGCTCGAGGAGGAGCCCGTGGACGAGGGGTTCTTCGCGGCGCGCCTCTCGCGGGCGCTGGAGCTCCGGGCGCGGGCGTTCGGCGACGAGCCCTTCGTCCGGCTCGTGCACGGCGAGGGCGATCTCCTCCCCGGGCTCGTCGTCGACCGGTACGGCCCGGTCGCCGTGGTCCAGACGCTCGTCCCCGCCATCGAGCGCCGCAAGGCGTTCCTCGCCGAGCTCCTCGCGGGCGCGCTCCCGCTGGCCGCGGTCGTCGAGCGGAACGACGTGCGGGTGCGCGAGCTCGAAGGGCTCGCGCAGGTGAAGGGCGTCCTCCGCGGCGAGGTCCCCGCGGGCCTCGAGCTCCGCGAGGGCGAGGTGCGGATGGCCCTCGACGTCCTCGGCGGCCAGAAGACCGGGGCGTTCCTCGACCAGCGCGAGAACCACGTCCGCGCCGGCGACTACGCGACCGGCAAGTGCCTCGACTGCTTCAGCTACGCCGGCGGGTTCGCGCTCCAGCTCGCGCGGCGCGCCGGCGAGGTGACCGCCGTCGAGATGCAGCCCGGGGCGGCGACGCTCCTGCGCGAGAACGCCGCGCGGAACCGCGCCGCGAACCTGTCGGTCGTCGAGGCGAACGCCTTCGATTACCTGCGCGACCGCGCCGACGAGCCGCCCGCGTTCGACCTCGTCGTGCTCGATCCGCCCGCGTTCGCCAAGAACCGCGACGCGCTCCCGGCTGCGCGGCGCGGCTACAAGGAGATCAACCTGCGGGCGATGCAGGTGCTCAAGCCCGGCGGCGTCCTCGTCACCTGCTCCTGCAGCTATCACCTCGGCGAGGCGATGCTCGAGGAGCTCGTGCTCGACGCCGCGATGGACGCTGGACGCCGCGTGCAGGTCCTGGAGCGGCGGGGTGCGGGGCGCGACCACCCGGTGCTGCTCGGGGTGCCGGAGACCCGGTACCTCAAGTGCCTCTTCCTGCGGGTGCTCTGAGCCTTCCCCCGTGGACGAGCCCGCGCCCGAGCCCGAGCCCGGGGATCGGGTGCGGCCCTGTTCCGTACGCCACTCCCCGCGATACCATCGCCGCTGGCGCCGCGCGCGCGGCGCAGAGGAGGCGCACCGTGGCCGTCCGCCCGCAGGAGCTCGCCGTCGAGGACGTGCTCGCCCGCAGCCCCCTCCTCGCCCGCCTCGATCCCGCGCTCCGCGCCCGGTTCCTCGCGTGCACCGAGCAGGTGGTGGTCCCGCCCCGCACCCGCCTCCACGGCGACGCCGACGCCGGCAAGCACCTCTTCCTCATCCTCTCCGGCGAGGCCACCTCCCGGCGCGAGCACACCGCCCTCCGCCGCCTCGGCCCGGGCGACGTGTTCGGCGAGCTCGCGGCCGCGGGCGGGCGGCACCGCGGCGAGGTGATCACCTCGGTGGGCGCCCTCACCGCGGCCCGGCTCTCGGCCGCCGCCTGGTCGGCGCTCGAGCGCGAGGACCCGCCGCTCGCGGCCGCGCTCGCGATCGGGCTCGTGCACGTCGTCCAGGAAGAGCTCGGTCAGCTCACGAGCGAGATGG
>Ga0196976_1001195_pt1 | contig 12516 bp, 11 predicted proteins | sample S3v_513CmetaG_FD_148644 | JGI IMG/M metagenome (GOLD analysis project Ga0196976, IMG submission 148644) | Soil microbial communities from Anza Borrego desert, Southern California, United States - S3+v_5-13C | ecosystem: Environmental > Terrestrial > Soil > Desert | place: USA: California...
CTGACCCACCGGAATCTGATCGCCAACGTGCTGCAGGTGCGGGAATGGATGCCCGGCCTGACGGACGGGGCCGAGCGCTTCCTGACGGTAATGCCCTTCTTTCACGTGTACGGTCTGACGGTCTGTCTCAACATGGCCACGATGATTGGCGCTTCCATGATCCTGCTGCCGAAGTTCGACCTGAAGCAGGTGCTGCAACTGATCGATAAGCAGCAGCCGACCATCTTTCCCGGGGCGCCCCCGATTTACGTGGCCATCAACCATTGCCCGGATGTCGGCCGGTATAACCTCCGGTCGATCAAGGCCTGCATTTCGGGGGCGGCGCCCCTGCCGGTGGAAGTGCAGACCACCTTTGAGAATCTGACGGGTGGCAAGCTCGTAGAAGGCTACGGCCTGACCGAGGCATCGCCTGTTACCCACTGCACGCCCATCTACGGGCGCCGCGTGCCGGGTTCGATCGGCCTGCCGCTCTCCGATACCGAAATGAAGATTGCCGACCTGGAGACGGGCGAACAGGAACTGGGGCCCGGCGAAATCGGGGAACTCTGCATCCGGGGACCGCAGGTGATGGCCGGCTATTGGAACCGGCCCGAGGAGACGGCGAAGACCCTGCGGGATGGCTGGCTCTATACGGGCGACATCGCCCGGGTGGATGAGGACGGGTATGTTTATATCGTTGATCGGATGAAGGACATGATCATCGCCGGCGGGTTCAACATCTATCCGCGGGACGTGGAGGAAGTCCTCTACGAGCATCCGGCCATTCTGGATGCCTGCGTGGCCGGTGTGCCGGATGAGTATCGGTGGCAGACGGTCAAGGCGTACGTGGTCCTCAAGCCGGGCCAGAGCCTGACCGAGAGCGAGCTGATCGCATGGTGCCGGGAGCGGATGGCGAAGTACAAGGCGCCGACCCGGGTCGAGTTCCGGGAGAGCCTGCCGAAGACGATGATTGGCAAGGTGCTGCGCCGGGTGCTGCTGGAAGAAGAAGCGGTGAAATAGTGGATGGCGCCCGGGCAAGAGTTGGCCCGGGCGCTGACATGTCCCCCGCTGACTGGGGGCAGACTTACCAGAGGGGTGGTCGCATGGATGAGCACACGGGCGGACCGGAAGCGGCCGTTGGTCTCAAAGTCCCCGGCGACCCGGGCGACAATCTGCATGAGCGGCTGGAAAAGCTGACCTTTGCTATCGAAAAGATGAACCTCGCAGAGTACACGGCGCTGCTGCAGAACCCGTGGCGGCTGCTCTGGGTCAACTTTCTGGCCGGCAGTGCCCGTGGGCTGGGGCTCGGCATCGGCTTTGCGGTATTGACAGCCGTGTTGCTTTATATCCTGCGCGGCTTGATGATGGCCAGGCTGCCCTATCTCAGCGATTTTATCGCGACCATTGTCAGGCTCGTGGATCAAAACTTGAAGCCGTAAGATCGACATAACGCGGGCAGAATAACCCCTGAGAGGGGGAATCGGCGCGTGGATCTCGAGCACTTTCAGCAATTACTGCTTGACGAGCGCAAGCAGTATGTAGACCAGGTGGATATGATCCGTGAAACGGGCATCGGTGACCTGTCTCATGGGGACCAGAACCAGGAAGATTCGACGGTCGATAATCACCCGGCGGACCTGGGCACCGAGATGTTTGAGCGGGAGAAGGACCTGGGCCTGCGTTCCAATGCCATTCGCCGGCTCCGGGACATAGACACGGCCCTGGAGCGGATGACCAGTGGCGAGTACGGCACCTGCATGGAGTGTGGCAATCCGATTCCGGAGGAACGGCTGGAGGTCTTCCCCAGCGCCCTGACCTGCATCGAATGCCAGACCATCAAAGAGGCGCCGGCTGACCGCTTCCACCGGCCCATTGAGGAGCAGGTACTCAATCCGCCCTGGGGGCGCAGTTTCCGTGACGGCACCGGCGACCCGGGTTACGATGGCGAGGACGCCTGGCAAGAAGTCGCCTCGTACGGCACCTCTGAATCTCCGTCCGACGTGCCCGGAGCGGTCAAGTACACCGACATGTACAATTCCGATGAGGATGTCTACACCGTCGTCGATCACATGGATGCCCTGGTCGATGAAGATGGCGAGCCGCTGCAGCGGGATGACCGGGACCACGCACACCAGACGGACTGGAACCAGGATACCGATGATACCCTGTACGGCCCGCAGGACATGGAAGGCGACTACCAGTGGGAAGTGGCCGCCGAGTTCCACGGGGTGATGCCGGAGAATCAGTTCCGGCGGGGACAGTTTCCGCGGGGGCGCATGCCGCGATAGGGGGCTTCTGGCGGGGCACGGGAGCGATTGGCTCCCGTGCTTCCTTTAATTTGGGCGCGGCTAGTGACAGACCCCTGCTACTTTGATATCCTTACTCAGGCGAGGTGAACCCCGATGTGGGCAATATTATTGGCTCTGTTTGTTGTAGCGCTTGACCAGGGGACGAAGTGGCTTGTCTCCGCCCGGTTGGAAGAGTTCAAGGAGTACCCGGTCATCGAGCACTTCTTTTCGTGGCAGTTTGTCCAGAATCCCGGGGCCGCTTTTGGCATGTTGGAAAACCAGCAGTGGCTCTTTATTCTCGTTTCAATCGGTGCCGTCGGTGGCATGCTCTACTACCTGCGCCTGCCGGAAGGCAAACCCCGCATGGTGCGCCTGGCGCTTGGGCTGTTGCTGGGCGGTGCGGTTGGCAACCTGATCGACCGTGTGCGGTTCGGCAAGGTCGTCGACTTTTTCCTCTTCTATTGGAGAGACTATGTGTTCCCGAACTTTAACGTGGCCGATATCGCCATCAACGTGGGCGTCGGTCTGTTTATCCTCCATTTGATCCTTACAGGAGAGAAGGCACGGCGTGAAGGAATATAAGTGGATAGCTGAATCGGGAGAGGCCCGCCTGGACGCCTATCTGGCGGCGCAGCAGGAGGTCGGCCTCTCCCGTTCCCGCATCAAGGCCTTGCTTGACGAGGGCCATGTGACCGTTAACGGCAACGAAAAGCCCAAGGCCAGCCAGTCTGTGCTGCCCGGCGACGAGATTTGTCTGGTGGTGCCTGACCCCGAGCCGTATGATCTGACCCCTGAACCGATTCCGCTGAACGTCGTCTTCGAAGATGAGGACGTACTGGTGATCAACAAGCCCCGGGGCATGGTGGTTCATCCGGCTGCCGGCAACTGGACCGGTACGCTGGTCCATGCGGTGCTCGACCATGTCGATGACCTGGAAGGCATCGGCGGCGAACTTCGGCCTGGCATCGTACATAGGCTGGACAAGGATACGACCGGTCTGCTGGTCATCGCCAAGAATGAGCGGTCCATGGCGGCCCTGCAGGACCAGATTCGGACCCATACGGCCCGCCGGATTTACTGGGCGCTGGTCCACGGCAACACGATGCCTGACACCGGGCGCATTGAGGCCCCCATCGGCCGGCACGGCGGCGACCGGAAGAAGATGGCCGTCACCAAGACCGGCAAGGATGCGACCACGCACTTTACGGTGGTGGAGCGCTTCAAGCACTATGCCCTGCTGGAGTGCCGGCTGGAGACGGGCCGGACGCATCAGATCCGCGTCCATCTCTCGTTCATCGGCCATCCGGTGGTGGGGGACCCGGTCTACGGGACCCGCAAGTCCCACTTTGATATGGCCGGCCAGGCGCTGCACGCCAAGAAGCTCGGGTTCTATCATCCAACGACCAACGAGTGGATGGAGTTTGTGACGGAACTGCCCGCCGATATGGCAACGGCGGTTGAGGCTGCACGGGAGGGGACGTAGAGCCGAATGAACTTTGCAGATCGTCTGGTTCAGGGCGTCAGGCAGAAGCGCTCCCACGCGGTGGTGGGGATCGATCCGGTTCTGTCGAAACTGCCGGCCTACATGCGGGAAGAAGCGGCGGCCCAGTACGGGCAGACGTCCCGGGGCGCGGCTGCCGCACTGGTCAGCTTCAGTCGGCTGGTGATCGACAGCGTCGCGGAGCACGTAGCGCTGGTCAAGCCGCAGTCGGCCTTCTTTGAGGTGCACGGGGCGCCCGGCGTGGAGGCCTTCTGGGAGACGGTCCGGTACGCCCGGTCCAAGGGGCTGCAGGTAATCGCCGACGCCAAGCGGGGCGACATCGGCACGACGGCGGAAGCATATGCGGCGGCCTTCTTTGGCCACCCCAATCCGCTGGAGAGCTGGGAGGACCCGGACCAGTGGACCGACTGCCTGACGGTCAACCCGTACCTGGGCAGCGACGGCCTGGTGCCTTTTGTCAACCGGTGCCAGACACGGGGCACGGGCCTCTTCGTGCTGGTGAAGACGTCGAACCCATCATCGGGTGAACTGCAGGACCAGGAGCTCTTCAGTGGGGAGAACGTCGCCCAGCAGGTGGCAAAGCTGGTCAACTACCTGGGCGGCCGGTTGGTGGGCGAGTCCGGTTACTCCTCGGTGGGCGCCGTGGTGGGCGCCACCTACCCGGAGGACCTGGCCCGGTACCGCCAGGAGATGCCCCGGGCCGTGATTCTGGTGCCCGGTTACGGCGCCCAGGGCGGCACGGCGGCGGACGTGGTGCCGGCCTTTAATGAAGACGGCCTTGGCGCCGTGGTCAATGCCTCCCGCTCGGTCATCTTTGCCTACAAGGGCGAGCCGACTGCGGCGGAGGCGAAGGCGGCCATCGGGGCCGCGGCCGCAGCGATGAATACGGATATCAACGGAGCGCTGAATGCGGCCGGGAAACTTGCCTGGTAGTACGCACAAGGGGCACCAAGCCTGACCAGGCCTGGTGCCCCTTTCGATTTACGTTTCCTGGAGCAGCTTCAGCCGGACCCAGAAGGTCGCCCCCGCACCCGGGGCGCTATCAACACCCACCGAACCACCGTGGGCTTCCACCAGCGACCGGACGATGGCCAGGCCCAGGCCGGCGCCCTTGTGGCCCTGCCCTTTCTCCTGACCCTGGAAGAAGCGGTCGAAGACCCGGCCTGCTTCGTCCGGCTTGAGGCCAGGCCCCTGATCGGCGACGGTGACCACCAGGTCGTCGCCCTCCGCGCGGGCGCCAATGACGACGCTGCTTTCCGGGGGGGCGAAGCGCAGGGCATTGCCCACCAGGTTGGTCAGTACCTGATCCAGCCGGTCGCGGTCGCCGTAAACGCGGGCCGGCTGGGCTGCGGGATTGATCTCCAGGTCAAGCCGGAGCCCGGCCCCCTCGGCCAGGGGCCTTTGCGCCTCGGCAAAGTCGCTGAGCCAGGGGGCGACCGCCATGGCCTGCATGCGCAGTTCCAACTGGCCCGTCTCCAGCTTGGAGACGTCAAAGAGGTCATTGATCAGCCGGGTCAGGCGGGCCGATTCGGCGGCAATGATCTGGTAGTAGCGGTGCTTACGCTCTTCGTCTTTTACGATGCCGTCCCGCAGGGCCTCGGCAAAGCCAGAGATGGAGGTCATGGGCGTGCGCAGTTCGTGGGAGACGGTAACCAGCAGTTCCTTACGGGCCTGTTCGGACCGGCGCAATCCGCCGACCAGGACTTGAATCCGCTCCGCCATATGGTTGAAGTGGCGGGCCAGGTCGGTGATCTCATCGTTGCCAGCCTCGGGCACACGCTGGGTCAGTTCACCCGCCGCCAGGGCCCGGGCGGCGGCGCCGGCGGCCCGGATGCGCCGGACCAATTCCCGGCTGAACCAGCCGGCAATCAGCAGCGAGCTGAGCAGGGCGACCAGCACCAGGACGGTGATCCGCCGGGTAATGGCCTGGGACATGCTGTCGACGAAGGACATCTCCCGGATCATGGCCAGGGAGTAGCCTTTGAGGGCCGGGGCATCGACCGTGAGGGGCGCCCGGGCCACGATGGCTGTACTGCCGGGCAGATCGACCGTGGGCCGCCGCCTGGCGCGGATATCATGGGTCTTGCAGTCCGGCATGCGGAAGTTCTGATACTGCGGCTTGGAAGCCCGCACGACGACGCAGTTGTCATCGACGAAGGCGATGGTGTCGTCGACCAGCATATCCTCAACAGCGGCCAGCAGCTGCCGGGCGGCGCCGAGTTCGGTCGGATTCTTGGTCTTGGTGCTCAGGTTGATCCGGTCGCTGATATACCTGGCTTGCCGCTCTACCAACTCGTCAAGCCGCCTGGTCTCTTCCTTGATGACGACATTCTGGACGTACCGTGGCAGGGCGACGACCGCGACGACCGCCACGATGCCCACCAACGCCAGATACGTCAGCAGGAGTTTGGCGCCAATCCGCATGGTTTACTCCTGTCCCGGCTCGAGTTTGTAGCCGACGCCCCAGACCGTTTTGACGTACCGCGGCTTTTCGGGATCGGGCTCGATCTTTTTACGGATGCGCTGGACGTGCACGTCCACCGTCCGGAAATCGCCATAGAAGCTGTAGTCCCAGACCTTTTCGAGCAGTTGCTCCCGGGTGAAAGCCCGGTGGGGATTCTGGGCGAGCATGGCCAGCAGATCGAACTCCTTGGGCGGGCAGTCGACCGCCTTGCCGCGCACAATCAGCGACCGACCGGCCAGGTCCAGGACGAAATCCGGGAATTCGAGCCGCTCGGGTGGCCTGGGCGCCTGAGCGGCGGGAGCGGCCCCCCGTTCGGAGCGGCGCAGCACGACCTTGACGCGTGCCACCAGTTCACGAGGGCTGAACGGCTTGGTCAGGTAGTCGTCGGCGCCCAGTTCGAGGCCGAGGATCTTGTCCACCTCGTCGCCCCGGGCGGTCAGCATGACCACCGGGATATCGAGCGCCAGCAGTTCCCGGCAGACATCAAAGCCGTTCTTGCCCGGCAACATCAGGTCAAGCACGACGAGGTCGGGCTTCCACTCCTTGGCCTTGCGGACGGCCTCGATGCCGTCCGGGGCTTCCGCCACCACAAAGCCTTCCTGCTCCAGATAGAGGCGGCAAAGCTCCCGGATGTTCGGCTCATCATCGACCACAAGGACCTGCCGTGACATGGCGGGCACCTCCGATAGTTCAAGTATGTCCTGGATCGATTCGCTGAGCGACAGCGCCTGTCCTTTGCGCAGGGTGTGAACAGATCGTGAACGCATGATCCGGCGTCATAAGGAAGAGGAGGTGGAGGCCGTGCTGAATCGCCGTCTGACCTGGCTGCATGCGTGGAACGGCTGGAACCTCCTGGCCCTGTTCATCACCGGCGCGGTCCTGTATGCGCCGCCCCTGCGTGCCCTCACGGCCCCGGTCCGGACGCCGCTGAAGTACCTGCACATCGCTTCCGGAGTCCTTTCCGTGCTTTTGCTGCCGCTCTATCTGCCGCTGGCCGCGGCGCACTGGGAGCGGCTGCGGGAGCGGGTGGGGCAGAAGCTGAACGTGGTGCTGCTGACCGGGCTCCTGCTGGGCTGGGGCGCCACGGGCGTCATGCTCTGGTTCCAGCGGCAGATGCCGGCGGGGTGGGCTGAGGCAGCCCTGGTCTGGCATGACCGACTGACCTGGTTTGCGCTGCCCTGGGCGACCGCCCACGCTGTGACCCGGTACTTCAAGATCAAGCTGCTGCCCGTGCGGGCGCCCGTGTCCGAGGACCGGCGGGTACTGCTGGCCGGGGCCGGGACAGTGCTGGGCGCCGCCCTGTGGGGCCGGCTTGGCCGTCTGGCGGGCCTGCCCGGGTTCGAGCCGGCAAAGGCCCCCGGAAATTACGAAGGGCATGCGCCGCTCCCGGATGGCGCTGCCTTTGTGCCGCCGGCCATCACCCCGCCAGCGGTCGCGTCCAAAGGGCGGTTCCGGGTCTACACGGTGGTGGAGCCGATGCCGAAATTCGACGCACGCACCTGGCGATTTGCCGTGGCGGGGCTGGTGGAGAAGCCCCTGACCTTCACCTGGGATGAGTTTCTGCAGTTGCCCCGGCAGACGCAGGTCAGCGATTTTCACTGCGTGACGGGCTGGTCGGTCTACAACGTCACCTGGGAAGGGGTGCGGCTCTCGGACCTGCTGGATCTGGCGGGGGTGCAGCCGGGCGCCCGGTTCGTCAAGCTGTACTCCGGCGACGGGGAGTACACGGACTGCATCTCCCTGCAGACGGCCCGCCTGCCCGACGTGCTGCTCCCCTGGGCGATGGATGGCTCGCCGCTGCCGACGGCCCTGGGCGGCCCCGTCCGCCTTGTGATTCCCGAGATGTACGGCTACAAGTCGGTCAAGTGGGTCCAGATGATCGAACTGCTGGCCGATGAGGAGACTGGCTACTGGGAGGACCGGGGATACCCGGCCGACGCATGGGTGCGCAAGGACGGACCGGCCAACACATAAGAAAGGCGCCCTGTACCTGCAGGGCGCCCGCTTTTATTCCGCTTCCTTGGCGACGGACTTTCTCCGGGCGGCGGGAGCTTTCCCCTTTTCGGTGTTCTTGGCAACCCGGAACTCGACCATGCGGCGAATCAGGTCCGTGGGCATGGGCTGGTCAAGGGGGAACTGCACCGAGCCCTTTGCGCACTTGTAGGAGGTCAGTTCGTCTTTGAACGCCTCCATCCCACCAGGCGTCGGGTAGAACCCGATGTGGCGTTCGTATCCGGCGAAGTGGACCAGATGCCCGTTCAGGTCGAACGTGGGGATTGCGTAGCTGATGGTCTCTGTCGCGGTGGGCGCCGCTGCCCTGATGATTGCCCGCACCGCCTGCAGCACCTGCTGCGTCTCGGGTGGAAACTCCGCAATGTATTCGTCAATCGAGGTCGCATTCGACCGATTCGCCATGCGCTGCACCCGCCTGTATGCTGGATTATGCCTCCACCCACCGGCAGAGGCGGATCTCTTCAGGGTCGCCGCCGGCCTCCTCGAAGAGGACCAGCAGGTTACCGTGCGGCTTGAGCCAGTCCGCCGGGACGTGATAGTACCGCTGGGTCGGCTCCCCGCGCCGGTCGTCCGTGACCGGGGGCTGGAGCCAGGCCTCGGTCTCACCTGTGCCGGCTGCGTTCCAATACCGCCCAATGCAGTGACCGTTCACCCAGGCCAGGCCCTTGGTCATGGCGCCCAGGTCGAGGGCCAGGGGCGCATCGCCGGCCGGCCGGTCAAAGTAGGCCCGCCACCAGCGCAGGGGCTGGCCGGAGACCGCCGTATCATCATTCCAGGTAGCAGCGGCCGCACCGTTGCCCGCGTTGCGGTAGATGGCTGCCCGTTCGCCGACCAGGCCGGCGCGAAGCTCCCACGGGCCGGGGAGCGGCTGCTCGTTCCAGAGCGCCCGGCCCCAGAGGCCCTTCTTCTCATCGGCCATATTGCCCATGCCAATCTGCCAGTCGCCCTTGATCAGGCCCAGCGCACAGCAGAGGATGGCGATTTCGTGCTCGCCGGCTGCAAGGCGCAGGCGGAAGGATTGCGTGAACCCCGGGCCGTCCAGCGGTCCCCGGTTTTCCTCGAGCGGCTCTGCAGAGACGGCGGCCGGCTGGCCGTCAACATAAATGTAGACGTAGTCCGCCACGCCTTCCAGGGTGAGGGTTCCCTCGCCGCCGGGAGCGGTGAAGCGGGTGGTGTACCAGCAGTAGTCGGACTCGTCGCGGGTGAGGGCCAACTGCTCCACGGGCTGCTCCACGACCAGGCCCGAAGGACGTTCCGCAGGCATGGGTTCAGCCCGCCATTCGAAGGGCAGCGGTGTATCACTGACCGGGAGCATGGTCCGCTGAATCAGATCGGACTGGTCGAGTTCCGCCGTATTCATGAGTGGGCGGCCCCCGGCAAAGATGGTCACGGATTGCGGGGGGAGGAGGTACTGGCGCCCTTCCCAGAGCAGGGTGGCATCATGCTGCTCGTCGTCGTTGCAGAGGAAAGTGAGGGGGCCGTAGTCGTAGACGACGTGCTGGTGGCTGATGGTGAACGGCACCGGCCGTTCGTCCTGGAGCAGCACATCTTTGTATTGATGCAGGACCGCGTGGAGGCGGGCCAGCGCCCGGGACTTAGGTGTGGGCAGGCCAAACTCGTCCAGCGGGGCGTCGTAGTCGTAGCTGGTGGTCTGCAGGTACATCGCTTCGCGGCCAAAGTTGGTGCCGCCATGCCACATGTAATGGTTGACGCCGGTGCCCCCGGCGGCAAAGAACCGGGCGACGGCGTAAAGGACGTCCTGGGCAGAACGCTTGTGGTGGGGACGGCCCCAGGTGTCGTACCAGCCCGGCCAGTCTTCGGTCCAAATGGCCGGCTGGTCAGGATGCTCGTGAAAGTGGCGCTCAATCTGGCTGTGGCCGTAAAAGCCGTTAATCGTCTCCAGGGCGCCCGCAGCGCCGCCGTAGCACATGATCCACGGAATGCCGAGGTTCAGCGACTGGCCGAGGTCGGCAGCCCACTGCTTATAGCGTTCCCCGTCGGCGCCGTAGATGCCGCCGAGCAGGCCGTATTCGTTCTCAATCTGGGCGGCGATGATGGGCCCGCCGTTCGAAGCAAAGAGCGGGCGCAGCATGTTGGCAGCATGGCGGACCCAGCGGCCCATTTCCCGCATGAAGGGCTCGTTCCAGGTGCGCATGCGGATGCCAGGCACATCCCGGAGCCAGGCCGGGAAGCCGCCGTAGTTGATCTCTGCACAGATGTAGGGACCGATGCGGAGGATCACGTTCAGCCCGTGCTCCTGGGCGACCTGGCAGAACCGCATCAGGTCGAGCCGGCCGGTAAAGTCAAAGACGCCCCTGCGAGGCTCATGGAGGTTCCAGAAGAGATACGTTTCGATCGTATTGAGGCCGGCGGCCACACTCTCTCGCATCAGCCTGGGCCACATGGAAGGGGTGCTGCGCGGATAGTGGATGGCCCCGCTGATGATCAGCCGGCGCTCGCCGTTGATCGTAAAGGCGCGGTGATCGTAGTGGACATGACTCATGGCGGGATGGGCCCCCCTTTTCTGACGTACGTGCAATTGCTTCGATGTTGAGAACGTTGGTTCCTCGGGGAAGACGAGGCCCACAGAAATATCATCGGTCTTGACCCGTCCGAAGTTCAGTGCTATCGTGAATAACGATAACGGCTGCTTTAAATCCAGTCCCGCGAGGCTGGCAAGGAGTCGACGACCGCAATGTCCCCCGGAAGGCCCCCCGGCAATCGGCCGGCGGGTCCGTCGGGCACACATTTGGGCAGACTACCTCCTTGCCAGGACAGGCAAGGAGTTTTTTGTTTTTCCCTGGAGGTGCTGGGTATGCGTGAACCCAAGGCGATGTTGATGGATGCCAACCAGATGAACCGGGCCCTTTCCCGAATCGCCCATGAGATCATCGAGCGGAACAAAGGCACCGAGGGCGTGGCGCTGGTGGGCATCCGCCGGCGGGGCATCCCCCTGGCAGAGCGGCTCGCGGCCAAGCTCAAGGAGTTCGAAGGGCTGGATGTGCCCGTCGGGACCCTGGACATTACGCTGTACCGCGACGACCTGACCGAACTCAGTTCAGTCCCCCAGGTCCACCGGTCGGAAGTGAAGTTCAAGCTGCCCGGCACCGTGGTGATTCTGGTGGACGACGTGCTCTACACGGGCCGGACCGTGCGGGCTGCCCTGGACGCCCTGCTCGATATCGGGCGCCCGGCTACGATCCAACTGGCCGTCCTGGTCGACCGGGGACACCGGGAACTGCCGATTCGGGCCGACTTCGTAGGCAAGAACGTGCCGACCTCCCGCAAGGAAGTGGTGGAGGTCAACCTGAGCGAGGTCGACGGCGAAGATTTCGTGGCGGTCTACGACCTGCCTTGAGCTACGCAGAAGGGGAGGGTGAAGCTAGAATGGCAGGACTGAAGCGGAAGGACATCCTCGGGCTGCGAGAGATGTCCACCGACGAGATCGACCTGATCCTGGACACAGCCGAGACGCTGAAGGATATCGCCACCCGGCCGATCAAAAAGGTGCCGACGCTGCGGGGCAAGTCCTTCGTCACGCTCTTTTACGAGAACTCCACCCGGACGGCCAAGTCCTTTGAGCTGGCGGGCAAGTACATGTCAGCCGATGTGATCAATATCTCCGTTTCATCCTCCAGCGTGCAGAAGGGGGAGACGCTGAAGGACACGGCCCGGAACCTCGAGGTGATGGGCCTCGATGCGGTGGTGATGCGCCACCCGGCGGGCGGGGCGCCCCACTTTCTGGCGAAGCGGCTGCAGGCCAGCGTGATCAACGCCGGCGACGGCATGCACGAACACCCGACCCAGGGCCTGCTGGACATGCTGACCATCCGGGAGAAGAAGGGCTCTTTCAAAGGCCTGAAAGTCGCCATCATCGGCGATGTCTTTCACAGCCGGGTCGCACGGTCAAATATCTACGGGCTGACCAAGTACGGCGCCGAGGTCTGGGTAGCCGGGCCTTCCACGCTGCTGCCCGCCGGGTTTGAAGAGCTGGGCGTTAAGGTGACCACTCGGGTCGAGGAGGCCCTCGACGGGGCCGACGTGGTCAACGTGCTGCGGCTCCAGCTCGAACGGCAGGAGAAGGCGCTCTTCCCGACTGTGGCCGAGTACAGCAAGTTCTGGGGCATCAGCCCCGAGCGGCTGAAGCTGGCCAAGCCCGACCACGTGCTGATGCATCCCGGCCCCATGAACCGGGGTGTTGAGATTGCCACCAGTGCTGCCGACGGGGAGCAGTCGGTGATCCTGGAGCAGGTGACCAACGGCGTGGCAGT
>Ga0196976_1001196_pt1 | contig 12507 bp, 8 predicted proteins | sample S3v_513CmetaG_FD_148644 | JGI IMG/M metagenome (GOLD analysis project Ga0196976, IMG submission 148644) | Soil microbial communities from Anza Borrego desert, Southern California, United States - S3+v_5-13C | ecosystem: Environmental > Terrestrial > Soil > Desert | place: USA: California...
TCGAATCAAGCGATTTGCAGCGGTGTAGCTGCCGTCGGTAGACGGCGGCCAAGTGAGCCGAGCCGCCGCGCTCTACCGAGCGCAGCTACACGCCGCACGTCGTGCGCGAGTTACTCATAGGGTCTGGCGGATGGCTCGCATCAGGGCGATGTTGTCGGAGTGTCCGGTCTTGCGGGCGCGGATGTGGCCTCGCAAGGGGCGGCCGAGCAGGTAGGAATCGCCCATCACGTCGAGAATCTTGTGGCGGGCCAGCTCCTCCGGGAAGCGCAAGTCGGTGTTCACCACCTTCTCGTCGTCGATCAGGATGCAGTTGTCCAAGCGCCCGCCGCTGGCGAGTCCCATCGTCGCCATCTGCTTCATGTCGCGGAGAAAGCCGAAGGTGCGCGCCGGCGCGATCTCGTCGCGAAACGAATTGGGCCCGGTATAGCGAAAGGTGTATTCCTGGGTGCCGACGGGCGGCGGATAGATCAGCGTGTAGGTGATGGCGAAGCCGTCGTCCGGCTCGATTGCGATGCGCTCGCCGCGCTCACCTTCGACGGCGATCACCCGCCCGACGACAATCTCCTCGACCGCCGCAGCTTGTTCGACGACGCCGGCGCTTTCGATCAAGGCACAGAAATCCTGGGCTGAGCCATCCATGATCGGAATCTCGCCCTGAAATTTGATCTGGACGTTGGTCACCCGATAGGCGTGCAGCGTCGCCAGGATGTGCTCGACCGTCTGAACCGTCACCCCCTCTCGATGCAGCGCCGTGGCGTAGCCGGTCGAGTCGACCCAATCGACCAGCGCCGGCACCGAGCGCTCTGCGGACAGGCTGGTGAACACGACCCCGGTACCGGGAGGCGCCGGCTGCAGCACCAGCCCCGTCTTCACCCCCGTATGTAACCCGTGGCCGCTGGCGACGACGCTGCGGCCGAGGGTACGTTGGGGCAGCGCGGCCCGCGCCGCCGCCGATCGGGCTACCGCGCTGCCGGCATCGCCGCGGCTCGCTGCGGCGGCGCTGCCATCGCCTACCGCGCCGTCGATCCGTTGTTGGCGATGGCTCAGAGCGCGCTGCACCACCGCCAGGACGGCGTCGAGCGAGAGCGGCTTCTCGAGGAAATCGAACGCGCCGAGCTTGGTTGCCTTGACCGCGGTTTCGATGTTGCCGTGCCCGGAGATGACGATCACTTCCGGCGGCGGCATCGCGCCCTGCAGCTGTTGGAGCAGCTGCAGCCCATCGAGCTCGGGCATCCAGATGTCGAGAATGATCAGGTCCGGGCTGCGGAGCTGAATCGCCGCCAGCGCCTCTGCGCCATCGGCTGCTTCGATGACCGCCAGTCCTTCCTCCTCGAGGATGCCGCGCAGCGAGGAGCGGATCTCGCGCTCGTCGTCGACCAACAAGACGGTGTTGCTCATAGTCTCTGCGCTCCTCAGACGGCGACCGCGCGGGGCGCCGGCTCGCGCACCGGAAAAGTGATGACGAAGCGCGTACCGGCCGGGCGATTGTCGTAGACCCGGATGTAGGCGTGATGGTCGGCGACGATCGACGAGACGATCGCCAGTCCGAGACCGGTGCCGTGTTTCTTGGTCGAGAAGTAGGGTTCGAACAGTCGCATCTTGGTTTCCGGCCGCATGCCCGCGCCGTTATCGGCGACCTCGAGCTCGATCACGCCGTGCTCCGCGTCGTAGCGGGTGGCGACGGCGATCTGCGCCGGACGCTCGGCACCCTCGCACGCAGCCAGAGCGTTGTCGACCATGTTGACCAGCGCCCGCTTGATCGCGTCGCCATCGAGCTCCAGCAACGGCAATCGCGGGTCGGCCGCCAGCGCGAAGCGCGCCTCAGGGTGACCTTCGCGGAACAAGGCGAGCGCCTCCTCGGCGAGCTCGTTCAAATCGCGCCGGGCGAGCTCGGACGGGGGCAAGCGGGCAAAGTTGGAGAACTCGCTGACCAGCCGCTTGAGCGCGTCGACCTGAGAGATGATGGTTCGGGTACATTCGTCGAGCAGCGCACCCTCGGGCTGACTCAGCAGCTGCGCGTAGCGCTTGCGAACCCGCTGCGCCGAGAGCTGGATCGGGGTCAGCGGGTTTTTGATCTCGTGGGCGACCTGGCGCGCGACCTCGCGCCAGGCTTCCATCCGCTCGACCCGCAACAGGTGCGTGACGTTTTCGAGGAACAAGATCGCCCCGCGCCGCCGGTCATCGTCGGCGAAGACATTGGTCGCGCTGGCGAGAACGGTGATGACCTGATCGACGCCGGCGAGCTTGAGTTGTCCCGTCGCCTCGCGACGCGGAGCTTGGCTGAGCTGCTGGAGAACTTCGCCGAGCGGTTCGAGATCGGATCGGGCGAAGGCCTCGGACCAATGTTTGCCGCGCACGTGTACCAGCCGCACCCCGAGCATCAACTCGGCGGCGCGGTTGACGGTGGTAATGTTGCCGCGCGCGTCGAGCGAGACGACGCCGGCGGTGATGTTGCCGAGGATGCTCTCGAGGTACTTGCGCCGCTCGTTGAGCTCGGCGTTGATTTTCTCCAGATCGGCAGTCATCTGGTTGAACGAGTCGACCAGCACCCCGGTCTCTTCGTCATGCCCGGCGTCGATGCGGTAGGCCCAATTGCCTTGCGCCACCTCGCGCGTACCTTCCTCGAGACGCTGCAGCGGCACGGTGATGCTCTTGGCTTGCTGGAAGCCGACCCAGCTCGCCGAGAAGATCAGCACCAGCGTGATCAGCGCGAGGGTGAGAATGTACTGATTCTCGATGGGCTGCTTCATCGCCGCCAGTTGCCGGTATTCGGCGTAGGAGCGGCCTGCCGCGCGCGCTTTGCGACTGACGCTGCGGGGCACGTAGTAGTCGACCAGGACCGCCGAAATCGCACCGTTGCCTTGGTGTACCGGCGCGGCGACGCGGACGATGTCGGCCTTGCCGAAGCGCAGAGTGTCGACGGTAGTCTCGCCTGCCAAGACTCGTGCGATGTTGCGCGGCGAGCGGCGGATGACGTGCTTCTTGAGCGCGACGATCTCGGACCTCGCCAGCGTCCCGCCATCGGGGCCGATCAGCTCGATCGCACCGACATTGAGCCGGCGTTGCTGATCGTCGGCGAAGCGCTCGAGAACGGCGGGATCGGTAGAAGGAGCCTGCTTGCCGGCATCGTCGGCTACTGCGCGCGCGAAGTAGACGGCGTTGTCGGCGGCGAACTGGTAATAGCTCTGGGTCACCTGCATCGCGTTCTCGAGGGCGCGCTCGATGCGAACGTTGAACCAGCTCTCGAAGGCGGAGTTGAGAAAGACTTGCGCCGCAAAGAAGAGGAAAGCGCTCGGTACCAGGGCTAGACCGACGAACGACAGCACCAGCCGCGTGCGCAACCGCGAGCCGAAGATGCCGCGCCGCCGCTCGAGCACCAGCCGCACCAGATTGCGGGTCAGCAGGAAGGCGAGCAGGCCGAGCAGGATCAGGTTGAGGTTGATCAGCAAGAAGAAGATGATGTTGCCCGCCGGCGACTTGCTGTCGCTGATTTCGGGCAGCATCGTCTCGAGCACCAGCAACACCAAGAACCCGGCTGTGGCGCTGATCAGTAGGATCAGGTCGCGGCGGCGGTGACGCGACTCGTCGGGTGGGTTGGGGGGCGCCTCGAACCCCGGGCGCTCACTAGGCATGAGGCGGCGATTCTAGGAACCTGCTCGGCGCGCCGCAACCGGTTTTGCCTTAGGCACCGATCCGTGCGATGGCCCGCGTCCATGAATGCAGTGCTCGAGGCGATCGCGCAGCGCGCTCTGGAGATGGTCACCGCCGGTCAGATCGTCGGCCTCGGCTCGGGCCGCGCCGCGGCGGCGTTCGTGCGCGCTTTGGGTAAGCGAGTTGGCGAAGGGTTGAGCATCCGCGGCATTCCCACGAGCGAGAGCACCGCCGCGATTGCCCGCGAACACCGCATCCCGCTGGTCGGCCTCGATGCCGCCGAGGCGATCGACATCACCATCGATGGCGCCGACGAAGTCGATCCCCAGCTCAACCTGATCAAAGGCTACGGCCACGCCTTGGTGCGCGAGAAGATCGTTGCCGCTGCGTCGAAGCGGCTGGTCATCCTCGTCGGTGAGGAAAAGCTGGTGCCGGTATTGGGCGCGCGCGGAATATTGCCGGTCGAGATCGTCCCCTTTGCTGCACCATTCTGCATCCGGCGCCTGACCGGGCTCGGCTGCGCGCCGCAGCTGCGGCTAGACGGCGAGCGACCCAAGGTCAGCGACAATGGCAACTACATCCTCGATTGCGGCATCGCGCCGTTGCGCTCGCCCGCCGAGCTCGACGAGAGCATCCGCGCCATCCCAGGCGTCGTCGGCACCGGCTTGTTCCTCGGCATGGCCGAGCGGGTCCTGGTCGGCGAAGGTGGCGGAGTCCGCGAGCTGACCCGGCGGTAGAGTAAACCTCCCCTCCTTTCCAAGGAGGTCGGTGGCGCGTGGCGGCTGCACGACGATGGTCGCCGCAGGCGCTACCGCAGCAATGGACAGAAACATTGGCTGCGGCCTGCGCTAGGCAACGCGCCGATGGACGCCGCCTGCCCCTTCTGTGCCCTGCAACGCCTCGGAGATACGAGTCTCGACTTCCTCTGTCGGATCGGCTGGGACGATCGAGTGACTCGTTTGCACCTAGAAACGTCGGGGTTCGATCGGAGAGTCCACCTGCAGCCGGGCGTGCGGGAGCATGTGATCCGCTCGGCGAGCCTGCTGCGGCCACTGATTCAGCAGGCGTGGACCAATCTCATCGTCAAGGTGAATCGCGAAGCGACGGACGATGCGAGGCTGCAGGAGTTCCTGTTCGGCGCCTGCCGGATCGCGCTCGACCCGGCGCGGCAAGCACTGCGCGAGCTGCAGAACAACCGCTGCTTCTATTGCGACGGCAGGATCCAGGGGAGCGCGCAGGTCGATCATTTCATCCCATGGGTGCGTCATCCCGACAACGGCATCGAGAATCTGGTTGCTGCGGACTCCGCCTGCAACAACAACAAGCGCGATTTCCTCGCCGCCGGCGAGCACCTCGAGCGCTGGACCGAACGCTTTGCCGCCGGCTCTTCGACCGGCACGCAACTGGTCGATATCGCCACCCGAGCCGGTTGGGAACGACATTCAACTCGTACTTTGGCGGCAGCCCGCACCATCTACTCGCGGCTACCGGCTGATATCCGTCTCTGGCGCGGACGCAGCACCTTCGTTGCAGTCAGCGAACAGCGCGAGCAGATCGTCGCCAGTCTGGCGCTGCGGTGATTGGCTCACTCCGCAGAGCCAAGTCACCGTCCCAATAAGGATCCAAAACTCACTGCGATCGTGGACAAGTCGCTGCACCGAACGGGCGCGACCGCACTCCCGATCCGCCCCCCGAGCCACTGTTCAGGAACATGCGCAACTATCAACGCAGGCTTGCCGGGCGCGCGCACCGCAGCGTGGGTCCCACTCGGCCGAACAACAGAAAGGATCGGCGGCACAAACACACGCCTGGCATGACTCGGAGCCGCAGCCGGGGCCGTGGAACACTGCGCCGCAGCAAGCATCGCCGCCGAGCTCGATCGGCGGGCATTGGCAATCGAGCTGACAGTCGGAATCGGCGCAGAACCGCTTGCCGCAATGACCGAGACAAAGGGTGCGGTTGGGTTCGCACTGCTCGGTCCCTTCCACTTGCCCGTCGCCGCAGTACGTTCGATTCGGGTTATACGTCGGGGTCGGAGTCGGCGGGTGATAGAGCGAAAAGTTGACGATGTGTAAGCCTGACTCGCACAGCACGGCAAAGCTGTTGCGCGGATCGACACCGGCGCTCGGGTGTGAGGCCGAGAAGGAATATCGTCCGCGCGGCAACATCACCAGGTAGCGACCATCGCCGTCGGTTATGGCTTCGTAAACCGACCCATCGATCTCGCGCTCAAACTTTACCCGCGCCCCGCTGATGCGTTGGGTGCCACGATATACGGCCCCACCAAATCCTGTCGTGGGGTCATTCACCACCGGCCGGGCCTGCAGCGGGATGAGCCGCAGATCAAGGAGTTGACGGTAGACTTGATCAACCTTCACGAGGTCCAACTCGCCAGCATGATAGTCCGGATGGGTGTAGTGAACCCGATAATATTCGGTCGGCACCAAGAAGCGAAAGGCGCCGTTACCGGCGCTGGTGGTCGAGTAAAGTTCGTCGTTCCATCCGCGCAACTCGACCGTGGCTCGAGAAATGGGGAGCGAACATCCGTCAGGGAGTGTCTCTGCCACCATTCCGTTCAGGTACGCGATAGGAACGCCGACGGTCGGCCAGGGCGTTCGCGTCGGTGTCGGCGTGAACGATGGCAACGGCCGCGGTGGTGTCGGTATCGGGGTGGGCGTGTCGCTGCAGACGATATCGCAGCTCAATTGATCGGGCCGGAACATTGACGAGGTATTGTTCTCCTCATCGTGCTCGATCACCTGCTGCCCCGAATCCAACCAGATTACATCGCGCACGCCGCTGCTGACCCAGGTGAAATGCCCATAGCGGACGTCGAAGCAGTCGCTTGCGCCAGCCGCGAGCTCCGCAATGCGTGCCACCTCATCGCCGTCGACACTAACAGCGAAAGGGCCGGCCGGCGCGTCGCCGTCGTTCGCAGCGCACACCGTCAGAATGTGCGGTGCACAGCCCCCGAGGCAGCTGACGAACTTCGTCCGGACGACTAAATCTGGCCGCATGTCGCCGACTGGCGGCCGAGTCGGCGTCGGTGACGGCGGCACGGTCGCTGTGTAGCGTCGGCCCTGTTGGATTAGAAATGGCCGGCCCTCGACCTGGATCTCGGCGCTCACGGGGAGCGGCGAGAAGTTCGACGGGAAGTCGTAACAGACCTTGCGCCGCCCGCAGCCCGCGTCATCGCCGATGATTTGCAGATAACCGTCGGTCTCCACCGACCAGCAGCAGTCGTGACTGGCGACTACCCCGAAACAGCGCTGCCCCGGCTCGGGCCCGGTACAGTCGTGATATCGGCCGAGTTGGCGGAACAACGAGTCACAGAATTGACGTGGATGATCAGGGTCCAACCCGGCGATACACCCGCTTGTGGGCGTCGGGGTGAACGAGCTGGGCGGGGGGGACGAGCTCCTTGGTGGGGTAGGTGTTGGAGTGCAGCCCGGACCTCTCGTCACCGTCGGCATGAGGACGAAGCGGACATTGTTCGATTCGTCCGCTTCGACGATGGCGTTGTCGGGGTCGATGGTTACAGCAGCGCTGTCGGTAAGAGCGCTGGAGAAACAGACTTCGTTACCCGCGTCGAGAGAAATTGCCTGCCAGCCCAGATGACGGCCAGCGACCACCTCGAATGTTCCAGTTGAGGCGGCGCCGCGGTTGGCGACGCATACGACCAAACGGGGCGGCGACAGAACATCGTCGGCGCACGAGAAGTTCGACGACGGTGGCAGCAGATAAGAAAAAGCCAGGTCCGGTAGTGCCGGCAATTCCGTCGGCAGCGGGGTGGGCGGAGCGATGCATCCGAGCAGGGCGGCGGTGATACCGGCGACGATCTCGTCGACGGTTACCCCGCCACTGAGATCTCGATCGGCCGCCTGGCATCGGTGCTCGTCCCCACCGTCGATCGCGGCGGCGACGGCCGACACGATCTCGTCGACGGTAACCAGCCCATCGCCGTTGCAATCACCGTCACAGTCGGAGTCGTCGGGAAAGCGGCGCAGGGTCACTTGCACGCTGTGATCGACGATTCGAACCTTCAATCGCTTGGTGCAGCCAACTCCATTACAGGATGGACGATAGTCTAGAACGTAGTCGCCGGGCGGTACGTTGTGAAAGCTAAACCGCCCGTTGCTCACTTCCAGGACGCGGCCGAGCGGCTGGAGAGTCACCCAGCCGATTTCATTACTGCGGCAATCGTCATTGAACAACGAAACGCAGCCGTTGATAGAAAAGGTGCGAGGTCCTGCCGCTAACGCTACTGCGCACGCCGCCGGCATTGCGAGCGACAAGCAGATCGAGAATCGTCTCATCGGCACGGTCCCCCTTTGGTCCTACGGAGGTTTGATCCGCGCGCTCGCTCGGGTCAAGTTGCAAAACGCGGAAGCCCGGCCGCTCGCCTCCGCGCCAGATCATCGCCGCGCTCTCGCTCATCGACGCGGGGCGGATCATCTGAGCATGGTCGACTTCTATCGCTTCACGCTTGCCAGTGCGCTGTCGGTCGAGCTCGACATCGACCTGGCCGAAGACATCGGAGCCGACTCCGACCTCGACGTCGCCTCGACACGGAGATCTGGGTATTCGACGCGACCGGGACCTTGATCGCGACCAACGACGACGGCGACTTCTTCGTGATCGGGCCGACGAATGCCGGCACGGACCCGGACTCCGACCCGTGAGCGGATCACGATCCCTTCCTGTCGCCGCTCGCCCTGACCGCAGGCACCTACTATGTCGTGGATCACTTCGTCCGCCTGGGCACCGCAGCGGTCGGCAATTACGTTGACATTGCGAGCGCGAGATTGGAGAAGGGCCGCCCCGCGCGAGGATCAAACGATGACGAGACGTGTTCTGTTGCTTCTGTTGCTGACGCTGGTCGCCGGCTTGCCTCAATGGGTGGCTGCCCAGAGCTGCGGCATGTCTGGTTTCGACGCCCCGATCGGTTGTTCGTGCCGGACGTCGTGGAGCTACGGCGGCCAATCGTATTGCGGCTGCAACAATCCCGACGGCGACCCCGACGGGCCTTGGTGTTTCACCAATGCAGCGTGCAACGGCGAGACCTACGCGACTTGTGTTCCCGTCAGCGACTCTGTCTACTCGGTGCAGATTGCCGTCCTCGTCGATCACTCGCTGTTTCTGGCGAAGGGCGCCGGGGCGCGCACCTTTGCCGCCGAAGTCATCGATCGAGTCAAAGCGATCTACGCCATCAGCACCTTGGTAGTGCCGCATCTCAGCGGCGTACTCATGTTCTCCGAAGGCGACCCTTGGAACATCACCGCTGCGAGCACCCTCGAGGACTACCTCAATCAGGCTACCAATTGGGCTTCGGTCAGCGGCAACATCGGTTTCGAACGCGATAATGTGATCGTGCTGACCAACCTGGACCTGAGCGGCTCGGCCGTCGGACTTGGATGGCAGTCGAGCATATGCAGCAGCAGGTTTTCCGTGTCCCTGGTGGAGGCGACGGCAACAGCGGAGGTGGTGGCCGCGCGCGTGGCCCATCAGCTCGGCCACAATCTCGGCGCGGCGCATGATGGCGCCAGCAATGGGTGTACGGCCAGCGGCTTCCTGATGGGTCCCACCAATGACAGCTTGGCGGCGCCATCGACCGCGATGTCGTCGTGCACCATCGCTTACCTCAACGCGGCGTTGGACTCTGCAACTTGCCTGCGGAACATTCCCCAGGGCTGCGGCGACGGCGTCCCTTGCGACGACGGCGACGAATGCAGCGATGATGATCACTGCGAGTCGAACACCTGCATCGGGGGTGGAGTCAGCCAGGCATGCAGTGAGCCGACCAGTGTGCCCACCGCGGTTCCGACGGCGACGCCTACGCCTATCGCCGGCGATTGTCCGGCGGTGCCGGCGGAGTGCCGCGCGGCGGGTAAGAGCAGTATCTCGTTCAAAACCAATCCCGACAGCAGCCGGCAGAAGTTCCAATGGAAGTGGGGCAAGGGGCTGGACGAGGCGGTGCAGTCCGATTTTGGCGACCCGGTGGCGGGTGATCCGAGCTACACCCTCTGTCTCTACGATCAGGCGGACACCACCCCGGTGCTGAAGATGAGTGCGACGGTCAGGGCCGGCGGCAGCTGCGCTGACAAGCCTTGCTGGAAGGCAGTCAGCGACAAGGGTTGGGCGTACAAAAACAAGACGAACCTCAGCAACGGCATCAACAAAGTTGCCTTCAAAGGTGGCGTTGCCGGCAAGTCGTCGTTGCAAGTGGCGGGCAAAGGAGCGGCGCTACCCTTGCCTGCGCCGGCCGGTGCCACCCATTTCTTCGACCACGACGTCGTGGTGCAGCTCCACGGCAGCAACCCGCAGAACTGCTGGTCGAGCACGTTCACCACAGCCAAGAAGAACGACGGCGAGCAGTACAAAGCCGTGACTCCGTAGACTTGAGCCGTCCGTCATGCGCTGCTTCCAGGCAGCTGCCACTGCCACACCGGACCATCTTCGGGATGATCGACAGTCCCTTGGAATTGGAAGCCGAGCCGCGACCGAGACGTAGCTGATCCACGGCGGCTCAAAGCCGACGACCTGGTAATACTCCGCTGTCTGGGTGGAGATGATGGAGTTGCCGTACGTATTCCGCACCACGGTCGCGTCGATTGCGGCGCGGGTGCCGTACTGGTGCCGATGGCCGCGGCGGCCCGGGATGTGGATCAGCTGGGCCCGGATGAACCCCTCAGTACGTTCCTGGGGGGGCGGGCAGCATGTTGCTGTTTGGGCAGGGGGCCCCGGGGGGGTGGTTGTAATGACAGGCGATGGCCTGCGCTATCGTGCTGCCAGCCTCGGTGTATAGAAAGAAAAACAGCTGAGTGGTCACGATCGGTGCCGGCGTCATTGGGTAATCCGTATGCGGCAGGCGGGTGGTCTCCAAGTGCAATCTCCATCTCCGATCGTTGAGCGAGTCGAGATTGGGCATCGATTGCGGCAGGATCTTGAGGGTTGGCTCGAGGTATCCGGTGATCCCCTGGGGCACGAATTGCCCAGGGCCCATGCCCGTATTTGGCGGAGGGGTAATGACCCAGCGATAGCTCAGCTGTGCCTGGTCATCGGGCGAGCATATCCGTGGATCGATAGTGATCGCGGTGAGCTCGTGCTCGAAATCGGCGCTGAGCGCGTGAACGAAATCGCACCTATCCTCACAGTATCCGAGCTCGGAGATGGCCGGACGAGGAATTTCCCGGATCTCAGGAAAATCTCCGAATCGGTTGATGGCGAGATAGCCCACCGGCTCGATGTCGTAATCACAGGTCCAACTCAGATAATAGCAATCGCCGCTCGCGCCCTGAGCCTCGGGACGATCGGGGAATAGCGCGGCCGCGGAGCACTCGATCGCAGTGTCGGTAACCGAAGTGATCAGGTTGCTCGGCGGTGGCGACCCACCGAGGCTCACCATCTGATCGCGTGCCGGTAGTACGCAGATCTCACCCGGACCGGCGCAGCGGACCCATTCCGGTGCTGCGGTCGGCGTCGAAGTAGGCGTATTTGTAACGGTGGGCGTTACCGTCGGAGTGGCGGTGAAGGTCGGCAGCACCTCGCTGCTGACCGAGTATTCGCAATGCTTCACCTGGTTGTAGGCGGGATCGTAGCCGAACCACTCGGTGGTACAGGGGAACGAGGTCGAGCTGGCGACATTTTCGATATACCCGCCGGGAGCGCCATAGCGGATGGCTCGGTACAGCGAGGGTACGGTGCAGGTCTCGTTCTCGTCGGCGCAGAAGACCCAACCCTCCTCCGGAGTCGCCGTCGCGGTGAAGGTCGCGGTAGCCGTCGGCGTGGCGGTCACCGTCGGGGTACGCGTCGGCTCATCGATGAAATAGTCGCAATGCGGGTCATTGCTGAATTCGGCATCGAAGAACGGATCGAAAACGCTGTAGTCGCACAAGACTGTCGTGCCGGTGATGAACTTCGACACCGTCGCGTTGCCATCGGTGAATCGGACTTCACGATTGCCGGGCAGTGTACACACCCCGCCGAGATCGGAGCAGAAGGTCCAGCCGAAGCCGGGCGGCTCGGTCGGCAGATCGGTCGCGGTGGCGGTCGGTGTCGGCGGTGGAGTTTCCGTGTCGGTCGGCGTCGGCGTCGGGGTGTAGGTGACGGTGAACGTTGGTGTCGGCGGCACGATGCAAGCGCCGGCATCTCCGGCTGCAACCAGCAGGTCGCCGTTGCTGTCGCCCGCATCGATGCAGCGCGCGTGGCTCGAGCAGGCGGCGCGCGTGTAGCGGCTGTCACTCTGACATTTCTCGGGCTTGGCAATCCGGCAGCGGACCTTGTCGCCCCTCGTTTCGACACAAGGGATGACGCCGGTGCGACCGCAGGTCGACAGCTTGTGCGCCTTACCGACGCGCGACTTGCACTTGGAGCGCAGCTCACCCGCGACGACCGCCGCTTTGATTCGAGGCGTGACGCATTTCAGATAGTCGCGCCGAGCTTTCCCATCGCTGCCGTCGAAGTTGGCGCAAGGGCAAGCAGCAGCGAGCTCCGCTTCGAGCACCTCGATCTGAGCGGCGTCGGCGGCAACCGATGGATCGGTCCCGGTGAGACAAGTCTTGTCCGCTCCCCAAGCCGCGCCCGCGGTGAGCATGACCAACGACCCTGCGAGAAGGATGCGATGGAACCTTGTCCCCTGCTTGCTGTCGGTCATGGGTGCCCCCTTCGGATGCGTTGCGACGCATCGGGTTCGTCTTTGGCCCGGTTTAGCTCATCAAACCGACCACCGAGAACGGGCTCAGTAGCAAGCGGGGTACGGCCGCCACAAGGGACCAAGCACGCCAATCCAGGGGGCTTTACGCGCCAAGAGCCGCTGCTGCTACGTGCCTTTACGGTGGCGATATGCACACTCGGTGG
>Ga0196976_1001197_pt1 | contig 12499 bp, 10 predicted proteins | sample S3v_513CmetaG_FD_148644 | JGI IMG/M metagenome (GOLD analysis project Ga0196976, IMG submission 148644) | Soil microbial communities from Anza Borrego desert, Southern California, United States - S3+v_5-13C | ecosystem: Environmental > Terrestrial > Soil > Desert | place: USA: California...
ACGCCGCCGGGATCGCCGGGAAACGGCTCTCCGGTCGGCATGTTGATGTCGCAGATGAGCCGGCCAACGCGCGCGTCCGGATCGCCCCACGGGAACAAACGAAAGGTCTCGAGGTCCGGCGACAACAGCATGTCGGATTCCTCGATCCGCACAAATCCTTCGATCGAGGAGCCGTCGAACATGATGTCTCCGGCGAGGGCCTTCGCGAACTGCGACGCCGGGATTTCGACGTTTTTATTTACCCCCAGGATGTCCGTGAACTGCAGCCGCATCGACCGCACGTTCAGCTTCCTGGCGAGGTCGAGTATGTCCTTCGCCGTCGCGCCGCTCACGTCGGGCGTAATGGAACGCGAAGTCACGGAACCGGGGGTGGGCGTCAAAGTGGGCTGTAAGAAAGGCCGCGACTGCCGCCAAATCAACTCGTCGGCCCAAGCCTTGCCCGACTCTGGGACGCACCCGTGAAACTGGAGCACACCGTGAAAATTCAGGATGTGATGACGCGCGACCCGCGGTCGGTATCGCCGCAGACGACCGCGCGCGAAGCCGCGCAGCTCATGAAGGCCGAAGACGTCGGCATTGTCCCGGTCGTCGAAGGATCCCAGCTGGTCGGAGTGGTCACTGATCGCGACCTGGCCGTCCGGATCGTCGCCGAAGGACGCGATGCATCGACAACCGTGCGGGACGTCATGAGCTCGAACCGCATCGCCACCTGCCGGCCGGACGAAGACCTCGACCGCGCGATGGAAACCATGGCGAAGGAACAGGTCCGACGCATTCCCATCGTCGATGAGCGGGGAGCACTCGTCGGGATCGTCGCGCAGGCTGATGTCGTCCGCAAAGCCCACAACGACCGAAAGGCCGAGGAAACCGTAGAGCGCATCTCGGAACCCGGGCACCAGGCGCGCTGATGGGCCCATCGTAGTCGTCGGTAGATTTCTGCCGATGACTACGACGTGTCCCTCCTGCGGCGCATCCGCCAACGGCAAATTCTGCGCAGACTGCGGGACACCCCTGGCGGGAGCTTCCTGCCCGTCGTGCAATGCCGCGCTGACTCCCGGAGCGAAATTCTGCCACCGCTGCGGGATCTCCGTGGTCGCGACGCCAACAGCGGGGCTCGCGCCGTCTCCCGTGCGCTCCACGGACGGATTCGGCAACGCCCTGCCATGGGCCGTGGCGGCAATTGCGATCCTTGCGCTCATCGCGCTGGCTGCCGGTCAGCGCTTCGCGCGCACCACGACGCAGGGGATGCCAGCTGCAAATGCGCCAGGTTCACGGCTCGGCTCACCGACCCGTGCGCCCGACATCTCGTCGATGACGCCGCTGGAACGCGCCGAACGACTCTACGATCGTATCATGGGCGCTGCGGATCGCGGTCGGGCCGATTCAGCGCGGTTCTTCCTTCCAATGGCCGTGCAGTCATATGAGGCATTGGGCCCGCTCACCGTGGACCAGCGGTACGACCTCGGACGCCTCGGCGAGGTGGCCGGCGACGCGACACTCGCGGCCGCGCAGTCGGACACGATCCTGCAGCAGCAACCCCAGCACCTCCTCGGTCTCGTTCTCAGATACCGCGTGGCCCGCGCTCGAGGCGATGCGCCCGCGGCATCTCGCGCCCTGGACCAGCTCAATCGCGCTGCACCCGCGGAGCTTCGGAAGCAGCTCCCGGAGTACCTCGTGCGCCAGGTCGATATCGATAGCGCCCTCGCGGCAGCCAGACGGCGGTAGTCGACCAAGCCTCGGTTTTCCGGCTCGGCTTTCGGCCGCGGCTCTCGGCCTCGGCTTTCGGCCTCCGCACTCGGTGACGACGGCAGTATCGACGATAGACATCAGAACCCGAGAAACGTTTGATGTCGCTTTACTGACGCATTATTGGTGCTATTAAGCTGTAGCTGTTGCTAGTGTCCAGTGAGCGCACCCCATGGCTGTTGGCCGAGAGCCAAGAGCCCAGAGCCGAGGCCGAGAGCCGAGACCCGAGCCCTTAAATCCAGCCTGCACATGCCGATACCCAAGGCATGTCAACCATAGCTCCAGCGCTGCCTCCTGCCGCCGAGATCGATACGGCGCTTCTCGGCACGCTGCTCACGGCGGAAACAGTCCGCGACGGCGCGTCGGCGATGCTCAACATCGTCTCGCCGTTATTCGACGATACCCCGTGCGCGCTCGCTGTGCGGGACCGCGACGGTCTCACGCTCCACACTCTCGCTGAGCTCGGGCAGCCGACCGCGTGGCCAACCCGCCTCGAGCCGCAGTTCGCTCTTGGAGCACAACACGGCGTTGATCCGTCGACAGGTGTGATGGTGGCGCCGCTGCGCGCGGATGGCCGAGTGGTTGGGGTGTTGATGCTTGGTGATCCCACGCGCGTCGCGACGTCGCTGCGCGACGACACAGTCAGGAATGCCCTGGCGACCGTCGCCGCTGTCCTGCGTGTGCTGCTCGCTCGCAACGAGTCAGCGCTTCACAGCCGCGCGGAGTCACTGCGCTCCATCGACGCCATCGTCGACGGCATGGCGCACCAGATGTCCAATCCATTGACGGGAGCGTCCGCAATTGCGCAGCTGCTCGCCGAGGATCTGCAGGACGAGGGACAGCTGGCGGCGATTGCGCAGATTCGCCATGAGCTGGGGCGGGCGTTCGTCGTCCTCAACGACATGCTCGACTTCCAGCGCGACACGCGCGCGCAGGATGGCATTCTCGACTTCAACGCGATCGCGGAGCGCATCGTCCGTTTTCGGGGATACGCCATCCGCGAGCAGGGAATCGCCCTCGATGTAGAAACGTCGCCGGCATTCCTGCCCGTACGCGCTGAAGCACGCTCGCTGGAACATGCGATGCTGCTCACGATGCGCTTTGCGGAGCAGCGGTCCCATGGCACCGTGAATCGTCGGATTGCGGTGCGCGTCTCCGAGCTGCCAAACGCGGAGCTCTGCGTCGACATCACCGACTCGGGCGCGGGCGACACGCCATCGGCAATTCCAGCCTTCTTCGACACTCCACTCAGTGCGCGCGCTCGGGAATCCACGACGCAAATGCCGGATCTCGGCTTGGTCGACAGTCTGCTCCGCGGGTGCGGTGGCCGGCTGGAGATTCGTGGCTCGAAAGCCGATGGCACGACGTATTCCCTCGTGCTGCCGCGCGCATATACCTCACCTTCTTCTGCAGGCAGGAACTCGAAATGACGTCAGCTGCCGTCAACAGCGAGCCGACCGCACCGCCGCGCGCTACCGCGCAGATTCGCATCCTGGTGGTCGACGACGAAGACACCATCAGGCTCGTGCTGGCCAAGTATCTCCGCACCCGTGGCTTCGACGTGGCGACGGCTGAATCCGGAGATGCGGCGCTCGAGACATTGTCCGGCGCGAAGTTCGACCTCATGCTCTGCGATGTGAGGATGCCCGGGCTGTCGGGGGTCGAAATCGTCGTTCCTGCGCTGGAGCTCGATCCCGACCTCGGCATCGTGATGCTGTCCGCGGTGAACGACGCGCCGACGGCCACGGAAGCAATGGCACACGGCGTCCTGGACTACCTCACCAAGCCGATCGAGTTGTCCGACCTGCACGACGCCGTACAACGCGCCCTGCACAAACGCACGCTCCTGCGTGAACAGCGTCGCGTCGAACGGGCCATCCGGGAAGAGGTCGCCGAGCGCACGCAGGAACTCGAGATGGAGAAGGCGCACCTGCGCGACCTGACGGTCACGGTCGTCGAGACCCTTGTTGCGGCCATGGAAGCCCGCGACGTGTTCCAGCGTGGTCACTCAGCGCGGGTCGCGGAGCTGGCGGCGTCCATTGCCGAGTATATGGGACTCTCCCCGGAGGTCGTGGAAGACGTCCGCATAGCCGGCCGGCTGCATGACGTCGGCAACATCGGCATCCGTGACGACGTGCTGAACAAGCCGGGGGCGCTCAATCCGGATGAGTTCGCGCACGTGAAGGACCATGTGCGCATCGGCGTGGAGATCCTTACGCCACTGCGGCACATCGAGCGCGCCATAACTTTTGTCGCCGATCACCACGAACACTTCGACGGATCCGGGTATCCCGCGACGAAATCCGGCGAGGCGATCTCCATCGGAGGACGCATTCTCGCCGCGGCGGACGCCTTCGACGCCATGACGTCGCGCCGACCGTACCGTGAGCCACGCTCGCCGGAGGAGGCCGTGATCGAGTTGCAGCGGCACTCGGGCTCGCTGATGGACCCGCGGGTGTTCGAGGCGCTTCGTGTCGTCGTGAAACGTCGCAAGAGCCTGATCTTCATCGACGCGATTCACGGCTGATCAGGCCTTTCCACCGGCGATGGCCCCGCGCATTATTGCGCCGTGCCTACGCGTCGGGAGTTTCTCGCAACCATGTGCGCCCTTGCCGTCACGGGCGCATGCTCACAAAACGGAATGCAGCAGGCCGGCGCAACGACCGTCGCGTCACAGCGACGTCGCCTGGAGCGTATCGGCATCCAGTTGTACGCGGTTCGGCAGCAAGTGCAGCGTGACCTTCCCGGCACCCTCGCGAGCCTCGCGCAGATGGGCTACCGCGAAGTCGAATTTGCCGGATACGCCGGCCGCACCCCCGAGCAGACCAAGCAGCTCCTCGCCCAGCATGGACTGACCTCGCCCTCGACGCATATCGGGTACGATCAGATCGCGGCGAACTGGGATCGCGCATTGGACGACGCGCTTGCACGCGGCCATCGCTACGTGACCATCCCCTGGCTTCCGCAGCAGGTTCGCACTGCTGACGGCATGCGCCGCGTCGCCGACGAGTTCAATCGCGCGGGCGAATCGGCGCGTCGGCGCGGTTTGCGTTTCGCCTATCACAACCATGACTTCGAATTCGCGAAGGCAGGCGAGACCACGCTCTTCGACATGCTGATCGCAGGCACGAATCCCGACGACGTGTTCTTCCAGATGGACGTGTTCTGGTTGGTGAAGGGCGGCGGAGATCCGCTCGCGTACATCCGGCAGCACCCCACGCGATTCACGATGCTGCACATCAAGGATTCCAGTGGTCCACCCGATCACCGCCAGGTGGACGTCGGGGCCGGCACCATAGACTTCGCCGGCATCCTGCGCCTGGACGAATCGCAGCGCAGCGTCGTCGAGCATGTCTTCATCGAGCACGATTCCCCTGCCGATCCGATGGCCTTCGCGAAGACGTCGATCGATTACCTGAGCCGTCTCGAATACTGATGCCCCAGCAACGACCCCCAGCCGCTGCGCCGCAACGGCCCGTCTATGACGTCTGCATCGTCGGCAGCGGTGCTGGCGGAGGAATGGCCGCGCATGCGCTCACACAATCGGGTGCGCGCGTCGTCATGCTCGAGGCGGGACCTGAGTGGTACGCATCGCGGAATGCAAAGATGATGGTCCCGACATATGCGTCTCCGCGCCGCGGCGGTTCGACACGCATTCGCCCCTTCGGGGAATTCGACGCCTGTGACGGCGGTTGGGATATCGAAGGCGAGCCATACACCGTCGCCAGCGGGTCGCAGTTTCGCTGGTGGCGTGCGCGGATGCTGGGGGGTCGCACAAACCACTGGGGGCGCATCTCGCTCCGCTTCGGTCCCGACGACTTCCGTGGCAAGTCCCGCGACGGGCTCGGCGACGACTGGCCCATCAGTTACGACGACGTTGCGCCGTATTACGACCGGGTAGACCGACTTGTCGGCATCTTCGGCAGCAACGAAGGACTTCGCAATCATCCAGACGGCGTGTTCCTCCCCCCGCCGGCGCCGCGCTGCTACGAGCTCCTGGTGAAGCGCGCCTCAGACAAGCTGAACGTCACCTGCATCCCGTCGCGGCTCTCGATTCTTACAAAGCCGATGAATGGCCGCGCGGAGTGTCATTACTGCGGCCAGTGCAACCGCGGCTGCAGCGTCAAGGCGAATTTCTCCAGCCCGGATGTGCTCATCGCCCCTGCGCGCGCCACAGGGCGACTGACGCTGATCGCCAACGCGATGGCGCGTGAAGTCACCGTCGGCAGCGATGGTCTGGCCACCGGCGTTTCATATATCGACAAGACGACGGGCGAAGATCGCCACGTGCGCGCTCGCGTCGTGGTGCTCGCGGCCAGCGCGTGCGAGTCCGCGCGAATCCTGCTGAATTCAAAGTCGTCGGGGTTCCCGCAGGGACTCGCGAACTCCAGTGGCACGGTCGGCAAATACCTCACCGACACGACGGGCACCGACCTCGCCGGCTACATCCCGGCGATGGTCGATCATGTTCCGCATAACGAGGATGGCGTTGGCGGGGCTCACATCTACATGCCCTGGTGGCTCGACAACGCGAAGCTGGATTTCCCGCGCGGCTACCATATCGAGGTGTGGGGCGGCCTCTATCAGCCGAGCGCGGGCTTCATGGGCGGGATTCACCGCTATCCCCCGGGTGGCGGGTACGGACAGCAGCTGAAGGAAGACTATCGTCGCTACTACGGCGCGACGATCGGTTTCTCCGGTCGGGGCGAGATGATCCCGAACGAGAACTCCTTCTGCGAGCTGGATCCCAACGCGGTCGATCGCTACGGCATCCCCGTGCTTCGCTTTCACTGGAAGTGGGCCGACCACGAATACAACCAGGTGAAGCACATGCAGGAGACCTTCCGTGCGCTCATCGCGGAGATGGGAGGTCAGGTCTTCTCGCAGATGCCGACGCGCGCGCAGGGGTACAACATCTCGACGGGTGGGACGATCATCCACGAGCTCGGATGCACCCGCATGGGCGCCAATCCCGCGAGTTCGGTCGTGAACGCAAACTGTCAGGCGCACGACTGCAAGAACCTGTTCATCGCCGACGGCGGTCCCTTCGTGTCGCAAGCGGACAAGAACCCGACGTGGACGATTCTCGCGCTCGCGTGGCGAACAGCGGACTTCATCGCTGAACAACGGAAGGCGGGTGCGCTGTGAAGCAGATCAATCGTCGCGAAGCGCTGAAAGGCTTCGGTGCGGTGTCGCTGGCGTCGTTCCTCGAGTTCACGCCCGGACAGATCGAGCGGGCGTTGAACGGCATGGCAGCGCTGGCCGAGCCGGAGGAGCAGCAGCAGGCGTACACGCCGCGCTTCTTCGCGCGCGGTGAATGGCGCACCGTCAGCGTCCTTGTGGATTACATCATCCCGCGCGATGCCCGTTCGGGGAGCGCAACCGAAGCGAAGGTGCCGGAGTTCATGGACTGGCTGCTCGCGGACAAGGAAGCGAGCGAGTCCAGCAAGGTGTCGATGCGCGGTGGTCTTGCGTGGCTCAACCAGGAATCCCGAAAGCGGTTTGGTCGCAGCTTCGTCGCCGCGAGCGACGCACAGCGGCGCCAGATTCTCGATGCCATCGCCTGGCCTGCGAAGGCGCCGACTTCACTGAGCCAGGGCGTCGCGTTTTTCACGCGCATGCGTGACTTTACCGCCTCAGGCTTCTTCTCCTCCGCCATGGGCTGGCAGGACCTGCAGTACATCGGGAATGTCTCCAATCCCGGCTGGAACGGGTGCCCACCTGCCGCAATGACAAAGCTCGGCGTAACACCAGACATCATGGGCACCCGTCCCACCAGGAACGGATGAACGAACGACTCGGGGTTGGTTTTGTCGGGAGCGGCTTCAACGCGCGCTTCCACATGCAGGCCTTCCGTGCAGTCCGCGATGCCGATGTTCTCGGCGTCTGGAGCCCGAATCGCAAGAATGCCGAGAGCGCTGCCGCGTACGCGCGCCAACTCGACGTCGGCAAGGCAAAGGCATACCGGTCGATTACCGAGATGGTGCACGATCCCGCGATCGACGCCATCTGGCTCACCGGAGCGAATCACGCCCGGATCGAGAACGTGGAAGAGATCGTGGCCGCCGTGGAGAGCGGGCGCGGTACGCTGCGCGGGATCGCGTGCGAGAAGCCACTCGCGCGCAACGTCGCCGAGGCACGACAGGTGGCGGAGCTCGTCCAGCGTGCCGGTATCCGGAACGGTTACCTGGAAAACCAGCTGTTCGCACCGCATGTCGAGGCGGGCAAGGCGCTCCTGTGGGCGCGGGGCGCGGCGACCACGGGCCGGCCATATCTCGCGCGCGCCGCCGAAGAACACAGTGGCCCGCACATGCCGTGGTTCTGGCGCGGTGAGCTGCAGGGCGGAGGCGTGCTGAATGACATGATGTGCCATTCCGCGCTCGTTGTCCGGCACCTGCTCACCAAACCGGGAGAGCCGTATAGCACGGTGATTCCTGTCCGCGTCACCGCACACATCGCCAGCCTGAAATGGACGCGGCCGGACTACGTGAAGCGGCTGACGAAGGCGATGGGGCCGGAGGTGAATTACGCGAAGTCACCTTCCGAGGATTTCGCCAGCCTCACGATCGAGTTCGAGACCCATGACGGGCACACGGTGCTCGGCGAAGCCAGTACCTCGTGGAGTTACGTCGGCGCGGGCCTTCGCCTCTCCGCTGAGTTGCTGGGCCCGGAGTACTCGATGCAATGGAACTCACTCGACTCCGGGCTCAAGCTGTTTTTCAGCCGCGAGGTCAAGGGGCGTGCCGGTGAGGACCTCGTCGAGAAGCAGAACGCGGAGATGGGCCAGATGCCGGTGGTGCCGAACGAAGCTGCCGCCTATGGCTACGAAGCCGAGGACCGTCACTTCGTGCGGGTATTCCTCGGCAAGGAAGAGCCGCTGCTCACCTTTGACGACGGGCTGGAGGTCGTCCAGGTGCTCATGACCGCATACAAGAGCGCGGAGTCCGGGCGCACGCTCGACTTCCCGCCGCGGGGGCTGGACGCCTTCGTGCCCGCCGTCGCGGCGGGCACCTGGAAGCCGCGTTAGCGCCTTCTAAAGCTGCCAGCCGGCGCGATACTCACGCGTGAGAAACGTGTTGGCATCGGCGCCGTTCGTGAATGACATCGCTTCCGCGTCATAATAGAGCTTCCGTCCCTGGCCCGCGCGCAACGCTGCGATGCCGAGCAGCATCGTTTCGTTCAGCGACGCGGCGTAGTCGAACGGAGAGCTGGGCGTGCCATCGCCCTTGCAGGCCCGCACCCAGTTGATCTCATGGCGGTCGGTGATCCGCTCGATGGTCCGTGGCACCGCGGCTCCCGCTTCGGCGACTGATACCGGGAAGAGGCGCGGGTTGTCGCCATACGTCTCGTGAATGAGCAGCCCTTTCTCGCCGATGAACATCGCACCCCCTTCTGCGACGAGTGACACCTCGTCCGGAAGGTGCGCCGGCCGCGGCGGATACAAGCCGCCATCATACCAGAAGAGCTTCAACGCAGGACGCTGGCCATTCGCCGGGAAGTTGTAGTGCACCGTGGTCGCCATCGGATACGACACTTGCTTCGTTGTGGCGCGAACGTCCGGCGGCGAGCCCGCCGGGGGCGGTACAGTCTCGGTTCCCCAGAGCGACGACGTCGCCTCGATGCTTGTGGGCTGCGTCAGTTCGAGCGCCCAGTACGCCTGGTCCACGAGATGCGCGCCCATGTCACCGAGCGCGCCGACGCCAAAGTCCACCCACCCGCGCCAGGTGAATGGGTGGTACACCGGGTGATACGGAATGTCCTCGGCGACGGGCCCGAGATAGAGGTCCCAACGCAATCCAGCAGGTGGCGTCGCGTCCGCGGCGGCCATCGATGCGGCGAGCGCGTTGCGCATCGCACCGACATTACCGCGTGACATGATCGGCGTCAGCGGATTCCCATTCGCAGCGGTCGCCGACGGCCGCGGGAGGCCTTGCGCCCAGAAGCGCGCGGGTCGGTCCGTGAAGATGTGAACTTCCTTCACGTCGCCAATGACCCCCGCCCGGATCCATTCCACGATGCGTCGCGTCCCTTCGCGCGAATGCCCCTGGTTGCCCATCTGCGTGATGACCTTGTTCTCCTTGGCCAGCCGCTTCAGGAGCCGCGACTCGTAGACGGACCAGGTCAGTGGCTTCTGGACGTACACATGCTTCTTCGCGCGCATCGCCGCCGCGGCGATAGGCGCGTGCAGGTGGTCCGGCGTCGCGATGATCACGGCATCGAGGTCGCGCTGCTTCGCGAGCATCTCCCGGAAATCCGTGTACTTCGCCGCCTTCTGGTACTTCTCGCGCAGGAGCGCACGCGCGGGACTGGGCGCCCGTGTCTCCCGCCCGTCGCCCATCACGTTGCGCTCCATGTATGTGGGGTCGACGTCACAGAACGCGACGAGGTTCTCCATCGCCACCGCTTCGGCGTTTCCCGTGCCCATCCCGCCCACTCCCACCACGGCGATGTTCAGGAGCGCGCTTGGCGGAGTGTGGCCACGGCCGAGCACATGCCGCGGCACGATCGTGAATGCGGACAATGCCGCGCCGGCTTTGGCGGCATCGTTCAGGAAGGTCCTGCGAGAGATTTCGCTCATGCGGTCGCCTTCAGCGGTTGTGGAGTCTTCAGTGGTGATCGGAATGACAGCGCGAACAGCACGGCGACCACGAGCGCCATTGCGGCCGGCACGATCCAGATCGCATGCCAATCGTGCGCGCCGTTCATCTCGTACCGGCTGACCACTCTGCCTGACACGTACGCGCCAACCAGGTAGCCGAAGCCGTTCGTGACGAGGTTGATGAAACCCTGCGCGGCCGCGCGAATCTTTTCACCGGCACGCTGGTCCGTATAGATCTGGCCCCCCACGAAAAAGAAGTCGTAGCAGATGCCGTGCAGGATGATGCCGGCATACAACATCCACATCGCACTCCCCGCGTTGCCGTTCGCGAACGCGAAGTACCGCGCCGCCCACGCGAGCATGCCGACGAGCATGATCACTTTGATGCCGTAGCGACGCAGGGCGAACGGCAGCAGAAGCATGAACCCGATCTCGGACCACTGGCCGAACGTCTGGATGAAGGCGGGGTTCGGTGCCCCGACCTCGTTCAGGAAGAGGTTCGTGAACGTGTAGTAGAACTGGAGAGGGATGCACAGCAGGAAGGACCCAATGACGAAAACGAGAAAGTCGCGGTTCCTCAGCAGCTGTAGCGCATCCAGGCCGATGGCATCTCCCGCCTTGAAGGGCGCCCCTGCGGCTTTCGGCGGCGTATGTGGCAGCGCAAGCGAGTACAGCCCCATCACGATGGACGCGCCCGCAGCGATGCGCATCGGGATCGCGAGCGCGTCGGCCTGCAGCAGCCCAACGGCTGTTCCGGCCACGATCCAGCCGATTGTCCCCAGCACACGGATCACGGGGAAGTCGCGTGCAGAATCCTCGACATGCTGAAAGGCGATCGCGTTCGTGAGCGACAGCGTGGGCATGTAGCACAGCGCGTACAGGATGAGGAGCGGATAGAATCTCGACCACTCGGTTTGCATGGAGACAAACCACATCACGACGCCGCCCATGAAATGCAGGATCGCCAGCAGCTTCTGGCTCGCGAAGAATCGGTCGGCGACGACGCCCATGAAAAACGGCGTAAGGATCGCGGCGATGGCCATGGCGCCGTACGCGCTTCCGATCTGCGTCGCCGAAAAGCCAAGCGTTTTGCCGAGGTACGTCCCCATCGTCACGAACCACACGCCCCAGATGAAGTATTGCAGGAACATCATGGTGGACAGCCGCGTCTTGATCATCAGCGGAGCTCCCGGATGCGGATGCGGCGAAGCGACAGCTCGCCGGAGTGATCACCCTGGATGGCGATATGCCCGCGCCGCGCGCGTCCGTAGTTCGGCCAGGCAGCGAACTTGCTGGCCTTCACCTTGGCTTCCCAGTCCGGGCTGCCATACTCGTATTCGACCAGCTTGACTCCATTGAGCCAGTGCTCCACGCGCGCGCCGCGCGCGACGATCCGCGTCTCATTCCACTCGCCGGCAGGCTTCACGATGCCTGCGGCCGCCGGATACAGCCCGTAGTTCGCACCTGCCGCGGTCAGGCGGTTCCGGCCATCGCGCGCGTTGGGATCATCGAGCAGCTGATATTCGGTCGCGCTCCAATACACCTTCTCGTATTCCTCGGTGGCGCGGTAAAACACGCCGGCGTTGCCCCCCGTCGCGATCTTCCAGTCAAAGGCCAGCTCGAAATCCCCGAACTGGTCCCTGGTGATGATGTCCTCCGTCGCGCCCGTTTTCATCAGGACACCGTCCCGGACAAGCCAGCCGGCAGGCGCCGCCTGCGATTGGTAGACTCGCCATCCGTCGGTCGTGCGGCCGTCAAAGAGCGCGCGCCACCCAGCCGCGGCTTCGACGGCACTGAGCTGGCCCGCGACGGGCGCAGGCACGGTGGACTGCTGCTGTGTGGCGCACGCCATGACACCGAACGCGAGAATGGCCGCGCCGGCACGGCGAACGACCCGAACGTCAATCATGCAGTCCCTCCCGGCGCCTGGCGCCATTGGTCGCGGCTTGAATAACACAAATCTGACGGCCGCACAATCGGCAACGGACCCGATGGCCGGGGCGTATACTATATCTGATGATGTACCGCCCGTTCCTGCTCATCGGCGGCGCAATGCTGTTCGGGCTCGCCCACGCGGCTGCCGCGCAACGCCCTGCGACGTCGGCAGATACACTCAAGCTCGCCCTCGACGAAGCCGTCACCCTCGGACTTCGG
>Ga0196976_1001198_pt1 | contig 12443 bp, 13 predicted proteins | sample S3v_513CmetaG_FD_148644 | JGI IMG/M metagenome (GOLD analysis project Ga0196976, IMG submission 148644) | Soil microbial communities from Anza Borrego desert, Southern California, United States - S3+v_5-13C | ecosystem: Environmental > Terrestrial > Soil > Desert | place: USA: California...
CGGCACCGACCTCGACCGGGTCGGACCACTGCGGCTCACCGCGTCCGGGGCGGCGCCCCCGCGTCAGGTGCGCGCCGCGGCGTTCGGCGCGTTCGGCGTCGGCGCGCTGCTCGGGCTCGCCCTCGTGGCGCTGACCGGGCACTGGTGGCTGCTGGGCGTCGGCGCCGCGGCGATCGCGGCGGCCTGGTACTACACGGGCGGGCGCCGGCCGTACGGGTACATCGGCATGGGTGACGTGGGCGTGTTCGTGTTCTTCGGGCTCGTCGCCGTGCTCGGCACCACGTACACGCAGGCCGACCGGATCACCTGGCCCGCCGTGGCCGGGGCAGTGGGCATCGGCCTGCTCGCGTGCGCCCTGCTGATGGTGAACAACATCCGCGACGTGCCCGGCGACGCCCTGGCGGGCAAGCGAACCCTCGCCGTCCGGATCGGGGACCGCCAGGCCCGCCGCGTGTACGCCTGGCAGCTCGCCGGCGCACTCGTGGCGGGTGCCGTGTGCGCGGTCGCCGCGCCGGGGGCGCTGCTCGTGCTGCTGCTGGTCGTGCCCGCGGCGATCCTCGGCGTGAGTATCCTCGTGGGGACGCGCGGACGGCTCCTTCGGCCTGTGCTGGCCGGGACCGCGCTCCTCGAGCTCGCGTACGGCGTCCTGCTGGGGCTCGGGCTGGCGGTGTAGCGCCAGCCAGGCGGCCGTCGCTTCGCTGGGCGGTCGTCGCTGGGCGGTCGCCGCTGGGCGGTCGTCGCTGGGCGGTTGCCGCAAGGTGGTCGGGCGGGGGCGGTCGCCGCTAGGTGGTCGGGCGGGGGGCTCGGTCCGTGCCGGCGTCGGCCGGGGTGTCGGTGCCGGCGTCGGCCGGGGTGTCGGTGCCGGCGTCGGCCGGGGTGTCCTGGGGCGGGTGCGGGGGCGCGTCCCCGGGCGGGCGGGTGGCGGCGTCGGTCGAGTGGCGCGCGGCGGCGTCCCCCGCAGGGCGCGTGGCGGCGTCCGCTGCGGCGTCCTCCGCGGCCTCGTCGGCGGCGACGCCCGCACCGAACCGCGGCCGCTGACCCGTGCGGCGCTCGGCGATCCACGTCGCGGCGGCCGTCCGCTGGCGTCCGAAGAGCACGTAGGACAACGCCGCAGCCACGACTGCCGCGACGACGACGAGCAGCCAACCGCCCATCCCGGCCAACCGCAGCACGACCAGCGCGGCACCGAAGAGGGCGAGCCGGAGGAGGGAGAACCGGACCACTGGCACGCCGCAAGCGTAGGCCCGGCTTATCGTGAGGACATGAGGATCGCCGTCTACGTGGTGCCGGTCGCGTTGGCGGTCTATGCCTTGTTCGACCTGTACCGCAGCGAGCCGGGCGAACGCGCAGGCCTCCAGCCGCTGCTGTGGGTGCTGATCATCCTGCTGCTCCCGGTGCTCGGGCCGATCGTCTGGATCTTCGTGTCCACCACCCGGCGCATGGAGGCTCGCGCTGCGGGCCGGCCGTCGACGGCGGGGCCGAAGCGCCCCGCATGGCCCGCCAGGCGCCCGGGACCGGTGGCCCCCGACGACGACCCCGACTTCCTGCGCCACCTCGAGCAGCAGTGGAAGCGTGACGGCGGCGATCCGGGTGGGGCCGGCGGGCCGGGCGCCCCCAGCGGACCGGACGCGGATCCGCCGAGAGGCTGAGGCAACCGGCGGCGAGGCGGATCGGGTTCGGCGCCGGGCGCGGCGCGTCGGGGCGCCGCGCTGCAGGACGAGGCGGGTCGAGCCCGGTCGCCGGGCGCGGGGTCGGCGAGTCGTCGCGCACAGGGCAGGAGCGGTGCGGTCACGCACAGCCGCGCCGGGCCTGGGGCGTTCCCCGCGGTGTGGTTCTGCTCTGCTCTCTCTGCCCGCCCGCGGTGCAGTTCTGCCCTGCTCTTCCTCCGCGGCCCTCCTCGTGCACTGGCCCCGTCGTTTTCGGTGAACCCCTCCGTCCCTATTGCGTGCCATGTCCCCTTATCGTACACTTGTTCCATCGCCGGATCGAGGGGGCAGCGCTGTGGAGCACAGGAGCAGTCGCCCAGCGACGCCGCTCCCTGCGCACCGCCCCGATGCGAATCAGGCCGGCGCGACGCTCGCCGAGCGCTTGACGCGCCTGCGCGAGCTCGCGATGTCCCTGGCGAGCTCTGACCTGGCCCCGCTCGACGGAGTGGCTGCAGCGCAGGCGGCGGACGCGCTGCGCATGGTGACGGACCAGCTGGGCGCCGTCCGCGCGCGCCTGCTGGCACGGGTCGAGGCCGACGGGCGATGGTCGGTCGACGGGTCCGCCAGGTCGTTCCCCGAGTGGGTCGCCCGCCGGGGCGGGTCCTCGGTTGGTGCCGCGCGGCGGGAGACGGCCCTCGGGCACCTGCTCGACGAGGCCGCCCCCGCGGCCGGGGCCGCCGTCGTGACGGGCGAGATGAGTCTCGAGCACGCGCAGGTCATCAGCCGGCACGCTGCCAGCAGCGACGCACGGCGGGCGGCGCTCGCTTCGGATCGACCGGATCGCAACGCAGCATTCCTGGTCGACGCCGCCCGGCGGATGGGCGTCGACGACTTCGCCCGACTGGTGAGGCGCTGGGCAGCAGCCGTGGACACGCAGGCGCACGAGCACGAGCACGCCGCCGCCCTCGAGCGCGAGTACCTGCGGATCACGCCCCGCCCCGGCGGTGTGGATCTCCAGGGGTTCCTCGCAGCGGAGAACGCGGAGACGCTCCGCACCGCGCTCCGCGCAGTCGCCGGGGTTCCGGCGGCGGATGACGTCCGGACGCCTGAGCGACGACGCGCCGCCGCCCTCACCGGTCTGGCGCGGACGGTCCTCGACCACGGCCTCGGCGGCGCGGGCAAGGCACTCGTCCGCCCGCACCTCTTGGTGCACGTCCCGTTCGAGACGTTCGCTGCGCTCGCCGCGGACGGCGAGGGTGCGGTCGACGGTACGGGCACGATGGACGGGGCCGGTGCGGCCGCCGATCGGGTGCCCGTCCTGGAGAACCGGGACGGCTCGCTCGGTGCGCCCGCCGAGCTCGATGACGGCACTGCACTGCCGCTCTCCGCGCTCGCACGTATGGCCTGCGACGCTCAGATCACGCGGGTCGTGATGGACCCCGCCGGGCAGCCGCTCGACGTGGGGCGGGCGCAGCGGACCTACACCGGGCCTCAGCGGTCAGCGGTCATCGCCCGCGACCGGACGTGTCGGTACCCCGGGTGCTCGGCACCTCCGGTGCTCTGCGAGGTCCACCACATCACCTGGTGGAGCCGACGGGGCGGCACCTCCGTCGAGAACGGGATCCTCCTCTGCAGCTACCACCACCACCTCGTGCACAGGCGTGACATCTCGATCACCCGCGCGAGCGACGGTGCGTTCAGGTTCAGCCGAGCGGGGCAAGCCATCGGAGTGGCCGACGAGTCACCGGGCGCCCCGTGCCCGAGCGACGTGCTCGCACATGCCGGGCCACCGACCACGTCGCCCGACCGGCCAACGACGTCGCGTCAGCAACGGACGCCCACGCAAGAGGGCACAGGTTCGGCTGGAGTCCCCGCGCGCGCCGACGCGCGCATCGCGCAGGGCGAGCTCGGGCTCGAGGAGTGCGCGTGACGCCCGCGATGCGGCGCACCACCCGTGCGCGGCACCCGCCGCCAGACCGGTCAGAGGCCGGAGTAGCTGTGGAGGCCCTGGAAGAAGAGGTTGACGCCGGTGAAGTTGAAGATCACGGTCGCGTAGCCGACCAGGACGAACCACGCCGCCCGGCGTCCCGACCAGCCGACCGTGGTTCGGGCGTGCAGGTAGGCCGCGTAGACGACCCAGACGACGAAGCTCCAGACCTCCTTCGGGTCCCAGCCCCAGTAGCGACCCCAGGCATGCTCGGCCCAGATGGCGCCGGCCATCACGGTGAACGTCCAGAGGACGAAGCCCACCGCGGTGATGCGGAAGCTCAGCGCCTCGAGCTCGCCGGGAGCCGGGAGAGCGTCCAGCATGCGCCAGCGCCTGCCGGTCAGGGGCCAGCGGGTGTGGCGCGAGTCGCCGGCACCGGTCAGCTGGCGCAGACGCGAGTCCTTGAGCAGCTGGAGCACCGAGGCGGCGAACGAGACCGTCAGGAGACCCGTCGCGATGGTCGCGATCGAGACGTGGATGACGAGCCAGTAGCTCTGCAGGGCCGGCTCCACCGCGTCGGCGGGCACGTAGAACACAGCGAGGCCGAGGCCGAGGGCGATCACACTGAGGCCCACGACGATCGTCCCGAGGAAGCGGAGGTCCCGGCGTCGCGTGAGGACGAGGAACGTCGCCACGGCGACGAAGGTGCCGACCAGCGTGAACTCATACATGTTGGCCCACGGCACCCGGCCCGCCGCCAACCCGCGGAGCACCAGGCCGACCCCGTGGAAGGCCAGGGCGAGCGTGGTGGTCGCCATCGCGATGCCCACGGCCTTGCGGGGCGCGGGGCCGGAGGTCCGGGTCTCGGCGCCGGGGAGCGACGGCCCGGATGCGCCGACCGCGACGCGCGCGGCCACCCGGCCACGCGCCGTGCCCAGGGCGTCGGCGAGGTGGGCGAGGTCGATCGCGAACGCCACGAACCCGATCGCGTACGCCGTCGTGGCACCCCACACCAACAGTGTGCTCAGCTCACCGAGGCCCATCGCCGCTCCCGTCGCTCATCGCCCGACCCCTCGCTCTTCGTCCCGTGCCCGCCGGTCGTCGAGTGGCGGCTCACCCTCCACCGGGCCGTCGAGCTCCCGAACCGCGTCGACGACGCGGGCCAGCTCACCGGCCAGCCCCATGTCGTCACCACGTGCCAACCCGGCGAACCCGACCACGACTCCTGTCTCATGATCGGTCACCCGCACCCACACACGCCTTCTGGGCGTGAACAGGCTCACCGCCAGGCCGACGAGTGCGGCGACGGCGAAGCCGAGGACCGCGCCGAGCGCCGGGTCGTGCCGGAGGTCCAGCGCGACGAAGCGCGGCAGGTCCCGCCACGTGAACGTCCCGAGACCGCCGGGCAATTCCACGGTCTCCCCGGGCCGCACGAGGATCGTGGCCGGGGCGTCGTCCACGAGGACCTGCGTCATCCGGGCGGTGTCGAGCTCGTAGACGTTCTGCGGGACGCCGGTGTCGAGGCCGAGGTCACCGCGCCAGACGGCGAGCACCAGGACGGGGTCCCGCGGGTCGGGGTGCACGGACGCCGCGCCTGCCGGCGTGACCACCGCGCTGGGCAGGAGGTAACCCACCAGACCGATCTGGTCCCCGGTCGAGACGTCCGGCACCTTGATCACACCCCGGGAGGTGTACACGTCGTCCTCGGGCAGGAAGGGCACGGCACCCGCGAAGGCGACCGCGCCGGCGGCGTCGCGCACCTCGACCTCGGGGGCGTAGCCGTTGCCCTGCAGGTAGACCCTCGCACCGCCGACGGTCAGCGGGTGGTTCACGCGGATCACCGCGGACTCCGGGTCGCCGCCGGGCTCGGTCACCGTGACCGCAGCCCGGAAGTCGCGCGGGCGCGCGTCCGCCGTGAACTCCGCGGTGAACCCGTCGAGCCGGAGGGTGAAGGGCACGAGCGACCCCGGGTCGAAGGCGGTGCCTCCGACGAACGTGTCGTAGTCCGTGACGGAGTTGGCGAACCCGCGGCCCTCGACGACGATCGCCTGGCCGCGGTAGTGGAGGAGCTGGCCCGCCGCGATCGCCACGAGCAGACCGAGCAGGGCCAGGTGGAACACGATGTTGCCCGTCTCACGCAGGTAGCCGCGCTCCGCACTCAGGGTTCGGGCACCCGAGGGCTCGACCGCTCCGACGACCCGGAAGCGCGGCAGCGCCCGGACCGGGCCCGTGAGCGCCCCACGTGCAGCCGCGAGCACGGCGTCAGTGCCCACGGTCGTCGTGAGCTCGTCGTGCACCGCGAACCGCTCGAAGCGCCGTGGCGCCCGAGGCGGGCGCGCGCGGAACGCCCGCACGTGCAGCAGGAGTCGCGGCACGATGCAGCCGATCAACGAGACGAAGAGCAGCAGGTACACCGCGGAGAACCACACCGACGCGTACACGTCGAACATGCCGAGCCTGTCGAGCCAGCCGCCGAGGCCCGGGTTGTCCGCGAGGTAACGGGCGACCGCCGCCGGGTCCTGCGGACGCTGCGGGAGCACCGACCCGGGTACGGCGACGACCGCGAGAAGCATGAGGAGCATGAGGGCCACCCGCATGCTCGTCAGCTGCCGCCACATCCAACGCAGCCAGCCGACGACGCCGAGGCGGGGCAGGCTCGGAGGCGCCTCCTCGGCGGTGGGGGCCAGCTCGTCGATGCGACCGAGGGGCACCTAGACCACCAGCTCGTAGCCGCTGATCCAGCCTTGCATCCAGCCCGTCACCGTCCACCACAGGCCCGTGACCAGGGCGATCCCGAGCAGGACGAGCACCGACCCGCCCGCGCGCATGATGGCCAGGCGGTGCCTGCGCAGGAAGCCGAGCCCACGCGCGCCGCGCTCGAACCCGAGCGCCAGCAGAAGGAACGGCAGTCCCAGGCCCACGCAGTACGCCACCGCGAGCGCGGCACCCCGAGCCGCAGACGCCTCGTCCATCCCCAGCGTGTACACGGCCAGCAGCGTCGGGCTGATGCACGGGGTCCAGCCCAGACCGAAGACGACGCCCAGCAGCGGCGCGCCCCACAGGCCGGTCCGTGGCGCGATCGGCAGGCGCGCGGTGCGCTGCGCGAACGGCAGGTGGCCGATGAAGACGAGCCCCATGACGATCACCACGACGCCGAGCGCTCGCATGATCACATCGCGCTGCTCGACCAGGGCAGCGCCGGCGGAGGCCACACCGATGGCGAAGGTGACGAACACCGTCGTGAACCCGGCGACGAAGAGCGCCACGCCGAGGAGGGTCCGACCGCGCGTCGCGGTACGAGTGGTCCGGCCGGGAGCGCTGAGCGCCGCCCTGGTCGCGCCGACTCCTGCGCCGGCGGGCTGGGCTGCGCCGGCGGGCTGTGCCGCGCCCGCGGCCACCGCGCGCTCAACGACGGGCACCGACGTGCCGACCATGCCGCTGACGTAGCCCAGGTAGCCGGGCACGAGCGGGAGCACGCAGGGCGATGCGAACGAGACGAGCCCGGCCAGGACGGCGACGGGCAGCGCCAGCAGCATGGACCCGTCGAGCATGGTCGTCGCGACCGTGTCGCCGATGCCGCTCACCACGGCGGCGATCACGACGACTCGTCCAGCAGGTCGTCCACGACGGCGCGTACGGTCGTCGGGTCGATGACGCCGAGGATGCGGGCCGCGACCTTGCCCTCGGCGTCGAGGATCACCGTCGTCGGCACCGCCTGCACCGGCACCACGCCCTGCAGCGCTGCGACGGCCGCGCCCTCGGCGTCGTGCAGGGACGGGTAGGGGATCTCGAAGGTGCGCTCGAAGGCCTGCGCGGCGCCGGCGTCATCGGTCGAGTTGATGCCGAGCACGTGCACGCCGGCGTCGGCGTAGTCGGAGGCGAGCTCGACGAGGTCGGGCGCCTCCGCCCGGCACGGCGGGCAGCCCGCGTACCAGGTGTTCAGGACGACGACGTCGCCGCGCCAGTCCGCGACGTCGACGGGGTCGCCCGCGAAGTCGGTGCCGCTGAGCTCCACGGGACCCGTGCGGTCACCCGCGTCCCACGTGGTGAGGGAGCGGTCGCCGGAAACGTACCCGGTCTCGGCGCCGTCCTCGTCCCAGCCGCCCGTCACCGTCGGCGTGCAGCCCGCGAGCGCCGCGACCGCGGCTACGCCCGCTACGACCCGGACGGCCCGGACGGCCCGCGGTAGGGGCCGGGCCGGCGTTCTCGGCGGCTCGGGCCGACGACGACCTGTCATCAGGCCCCCGGGACCACACGGGCGTCGGGGAGGAGGTCTGCGCACGGCTCGCTGTAGGTCACGGTGACGTCGTCACCCGAGAAGGTCAGCGACGTCAGCGACGCGAGCGAGCACTGGCGGCTCCGCGGGTCGTGCCAGAGCCGCTTGCCCTCGAGCGCCTGACGGGTCACCCAGATGGGCAGCTGGTGGCTCACGACCACGGCCTCGTGCCCGTGCGCCGCGTGCCGGGCAGCCCCCACGGCCGCGAGCATGCGGGCCACCTGCTGGCGGTAGGGCTCCCCCCAGGACGGTCGGAAGGGGTTCCACAGGTGTCGCCAGTGGCGCGGCTGCCGCAGCGAGCCGTCCCCGACGCCGAACGTGAGCCCCTCGAAGTGGTTCTCCGCCTCGAGCAGCCGCGGATCCGTCGCGAGGTCGAGGCCGAGGGCCTCCGCGATCGGGCTCGCGGTCTCCTGCGCCCGCTGGAGAGGGGACGCCACGATGTGCACGACGTCGCGACGCGCCCCACCGGTGCGACCGGCGAAGTGGTCCGCGAGGCGCTCCGCCATCGCGTAGCCACGCTCCGAGAGGTGGTAGCCGTCGAGCCGTCCGTACAGGACGCCGGTCGGGTTGTGCACCTCGCCGTGGCGCACCAGGTGGACGGTGGTCATGACCATGGTCCTAGTCTCCCCTACTCGGCGGAGTGCTCGGGTCACTCGACCATGATCAGCCGGCGTCGACCAGGGCGCGACCCGGCGTCGCCTCCTCCGTGGCGTCGCAGGGCGACGGGGTGCCGGGCGCGACCTTGGCCATCGCGCGGCCGAGGGCACGCAGCTCGTCCTCGGTGAGGCGGTCGACCAGGTGCTCACGGACGGCCCGCACGTGTCCCGGCGCGGTCCGCACCAGCAGGTCGTACCCCGACTCCGTCATCGTGCAGTTCACGCCGCGGCGGTCGTCCGAGCAGCTCCGCCGCTCGACGAGGCCCTGGGACTCGAGCCGGCCGACCGTGTGCGTGAGCCGGCTCCGCGAGTGCATGAGCGCGAGGGCGAGGTCCGACATCCGGAGGGTCCGACCCTCCGCCTCCGAGAGGCGCACCAGGATCTCGTACTCACTGAGGGAGAGGCCCGAGTCGCGCTCGAGCTGGCGGTTGAGCGCGTCGTTCAGGCGGGCGACTCCCAGCAGGTAGGCGCGCCAGTGGACCTGCTGCTCCGGGCTGAGCCAAGCGACGTCCTGCGCCATCGGTCCATCTCCTTGTACCGGCTCCGTGTGAGACACGTCACGGCGGCCGCGCTTTGCGGACGCATCCCCAGTGTAGTAGAACTGTCAACTATCCAGTAGTTGACGGTTCAATAACTGACCCGTCAAGTAATTCGAAGGAGCAGAGATGACCGCCATCACCACGACCGCACTCCCCGCCGGCGTCCGCCCGGGGACCTGGGAGATCGAGACCTCGCACAGCAGCGCGTCCTTCAGCGTCCGGCACGCCGGCATCTCCAAGGTGCGCGGCATGATCGCCATCACCGGCGGGCGCATCGTCATCGGCGAGGACCTCGCCACGAGCACGGTCGAGGCCACCCTCGACCCCGCCACGGTGGACACCCGTGACGAGCGCCGCGACGGCCACCTCCGCAGCGCCGACTTCTTCGAGACCGAGACCTACCCCACGTGGGAGTTCCGCTCCACCGGCATCCGCGCCGAGGGCGACGACTACGTGATCGACGGCGAGCTGACCGCCCACGGCGTCACCCGGCCCGTCGCCCTGCGCACCGAGTTCAACGGCGCCGCCACCGACCCGTTCGGCGTCGCACGCCTGGGCGCGTCGGCCACCACGACCATCTCCCGCAAGGAGTTCGGGCTCACGTGGAACGCGGCCCTGGAGACCGGCGGTGTCCTCGTGGGCGACACCATCACCATCTCGCTCGACATCGAGGCCGTCGCCGCAGCCTGAACCCCGCGTGACGCCGGAACCCGGCGGTCACCCGGCAGTCATCGGCGTGGTTCGGCCACGCCCGCCGCAGGTCGCGCGACGGCCCTGCGGCGGGCGTGGAATGCCAGGATCTGCAGCTCGGTGGCCAGGTCCACCGAGCGCAGGTCGACCGACTCGGGCACCTGCAGCACCCTCGGAACGAACGTCAGGATGCCCGTGACGCCGCAGGACACGAGCCGGTCGCACACCTCCTGCGCCACCGTCGCCGGCGTCGCAAGAACCGCCAGACGGGTGCCCTCCCGGCGGATCACCGCCTCCAGGTGCGCGTCGTCCTCCACCACCAGGCCCGCCACCGTCGACCCGACCACGGCCGGGTCGGCGTCCACGAGCGCAGCCACGCGGAACCCGGTACCCGCCATCGCCACGTAGTTGGCGAGGGCATGGCCGAGGTTGCCGATGCCGACGATGACCACTGCGAGGTCCCCGGTGAGCCCCAGCGCCGCCGCGACCTGCGCCTGCAGGTGCTCCACGTCGTAGCCGACCCCACGCACCCCGTGGGAGCCCAGGAACGAGAGGTCCCGCCGCAGCTGCGCGGGGCCGACGCCGGAGAGCTCGGCGAGCTCCGCCGACGACGTCTGCGTCACCCCGCGCTCGGCCAGGTCGTCGAGGGCTCGGAGGTAGACCGGCAGGCGGGCGACCGTGGTCGCCGGCACCTCACGCGGCGTCATGCGAGAGCCCGGCGCAGCCGGGCCGGGTCGATCCGCCAGTAGTCGACCAGCACGCCGTCCACGGTGACGGCCGGGACGAGCTCGCCGTACTGCGCGCGCACGTCGTCGTCGGCGTCGACGTCACGCTCCGCCCACCCGACACCGGCGGAAGCGGCCACGTCGGCCACGACCGGCCGCGCCTCGTCGCACAGGTGGCAGCCCGCACGGGCGTACAGGACCACCCGGCCAGCACCGGCAGCATCCACAGCACCCACAGGTGCAAGCCTAGGTGGGGTGGCTACAGTGATCGAGTGGCCGAGCCGACCCCTGACGCCGTCGGCGCACCGGCCGGGGACCGAAGGACTGCCGCCTTCTTCGACCTCGACAACACGATCATCCGCGGCGCGAGCGCGTTCCACCTGGCCCTCGGCCTGCGGCAACGCGGCTTCTTCTCCACGTTCGACTTCGTCACCTTCGCGTGGCACCAGGCCCGCTACCTGGCCTTCGGCGAGGACCTGCACCAGATCGACACCGTCCGCTCCCGGGCTCTGTCGATCGTGGCGGGCCACTCGGTCGCCGAGATGGCCGCCATCGGTGAGGAGATCTGGGACGAGGTCCTCTCCCTGCGGATCTTCCCGGGGACGCAGGCGCTCCTCGCCGAGCACCTCGAGGCCGGTCACGAGGTGTGGATCATCACCGCGAGCCCGGTGGAGATCGGCGAGCTCATCGGACGGCGGCTCGAGGTGACGGGCGCGCTCGGCACCGTCGCCGAGCACCGCGACGGGTACTACACCGGACGGCTCGTCGGCGACATGCTGCACGGCGCCGCCAAGGCCCACGCCGTCGCGGCGCTCGCCGAGCTGCGGGGGATCGACCTGACGCGCAGCTACGCCTACGGCGACTCCACGCACGACGTCCCGATCCTGTCCTCGGTCGGCCACCCGGTGGCGATCAACCCGGACCGGCGGCTGCGCCGGCACGCCCGGGCCGTCGGGTGGCCGGTGCAGGAGTTCCGCGGCCGACGGCGCGTGGCCGCCCGCCGCAGCGCGCAGACCGCGAGCTGGGCCGGCGCCGCGTGGATGGTCGGGGTCGTGCTGCGGGCGGCACGCCGCGCGGTGCGGCGTCGCCTCTCCTGATGCGCTAGTCCCGGGCGGGCAGCCTGCGCAGGTCCGCGACCATGAGGTCGGCCTGGTCGACGGGGACCGGGCGCGAGAACAGGTAGCCCTGCCCGTGCCCGCAGCCGAGGCCGATGAGCGCGTCGCGCTGGGCCGGCGTCTCAATGCCCTCCGCGACGACGGACAGGCCCAGCGACTCGGCGACAGCCAGGCAGGCGCGGACGATCCCGTGGTCACGCTCGGTGGACGTCATGCCGTCCACGAACGAGCGGTCGATCTTGAGCAGCTCGACCGGCAGGCGTTCCAGGTGCCCCAGGTTCGAGTACGACATCCCGAAGTCGTCGAGCGCGAAGTGCACCCCCGCCGCGCGCATGGCCTCCGTGAACGGGGTGACGTCGCCGCGGATGGACCGCTGCTCCGTGACCTCGAGCCACACGTCACCCGGCTCCGCCCCGGCCCCGCGGATGATCTCCATGGTGCGCTCGGCGGCGTCGGGCCGTTCCAGCTGCACCGCCGACAGGTTCACGTTCATGTGGATCGGCACGCCGCCGAGGCTCCGGCGCCACCGCGCGAGCTGCCGCGTGGCCTCGCCCAGCACCCAGTCGCCAATCTCGAGGATGGCGCCCGAGTCCTCCGCGATGGGGATGAAGACGTCCGGCGGGATGAAGCCGCGCGTGGGGTGCTTCCAGCGCGCGAGCGCCTCGAAGCCCACGACCCGGTGGTCGCTGAGCGCCACGATGGGCTGGTAGTGGAGCAAGAGCTCACCCCTGCCGAGAGCGGCACCGAGGTGGGAGCTGACCTCCAACCGCTCGCGGGAACGCTGCGAGGCCGCCTCGTCGAACATGCGCAGCTGGCCGCGGCCCGTGTCCTTGGCGGCGTACAGGGCCGCGTCGGCGTCGCGCAGCATC
>Ga0196976_1001199_pt1 | contig 12442 bp, 10 predicted proteins | sample S3v_513CmetaG_FD_148644 | JGI IMG/M metagenome (GOLD analysis project Ga0196976, IMG submission 148644) | Soil microbial communities from Anza Borrego desert, Southern California, United States - S3+v_5-13C | ecosystem: Environmental > Terrestrial > Soil > Desert | place: USA: California...
CCTGATTTCTGTGGCGGCCGTCCCGGCCTGGTTCAGGTCGCGCATCGTCGCGGGAGAGAATGGAACGGTTGGAGACCTGATCATCATTGCCCGCGCGCAGGAGGCGTACAGGCGCACTTATCCGCAGATCGGCTACGCGCGCGAGTTGTCTCACCTCAGCGTGACCCGCGAGGGCCGTAATTGCGTGCCAAGTCCGTCCCGGGCATGTTTCATTTCGTACCATCTGGCCCACAACCGGCCAATCGGATGGAACGGCTACTACTTTGAAATGGTCGCATCGCCTGACAACTTCACAGTTGTGGCGACGCCGAAGAGCTTCGGCGACACGGGCGAAAGAAGCTTCTGCATCACCGAAGAAAACATACCGCGCAGCGATCGATCCGTTCGTCCACGTACGCCGGAGTCGGTTTCGAGGGCGGAGTGCTTGAAGTTTCTCCCGTTACGGTGACGCGCTCCGTACGCGCGCAGGGTGCAGTGGGTGATTACTTCAGAGCGCCCGGCAATCCTGACACCTTCGCAGGTCATCTCATCCAAATTCGCTGGGAGCGATGAATGGCGACTGTTTCGTCGGCCGACACCTCTGTTGTCCAACGCCCGACGCTTTCTACTCTGGATGCCGTTGCGATCATTGTTGGCATCGTGGTTGGGGCTGGCATCTACGAAGTCCCCTCGCTGGTGGCTTCGAACGCCACGAGCATAGCTCCGTTGTTGCTGGTTTGGGTGCTCGGCGGATTCCTGTCGTTTCTTGGGGCGGTGTGCTACGCAGAGCTGACGACCACATATCCCGATGCAGGCGGGAACTACTACTACCTGCGGCGGGCGTTCGGGCCTAACCTCGCGTTTCTCTTCGCCTGGGCACGACTCGCGGTGATTCAGACGGGTTCCATCGCCTTGCTTGGGTTTGTGTTCGGGGACTATGCATCGCAGATTTTCAGGCTGGGTGAGTATTCCTCAGCCATCTACGCGGCCCTCGCAGTGGTTGCGATGACAACGCTGAACATCATGAACGTCCATTTCGGACGCTGGCTTCAGCGAACACTTACCCTGGGAACGCTTGCCGGCCTGATCGCGGTGATCATTGCCGGATTTTTCATGCCGGACCGGTCGTCGCAAGCGGCAGCAACGCAGCAGCAGATCACACATTCCAACTTCGGGCTGATGATGATCTTTGTTCTGCTGTCGTATGGCGGGTGGAGCGAGGCGGCGTTCATCTCGGCTGAGTTAAAGGACGTCCGGCGAAAGATGGTTCCGGCTTTGCTGGGAAGCATCGGGCTCATCACGGCCATGTACATCCTCGTGAACCTTGCGCTGGTACGGGGGCTTGGACTCACGGGCATGGCGCGTTCGGAAGCCGTTGGAGCCGAGTTGATGAGGAACGCATTCGGCCAGCCTGGCGCGGTTCTTCTGAGTTTGGCAGCCATGTTCGCGGCGCTCAGTTCGATGCACGGCAGCCTGTTTACTGGCGCACGCACGAACTACGCGCTGGGCCGCGACTACGCGCTGTTCCGGATGCTCGGATATTGGGACGACCGCGGTAACACGCCAACACGCGCACTCGGCATACAGGGCATAGTCGCGCTAGGTCTTGTTTTCGCAGGGGCCGCGACTCGCGAGGGATTCAGGAGCATGGTGGAGTTTACCGCTCCGGTGTTCTGGCTGTTCATTCTGCTCACCGGCGTCTCGTTGATCGTTCTGCGAACGAGGGATCCGGGGCAGCAGCGACGCTTTCGCGTACCCGGCTATCCGGTCACGCCGATCCTGTTCTGTGCAACCTCGGCGTACCTCGTGTATGCAAGCGTCGCGTACACGGGCTTGGGGTCGCTGCTGGGCGTAGCCGTGCTCCTGGTCGGAGTTGGTCTGCTTTACATCGAACGAATCAAAACCCCCATGGCTGAAACTGCAGGGAAAGGAAGAGAAGCCGCATGAAACTGGTTCGTCTGCATGGTTCGAACGCGTTGACGTTGGTGGCGCTCGTGCTGGTACTCGCCCTCGGCGCAGCGGCGCAGGCTGGTGCGCCGGCAACCGGAAGCCAGGGCGCAACGGAGAAGAAGCAGGAAGACAAGAGCAAGCTGCGTTCACCGGACGTGATATTCGTTCCGACGCAGGAAGTCGTTGTGGACGAGATGCTGAAGATGGCAGGAGTCGGGAAGAACGATATTGTTTACGACCTGGGCTGCGGCGACGGACGGCTTGTGATCACGGCCGCGAAAAAGTATGGCGCGCGCGGGGTCGGCATCGATATCGATCCGGAGCGGATTAAGGAAAGCCGTGCCAATGCGAAGAAAGCGGGTGTCACAAAGCTTGTGGAGTTCCGCAACGCGGACCTCTTCGAGTCGGACTTCAGCGAGGCCACTGTGGTAACGCTGTACTTGCTATCGAGTCTTAACGAGAAGCTGAAGCCGGTTTTGCTGAAACAGCTGAAGCCCGGGACCCGCATCGTCTCGCACGACTTCGCGATGGGCGATTGGAAGCCGGAGCAACAGAAGTCAGTGAAGGCGACGGACCGCGAGCACACGGTTTATCTGTGGACCGTGCCGGAGGACAAGTCAACGGTTCCGGTTTCGACACCGACGAGCGATTAAGGCGACCCGCTAGAATGCTGGTGTGAACGCTACGTATCGCGGCAGGCTGGCGCCATCGCCCACCGGCCTGCTGCATCTTGGACATGCCTGCACCTTCTGGATCGCCTATCAGCGCGCCGTGGATCGCGCCGGTGCCCTGGTGTTCCGTAACGAGGACCTGGACCCGCAACGCTCGCGAGCTGAGTTCGTGTCGGCGATGATCGCGGACCTGCGGTGGCTCGGTATCGTGTGGCAGGAAGGCCCAGATCTCGGAGGAGCCTTCGGCCCGTACACTCAAAGCGAGCGCCGCGACCACTACCTTGCTGCGTGGCGCAGACTGCGCGACGCCGGATACGTCTACCCGTGTGCGTGTTCGCGGAAAGACTTTGGGCAGTCTGCCTCAGCCCCACACGACACCGACGACGAGCCGATCTATCCCGGGAAGTGCCGCGAGCGCGTGTCTGTGGCGAAGCAGCATGACGAACCGGCAGGAGTGAATTGGCGATTCCGTGTTCCCGACGGTGAGTCGATTGCTTTCACTGATCTGAAACAGGGTCCTCGGTCGTACACGTGCGGGCGCGATTTCGGCGACTTCGTTGTCTGGCGGCGTGACGACGTTCCGGCGTATCAACTTGCAGTTGTAGTTGATGACGGATTGATGCGCATCACCGAGGTCGTTCGCGGTGCGGACCTGCTGAAGTCCACCGCGCGCCAACTTCTACTGATTCGGGCACTGGGATACGAAATTCCCGACTACTACCATTGCGATCTTGTGCGCGATGAGCAGGGGACCCGGCTGGCAAAGCGGCATGATGCCCTGAGCCTGCGACGTTTGCGCGAAGCCGGTCATACGCCTGAGCAGGTGCGCTCAATGTGCCTGGCGCAAGATCGTAGCTGCTTCGACTATTCGTGAGCGAACAAGCCGCGAATCTTCCGGGCGCGGTAGTCAAAGATGGCCTGGATGTCGCGATGGATTGCCAACCTGTGCATCAGGCGGCCGATCATGCCCCCCGGCAGACTGTAATCCACGGTGTCACGCATGAGGGTGTAACGCCCGCGCGGCGCGAATTCGTGACGGTGATGCCAGAGCCGATACGGGCCTGAGACCTGCACGTCCACGAAGCGAAGTGGCGGTTCCCATTCGACGATTTCCGTCCTCCAGCGCAGCGGAACAAAGCGCCACTTGAGCTGGTACTCGACAAGAGTTCCCTTCACGATCTCGGGCGTCGATTGCCGCAGAATACGAAAGCTCAACCATGGTGGCGTGATCGCCTCAAGGTTCTCGGCACGCACGAAGAATGCGAACACTTCATGGATTTCTCGCGGGATCTCCTGTTCGCGTTCGAGGCGGAAGACACCGGAAGGTGGTTCGGTGTGCATGAAAATGCGCGTGCTGCGTCAGATGCGCACGCGCTTTATCGAAGATGCAGCGACGATGCTTCGCTTAGCAAATACATTGTCAGTTCGCCGGCACGAACTTGATGCAGGTGGGCGAGTGCACCTGGAACTGACGTCCTGTCGGTTTGAGGCGACCTGAGTCTTGGTCTATTCCGAAGACAACCACGTTGTTCGAATTCTGGTTTGCGACCAGGAGCCAGGCCCCAGAGGGATCGAGGTTGAAGTTCCGCGGCCACTTGCCTTGTACGGAAACGTGTTCGACTAGTGTGAGGCTGCCTGTGGCGGTATCGACACGGAAGACAGCTATGCTGTCGTGCCCGCGATTCGAAGCGTAAACGAACCGGCCGGAGGGATGCACAACTATCTCGGCGGGAAAGTTGTCTCCGGAGAATCCGTCCGGAAGAGATGAGAGCGACTGCATCTTCCGCAGAGTTCCGCTTGCGGCATCGTACGCGAAGGCGACCACCGTGGAATTCAGTTCGTTGATGACGTACCCGAACCTGCCGTTCGGATGAAAGGCAAAGTGGCGCGGTCCCGCCCCGCCCTCAAGCCTGACCACGCCCGAGTTTGTCGCAGAAAGCGAACTCCGAGTGGAATCGAAGCGGTAAGTTATCAGACGATCAATACCAAGATCGGCCACAATTGCGAACTTGCCGTCTGGCGCGAGATTGATAGAGTGCGCATGAGGCGCGGTCTGGCGTTTCGGGTGCGTGCTGGATCCGGTGTGCTGTACCACCGACCTTGCTTTGCCCAGGGAGCCGTCACGCAAGATGGGCAGCACGCTCAGGCTGCCTCCTCCGTAGTTTGCGGCCAGCACATATCTGCCGCCCTTATCGACTACCAGATGGCAAGGTGCGCCGCCTCCGGATTCCACACGGTTCAGAAGCGTAAGTTTTCCGCTCTTTCGGTCGACCGCGAACGCACTGACCGTCCCGGTTGGCCGCCCTTCGTGTTCGGAGGCCTCGTTTACCGAATAGACGAAGCGCTGGTTCGGATGTATGGCGAGGAACGACGGATTCGCAGTCTCGGCTGCCAAGCCCAGCGAGGTGATCTCGCCGGTTGCCGTATCGAACTTGTAAGCGTAGATACCCTTGCTCTCAGATCCGGTATATGTGCCAACGTAAAGGATCAAGTTCTTCCCCGTTGCTGCGGATGCACACATGGACAGCAGCGCTGATGCCAGGAGCACGCAGACATGGAACCCGTGGCGAGCACTCATGCGGTAATGAGAGCGCATCCGGCAGCAGGGGCGCAAGTGCCAGTGCAAGTGCGGCCCGAACATTTCGAGGCAATGAATGCAAGTTCGCAGTTGAGTGCAGCTGTGACGAGTGTCACTTGAGGTCTTTTGCGGCAGCGGTAATATGCTGGCGGAATTCCTTCCATGAAAAAATTGAGCATCGTCCTGTCGCTCACGACGAGCGACAACGACTACCAGCGTGAGCAGGCTGCTGCCGCGAAGGGACTCGCACTGCGCCTCGGAGTGGATCTGCAGATTCTGTATGCAGCGAACGACGCCATCAATCAAAGCCAGCAACTCTTGAATGTCGTCCAGTCGCGTTCGACTCCACGACCGGACGGCATCGTATTCGAACCCGCTGGAACGGGCTTGTCCCAGGTCGCACGCGAAGCAACGCGCTCGGGGATCGCATGGGCGGTGCTGAATCGCGAGGTTGACTACGTAGCAGCGCTTCGCAGGATGTATCGTGTTCCCGTTTTCGCCATCAGTTCCAACCACGAAGAGGTAGGGCGCATACAGGGGCGCCAGTTGGGCGCGCTGCTGCCCCGTGGCGGCATGGTGCTGCACATCGAGGGGCCAGCGTCGAGCAGCGCTGCTCAGCAGAGAACTGTCGGCTTCCACGAAACCCGGCCGGCGAGCATTCAGGTCAGGTCGCTGAGGGGGCAGTGGACGGAAGAAAGCGCCTACAAGGCCGTGAGCGCCTGGTTGCGGCTTTCGACCTCGCGTACGTTGCCAATCGAAGCCATCGTCGCCCAGAACGACGCCATGGCGCTCGGCGCACGAAAAGCTTTCCAGGCAGAGGCGAGCGGCGCTGACCGCGAGCGCTGGATGAGTTTGCCCTACTTTGGAGTAGATGGTCTTCCACACACCGGGGCCGCGTGGGTTCGCAGCGGTCAACTAACCGCGACCGTCGTGGTGCCGCCGAATGCGGGCATCGCGGTGGAGATTATGGTGAGGGCCATTCAGACTTCGTCTCAACCCGAGGAACATTCGCTGACTGCACCCAAGTCCTTGCCCGCTGTCGAGGAACTTTCCAGGTACGCGCTGCGTGCGCTCGCACGCACGTAGTTGGGTGTTCAACTAGTACAGAGTCGGGAATGTGCGGAGTGAGCGCGTGCGCGCGCGTTCACCCGCCTAAGTTCGCCCGAATGATCCGGGGGGATATTGGCGCGACACCGCTTCGTTTATTCCCCTTGCCATCGAGCATTGCCCATCCGGAGCCGGTGATGTAGTAGAACTCGTGTCCGACGATAACGCCGTGGGTGGGATCGAGATCGCCCGTGCGTTCGATGACTCGCTCGGATACGACCTTGCTGAGCGTCGAATCGAGCTGGAAGACGACTACCCGTTCCGGGACTGTTCCGTTCTGCACTGCAACCAACGCACTGTCGTGAAGGTAGAGCCCGTCGGTCCCGTTGAGCGCATATCTGCCTTCCATGGCTATCCACTTGACCTGTTTCGTTACCAGGTCAAGCAGGCCAACGCCCCGCGCGTAGTCGGGTACGAAGACATGCCGGCCGTCAGGATGCATGGCCGGAGTCTGCGGCGAGATGAACTGGCCATCATCAAGGCGTTCCAGTTGCGTGCTCTTCACGCTGGCGCGATAAATTCCGCCGCGTCTGCCATCGGACAGGATTACGTCGCCGGCGGCGGTCAGGGTCATATCGCCGAAAGACGCATGTGGCGGTCCATCGATGCGGTGCAGCAGCTTGCGGCTCTTCAGGTCATAGCAGAGTATGGACGACTTCCCCCAGTCCGCCTGCGGTGCGAACGCAAAGCCCTGCATAGCAGCGGCCGTGACCCAGAGCACGCCGCGCGGGCGATCGACGCGAACAGCCATCATCGGCCATCCGTCCGGCGACTGGACGAAGTCTTCGAGTCGGCCCTCTGCATCAAGGGTCACGATCTTCTTTTTCAGCACACTTGTGACGAAGAATCGCCTGCCAGCGACATCGTAGTCGATGTCTTCGGCGAGAAGATCGGAGTCGGGGACCGTGATTGCGATGGATCCCGTTTTCACAGACGCACGGTTGCGAGCCATGCGTTCGCTTATCGAGACGAAGCGTGGTTGTTCTCGAAGAGCTGCGAAATCGGGAGAAGTCAGAACAGACTCATCGACCTGCCCCATGGTCAAAAAGCGGTCGAGCGCGTCCACAGCTCCGTCCTTGTCGCCGTTTTGCAGCTTTGCGCTTGCAAGTACCAGCCAGGTTCTGGGAGCGCCGTTGAGCAGTTCGTTCAGCTTTATGGCATTGTGAAGATAAGAGCGGTTGTCCTTGCGCTCGAGCGAACTGCCGAGTTCTGCCTGGATGGCTCTGAATTGAGTCGCGGCAGAATCATGCGACTGAGGGACGTCGGCCATTCCCATTGCGAAATAGCGACCGGAAGCCAGAAACACAAAGACGATGAAGGCGGATCGGAGAGCAAAGCGGTGCATGTTATCTCTCGAGCGACGACGTAAGAATGCTGCCAGCAACGGTGTTGATGGTCGCCCGTACTATACACGTCCGCAAGCGCAACTCGAACGTTCGACCGACATTGCGAAATTATTGCGGCCGCAGGAGCATAGCCGCGTTATTGTTGTCTGGCAGCGAGAGTGGACTAATGATTCCTGATGATCGCAGGACTGTGAATATGCGAGGGGCCTTGCGCTATGGCTGTCACGCGATTCTGGCATGTGCTTTATTGCTTGCGGTGGTAGCGCCAGCAGTTGCACAAGCGCCTGGATCGGGGACCGGGGGGACACCTACACCTGGGACCGGGAACCAGACGCCCACTAATCCACCTCCAACCGCTCCGACTCCGCCGCCGCGCCTCACCATACCGACACAGCCGCGACTGGACCAAGGCCCGTCCACGCCGTATTTCATCATGGGGTCCGTTGTCCTGAACAATGGCAATCGGCCGCCAGAGAAAGCGGTTGTGCAGGCGACGTGCTCGGGGCTTGTGCGTGGGACAACATACACAGATTCGCGTGGCGATTTTTCGTTAGTACTCGGCGAGCAGTCACTGAATTCGAACCTGGACTTCTCGGTGGACTCGAATGAGCGCTTCGGCCCACAGGGTTCGGCGCTCCGCATGCCGTGCTTCATCCGCGCAAAGCTCGCCGGGTTCATTTCCAGCGAATTCGTCGTCACGAGACTGTCAGAGAAAAATCTGACGGTGAGATTGATACTTCGGCAGATCGGCGGGTTTGAGGCGGCGGGCAGCACCGTGAGCCTCGCCAGCCTGCAGGTGCCGGGAAAAGCGCGGAACGAGTACGAGAAGGCGCTCAAGAAGCTCGACGAAAATGATATGCAAGCGGCTGAAGCGCATCTGCTTAAGGCTGTTCGTCTTTATAACAAGTACGCAGCCGCCTTTGTGCTTCTGGCGCGCATTCAAGAACAACGGAACCAGCTTGGGCTGGCTCGCGACTACTATGCGCGCGCGCAGGAGGGCGACTCGCACTTCGCACCGGGTTTTGCAAGAGGGGCTCTGTTAGCCGCGCGCGAGAACCAATGGGAAGAGGCGCTGAAGCTCGCCAGACGCGCTATTGAGATCGAGCCGTCCCAGTCGGTGCAGTCCCGCTACGTGTATGCGGCCGCGAACTTTAACCTTGGGCGTCTGGCCGAAGCAGAAAAGGCGGCGCTGGCAGCGGCGGCCGTTGATCGCCAGCATCAGCAGCCACGCATTCAGTTGCTGCTCGCGCACATCTTCGAGGCAAAAGGGAATCACGCTGCAGCCGCAAAGGGCTTGCGGGAGTATTTGAAGCTTGTCCCTGAGTCTGCCGATGCACGGCAGGCACGTGAGCAACTGGCTGCCATCGAAGCGCGCGCCGCTGCCGCTGCCGCAGGCAAGTGAGCCTGCAGAATGAGCGTAACCAGTCGTTACAGCGGGTACGTCCTGAGGACCTTCCTAATCAGGCCATGCACCCGGTGCGGAAAGCCGGGATTTGGTAGGAACATGAGAGGGCACTCGCCGGCGATGACCTCTATACCGCGTTCGTCACAATACGCAACCGCCGCGTTGCTGACCGCTCCCACCCCTCCGCCCCGGTACATCCAGACATGCGTCACACCTGCGGCGTGACAGTCCTGTACGACCTGTTCGGTCATGGCCGGCGGAGTCAACAGCAGGACTGCCGAGACGGGTGGGTTCACGTCCTGCACGCGAGCGAAGCATGGTTGTCCATTGATTTCACTGGCGCCAGGGTTAACCGGGACGACTTCGTATCCGCATTGTTCGAACTCGCCGACCACAACGCGTGTGAAGTCCTTGGGATTTCGCGAGACCCCGACCGCGGCGAATCGGCGATGGCTGAGGAACTGATCAATCTGCGTTCGCGTCGGTCGTGCCGACCCGACGTTGTCGGTTCTGGCGGTCATAAGGGGCCTGCCTGCGCTTGATTGTGAGCCGAAGCTTCTCTGCATTCTACTGCGGCTTCTGACGAGGCTGAGCAAGAAGTCGCAGTTTACGCGCTGTTGGGCGTAAGTGACTTTAGATCTGGACCCTATTTGCCTTCGCAAGCGTTTGTCTCGACTTCGAGATCAGCTCTCGTGAAGGCAAAGGTTTCGCGAGAACATGGAACGAGTAGCCGCGTGCGCGGGCGGAGTCGAGAATGTCCTGGGTTGTTGCGTTACCCGAGATGAGAGGGATCGGGCATAACGGATAGCGCTTTTGTACCTCGATTGCCGACTCGACCCGCCAGGATTAATCACCCGACCGCTCCTTACATTCGGTTCGTCCGTACGACTGCGCTGCTTTCATTTCGAGGACGGTGCTATCCGGCGTCGCCTTTACCGCTCCGGGCAAATAAACGGTAAACACCGTTCCACGCCCCGGCTTGCTCCTTACCCGAATACTGCCCTTGTGCTTATCGATGATCCCTTTCGTCACCCAGAGCCCAAGTCCGGTGCCGACGGCCTGCTTCGTCGTAAAGAAGGGTTCGAAGATTCGGCGCACGTTTTCTGGTGAAATTCCGCAACCATCGTCGGCAACAGTGAGCCGAACGAAATCGCCGGTTCCGCGGCAGAAGGCAGGCGACACTCGTACCTCCAAATGCCCTTTCGCGTGCACGGCGTCGATGCTGTTCGAGATGAGGTTCGAGACGACTTGTCGCAGTTCACCGGGAACGGCGGTGACAGTTGCGACCGCGGGGGAGTAATGTCGACCTACAGCAATCTGCTTGTTCCGTAGACGCGGCCCAAAGAGCTCCAACACTCCCTCGAGCAATTCACCGATGTTAACTTCGACTGCGGCTGCGTTCTCGCGATAGAACCCGAGAGTTTGCCGGGTGATGTGCGCTGCGCGCACTATCTCCTCATCGGCTATGGCGAGCTGCCGTCGGCCCTCGTCGGAGATGGATGGATCGGTTTGGGCGAGGTAAACCGCGTTCATGATGGCTTCGAGCGGGTTATTGATCTCGTGTGCAACGGTGGCGGCAAGCCGACCGACAGATGCCAGTTTTTCCGTGCGAATCAGCACTTCCTCGGCGAGCTTCCGTTCCGTGATATCAAGATTGATGCCGATTATTTTTGCCGGCTTGTTTGCGCTCGCTGCGACGAGGCGACCTTTACCCTCAATCCACCGCGTGGCGCCGTCAGGCAGCGCGATGCGGAACTCGGCCTGAAAGTCACCTTCGCCCCTCGCAGCACGGCGGAGCGCTCGCTCAGTTGCCGTACGATCTTCCTCGACGATCCGGTCGATCACATCGCGGAGCGTGGGCTGCTCGTCGAAACCCCAGAGCACAAGACACTCTGGCATTAGAACTACCCGTTCGGTTCCGATGAACCATTCCCAGGAGCCTGCGCCCGCTGCCATCTGCGCGAGTTGCAGCCTCTCCTCGCTTTCCCGGAGTGCGTTTTCTGCCAATTTTTGCGCGGTAACTTCGAGCACAATGGCGCCGACATGCTGGACAGCACCGTCCGGCCCAAACACGGGGTAGAAGCCCGTGTGCCAATAACGTGTCACGCCAGGTTGAGCTGGGGTTTCTCCGGCCACCTCCAAATCCGCTACGGGTTCGGCATGCTGAAAGACGTGGTCCAATGTCGGCACCACGGCCTTTGCGGCCACCGGCAGCAGCTCGACGATGCTCTTGCCGAGGTGGTCCGCAATGGAAATACCGTTAATCTCGGCCAGGAACTTGTTTACGCGAACGTAGCGGTATTCGCGGTCGAAGAAGGCGAACCCGACCGGGGCGTTTGCCAGTAGTGAATTCAGCAACTCAGTGCGTTCGGCGAGGCGTTCGGTTGCCTGTCGCAGTCGCGCTTCTGATTGCTTTCTCGCGCTGATGTCGTAGAAATATACGGCTAAGCCGTCAGCCGTGGGGTAAGCGCGAACCTCCACCCATGTGTTGAACGGTTCGTAAAACGCTTCGAAACTTGCTCGTGCCTGAGTCTCCGCGACGCGGCGATAGTTCTGTTCGAAGATCGAGCCTATGGCCAGCGGGAACTCATCCCAGAGAGTTCTGCCAAGCAGTTGGTCCTTGGGTCTTCGAAGAATGCGCTCAGCCTGGCTATTCAGATATGTGAAACGCCAATTGCGGTCCAGCGTAAAAAAAGCATCGCCCATGCTTTCAAGAATCGAGTTCGCACGCCGTGCGGCAGATTCAGCCTCGGCGCGCGCTCTGCTTTCTGCCGCAGCGGCGGCCTTCAATTCCACCAGGAGGCGCTCACGCTCGGCTTCCGCATTTCGCACCCTCAGCACGGCATTGACGGTTGCGACCAGTTCGAGCGTACTGAACGGTTGAGCGAGGTACGCATCCGCTCCGCTTTCGAGCCCTTCTGCCTTGCTTTCCGACGTTGTGAAATTCGCTGAGGTCTGAATGACTGGTATGCGCGCAGTGAGTTCGTCGTCCTTGATTCGCCGGCACACTTCGAACCCGCTGAGATCGGGCAATTTGACGTCAAGTAAGACGACGTCGGGATTTTGGCGTAGCGAGGTGAGCGCTTCAATTCCAGAAGCCGCTTCGATTACGCGAAATCCTGAGCGTTTAAGCTCGTGCGTGACAGCGTAGCGCTGTCCATCAGTGTCATCTACTACAAGAATTGTTGCGGGCTGCGTCATCTATGGCTCCGAAGGATGTGTGGCTCTGAGCCCGCACTGCAATGAAAGTTCAGGTGCAGGAAGGTGAAAACACCTAGCGGGTGGTGTGTTTACTTAAGTATAAACATGGAGTAAGCTGGTTAGCAACAGCACTACTTCCCAACTGGCCTCCGAGCGCAATGTGAGGCGCTGGAATATAATCCTCGTTCGTCGTGGTCGACGAAGC
>Ga0196976_1001200_pt1 | contig 12430 bp, 9 predicted proteins | sample S3v_513CmetaG_FD_148644 | JGI IMG/M metagenome (GOLD analysis project Ga0196976, IMG submission 148644) | Soil microbial communities from Anza Borrego desert, Southern California, United States - S3+v_5-13C | ecosystem: Environmental > Terrestrial > Soil > Desert | place: USA: California...
CACCCGGGTCCCGGCCCTGCTCCACACGCCGCTCATGTCGGCCACGAACGCCATCAGCGCCATCTCGCTGGTGGGCTCCCTCGTGCTCGCCGGCGCCGACCGCGGGACGCTGCCGACGATCCTCGGGTTCGTCGCCGTCACCTCGGCGACGATCAACGTGGTGGGCGGGTTCATCATCACCGACCGCATGCTCAAGATGTTCAAGCGCGGGGATCGGAAGCCCGCGCAGGGCGCGGCGAGTGGAGGCGCGAAGTGACTCCTCGCACGATCTTCATCGAGGCCGCGTACATCCTCGCGTCGGTCCTCTTCATCCTCGGCCTCCGCAGCCTGACGATCCCCGACAAGGCGCGCCGCGGCATGCAGCTCGCCGCGCTCGGCATGCTGGTGGCCATCGTCGGCACGGTCGTGAACCACGAGATCGTCCGGTACGAGTGGATCCTCGCGGGCCTCGCCCTGGGGACCCTCATCGGCTACCCGCTCGGCGTCTACGTGCCGATGACGGCGATGCCCCAGCGGATCGCCATCTCGCACATGTTCGGCGCGATCGCGGCGACGCTCGTCGGCGTCGCCGAGTTCTACTCCCACGGCCAGGGCGCCGGCGTGGGCCGCGCCACGATGGCCGCCCTGGGGTTCGAGGTGCTGTTCGGCGCCTTGACCATCACCGGCAGCTTCATGGCGTTCGGGAAGCTGCAGGAGATGCTCCCCTCGCGCCCGCTCACGTTCCCCGGCCAGAACTACGTCTCGATCGCGATGTTCGTCGCGGCCGTGGGGCTGTTCGTGTGGCTCATCGTCGACCCCGCAAACCCGGTCGCGTTCTACTCCATGGTCGCGCTGGCGCTCGTCTTCGGGATCTCGCTCGTGCTCCCGATCGGCGGGGCGGACATGCCGGTGGTGATCTCGCTCCTCAACTCGTACGCCGGCCTCGCCTCGTCGGCGACCGGCTTCGCGATCGGCAACAACGTCCTCATCATCGCCGGCGCGCTCGACGGCGCCTCCGGGTTCATCCTCTCCATCATCATGAGCAAGGCGATGAACCGGTCGTTCGCCAACGTGCTCTTCGGCGCGTTCGGCGCCGCGCCCAAGACCACGGCGAAGACCTCCGAAGGGCTCACCGTGCGTGCGATCACCCCCGAGGACGCGGCCATCCAGCTCGGGTTCGCGCGCGAGGTGATCGTGGTGCCCGGCTACGGCATGGCCGTCGCCCAGGCGCAGCACCAGGTGCGGGAGCTCGCCTCGCTCATCGAGAAGAACGGCGGGACCGTGCTCTACGCCATCCACCCCGTGGCCGGCCGCATGCCCGGGCACATGAACGTCCTCCTGGCCGAGGCCGACGTCCCGTACGACAAGCTGAAGGAGATGGAGGAGATCAACGACGAGTTCAAGAACGCCGACGTGGCCCTCGTGATCGGCGCGAACGACGTCGTCAACCCCGCCGCCCGGAGCGACAAGGGCTCGCCGATCTACGGGATGCCGATCCTGAACGTGGATCAGGCGAAGCAGGTCATCGTGCTCAAGCGGTCGATGAACCCCGGGTTCGCGGGCATCGAGAACGACCTCTTCTACGCCCAGAACACCGCGATGCTGTTCGGCGACGCCAAGGCGTCGCTCGCGAAGCTGGTCCAGGAGGTCAAGCAGGGCTGAGCCGCGGCGCGCGCCCCGGCTCGGGCCCCGGCTCACGGCCCCTTCGGCTTCGCGCGCGCGAAGAACTCGGCCGCTTCCTTGGGCGCCGGCGGCGTGGGGTACTGGACGGAGAGCGTGAGCTCCTTGCCGTCCACGTAGTACATCTGGAAGTCGATCGTGTTGAACTGCCGGACCTCGCGCCACTTGAGCGGGAACGCGGTGTCCTCGAACACCTCGCCCTTCGGGATCTCGCGGACGTAGTCCCGGGCCTCGGCGAGCTGGGCCTCCGGCGGGAGCCCCTTGTCCACCGTGCGGAGGGCGTACTCGCTCCCGTCCGTGCGCATGCACTTCACGGCGACGCCGCTCGTCTTCGGCGCGCACGGGAACTCCACGACGATGGGCCCGGCGTCGTGAGCGACCCAGGTGACCTTCCCGCTCCCGCAGGCCGCGAGGCCGAGGAGGACGACGGCGGCGGCGATCGTGCGCATGCCGACGTTGTACCACCGCCGGCCGCTTTGGTCCATCCGCTTGATTAATCCTCCCCGTCGGCGGTGATCGCCGCACACCCGCCCACCGCGCGCGGGAGCGGGCATCCCGCGGGGCGGCCGCGTGTTACGCTCGGGGCGACGCGTGCGCCCAGGAGGAGAACGGATCGTGAAGTTCCTGTGGGTGACGGATCCCTGGGAGACGCTGGATCACCCGCGGGACACCACCCTCCGCCTCGTCGAGGAGGCGCTGCGGCTCGGCCACGAGGCCTGGTGGTGCGACCCCTCGGGCCCGCGGCTCGAGGCCGGGCGCGGGCGCGCGCTCGTTCGCGCGGTGCGCGCTGCGCCGCCGGGGCGGGCCGCCGCGGGGTGGGCGCTCGGGCCGCCGGAGGACCAGGCGCTCGCCGCCTTCGATCAGGTGCATTACCGTCCCGACCCGCCGGTCGATCGCCGCTACCTGGAGCACCTCCAGCTCCTGGCCGCCGGCTGCCACGGCCCCGGCGCCCCGGAGCTCGTGAACCCGTGGCCGGCGCTGTTCGCGCAGGGCGACAAGCTCGGACCTCCGTCCCTCGCCCGCGCCCTCCCGCCGACCGTCGTCTCGTCGTCGTGGGAGCAGCTCGCCGCGTTCGGGCGCGGCGAGGGCCGCACGGTGCTCAAGCCGCTCGGGGGAGCGCAGAGCCGCGGCGTGCGGCTCCTCGACTGGACCTCGCCGGCGGGCGTCACGGCGGCGCGGGAGGCGGTCGAGGCCGCCTCCGACGGACTCGCCCGGCCCGTCCTCCTCCAGCGCTACCTGCCCGAGGTCCGCGCGGGCGAGAAGCGGCTCTGGTTCGTCGACGGCCAGCTCCTCGCATACGCGCGGAAGCGGCCGCTGCCCGGGAGCTTCCTCGTGAACATGGACGAGGGGTCCACCTGCGAGGCGTGCGCGCTCGCGCCCGCGGAGGCGGCCCTCGCCGACGCGGTCGGCTCCGCGCTCGCGGCCGACGGCGTCCGGCTCGCCGCGATCGACCTGATCGCCGGCCACGTCACGGACTGGAACCTGACGAGCCCAGGGCTCGTCCCCCTCCTCGAGGACGTCCTCGGCCGGAACCTCGCCCGGCCCATCGTGCAGTCTCTGGCCCGCACGCGCCGCCTGGCGGCGGCCGCGCCCGCGGCTTGACGCGCGCCCGGGCCCCGCACTGCCGCCGCACCACCGGCGCGAAGGCTGCCAGGCTCCGCCCGCCGCGGCGGCGGACGCCGCCGTGCGGGAGCTTCACGAGTGGCTGAAGCTGGCCGGACGCACGCGCGGCTCCCGACGGGTCGCATTCGCGCACGCGCGCGCGGGCGGCCGCGTCGGTCGTCCAGCAGCTCCAGACCTGGACGAGGTCGGGTTCGGGCGGCCCGCGCTCGACGTCGGCGTGCATCCAGGAGCTGCGCCCGATGGAGGTCACGACGATCCTCACGTCCGAGGCGTCGCGCCTCCTCGTGAGCGACTTCCAGACGCCGCCCACTTCGACGGCGCCGCGGCCCTCGCCGCGAGGCCGGCCTCGAGGCGCTGCGCCAGGGGCCGGTCGAGGTCGTCCTCCTCGACATCATGATGCCGGGCATGGACGGGCTTCGGGTCGCGGCCGCGGTGCGCGCCGATCCGGCGCTCCGGCACATCCCGATCGTGCTCATGAGCGCCGCGCCCATCCCGGAGCGGAGCCACCCGGACTCGGACGCGATCTCGCACAAGCCGTTCGGCCTCGAGGCGCTGCGCGAGGTCCTGGCCCGCGTCCTCGACCTCCGGAAGCCGGGCGAAGGGCCCTGATCGGCGTCACGCGGTCTTGATCGCCGCCGCCGCCTGGAGCCCGAGCTCCTCGATCGCCTGCTCGCGCATCTTGTACTTCTGGACCTTCCCGCTCACGGTCATCGGGAAGCCGTCCACGAACTTGTAGTAGCGCGGGATCTTGTACGTCGCGATCTTGCCCTTGCAGAAGGCGCGGATCTGATCGCCGGTGAGCGTCGCCCCGGCGCGCAGCTTGACCCACGCCATGAGCTCCTCGCCGTACTTCACGTCGGGCACGCCGATCACCTGGACGTCGGCGATCCCCGGGACCGTGTACAGGAACTCCTCCACCTCGCGCGGGAAGATGTTCTCGCCGCCGCGCAGCACCATGTCCTTGATGCGGCCGACGATCTTCACGTAGCCCTCGTCGTCCATGGTCGCGAGGTCGCCGGTGTGCATCCAGCGGCCCTCGTCGATCGCCTCGCGGGTGGCCTTGAGGTCGCCCCAGTACCCGAGCATCACCGAGTAGCCGCGCGTGCACAGCTCGCCCGGCGTACCCCGCGGCACGATCCGGCCCGTGGTCGCGTCGATGATCTTCACCTCGACGTGGGGGTGGACCTGACCGACGGTGGAGACGCGCTTCTCGAGCGGGTCGTCGGTCCGCGACTGCGTGGACACCGGCGAGGTCTCGGTCATGCCGTAGCAGATCGTGACCTCGGGCATGTGCATGTCCTTCTGCACCTTCTTCATCACCTCGATCGGGCATGGCGAGCCGGCCATGATCCCGGTGCGCAGGCTGGAGTAGTCGTACTTCGCGAAGTCGGGGTGCTCGAGCTCGGCGATGAACATCGTCGGCACGCCGTAGAGCGACGTGCACCGCTCCTGCTCGACGGCCTTCATCACCGCGACCGGATCGAAGCTCTCGCCGGAGATCACGATCGCCGCGCCGTGGCTGGTCACGGCCATGTTCCCGAGGACCATGCCGAAGCAGTGGTAGAACGGGACCGGCAGGCAGACCTTGTCCTGCTCCGTGTAGCGGCAGAACTCGCCGATGAAGAAGCCGTTGTTGAGGATGTTGTGGTGCGAGAGCGTCGCGCCCTTCGGGAACCCGGTGGTCCCGCTCGTGTACTGGATGTTGATCGCGTCGTCGAACTGGAGCTCGTGCTCGCGCAGCGCCAGCTCGTCGTTCGAGTACTTGAGCGCGTCCTCCTTGAGCGCCTGCCACTCCTCGTCGATGACGATCGTCGCCTGGAGCTCGGGGCAGCGGAGCTGGACCTCGCGCACCATGGCGACGTAGTCGGCCTGCCGGAACTGCTTCGCGAGGAAGAGGGTCGAGACCCCCGACTGCTTGAGCGCGTACTCGAGCTCGTGGACCCGGTACGCCGGGTTCACGTTCACGAGGATCGCGCCCATGCGCGCAGTGGCGTACTGGACCACCACCCACTCCCAGCGGTTCGGCGACCAGATGCCGACGCGGTCGCCCTTCTTCACGCCGCGCGCGAGCAGCGCCCGCGCGATGAGCCCCGTCTCCTCCCAGAACTGGCGGTACGTCGCGCGGTACTTCTGCGGGACGGAGATGAGCACCTCGCGATCCGGGAAGCGCTCCACGGTGCGGCGAAGGTTCTGGCCGATGGTCTCGCCGAGCAGCGGGATCTCGGACGTACCACTGACGTACGAAGGAGCCGGCATGATCGCCTCCAGGGGAAGGGCCGGCGATCGTAGACCACCTGCGCACGCGCACAAAGGCCGAGAAGGGCCGTGCCTCGCCGACCGCGCGTCAGCGTCACTGGATCTGGATCAAGAGCGAGCCGCTCGTGCGCCGCGCCGCGAGCGCCTCCTGCGCCTCCCCTGCCCGCTCGAGCGGCCACCGCCCGCCGACCCGCGCCCGGAGCTTGCCCGCCTCGATCATCCGGAAGAGCTCGGCGGCGGCGGCCTCGAGCTCCCCCCGGGCGGCGAGGTAATGGACGACCGTGGGCCGCGTGAGGAAGAGCGAGCCCTTCTGCGAGAGGACCACCGGCGCGATCGGCGGGACCGCGCCCGAGGCGTTCCCGAAGCTCACCATGAGCCCGAGGGGGCGGAGGCAGTCGAGCGAACCGTCGAAGGTCGCCTTGCCCACGGAGTCGTAGACCACCGGAACGCCGGCCCCGCCCGTGAGCTCGCGCACACGTTGCGTGAAGTTCTCGCGCGTGTAGACGATCACGTGGTCGCACCCGTGCTGCCGCGCGAGCGCCGCCTTCTCGTCCGAGCCCACCGTGCCGATGACCGTCGCGCCGAGCGCCTTGAGCCACTGGAGGGCGAGGAGCCCGACGCCGCCGGCCGCGGCGTGCCAGAGGACGGTGTCCCCGGCCTTCACCGCGTACGTCCGCCGTACGAGCGCGTGCACCGTGAGGCCCTTCAGGAACACCGCGGCCGCCGTCTCGTCGTCCACGGCGTCGGGCAGCTTCACCAGCCGGTCCGCCGCGATGACGCGGGCCTCGGCATAGGAGCCCGGAGCGTTGGACGCGAGATAGACGACGCGGTCTCCGGGGGCCACGTGCGTCACGCCGGCCCCGATCGCCTCCACCCGCCCCGCGGCCTCGCTGCCGAGCCCGCTCGGCAGCGCGAGCGGGTAGAGCCCGGACCGATGGTAGATGTCGACGAAGTTCACGCCGGAGAACGTGTGGCGCACGCGCGCCTGGCCCGGCCCCGGATCTCCCACGGGCACGTCCTCGACGCGGAGCACCTCGGGGCCGCCGGTCTCGTGGAAGCGGATCGCTCTCGCCATGATCTCGCGTTCTAGCTCCTCGTCGCTCCGCGCGCACCTTCCCGGTGGCCCTCCGGGCGAGCAGGCAGGCGCGCGAGGTGGGGCGTGAAGATGGTACGCCCGTGCGCACCACCCTGCTCGCCGTGTCGCTGGTCCTGGTCGTCGCGTGCGGAGGCGGAGATGCCGGTGGCGGCCCCACCGGGGGAACGGGCCCCACGGGTCAGACGGGGCCAACCGGTCCGACTGGACCAATCGGACCGACGGGCCCGACGGGCGGCACGGGCCCGAGCCAAACCGCGAGCGTCCGGCTCGAGCGCCTCGACGATCACGCGGAGTGCGACGGGCTCGTCCCCGATCACGCGCCCGAACCCGTCGACGTCCGCTGGCAGGCGCCGAACCGCGCCGTCTGCGACGGCGGGATCTCCGACGGCTCCGGCCACGTCGCCGTGTCGGGGCGCCCGGCGTACGGCGGGGCGGTGTGGCTGGCGGTCGGCCCCGATGGCAGCCCGCACCACCAGTTCGTCGGCCTGCCGCTCCTGTCCCAGCCCTCCGGGTGGCACGGGCTCACCATCCGGCCTCGCGAGAACACGGGGACCCGGGTGCTGCAGCAGCGGTTCTCGCCGGAGGGCGACGTCCTCGCGGAGGCGGACGCGAACTCGGATCCGGACCAGCTCCAGTCCGAGGCCTGGTCGCTCGCGCAGGATCCGAAGGGCGGCTGCTTCACGCTCGTCGGGGAGATCGATCTCTTCCACAACCACTGGACCCGCCTCGAGGCCCAGCGGTTCGACGAGGCCGGCCGGCCGCGCTGGCCCGAGCCGCTCGCGTTCAACACGAACGACTCGCGCGAGTTCCTCTTCGTAGCCGCCGGCATCTCGGTGCGCGGCGACGCGCTCGCGCTGCGCCAGAGCTCCTCCGCGGTCGACGTCACGTGGATCCGCCCGGACGGTGCCCGGGCCGCCGAGGAGATGGGCGCCGAGCCGTACGCGGAGCTCACGGGGTCGCCGGACGTGCGGAAGTACCAGGTCGAACTCGCGCCCCTCCTCGACGGCGACCTCGCGGTCCGCGTGGACGGAACGTTCCGGCGCCGGTACCCGCACCTCGGCACCCGGACGGCGGCGCTCCCGGGGTGGCTCGCGGCGCGCGCCGACTGGAGCTTCCGGTTCACACGCGGGAACCGCGGGTACGCGCTCTTCCCACCGCGGTGGCAGGCGGCGCCGCGGTGCGATCAGGCGATCGAGCTCCTCGCACCATCGGGGCGGCTGTGCGGGCGCGTGACGCTGGTCGGCGACGGGAGCGCGTGCGAGACGGGCGTCGTGGATCAGGGCTGGGACGGGACCGTGGTCCAGCAGCGGGAGAAGGTCGCCTGCGAGTGGCGGTTCTGGCCGGGCCTGCTCGCGAGGTGAACTGCGCGCGCGGGTTCGCTCAGCCGGTCTTCTGCGCGAGGTGCCGCGCGAGGAGCTGATCGGTCCCCGCGATGTGGTTCTTCAGCCACTCGGTGAGCCAGCTCCGCGCCTTGATCGCGACGGCGGCGCTCGCGCCGCTCTGGTCGTGCAGCTTCCGCAGCGCTTCGTAGTCGCGGACGAACCGCTCGTGGGCCGCCTTGTGGACGTTGTACCCGGGGAAGCGCGACGCGGTCATCAGCCGCTCCTCGGCCGCGAAGTGCTCGACGACGTACGCGCCCAGGAAGTCGAAGAGCTCCCCGATGACGGCCCGATCGCCGGCCGCCATCGCCTCGAGCAGCCGCGCGGCGCGCCGGAACAGCTCCTGGTGCTGCGCGTCGATCTCCGCGTGGCCGAGCGCGAGCGCCGGCGTCCAGCCGTTGGCCGTCATCCTGCCTCCTCCGCCACCCTCGCGCTTTCCCGCGGGTGTGCGCTATCCCACGAGGCCGCGACGCCGCGCTCCGCGTGAAGTCGGCGGGGGGCCGCGACACAACGGCGCGTCCGCGGGAGCGCGGTCCCGGCGGTGATATCGTGGCCGCCATGGCATCGGCGTCGGTCCGCGAAATCCCCTTCAATTACACGTCCGCGGACGATCGCCAGGCGGTCTCGGAGCTGCTCGGCGCCGCGGCATGGGAGGAGCTCGAGGAGCTGCGGACCCGCCGCGTCACCGGCCGGAGCGCGCGCCTGCTCCTGCGCGTCGTCGGCGAGCTCCTCATTCACCGGCGGAACGCGTACCTGTTCGAGGAGCTCGTCGGCTCGGCCCGGCGCCGCCGTCGGTTCCTCTCGCACATCGAGGGCGACCTGTCGATCATCGCGCGCAACGCGCGGGGCGAGCACCTGGTCGAGTCGATCCTCGAGCGCTGCCGCGGGCTGGTCGCCCGGTTCCGGCGGGAGGTGGAGGGCGCGCGCGCGCTCCGGCGCCGCATCGTCCGCGCGCTCGCGCCCATCGTCGGCGCCGACGGCGTCCGGTTCGACCCGTTCACGCTCGTCGCCCACGCGACCGACGCCACCGACTGGCGCCTGCACCTCCCCGTCGCCGTCGCCTTCCCCGGCGCGGAGGATCAGGTCGCGCCCCTCCTCGCCGCGCTCGGCCGGCTCGGGCTCGCGGCCATCCCGCGCGGCGGCGGCACGGGCCTCACCGGCGGCGCCGTCCCGCTCCGCCCGGGCTGCGTGGTGGTGAACACGGAGCGGCTCGATCGGATCCGCGGGATGAGCGCGCGCCCGTTCCACCGCCCGGACGGGGGCGCGACGCTCGCGCCGGTCCTGGAGGTCGAGGCCGGGGTCGTCACCGAGCGTGCCATGGAGTGGGCCGCGGCGCGCGGCCTCGTCTTCGCGACCGATCCCACGAGCGCCTGGGCCTCGACCATCGGCGGGAACATCGCCGAGAACGCCGGCGGCAAGGGCTGCGTCCAGTGGGGGACGTGCATCGACAACCTCGTCTCGTGGCGGATGGCCCAGGCCGGCGGCGCGCGGATCGTCGTCCGGCGCGTCGCGCACCCGCTGCGCAAGATCCTGCCGGGCGACGTCGTCGCGTTCACGGTCGAGGACGAGGCGGGGACGGTCCTGCGGACGCTCACCCTGACCGGCGACGAGGTCCGCCGGCCCGGGCTCTGGAAGGACATCACCAACAAGGCGCTCGGCGGCCTCCCCGGCCTGCAGAAGGAGGGGACCGACGGGATCGTCACCTCCGCCGAGTTCCTCCTCCACCGGGCGTTCCCCGCGCGCCGCACGCTCTGCCTCGAGTTCTTCGGCCCGGACTTCGACGAGGCGAGCGAGGTCATCCTCGCGCTCTCGCGCGCCTTCCCGTTTCCGAACGAGGGGCGCGAGGCGCTCACGGCGCTGGAGCACTTCGACGACGCCTACGTGCGGGCCATCGACTACAAGGTGAAGGCGGCGCGCCCGGAGACGCCCAAGGCGGTGCTGCTCGTCGACCTCTCCGGGCACGACGAGGCGCAGGTCGCGCGCGGGGTGGCGCGGCTCCGCGAGGAGCTCGCGGGCCACCCGAACACGGCCGTGTTCGAGGCGCGCGACGAGGCCGAGGCGAAGCGGTTCTGGGCCGACCGCAAGCGGCTCGGCGCGATCGCGAAGCGGACCAACGCCTTCAAGATGAACGAGGACGTGGTCCTCCCGCTCGAGAGCCTCGCCGCGTTCGCGCGGTGGGTGGACGCGGCCAACGTCGAGGAGGAGCGGCACGCGCAGCTCCGGTTCGTGGAGCGCGCGGAGGAGATCCTGCGCGCCGGGCCGCCGGACGAGGCCGGGTGGCTCGCGAACCGCCTGCCCGCCGCGCTCGAGCGCTGCGCCCGGGCGCGCCAGGAGCTCGGCGCGGCCGGCGCCGCCGAGCTGCGGGCGCTCGCGTGCCTCGGCGAGCTCCGCGCCGACCTCGCGGGCCTCCTGCGCGGCGCGCCCGCGCTGATCGAGGCCCTCGACCGGGCCCACGCCGAGGTGCGGGACCGGCTCGTGGTCCTGGCGACGCACATGCACGCGGGCGACGGGAACGTCCACGTCAACGTCCCGGTGCTCTCGAACGACCTCCCGATGCTCCGCCGGGTCGAGAAGGTGATCGACCGCGTGATGGAGGAGGTGGTCCGGCTCGGCGGCGTCGTCTCCGGCGAGCACGGCATCGGCGTCACCAAGCTCAAGTACCTCGCCCCGGAGCGGATCGAGGCGCTCGCGGCCTACCGGCGGACGGTCGATCCCGACGGCGTCATGAACCCGGGTAAGCTCCAGGACCTCGACGTCCTCGACCGGGTGTTCACCCCGTCCTTCCACCTGCTCGAGCTCGAGGCCCGCATCCTCCAGCACGGGCAGCTCGAGCGGCTCGCGAAGGCGATCGCCCACTGCGTGCGCTGCGGGAAGTGCAAGGGCGACTGCTGCGTCCACCACCCCGCGCGCGGGATGTTCTTCCACCCGCGCAACAAGAACCTGGCCATCGGCGCCCTCGTCGAGGCGCTCCTCTACGACGCGCAGCGCGAGCGGACCACCGGGTTCGAGCTCCTCCGCTGGCTCGAGGACGTCGCCGACCACTGCACCATCTGTCACAAGTGCCTCGCGCCCTGTCCGGTGTCGATCGACACCGGCGCGGTGAGCGTGCTCGAGCGCGAGATCCTCGCCGGCTTCGGCTTCCAGCGCACGCCCGCCGCGACGCGGGCCACGCTCCGCTACCTCGACACGCGCTCGCCCGCCGGCAACCGCGTCCTCCGCGCCGGGCTCCGGCTCGGGGGCGCCCTCCAGCGGGCCGCGAGCGCCGCGGCCGCGCCGCTCCAGCCCCGCGATCCGCGGCGCGCGCCCTACCCGCTCCAGCTCCTCCGCGCGCCGCTGCCGCCGGTGCCCGCCGCCACCCTGCGCGACGTCCTCCCCGCGTGCGGCCCCGGCCAGGCGCTGCTCCTCGAGCCGCCCGGCGAGGTGCGCCGCTCCGCGTTCTACTTCCCCGGCTGCGGCTCGGAGCGCCTCCACGGCGCGGTCGGCATGGCCGCGCTCCACCTCCTGCTCCGCACCGGCACCCGCGTGGTGGTGCCGCCGCCGTTCCTCTGCTGCGGCTTCCCCGCCCACGCGAACGCGCGCGCCGACGTGCACGACCGGACCGTCCTCCGCGACACGATCGTCTTCAGCCAGATCCGCGAGATGTTCGCATACCTCTCTTTCGACGCCTGCGCCGTCTCCTGCGGTACCTGCCGCGAGGCGCTCCTCGCAATGGGCGCCGGCGACCTGTTCGGCGGCCGGGTCGTGGACGCCGTCCGCCTCGCCGCCGAGGGCGGCCTGCGCGTCGAGGGCGACGAGGCGGTGCTCTACCACGCGCCCTGCCACGATTCGCTCGAAGGCCAGGCCTTCGACGTCCTCGCCCGGACCGGCGGCGTCGCCTGGATCGAGCGCGTGGAGCACTGCTGCTCGGAGGCGGGCACGCTCGCGCTCTCGCACCCGGACATCGCCGACGCCCTGCTCGACCGCAAGCGCACCGCGCTCGCCGCCGCCATGCACGGCCGGAAGGCGGCGGCCGTGCTCACCAACTGCCCCTCGTGCCTCCAGGGCCTGGGCCGCTGCGCGAAGCAGGGCGCGCGGCCGCGGCACCTCGCGGTCCACCTCGCCGAGCGGCTCGACGGGGTTCACTGGCAGGAGCGGTTCCGGGAGCTGGCGGCGAGCGGGCAGGTGATCCAGTTCTAGGCGCGCCGCCGCTCGCCGTGTCCGCCACCGCTACGGCAGCGGCAGCCGTGCCGTGCCGTGCCGTGCCGTTGCCGTTGCCGTTGCCGTTGCCGTTGCCGATGCCGCGTGTGGATGCCGCTGCAGGGAGGCCATCGAGTTCCGCTCGCCCTGAGCCTGTCGAAGGGCGAGCGGGGTGCGGCTGCTGGCGGCTGCGGCTTCGGCTTCGGCTTCGGCTTCGGCTTCGGCTTCGGCTGCGGCTGCG
>Ga0196976_1001201_pt1 | contig 12422 bp, 9 predicted proteins | sample S3v_513CmetaG_FD_148644 | JGI IMG/M metagenome (GOLD analysis project Ga0196976, IMG submission 148644) | Soil microbial communities from Anza Borrego desert, Southern California, United States - S3+v_5-13C | ecosystem: Environmental > Terrestrial > Soil > Desert | place: USA: California...
ACTACTCCGACTGAGGTCCGCCCACAGGCGCTCGACCCGCTGACCTGCGCCCGGACGGCTCCTCGCCGCCCGGGCGACGTCGTCACAGGAGCGTGGCGCCCCAGGTCACCTCGTGGCTCGCGCCGGACTCCAGCACGACGAGGCGGTCACCCGTGCGGAACGCATCAGCGATGCAGCTCATCGGCTCGGCCGCCAGGCCGGTCCGACGCCAGGCGGGCGTGATGTGGTCGCCGGTGCAGACCTGCCAGCAGTCCATCGACTCGTCCATCCAGACCGCGGCCGTCCGGCCGTCCGCACCGGTCAGCATGGCCCAGGACAGCCCTGCGTCGTCCCGGACGATGTCGAGGTACGCGTCGTCGAGATCGAGGCCCCGGACGGAGCGGGGGCTGCGCAGGTCGTAGTCGCCGGCGGCAGGCTCCGTGCCGGTCGGCAGCAGACGGTCGTCCACCAGCACCCGGGTGGCGGCGTCGAGGCGGAAGGTGCAGTCGTCCAGCGACCCTGCCCCGGGCGAGAGCCACGGGTGGAACCCGACACCGTAGGGCGCCGGGGTGCTCCCGCGGTTGAGGGCGGTCGTCGTGACGTGGAGGCCCTCGGCGCTCAGGCGGTACGTGACCGTCAGGTGCAGGTCGAACGGGTAGCCGCCCGACGCGGGGAGCCGCAGCTCCAGGGTGACGGCGGCACCCGCGGCGTGGTCGGCGTCGTCGACCTGCGCGACGCCCCACCGCTGCCACATCACGAGGCCGTGCAGCGCCGTCGCGGTCGGCGGCTCGCTGATCTCGACCTGGTACTGGGTGCCGGCGAACGTGTACTGCCCGTCGCGGAGCCGGTTCGGCCACGGGGCGAGCACGGCGCCGTGGCCGGCCGGCGCGACCTCGTCCGCGTCGAACGGCGTGAAGACGTCGCGCCCTCCGACGGCGTACCGACGCACCTTGGCGCCGACGTCCGTGATGGTGGCCTCGTGGTCACCGGACCGGATGGTGAGCTGGTGTCCGGACAGGGGTGCGGGGGCGTCGGCCGACGGCTGGGAGATCACGCTGCGCAGGCTAGTGCCCCGAGCGGGCATCACGCGTCCTGCAACCGCCGGGTGAGCTCCTCGATCTGGTCGCCGAGCGTCTCGATCGCGGTGCGGACGGCCCCGTCGGTGCGCTCGGCCGCATCCGCGAGCTTGCTCTGCGCCTCCTCGAGCTTCTGCTGCGCGGCCGCGGCGGCCTCCTCGGCCTCGGCGCCCGTCGAGTCGAGAGCCGTCCGGGCCTCGTCGATGGCCTCCGACGCAGTGCCGACGGCGTCGTCGACGGCGGCCCTGGTCTGCTCGTCCAGCCCGGCGTCCTCGATGTCCTGGCGCACGTCGTCGACGGCGCCACGGGCGTTCTCGGCGGCCTCGCCGATCTCCTGGCCGACCTCGGACAGGTCCGGCGCCTCGACGTCGGGCACCTCGTCGGCCGAGCACGCGGACAGGCCGATCGTCATGGCGACGATGGCGACGGCTCTGGTCCGGCGGCGATCGCGACGACGGTCGCGGAGGGCGAGACGTGCGGCGCGACGACTGGGGTACGGCATCGGTGCGGGCGTCATGGTGGTCCTCCTCGGGGGATCTGCTCTTTCCAGTCTCGCCCGGGGGTTTCGATCATGCACGTCCGCCCGGTGGTCGCAGGACCACCGGGCGGACGGGTGAAGCGGGGGTGGGTGGGTCCGTCCGCGCGACCGGGCGGACCCACCCCGTCAGGCGGCGGAGCCGTCCTCCTGGGCGGGCTGCTCCGGCTCGCCCGACGCGGCGCGACGAGCGCGCACGTCCTCCAGCGACGTCCCGTAGAACGCCGCGGTCATGATGTCCTTCATGTCGTCGAGCATCGGCATGCGCGGGTTCGCGGGCGCGCACTGGTCCTCGTACGACCGCATCGCGAGGTCGTCGAGCTTGCCGATGAAGGCCTCCTCCGACACCCCCTGCGCGGCGAACGACTGCGGGATGCCGACGGCGTCGCGCAGCTTCTCCACGGCCCGGGCGTAGGACTCGACACCCTCCGCCGGGGTCGCGGCAGGCAGCCCGAGCATCGCGGCGATCTGCTGGAACCGCTCGGGGGCCACGTAGTGCTCGTACTTGGGCCAGCTCGTCAGCTTGGTCGGGACCGTGCCGTTGTAGCGGACCACGTGCGGCAGCAGCGTGGCGTTCGTGCGGCCGTGCACCAGCCCGAAGGTCGAGCCGATGGTGTGGGCCATCGCGTGCACGATGCCGAGGAACGCGTTGCCGAACGCCATGCCCGCGATCGTGCCGGCGTTGTGCATCTTCTCCCGTGCGTCCGCCGCGGCCTTGCCGCCCCGGACCGAGGCCTCGAGGTTCTCGAAGATCAGCCGGATCGCGTGCAGCGCCATGCCGTCGGTGAAGTCGTTGGCGTAGACGGAGACGTAGGCCTCGGTGGCGTGCGTCAGGGCGTCGAAGCCCGAGTCCGCCGCGAGGGAGGCGGGCATCTCACCGGTCAGCGCCGGGTCGACGATCGCGACCGTCGGCGTCAGCGCGTAGTCCGCGAGCGGGTACTTCAGGCCCGTCTTCGGGTCGGTGATGACCGCGAACGGCGTCACCTCGGCGCCGGTCCCCGACGTCGTGGGGATGCAGACGAGCTTGGCCACGTTCCCGAGGGTCGGGAACTTGAAGGCACGCTTGCGGACGTCGAAGAACTTCTCGCGCATGTCCGCGAAGACGATCTCCGGGTGCTCGTACCGCAGCCACATGACCTTGGCGGCGTCCATGGGGGAGCCGCCACCGAGCGCGATGATCGTGTCGGGCCGGAACTCCCGCATGAGCTCGGCACCGCGGTCGACCGTGGTGATGGTGGGCTCCGGCTCGACGCTGTCGATGATCTGCAGCGCGACCTTGTTGGGCCGGCGGCCGAGCACGTCGATGACCTTGTCGACGAAGCCGAGGCGCGTCATCGTCGCGTCCGTGACGATCGTCACGCGCGTGATGTCGGCCATGTCCTCCAGGTAGCGGATGGCGTTCGGCTCGAAGTACGTCTTCGCGGGCACCTTGAACCACTGGAGGTTGTTGTTGCGCCGACCGATCCGCTTGATGTTCAACAGGTTCACCGCCGAGACGTTGTTGGACACCGAGTTGGCGCCGTAGCTGCCGCACCCGAGGGTGAGCGACGGGATGAAGGCGTTGTAGATGTCGCCGATGCCGCCGTGCGAGGACGGCGAGTTCCAGATGACGCGGATCGCCTTGACCCGGCTGCCGAACTCCTCCACCAGGTCCTCGTCCTGGGAGTGGATCGCGGCGCTGTGGCCCAGGCCGTCGAACTCGACCATGGCCTCGGCGAGCTGCATGCCGTGCTCGCGGCTGTCCGCGCGCAGGACGGCGAGGACGGGGCAGAGCTTCTCGCGCGTCAGCGGCTCGTGCGGGCCGACCCCGGAGACCTCGGCGATGATGATCGAGGTCTCCTCGGGGACCGTGAAGCCCGCCATCTCGGCGATGCGCTGCGGGCTCTGGCCGACGACGGCCGCGTTGAGCTTGGCCTGGGCGCAGTTGGTGCCCTGGGCGTCGACGCCGAAGATCAGCTGTTCGAGCAGCGCCTTCTCCTCCGCGGTGGCGCGGTGCGCGTGCAGGTGCACGAACTCGGCCATCGCGTCGTCGTAGATCTCGGTGTCGATGATGGCGGCCTGCTCCGAGGCGCAGATCATGCCGTTGTCGAACGCCTTGGACATCACGACGTCGTTGACGGCGCGCTTCAGCTTGGCGGTCTTCTCGATGTACGCGGGCACGTTGCCGGCGCCGACGCCCAGGGCGGGCTTGCCGCAGGAGTACGCGGCCTTCACCATCGCGTTGCCGCCGGTGGCGAGGATCATCGCGACCCCCGGGTGGTTCATGAGCTCGGCCGTCGCCTCGAGCGAGGGCTGGGTGACCCACTGGATGCAGTGCTCGGGAGCGCCGGCCGCCACGGCGGCGTCGCGGACCACCTGTGCCGCCGCGACCGAGCTGGCCTGCGCCGACGGGTGGAAGGCGAAGATGATCGGGTTGCGGGTCTTCAGGGCGATGAGGGCCTTGAAGATGGCGGTGGAGGTCGGGTTGGTGACGGGCGTGACGCCACAGATGACGCCGACGGGCTCCGCGATCTCGACCACGCCGTGCAGGTCGTCACGGTTGACGATGCCGACGGTCTTGAGCTCGGCCATGGAGTGCGTGACGTGCTCGCAGGCGAAGATGTTCTTGACGGCCTTGTCCTCGAAGACGCCGCGCCCGGTCTCCTCGACCGCGAGGCGGGCCAGCTCGCCGTGCTTGTTCAGCGCGGCGACGGAGGCCTTCTTCACGATGTGGTCGACGTCGGCCTGCGTGAAGGTGGCGTAGGCGGCGAGCGCCTTGGTCGCGCCGGCGACGAGGGCGTCGATCGTCGACGGGGGAGTGCTGGGGGTGGTGACGAGGGCTTCTGTCGCCCTGCTGCGTCCTGCTCGAGTGCTCACGGGGGTCCTCCCGGGCGCTAGGTCTGAGTGGTGGTGGATCGCCCTTGACCCACGTACGACGGTAGGCGGTCGAGTCCGGCCTTTTGTGCGCCGAAGGTCCCGACAGGTGCCGTGAATAACCGGTCCGGGACGTGAGTCCTAGGACGAATTTCTCCCTCCGCGAACCGGCCCGGACCACTTGGCACTCTCGGGGCGAGAGTGCTAGAAATGAGTCGTAGCCACCTGGCCCTGAGGGGTCGGCGACGACGACCCCCGGGAGCCAGGAACGCTGGAGCCCCGGACGGTCCGGGGCCCTGTGCCAAGGGAGGTGGTGAGCGTGGCTACTCGTTTCGACCCGTTCGTCGACACCGCTCGGTGGATGGACCAGGTCTTCGGCGCCATGCGTGACGCGTCCACGGTGAACGTCCCCGGGATGCCGATCGACCTCTACCGCGCCGGCGACCACTACGTGATGCACGTGGACCTGCCCGGCGCAGACCCCGGCAGCGTCGACGTCAACGTCGAGGACCGCACCCTGACCATCCGGGCCGAGCGGACCGCGCGCACGGACGCGGACGCCCAGTGGCTCGCCCGGGAGCGGCCGACGGGGACGTACGTCCGTCAGCTCAACCTCGGTCGCGGCCTGGCGCTCGACCGCATCTCGGCCAGCTACGCCGACGGCGTGCTGACCCTCACCATCCCGGTGGCCGAGGAGGCGAAGCCTCGCCGGATCGAGATCCAGCACGCGGGCGGGCAGACCGCCATCGGCTCGGGCCAGGCCACGCAGCAGCAGACGACGGCGTGACGTCCGGCCGCTGACGGCGGCGACGACTCAGGCGAGGCGGTCCGCGATCCGGCGGGCCGCCTCGACCGCCATCGGGCGCGGCATCGCGAGGTTGAGCCGGACGAAGCCGCGCCCCGCCTCGCCGCAGAGCGCGCCGTCCGTGCCGAAGACGCCGGTCCGCCTGGCGAGCCAGCCCCCGAGCGCCCCCTGGGCGGCCGTGCGCCACGGGGGAGGGGCGTCGGCGTCGTCGGCGTGGGCGTCGAGCGCTGCGCGCAGGTCGAGCCACGCCAGGTAGGTGCCTTCGGGGGGACGGTGCCCCACCGCGGAGCCGGCCAGCGCCGCCGCCACGGCGTCCCGGGTGCCGCTGAGGTAGGCGAGCAGGTCCGTCAGCCACTCGCGCCCCGCGGTGTACGCGGCGGCGTTGGCCAGCGCGCCGAGCGTGGAGGCGCCCTCCGTGAGCAGGACGTCGTCGGGCGCCCAGGCGTCGGCGTCGGCGTCGTTGGACAGGATGACCTGCGCGCACTTGAGGCCGGGGATGTTCCAGGCCTTGGACGCGGAGACCGCCGTGACGGTGTGCGCCGCTGCCGCGGCCGAGACGGAGGCATACGGCACGTGCCGGCCGGTGAGGACGAGCGGCGCGTGGATCTCGTCGGCGAACACCCGGGCGCCGTGCCGCTCGACGACGTCGGCGACCGCGAGCAGCTCGTCGCGGCCGAGGACGCGCCCCGTCGGGTTGTGCGGGTTGACCAGCGCCAGCAGCCCCGCCCCCGCCCGGAAGGCCGCATCGAGGGCGTCGAGGTCGAGCACCTGGCGACCCGCGTCGGCGACCATCGGCACCTGGACGACGTCGCGCCCCCAGGCGCGGGGCGCCGTCACGAACGGCATGTACGCGGGCGTGGGGAGCACGACCGGTGAACCGGGCCGGGAGTACCGGGCCACGGTGATCTGCAGCGCCTCCGTGACGTGCCCGACCGGCATGACGCGCTCAGCCGGCACACGCCACCCGCACGTGTCGGCGAGCCATCCGGCGCAGGCGCCCGCCATCTCCGCGCGGACGCGCGGGGGCAGGTACCCGAGGAGGCCGCCCGTCACGGCGTCGTGGAGCGCGGCGGTCACGGCCGGCGCCGTGCCGAGGTCGGACTCGGCGACCCACGCCGCGAGCTCGGTCGGTGCTGCGGTCCACTTCAGGCTGCCGCGGGCGCGCAGGGTCTCGGCGTCCAGCAGGTCGCGCGGATCGGTCACCGGGCCACCGTAGCGGCGGCGGGACGCCCGGAGCGCAGCGGGGCGGGCGTCCGTCGAAGGACGCCCGCCCGGGTGGTGCTCAGGGGGTCACACGTCGCCGCGCCAGCCGCCCTCTTCGACCCCGCGCGACTCGATGAACTCCTTGAACTTCGACAGGTCCTTCTTGACCTGCATGTCGTCCGCGCCGACGAGCGCGCCGGCCTTCTCGGTGAGCGTCTCCGTCTCCCAGTCGATCTGCACCATCACCCGCGTCGTGCTCGGGCTGAGGCGGTGGAAGGTCACGACACCGGCGTGCGTCTTGCCGTCGATGCTGCGCCATGCCACGCGCTCGTCCGGGTGCTGCTCGGTGATCTCGGCGTCGAACTCGCGGTCGACCCCGCCGACGTGCGTCTTCCAGTGCGTGAGGGTGTCCGTGAGCTGCGTGACCTGCTCGACGCCGCCCATGAACTTCGGGAACGACTCGAACTGGGTCCACTGGTTGTACGCGGTGCTCAGGGGGACCTCGACGTCGATGGACTGCTCGATGGTGGGCATCCGAAACCTCCCTCGTGGGGTCTGGCGTGTCCCTGTCCACGCTAGGTCGGCATCGGGGAGATCGCGCGGCGAGCGTCACGGGGCCGACCGGACCCGGTCCAGGTATGGGCCGTTTCACCCACGGACGCACCCGTTCGGGGGTATCCGCTCTGCCGAACGGGTGATTCTTGCGCCCTTCGGACATGCGTCTTTGCCAGATGTCCGGTTTTGTGTCACCCTGTCCGTGTCAGCGAGAAGGGCAAACCTACCGCGAGGTGGGGACGCAAAGCCGACGGGACCCTCGAGGTCGGCCGGGCAGACCGAACGACAAGGAGCGCACATGTCGCCTCAGACGCCAGCAAGGGCGAACCGCACCGAAACCCCTGGAGCACTGCTCACCCCGTCAGAGGTGGCCAGCATGTTCCGGGTGGACCCGAAGACCGTGACCCGGTGGGCGAAGGCGGGGAAGCTCTCGGCCATCCGCACCCTCGGTGGGCACCGGCGCTACAGCGAGGCCGAGGTCCGCAGCCTGCTCACGGGCATCCCGCAGCCCCGCGACAACGAGATCTGAGTCGCCGAGCTGCTTCACCGGCCGCTGCGCGGCCGACCGGTACTGACGCGACGGCCCCGGACCACGTCCGGGGCCGTCGCGCGTCCGGGGGCACACTGTCCCGATGACCGGCGTGCCCGACCCGAGCGACGACCGCCTCCGCGGCGAGGCGGAGCGGATCCTTCGCGACCTCGTCGGCTCGCCCGGGGCGGCGCTGCGCCCCGACCAGTGGGCTGCGGTGCGTGCCCTCGTCGTCGACCGGTCACGTGCGCTCGTCGTCGAGCGCACGGGATGGGGCAAGTCCGCCGTCTACTTCGTCGCCACGGCCCTGCTGCGCCGGACGGGCGCCGGGCCGACGGTCATCGTGTCGCCGCTGCTGTCGCTCATGCGCAACCAGGTCGATGCCGCCCGTCGTGCCGGCATCAACGCCGAGACGATCAACTCCGCGAACACGACGGAGTGGGACGGGATCCGCGCACGTGTCCGCGACGGGGCCGTGGACGTGCTGCTCGTGTCGCCCGAGCGCCTGAACAACCCCGACTTCCGTGACGAGGTGCTGCCCGCGCTCGCGGCGGAGGCCGGGCTGGTGGTGATCGACGAGGCGCACTGCATCTCGGACTGGGGGCACGACTTCCGGCCGGACTACCGCCGCGTCGCGAGCGTGCTCGCCGGGCTGCCGGCTCGCACACCGGTCCTGGCCACCACGGCGACGGCCAACGCCCGGGTGACCGCCGACGTCGCCGAGCAGCTCGAGCACGGCCCGCACACGGGCCGCGTCGTCGTGCTCCGAGGGCCGCTGGACCGGGAGTCGCTGCACCTGGCCGTCCGCCCGGTGACCGACCACGCCGGCCAGGTCGCGTGGCTGAGCGAGAACCTGCCGCGGCTCACCGGCTCAGGCATCGTGTACTGCCTCACGGTGGCGGCGGCCGAGCAGGTCGCGGAGCGGCTCAGGGCGGCGGGCGTCGACGTGCGCCCCTACACCGGCCAGACGGACCCGGCCGAGCGGCTCGAGTGCGAGGCGGACCTCCTCGCGAACCGGGTGATGGCGCTGGTCGCTACGTCGGCGCTGGGCATGGGCTTCGACAAGCCCGACCTGGGCTTCGTCGTGCACGTCGGCGCGCCGGCGTCGCCGATCGCCTACTACCAGCAGGTCGGCCGGGCGGGTCGCGCGACGCAGCGCGCCGACGTCTTCCTCCTGCCCGGCACCGACGACGCGGCCATCTGGGACTGGTTCGCCGCCCAGGCCTTTCCCGACGAGCGCGCGGTCCGGGCGACCCTGGAGGCGCTCGAGGACGCCGGCGGGCCGCTCTCCACGCAGGCGCTCGAGTCGCGCGTCGACCTGCGCAGGTCGCGCCTGGAGATGATGCTCAAGGTGCTCGACGTGGATGGGGCCGTGCGCCGCGTGCGGGGCGGCTGGACCCACACGGGCCTCCCGTGGGCCTACGACGCCGAGAGGTACGCGCGCGTGGCCGCGACCCGGGCGGCGGAGCAGGCGGCGATGCTCGACTACCAGTCGACCGCCGGGTGCCGGCTGGCGTTCCTGCGCGCCGCACTGGACGACCCGGAGCTCGCCGCCGACCCGGGCTGGGAGTGCGGTCGGTGCGACCGGTGCGGCGGCGTCTTCCCGGACGTCGCGCCGGAGCCGGGAGCCGTGACCGCGGCCCGGGCTGCGAGCCGGGTCGCCGGCGTCGAGATCGCCGTCCGCCGCGCCTGGCCCACCGGGATGTCCACGCTCGGGGTGCCGGTGTCCGGGAAGGTCGCGGAGGGGGAACGCGCGGAGACGGGCCGTGCGGTGGCCCGCCTGGACGGCATCGGCTGGGGCCAGGCGCTGCGCGGTCTGTTCGCCCCCGGGCCGGACGGGGCGCCGGTCGACGGTGACCTCCCCGAGCAGCTCCGGGCGCCCGTCCTCGCGACGCTCCACGCCTGGTCTCCGCAGGTGGATGGCGTCGTCGTCGTGCGGTCCGCGTCGCGACCGCAGCTCGTGACGCACCTCGCGGCGGGGGTCTCCCGTCACCTCGGCGTCCCGGTGGTCGGTGCGGTCGCGCCCCGGCCCGGCGTGGGTCCCGGGCGCCACGACGTGAACTCGGCGACCCGGCTCGCCGGCGTCTGGCGACGCCTCGAGCTGGATCTCGCGCCGGAGGTGCTCGCCGGGCTCCGTGGGCGATCGGTGCTCCTGGTCGACGACCGCGTGGACTCGGGCTGGACGGTCGCGGTGGCGGCCCGCCTGCTGCGCTCCGCAGGCGCTGACGCCGTCCACCCGTTCGCACTGGGGCTCGGGTAGTCCGGCGCCCGTTCGGGCCACGAGCGGTGCGGGGTTGCGCCACAATCGGCGGACGCGCTCGAACCAGGAGGGACGGACGATGACGGCTCGCTCCGACCGTGGTCTCGCAGCCGCATCAGCCCTGGCGCTCCTCGCCCTGGTGCTGGGCGCGTGCGCGGAGCCGGACGAGGCTCCCGAGCCCCAGTTCTCGTCCGACGACGCGTTGCCGAGCGAGCTCGTCGCCGGTCACGAGTACGAGGCCCAGGTGACCGTCATGTTCCCACCGGACTGGCCGGCCCCGGACGAGAGCGGGCGGTCCGCGTCGGTCGGCCTCACGGTGGACCTCGGCACGGGGGAGGGGCCGGTGATCTGCGACTCAGCCGGCCTGCGTCCCGAGGAACGGTCCGTCACGCTCACGTGCGCGTTCACGCCCCAGGTGCCGACGCTCGGCGTCCAGCTGGGCGCGCACGCCGCCACCCCGGACGCCGCGGTCGTGGACGGCCGGGTCGAGGGGATCTCGGTCGAGCACGTCTACCTGCACACCGTCGCCCCCGGCTGACGCCGGCCCGCAGGGGCTACCCGACGGGCGGACGTGCGCGCAGCTCGAGGATGCGAGCACGCGCCCGGTCGAAGTCCGGGTCGGCCCAGTAGTCGCTGTGCCCGCGGGTCTCGGGCCAGGCCGGGTCACCGTCCACACGGGCGAACGCAGGGTCGACGAGCTGCCGGTCGACGCTGTCGTCGGCGTCGCCGACCGAGGGGGACCCGTTCGTGCGCGGTCGGAGGACCCAGCCTCCGATCGGGTCGGTGGCCCGGTACAGGTTGCGCCACGGCCAGCCTGCAGCGTCCGGCCCGAACCCCAGGCGCGCCATCGCCATGGAGTACGCGCCGGGGTGGACGTAGGCGGGGAAGAACGCGCTGTACAGGCGGGTGAGGGGCGACCCGTAGGTCAGCAGGCAGATGCGTCGCCCCGCCGCCTCCGTGGCCGGCAGCTGGAGGAGCGTGGCGAGCGCGATCACGGTCCCCTGGCTGTGCGCCGACACCACGACGTCGGACGTGGTGGCCAGGTGCCGCAGGCGCCGGGTGAGGTCCGGGATGATCTTCTCGGCGTAGCAGGGCGGCGCGAGGGGATGGGCCGCGCGCGGCCAGAAGCTGCTCAGGTCCCAGACGACGCCGACCGTCTTGCGGAGCGCCGGCACGCGGTAGGCCGCGTAGCCCAGGCTCACGAAGCCGAGGGCGAGGAGGCCCATCAGCCACGAGCCCGCGTCGGCCGCGGCGGCGCGGCGACCCTCGGCGAGGCCCGCGGCCCGCTGTCCCGGCGGCGCCGACCAGTACAGGAGTGCGGCGCCCATGACCAGGACCAGGGCAGCGCCGACGAGGACGAGGAGGTGGTGGGCCGCGCGGTCGGTGAGGCGTGCGGCCGCGCGGGTGCGCGCGACGGCGCGGACGCGGGTCTCGTAGTCGTCGATCCGGCCGTGGTCCGCCGTGTCCGCACGGACCGTCGCCTCCTCCGCGCGTGCGGTGCGTCGCCACCCCATGGCGAGCACGCCGAGATCGACCGCCGCGAGGACCACGAGCACGACGGCGACGACCGCCACCCACGAGTAGAACGGCGGCAGGGCTACCGTGTCGCGCCCCAGCCAGACCGCGACCCGCACGGCGGCACCGGCCCCGATGCCGCCCGCGAGCAGCCAGCCGAGGGCCGCCAGCATCGGGCCGGCGAACCCGTGGGCGGCGGCGGGCACCTGCGGGTCCTCCGGCAGGTCGGGTGTGGCTGCGCCGTCCGGCGGGTGCGTGCCGGTGGGAGCGGCGGGGCGCCGCGGTGCGCGGAGCCCGGTCGCCGTCAGGGCGAACGCGGCCAGGACGAGGACCAGCTGGACGAGGAAGCCCGCCTCGAGAACCTGGTTCAGCCCTGGCAGTCGTCCGGAGACGTCGCCGGCGGGGCGGGGGAGTGCCGCGCCGACGACCGCGACCACCGCGAGCCCGAGCGCCGAGAACGTGAGGGTCCGGAAGAGTCGCCGGACGGCCGGGGAGTCGTGGTCGGGGGTCGCGCCGCGCGACGCGACGCGCGGCACGACGACGAGCACCGCGCACACCGCGTACAGGGCCGCCCCGGCCACCACCACGACGCCGAACCAGCGGGCCGCGGTCGTGCCGCCACTGACCACGCCGTCGACCGCGGCCCGTTGCAGCGGGTACGCGACGAGCGCCGCCAGCAGCGCCCACGCCGAGGCGACGTGCAGGGCGCGCAGCCGGTGCACGACGGCGTCACCCTCCCAGAACCGTGGGTGCGCGAGGGAGGCGTCCCGCGGGCCAGCCCCGGAGCCGGCGTCCGCGCCACCCGGCGCCGTGACCTGCTCATACCGTCGCCAGCTCTGGCGCCCGAGCATCCAGAGGACCGCGAGGACGGCGGCCGGGAGTAGCGCCCCCACGGCGACGCGTCGGCCGGGCGTCCCGGCCAGGTCGACGACCTGTGCGGGCAGCCGGTCGGTGCACGCCGGGTCGGCGCCGCACTGCCAGGCCAACAGGTCCATGCCGATGGAGGCGACGGCGACCACGACCGTCCCCGTGAGCGTGAGGGCCAGCAGACGGAGGACGGCGGCGAGGGCCTCCCGGCGGCGCCGCGCGGGCCGCATGGTGTGCGGGTACGC